>JACCDG010131764.1_pt1 | contig 66219 bp, 78 predicted proteins | sample 7442471 | NCBI WGS metagenome assembly JACCDG01 (sample SAMN15323444, study PRJNA562643) | freshwater metagenome | isolation source: river surface water | place: USA:Blue River Watershed | collected 2017-08-17 | reverse complement strand
TCCGGCCCGGGCACGGGGCATACTAGAGAATCCATCATCCTCTAGCTGCTATTTTAGAGAATGATACCTGGGCTTCCGAAGAAGTGTTAGGTATCCTTCTCAAATCTTTAGTTCTGTCGAGGAACTGACAATAACTTACATTAAATATATAATCTTGTCAAATTATCTTTGCATTTTACTAAGATTTAAGGTAATCTAACTGTTACTTCTTAATAATTAATTTTAATTTATGAATCGCGACTACCCATTAGAAAAAGTTAGAAATTTTGGAATCATAGCCCATATTGATGCAGGTAAAACTACTACATCAGAACGTATCCTTTACTATACAGGTATGATACATAAGATTGGTGAAGTTCATGATGGAGAAACTACTACTGACTGGATGGAACAGGAAAGAGAGCGTGGTATTACAATTACCGCCGCTGCTATTACATGTTTTTGGAATCCTTCATATATGCCAAAGGAGGATACTTCAAAGAAAGTTCGTTTCAATGTTATCGACACTCCGGGACACATTGACTTTACTGTGGAAGTAAAGAGATCTCTTCGTGTGCTAGACGGTGCTGTTGTGGTATTTGATGGAGTTGCTGGAGTAGAACCTCAATCAGAAACAAACTGGAGATATGCTGATGAAAGCAATGTGCCACGTCTATGTTTTATAAATAAAATGGATAGAATGGGTGCGTCATTTGAAAGATCATACGCATCTATATTAGAGAGACTAAATAAAAGAGCTGTAAGATTTCAAATTCCTATAGGAACAGAAGGAGAACACAATGGTGTTATAGATCTTCTAAAGATGAAGGCTTATTACTTCGATGGTGAAAAGGGAATAAATGTTATTGAAAAAGAAATTCCTGAAGCTTATCTTGCTGATGCAAAAAAGTATCATGCTGAGCTAGTAGAAAAATCTGTTGAGCATAATGATGTCCTAATGCAACAGTACCTTGATGGAAAAGAAATTCCAGTTGATGTTCTAAAGACAGAAATAAGAAAGTTGGTTATAGAAAATAAAATTTTCCCAGTATTCACTGGTTCTGCTCTAAAAAATGTTGGAGTTCAACTTGTACTAGATGCAGTTGTTGACTATCTACCAGCACCTACAGATCTAAAAGCTGTAAAAGGAATTGATCCAAATACAGGCGAAGAAATATTCAGAGGCCCATCTGACAATGAACCTTTTGCTGCGCTTGCTTTCAAACTTCAAAACGATCCATTCGTAGGACAACTTACTTTCTTTAGAGTTTATTCAGGAACAATTGAAGCAGGTACATATATATACAACTCAACTACAGGAAAAAAAGAGAGACTAGGACGTATTGTTCGTCTTCAAGCTGATAAGAGAGAAGAAGTTAAAAAAGTCTTTGCAGGAGAGATCGCAGCTGCAGTAGGTCTAAAGGATGCACTTACTTCACACACATTCTGTGACGAAGAAAAACCAATCATACTAGAAGCAATAAAATTCGTTGATCCAGTGGTATCACTACGTATTGAACCAAAGACAAAGGCTGATCAAGAAAAAATGGGTATGGCACTTCGTAAACTTACAAATGAAGACCCTACTTTCAAAGTAAGTTCAAATCCTGAAACTGGCGAAACACTAATCGCAGGTATGGGAGAGCTACATCTTGAAATTATGGTTGATCGTATGAAGAGAGAGTTTGGTGTCGAAGCAAATGTTGGTAAACCTCAAGTAGCATACAGAGAAACAATTCTTGGTACTGCTGAAGCTGAACACAAATACATCAAGCAATCTGGAGGTAAGGGACAATACGGTCACGTAAAGATTACAATATCTCCAATGAAAGCTATTGAACCTGGAGCAAAAATTCCAAAGAATGTAAGTCGTTATGATGATTTCGAATTTATCGACTCAATCAAGGGAGGAGTTATTCCACAAGAATTCATCCCAGCAGTTGAAAAGGGAGTACATGAAGCTATGGATAGAGGTATAGTCGCTGGATACAAGATGGTAAATGTAAGTTGTGAACTAACATTTGGTTCATACCACGACGTAGACTCTTCAGAAATCGCTTACAAGATAGCTGGTTCTCAGGCTTTCCAAGAAGCTGCAAGAAGAGCAAGACCAGTTATTCTAGAACCTATCATGAAGGTTGAGGTTCTATTCCCAGAAAAATACATGGGAGATATCACTGGTTCTATATCATCAAAGAGAGGAACTATAGAAGAAATGACAGAGAGAGGACAAGCAAAAGTGCTTCATGCCAAGGTTCCTCTATCAGAAATGTTCGGCTATACAACTCAACTACGTTCTATGACTTCAGGACAGGGAAGCTCTACAATGGAATTTGACCACTATGAGGTAGTTCCACCAAATATAGAGAAAGAGATAGCTGAAGCAAGAAAATAAAATATAGTTAAAATAAATAGCAGTTGTGGATAACTACGATTGCAAAGAAAAATATAAGTAGTATTCTTATCACTAAGAGACACTACTCGAAAATCGGGCACAGGAAACTGGCTCGAATTTTTCTTTTTATAAACTGCTTGGATATATAAAATATCTATATCTTATCGATAATTTATATAGTATTTAAAGGCAGATGTATTGATCAGTGTAAATTATAAGTTATTAAAAAATAAAAATGTTCTCACAGCACCACAAACATGTAATTGCAGTAGCTATCCTTATGGTAGCTTCTTATTCATTGCCTCAAGTAAAACAGGCTTTAGCAGTTACAAATATAGATATGGCAAGTTGTCCGATAGGGTATATATGTGAACCAAAGGTAAATACTTCATATTCTACTGTGACACCAAAAGTTGAACAGTCTGCTCCAACTGCTGTTCCAATAATAGTGGCAAGTCAGAAAGAGGTAGGTCAGAAGTATTGTTATACATTTAATCAAAACCTAGATTCAGATAATCTAGGTAATGGTATATCTATAGAAAAGAGTAGTGGTGTATCTCTTTTCAATCTTCAAACAATTTTGCAAGATAAAGAAAATATAAATGTAGATAATAATGAGAGAGATATAAAAAATCCAAAATTTGGTAATTCAACAAAATCTGCTGTAATAGCTTTTCAAAAGAAGTATGGTATTCCTGCAATAGGGGTTGTAGGACCAATGACTCGTGCAAAATTAAATAAGATATATGGTTGTGGTAATGATAATGTTTTATTAAATAAAGTTTTGCCAACTACTACACTATCAAATAGTGCAAATAATGTAGGACCACAAAATAAAACTCTACCAGTATCTGAAAAAGCAAAATATTATTCAAATACATCTATAAGTAATGTAAATATCATAGATTCAAAGACATATTCTAAACTTGTTGATGGATCAGTGGTTACAAAGGGAAATACATATAGAATAACTTGGGATGCATCAGAAGTCCCTGAGAGTGCAAGATTTACTATAATATTTCAGTCACCAACAGATCCAAGTGTTTATGGTGTTATGAGAACTGGTTTGATCGATGCAAGTAAGAGATATTATGATTGGAAAGTTGAAAGTACATTCCAAGATAATGTAAATATAAGAATAATAGTAGAGGTAGGTAGTTTGAGAGCGTATTCACCATTAATAAAAATATCATCGCCTACTGCTAACAGTACTATATTGGATGCGGGATTGGACTCAACTGCAAATCCTAAAACTTCAGAATATAAGAAGACTGAAGTTGAAAAATCTCCCTCATCTATATCATTGATACCAGGTATCAAAACTATGTATCCAAGTTCAGGTGCACCAGGTACAAAAGTAACACTTACACTTTCAAATCCAAAAAGGGAAATAGTGTCTTATGGCGATTTTAACTTCGGAAATTTTGGCTTACCAAATTTCACAAATACAAATAATGAAGTTATAACATTTACAGTTCCAAACGATGCAAAAGCAGGAATTTATGAAGTTGTTTGGTTTAGTTCAACAGATATGTATGTAACAAAATTCAATGTTATTTCACAATCTGCTCCTGTATCTAAAGCTGGTGGATGGCATTATGTAGCGTCAGTTTTCGACACAGTCATTACTCTCGCTTCTATAGTTATGTAATTGTTAACACAATATAATTGTCTTATTGTGTTAAAATAGTTGGGTAATATTATTTATAATTATTTATATGAAAATTAAAAATAGATTTTTTGTGGTAATGCTTGCATTTTTGATAGTAGGTATTCCACTTGTTTCTTTTGGACAAAATCAAACTATTACTTGTCCTCAAAATTTAATATGTACACCTATACCTCCACAACCCGCTGGTTGTCCTGTAGGTTTTACTTGTAAGTTAAATATAGTCGGTACAGATCCTAATGTGGCTGTTCTAATTACTAATACAAGTACATATTCACCGGTTGCTAAGTCTGTTTTACCTGATAGTAATGTCTTACTAGGTGTATTTGAAATAACAGATATGAATAAGACATCTACCTTAAAGTCTATATCTTTTAATATACCAGTTTCAGGGAGATTACCTGCGGATATATTTAATAATCTATACATAAAATCTGGAGACAAAATTGTACCCGCTGATTCTATAAGTTCAAATCCTAAATTCTCAAATATCGATAAAATTTTAAGTAGAGATACTACATATACTTTAGCTGTATATGGAGATGTTAAGTCAAACACACCAGATAATACAAAAGTGTATGTTAGATTGAATGCTGCCAACTCAACAATATATGCCGTTGACTCTGATGGTGTAGCAGCAAAGGTGACTGAGCAGATATCAACATCTAGCACCACGACATTTGTGGGTAAGGTTGCTGTATCTAATGTAAGTGCAAAAGCAGAATCAATAGATAATGGAACTTCTCGTCCTAATTTAGCTTCTATCAATATTGAATTTAATGTAGATAATCTATCTAATAAAGATGTGTTTATAAGTAAGAATCCAAATATAGCACTATCAACATCTTCAACACCAATTAATTCAATTGTGGGATTAAAATTCGCTACACCTAATCCTCAAATTTTATCTGGTGACACAGCTGAATCTTATGTGATACCAGCAAATTCTTCAAGAAAATTCTCTTATCTTGGAGTTATGCTTAGACCAGTAAATGGTGGAGCTGTTTCATTTAAGATATCTCGTCTAAAGTATGGATTTAATTCAAAAAATGGTTTACCAGAACCAGTATTAGCTACACCAAATACAAATACTGAAAGTAATACTACTTATGATTTTAGAAATATTGGTATTACATATACCCTGGCAACAAGTGACGATGATAATAATATTCTAGCAACTAGAAATCTTCGCGATAGTTTAGTTGCTTCTGTGTTCGGTTTTGCTAAATTGATATTAGGTTTCTAGTACTAACATATATATTTGACTTTAAAATGTGTACTGTGCTACTATAGCCAGTACGCATTTTTCTTTGCGTTCATTACTTATTAATTAACAATTTATCTTTAGTCTTGCTTCAACTGGCATTCACGCCCGATTGAAAAAGGACTAAAGCACTAAAATCATATGGCAGAATTCAATCGTACAAAGCTTCATGTAAACGTTGGTACAATCGGTCACGTTGACCATGGTAAGACTACTCTTACTACATCAATTTTGGCTGTTCAAGCTAAGGATGGTCTTGCTCAAAACAAGGCTTATGCTGATATTGCAAAGGGAGGTACAGTAAGAGATGCTTCAAAGATCGTTACTATTTCTCTAGCTCACGTAGAATATGAGTCAGCAGCTCGTCACTATGCTCACATAGATGCACCAGGACACGCAGACTACATAAAGAACATGATTACAGGTGCCGCTCAGATGGACGGTGCTATTCTAGTAGTTTCAGCACAAGATGGAGTTATGCCACAAACAAGAGAGCATATCCTTCTAGCAAAGCAGGTTGGTGTTCCAAGAGTTGTAGTTTTCCTAAACAAGTGTGATATGGTTCCAGAAAAGGACCTTATAGACCTAGTTGATGAAGAAGTGCGTGAACTTCTTACAAAGAACGGTTTTGATGGAAAAAATGCTCCAGTTATACGTGGTTCAGCCCTAAAGGCTCTTGAAGGTGATCCAGAGTGGGTAGCAAAGATCAAGGAACTTATGAACGCTCTTGATACATATATACCAAACCCAGTTCGTGAAGTTGATAAGCCATTCCTAATGCCTATAGAAGACATCTTCTCAATAGAAGGTCGTGGAACTGTAGTAACAGGACGTATTGAAAGAGGTGTGATAAAAGTTGGAGAAGAAGTTGAAGTTATAGGTTTCAGAGATACTTCAAAGACAACTATCACAGGTATAGAAATGTTCAATAAGTCTCTAAAAGAAGGTATTGCCGGAGACAATGCTGGACTTCTACTAAGAGGTACATCAAAGGATGATGTTACTCGTGGTATGGTTCTTGCAAAGACAGGATCAGTTAAGCCTCATACAGAATTCGAATCAGAAGTATACATCCTAAAGAAAGAGGAAGGAGGAAGACATACACCATTCTTCACAGGATATAAGCCTCAGTTCTATATCAGAACAACAGACGTAACAGGAGAAGTAACACTAGCTACTGGAGTAGAAATGGTTATGCCAGGAGATACAGTTACATTTAAGGTTAAGCTTGTTTCACCAGTTGCCCTAGAAGATAAGCAAAGATTTGCTATTCGTGAAGGAGGTAAGACAGTAGGTGCTGGAGTTATAACAAAGATAGTTGCATAATACAATCTCATGACTACTGCTACAAAAGAAGTAAAAAAGAAAGTAACACGAGCAAAAGCTATAAAGGCACCAGTAGAAGGTGATGGAGCAAGACTACGCATACGTGTACGTGCTTATGAGCACAAGATTCTTGATGCTTCTTTGAAGCAGATTATGGATACTGCTATCAGATATGATATGAAGTTCTATGGTCCTATACCACTCCCAACAGAAATAAAGAAATATACAGTAAACAGAGCTGCATTCGTATACAAAAATACTCGTGAACAGTTCGAAATGAGAGTACACAAGAGACTTATAGACATAATAAATCCAAATCAGAAGATCATCGAAGCACTTACAAACCTTAGTCTACCTGGGGGTGTAAACATAGATGTAAAAATGATGTAATCATTATATTAATTAATACTGCAATGAAATTTATTCTTGGACGAAAGCTAAATATGACTCAGATATTCGACAAAGATGGTGTTGTTCAACCAACAACTCTAGTTGAAGCTAGTCCTATAGTTGTAACACAAGTTAAGACAAACGAGTCTGATGGTTACAATGCTGTACAAGTTGCAAGTGGAGCAAAAAAGGTAGAAAGACTAAATAAGGCTCTTAAGGGACATATGAAAGATCTAGGTGCTTTTGCTTCTCTTAGAGAATTTAGAGTTAATGAAGTAAATCATAAGGTTGGAGATAAGATAGACTTAGCACAATTCAAAGAGGGTGATTCTATAGAAGTTAGTGCAATTTCAAAGGGAAAAGGCTTCCAAGGAGTAGTTAAGAGACATGGTTTCGGTGGAGGTCCTCGTACACACGGTCAGAAGCACTCAGAGAGAGAGCCAGGATCTATCGGAGGAGGTCTTAGAAATAAGGTTCCAAAGAAAATGAGAATGGCAGGAAGAATGGGTAGTGATAGAGTTACAATAAAGAATTTGAAAGTATTACACGTAGATCAAAATACAAATATTCTTTATATCTCTGGTGCAATTCCTGGTAAAAGAGGAACACTGGTTGAAATAATCGGATAAAAATGATAGAAAGACAAAACAATGGAAACAAAAATGGAAACAAAAATACATAATCAAAGAGGAGAAGAAGTTGGAAAGATAAGTCTACCAACAGAAGTATTTGGTCTACCATGGAACTCAAACCTAGTTCATGGAGTGGTTGTTTCTATGATGTCATCTAGTCGTGATCCTATTGCTCATACAAAGACTCGTGGTGAGGTAAGTGGAGGAGGTAAGAAGCCATGGCAACAGAAAGGTACTGGTCGTGCTCGTCACGGATCTACAAGATCTCCTATATGGGTAGGTGGAGGTATCGCTCATGGTCCAAGAAATGATAAGAATTATGATAGAAAGATAAATAAGAAGACTAAAGCAAAGGCTTTGTACACTATTCTCTCAAAGAAATTTAAAGACGGTGAATTGCTATTTATAGATTCAATATCTTTTGAAAAGCCAAAAACAAAAGACGCAAAGGTTACTGTTGAGTCATTTGGAAAAATAAAAGGTTTTGAAAAGTTTACAACTAAACCAAAAAATGTAGCCATAATAGCTATGGATAAAAAATCAGATAATGTTTCAAAGAGTTTTGGTAACTTCGGAAATATTTCTATAGAAGAATTTAGAAATATAAATCCAGTTTCTATCCTTAACCACAAGTATCTGGTTATTGTTAATCCAAAGGATAGTCTAAAAACTTTTAATAAATAAAATATATGGCTTTATTCGGAATAAAAAAGAATACTGAAAGTAAGGTTGAGACAAAAAAGCCTGCTTCAAAAATAGCAAAGGTTACAAAGACTACAAAAAAGCCAGTTGTTAAGGCTGTAGCAGAAAGAGTAAATAAAGGAACAACAATTCAAAGTGATGTAATCATAAGACCTAGAATAACTGAGAAATCAGGTTTAGCAATAGAATCAAGCAATATTTACACTTTCGAAGTAAAGAAAGATGCTACAAAGGAATCTATTTCTAAGGCAATAAAGAATATGTATAAAGTTACACCTATAAAGGTTAGAACTATTCATCTTCCAGCCAAGGCAGTTTTTGTTAGAGGAAAACATGGTGTTCAATCATCTATAAAGAAAGCTCTAGTCTATTTAAAGAAGGGAGATAAGATAGAAATTGCATAAATAAATTTATAATAAATATATGAAACACTATCACCCAACAACACCATCAAGACGTCACATGACAACACTTCCTTTCAAGAAGTATTTGACTACATCTGAACCTTATAAACCTCTTACAAAAGGTATGAAGAGAGACGTTGGAAGAAATAGCCAAGGTCGTATCACAGTAAGACACCAAGGAGGTGGACATAAGAAACTATATAGAGAAATAGACTTCTTCTACAATAAGAAGGATATGAAAGCTACTATAAAGACTATTGAGTATGATCCATTTAGAACAGGCTATATTGCTCTAGTTCAATACGCTGACGGAGAAAGAAGATACATACTTGTACCAAAGACAATGAAGGTCGGTAATACATTCATGGTATCTGAGAATGCTCTAGTAGAAACAGGAAATAGATTACCTCTAAAGAAGATTCCAGTTGGAACATTTGTTTACAATATAGAAGTTAAGCCAAATGGAGGTTCAAAATTGGTAAGATCAGCTGGAACATTTGCTCAGGTTATTGCAAACGATGCTGGATATACACATATCAAACTTCCTTCAACAGAAGTTAGAAAAGTTCATGAAACTGCTTGGGCAAGTGTTGGTACTGTATCAAATGAAGAATCTCGTCTAGTTAATATAGGAAAAGCTGGACGTTCACGCTGGTTGGGTATACGTCCAACAGTTAGAGGATCTGCTCAGAACCCTGTGGATCACCCATACGGAGGAGGAGAACAGAGAACAGGTCGAGGTCTACGTAGACTAAAAACTCGTTGGGGTAAACCAGCAGGAAAGGGTCAGAAGACAAGAACACCAAAGAAATATTCAAATGTGTTCATTGTTTCAAGAAGAAAGGTTGGAAAAAAGTCAGCAAATGATCAGATATAATATCAAAAAAAGCTTATATTTCTTGACTTTAATCAATGATTTGCTAGTATTTGAAGACTTCAAACAAAAATAAAACATGTCACGATCACTAAAAAAAGGACCATATATCGAAGAAAGACTGCTAAAGAAAATAGCAGGTAAAAAGCCAATAGAGACTGGGGTTATTAAGACATGGTATAGAAGAAGCCAGATTGCTCCTGAAATGGTCGGTTTTATTTTTGGTGTATACAATGGAAAGCAACATATAGAAGTTCTAGTCACCGAGGAAATGGTAGGACACCGCCTTGGTGAATTTTCTCCTACAAAGAAATTTATAAGACACGGAGGAAAGATGCAGAAGGAACTTGAAATGAAAGCTAAGGAAGCTGAGGTTAATGCTGCAAAAGCTGCTAAGGAAGCTGTTGCTTCACCAGCAAAAAAATAATTTAAATAAAAGCCATGATCAACGCTTCACTAAAAAACTACAGACAATCACCACGTAAAATGAGAGGCGTGGCAAATCTAATAAAGGGTAAACCAGTTACTATTGCTTTAGATACATTGGCACATATAAATAAGAAGGCAGGAGATCCACTATATGCTCTACTTGCTTCTGCAGTTTCAAATGCAAAAAATAATTTTAATATGGATAAAGAAGGTTTGATAGTAAAGGATATAAGAATAGACTCAGGTTTTATATTGAAAAGAAATATGCCAAGAGCTCGTGGTATGGCATATAGAATAAATAAGAGAACAAGCCATGTAAATATAACATTGGCTCCTAAGCCAGAAAAAGCACCTAAAGTAAAAGTTGCTTCAAAGGTAGAAGATAAAAAAGAAGTAAAGGTTAAAAAAGAACAAAAATAACATGTCAAAATCAGTCCACCCATATTCACATAGACTAGGAGTAATACGCGATTGGAAAAGTCGTTGGTTTAGACAGAACAAAGACTATAGAGATTCACTAAAAGCAGATTTACTTATAAGACAGTTTCTTACAAAAGAGCTTAGAACATTTTATCTATCAGATGTTCAAATAGAAAGAAATCAAAAATCACTTAAGGTTATAATCAGAACTTCACGTCCTGGAATGATAATAGGAAGAAGTGGTGATGGTGTTGTAAAACTTAGAGAAAAAATACTTTCAATACTAAAAAAGAATAAGGTAGATCTACAAGGACAAGAATTGAAGCTTGATATAGAAGAAGTTAGAAATCCAGAAGCAAATGCAGCTATAGTTGCTATGATGGTTGCTGAAGGACTAGAGAAGAGACTTCCTTTCAGAAGAGTGTTGAAGCAAACTATCGAAAAGGTAATGGCAAATAGAGAAGTTCAAGGAGTAAAGATAAAACTAGGTGGTCGTCTTGGTGGAGCAGATATGGCTCGTACAGAAGACTTGAAGAGAGGACGTATTCCACTTCAGACTTTGAGAGCAGATATTGACTTTGCTCGTGAAAAAGCAAATATGACATATGGTGGAATAGGTATAAAGGTTTGGATATATAAAGGTCAGATATTCGAAAGAGATCTAAAGACAGCACGTGAGAGAGAGGCTGTTAATAACAGATCATAATTTATTTAAATATCATGTTTTTTCCTAAAAAAGTAAAATTCAGAAAGTGGCATACAGGACGCAAGAATGCAAAAAAGCTTGCAGTTGCTGTTGAGACACGTGGTACAAAACTAGCATTCGGATCTTTTGGTTTGAAAGCACTTGAATTTGGAAGATTGACTTCAAATGAAATTGAAGCAGCAAGAAAAGTTATGGCACGTTATGCTACAAAGTCTGGAAAGGTTTGGGTTAGAATTTTCCCAGATAGACCATACACACAGAAGCCACCTGAAGTAAAACTAGGAAAAGGAAAGGGTGATCCAGTAGGATTTGTTGCGGAAGTTAGAGCTGGAAGAATACTTTTTGAAGTAGATGGAGTTACAGATGTAGTTGCGGCAGAAGCATTGAGAAAGGCTGGTACAAAGATCTCTGTAAAGACAAAAGTTGTAAATCGTAACTTAATATAGTATAAACATATGAAAGAGTATAAGAATAAAACAATAGAAGATCTAAACAAGCTAATCAATGAAAAGAGAGCTTCAATACGTGATTTCCGCTTCGGTTCTACAGGAAGCAAGACAAAGAACGTAAAGTTGTCAGCTACTCTTAGAAAAGATATAGCTAGAATAATGACTGAACTTACCCTAAGAAGGAAAGCAGAGTCAAAGAAATAAAGGATTATAAACAAAATGGAAACAAAAACAACACAAAACAATATATCAGCACCAAAGAGACAGAAACTTTCTGGGGTTGTTGTATCTGATAAAATGAAAGATACAGTTGTTGTACTAGTAGAAAGATTTGTTAAAGATCCTAAATACCAAAAGTATATGAAGCTTAGAAAGAGATATAAGGTTCATGATGCTGGTAATACAAAGAAGATAGGTGATAAGGTTGTTATAGAGTCATGCAGACCTATATCAAGACATAAGTCTTTCAAAATTTCAGCATAATAATTTAAATAAACTTCCATGATACAGCCACGTTCAATAGTAAGAATAACAGACAATTGCGGAGCAAAAATAGGCCGTATATTCAAGGTGCTAGGAAGCTCAAAGAAGAGATATGCAACAATAGGCGATCTAGTTGTACTTTCTGTACAAAAAGCAGAACCTAGAAAAACAATAAAGAAGAAGGATGTTCTACAAGCAGTTGTTGTAAGACAAGTTCAACCATTTAGAAGAAAGGATGGTTCATACATAAAGTTTGATGAAAATGCAGTTGTTATAGTTGAAAAGGGTAAGAAGGAACCTGTTGCAGGACGTATATTCGGTCCTATACCACGCGAAATAGCCGAACAAGGTTTCCAAACTATTGCTTCACGTGCACCAGAAATAGTATAAAAATTATATGAATATCAAGAAAGACAACAATGTAATAGTGCTTGTAGGAAAAGATAAGGGTAAAACTGGAAAAGTTTTGAAAATGCTTCCTAAAGAAAATAAACTTATAGTATCTGGTTTAAACATGGTCAAAAAGCACCAGAAGCCAAGACAGAAAGGACAGAAGGGTCAAACAGTAGAAGTTTCAATGCCAATTCACATTTCAAATGTTGCACTAGAGTCAGAATATAAGAAAGGAAAGAAGAAATAAGATATTGTAAGGTAGAAATAAAAACATGAAAAAAGAAACAGTAAAAAATACATACGAATTAAACAAAAACTCTTTTGAAAATCTAAAGGGTAAGCTTGAATTTAAAAATAAGATGCAAGCACCAAGACTAGTAAAAGTTGTAATATCTTCAGGTATAGGTTCACTTAAGGATAAAAAGAAGATGGAACTTATTGCAGACCGTCTTGCAAAGATAACTGGACAAAAGCCAGCTCTAAGAGGTGCAAAGAAATCTATTGCAACATTTAAAGTTAGACAAGGAGATCCTGTTGGATATCAAATAACCCTAAGAGGAAAGAGAATGTGTGATTTTGTAGATCGTCTTATAAATATCGCCCTTCCTCGTACAAAGGACTTCCGTGGTATATCTAGAACAGCAGTAGATGAAATGGGAAACTACAATCTAGGAATAAAGGAACATACAATATTTGCTGAAACTTCAGACGAAGATTTGAAAGATGTATTCGGAATGGGAATAAGCTTTGTTGTTTCTTCTAAGAAAGAAGAAGACACAATAGCTTTTCTAGAATACCTAGGTTTTCCATTTAAGAAGGTTGGGGTTAAATAAATCTATTTAATAAAAATTATTTTAATAAAAAAACAACCGCTGGACGAACCATGCGGTGTTTTGTTAAATTTCTTCCTTAACCTCTCACTTTTCCTTGATAAAGTAGGTGTAGGTGGAGATACCGAATGGATTGCTTTTCAATCCAATCTGCTCCGCCTCGATTTCTGATCCGATTACCTGTGGTTTTGCACTTAGTGCTGACCACAGACTTTCGCGGGAATGGTTATTTAGGTCCTTGAAAACCACATTGTATAGCCCGCTCCTCACTTGGACGTTGGTAATAACCACTCCAGTAACAGTAATTGGTACGATATTTACCTTCGAACTATCAATTCCTCCACTGCTGATGAAATCAGTTTGGATCTTTTCATGCTCGGACCAGTCGCGCTTGCAACCAGTAGAGAAGAAAAGTGTTCCGACAAATACAGACAACAAGAAGAACATTTTCATACGCCCATAAGATATCATGCATATATTAACAAGTCAATAGATATTAACTTGCCTTATTTGAGCCACTCTGCTAGTATATTGAGACGTTCGAAATAAGTATACAGGCCCTAAAAAGCATAGTGATTGGAAGCCCATACCGCAAGGTCAAGCTAACCAATCCTCGTTTGTTTATAAAATTGTTTATAAAATAAAAATGGCAAAGACATCAGTAAAAGCAAGAGCAAAGAAAGCCCCAAAGTTCAAATCAAGGGTTGTTCGTCGTTGCTTCAGATGTGGCAGAAAAAATGGATATATGAGAGATTTCGATCTTTGCCGTATTTGTTTCAGAGAGTTCGCAAATGAAGGTGTTATTCCAGGAATAAAGAAATCATCATGGTAACAGACCCAATCGCAAATTTAATAATTTCAATAAAGAATGCCAATAAAGCAGGTAAGGCAAGTATTTCAATACCTTATTCTGCTCTAAAGGAATCAATAGCTCATGTCTTACTAAAGGCAGGATATGTTTCAAGTGTTGAAGCTAAAGGAAAGAAGATCGATAAGACACTTGAGATAGGACTTTCATACATAGGTGATATGCCTCGTGTAAGTGATGTTTCTCGTATATCAAAACCATCAAGAAGAATATACCAAAAGGCAAAAGATATAAGAATATTTAAGAGTGGTTACGGAAACACTGTCTTTTCTACACCAGAAGGAATACTTATAGATATCGATGCAAAGACAAGAAAGGTCGGAGGGGAAGCATTATTTAAGATCTGGTAATATAAAAAACATGTCACGTCTAGCAAAAAAACCTATAGCAATTCCTGAAAAGATACAAGTTACATATACTGGTGGTGTGTTTACAGCAAAAGGACCACTTGGAGAAATAAAGAAAGATCTACGTCCTGATGTAAATATCAAGATTGAGAATAATGAAATACTTCTTACTCCAGCAAATAACTCTATACAAACAAAAGCCTTACTTGGTACTTATGCTTCTCATATAAAGAATATGATGTCAGGTGTAAATAAAGCATATGAAAAGAAACTTATAATAGAAGGAATTGGTTTCAAATCTGAAGTTAAAGGAAAAGAATTGCACCTAGCACTAGGTTTTTCACACCCAATAAAGGTTACTATACCTGATGGTCTAAAGGTTACAGCAGAAAAAAACATCGTTACAACATCAGGAATAGATTGTGAAATGGTGGGTCAGTTTGCTGCAAAGATAAGAGCAATGAAGAAACCTGAACCATATAAGGGTAAGGGTATAAGATATGAGAAGGAAGTTATAAGACGTAAGCAAGGTAAGAAAGCTGCATAGTATTTGAAAATATATGAATACAAGTAAACAAAAACAATTAAAGATAGCTAGAAGACACAAGAGAATTCGTGCAATACTTTCTGGTACAACAGAACGTCCACGTCTATCTGTATTCAAGTCTCATAAATACATATCTGCACAAATAATAGATGATACAAAAGGACATACACTAGTTTCATTCTCATCAAAGGATGCAAAATCAAAGACACCCGCAGAAAAAGCCTTTGAAGTGGGTACAGAGATTGCAAAAAAAGCAAAAGCAAATAAAATTACAAAAGTAGTTTTTGATCGTGGTGGATATCTGTATACTGGAAAGATAAAATCTGTAGCAGATGGAGCTAGAGAAGGTGGTCTAATATTTTAAATAAAAATGGAACAAGAAATAAAACAACCAAATACAGAAATAAAAGTAGTAGGAAATGCTCCAGTTGCTCCTTCTGCTAATCCAACTGATGCAAGATCATTTGATAGAAGATCTCGTGGCCCAAAGAGAGATGGAAGCAGACCACCTCGTGAGCAAAAAGAAAGAATAAAACCAGAATTTGATACAAAGATCATAAACATAAGACGTGTGACTCGTGTTGTTTCTGGAGGAAGAAGATTTACATTTTCAGTAGCAGTAGTTTCTGGAGATAGAAAGGGTAGAGTTGGTGTTGGTCTAGGTAAATCAGGAGATACTTCAATGGCTATAGACAAAGCTACTCGTGATGCAAAGAAAAATATGATAAGGATTCCACTTTCTTCAAACATGACTATTCCTCATGCTATACAAGCAAAATACTCAAGTGCAGTTGTTATGATGATGCCCGCAAAAGGAAGAGGAGTTGTAGCAGGAAGCTCAGCTAGAAATGTTGTTGAGCTAGGAGGTGTTAAGGATATTTGTGTGAAGCTTTTGTCAGGTAGTAAAAATAAACTAAACATTGCAAAAGCTACAATAAAAGCCCTATCACTTCTTTCAAAGAACTCTGTTACAAAAATGACAAAGTCACCTGAAAAGAAATAAAAATTTAATTAAAATACCATGCAGATACATACACTTATACCAAAAGATAAAAACAAGAAGACCATGATAGTTGGTCGTGGTGGAAAACGTGGAAAGACATCTGGTCGTGGTGGAAAAGGTCAGACAGCAAGAGCAGGTAACAAGCGTCGTCCAGAACTAAGAGATTTTATAAAGAGAATTCCAAAGCTTCGTGGTCGTGGTGTTAACTCAAATAAATCTATAGAAAAAGATGTAGTTCCAGTAAATCTATCTATTATAGATTCAAAGTTTAAGGCTTCAGATATAGTATCTCCAAAGACTATGGTTGAAGCAGGTGTAATTTCTACATTTAATGGTAAAATTCCTAGTGTAAAGATTTTAGCAACAGGTGAAATAACAAAGAAACTTACATTCACTGACTGTATAATTTCAGAGAGTGCAAAAGCAAAAATAGAGAAAGCGGGTGGAAGTTTCGGTAAATAAAACATGAATTCATTCATACAAAAGATTTCTACAGTTCTCAAAGATCCAATGATGAGAAAGCGTATAGCTTTTACTTTAGGAGCATTGGTAGTATTTAGATTGATATCAACAATTCCTATACCTGGAATAGATGTCGCAAATCTAGAAAGATTATTGGCTGGGAATCAATTTTTCGGTCTATTAGACATATTTTCTGGTGGAGGTATATCTAGACTTTCTATAGTTATGCTTGGAGTAGGACCATACATTACAGGTTCTATTATTATCCAGCTGTTTACAATGATGTTCCCAAGAATGAAAGCTATGATGCAAGAGGAAGGGGATGCTGGTAGACAGAAACTTTCAAATTACTCAAGATTACTTGCAGTACCATTGGCTGCACTTCAAGGTTTTGCTTTTCTTTCATTACTTAAAACTCAGGGAGTAGTTTCAGCATCTATAACTCCTATGGAAATGATTGTAAACGTATTTGTTATAACTGCAGGATCACTATTTCTAATGTGGTTGGGTGAATTGGTATCAGAATTCGGTATAGGAAACGGAGTTTCACTTATAATATTTGCAGGTATTATTGCAGTTCTACCAACACAGATAATGCAATTCTTTGCAGGATTTGATTCTACACAAATACCACTTTATCTAGTATTTGCTGTTATATCTATTCTAGTTATATTGGCAGTTGTTGTTGTTACAGAAGCAGAAAGACCTGTTTCAGTTACTTATGCAAAGCAAGTTAGAGGAAATAAAGTGTATGGTGGAGTTTCAACATATCTTCCACTAAGATTAAATCAAGCAGGAGTTATTCCTATAATATTTGCTCTATCAATACTTCTATTCCCACAAATAATCTCTAACTTCCTATCAAAAGTATCAAATACTCAGATAGCTGAAATTGCTACAAAAGTTTCAGTTTTCCTAAACGATGCTTGGGTCCATGGAATACTTTATTTCCTATTAGTGTTTGTATTTACCTACTTCTATACTGCAGTGACATTTGATCCAAAGATGATATCAGAAAATCTACAGAAGGGTGGGGCCTTTATTCCAGGAGTACGTCCAGGAGAATCTACACAGATATATCTAGGAAAGATAGTAACTCGTATAACTCTAGTCGGCGCTGTATTTCTAGGTTTTGTAGCTGTATTACCAGTTATAATGCAAGGATTTAGTGGTAATCAATCTCTAGCTATTGGGGGTACAGCATTACTTATCGTTGTTTCTGTAGTTCTAGATCTATTGAAGAAAATCGACGCTCAAGCAAGCATGAGACAGTACTAAAATATCATAACTAGGTTTTTATCTAATTATGGATATAATATAGGCATATGAAAATGCCACAGAAATCATTTATATTTACAGGAATATCTGGTTGCGGAAAAGGTACTCAGATAAATAATTTATTAAAATATTTTGAAGGTAAGGGTGAAAGTGTCCTAAATATTGAAACAGGTCATGAATTTAGGGAATTTATAAACGGTAATAGTCAAACTCAAATACTTTCAAAAAATATTTATGATAAAGGAGGTATACAACCTGCATTTCTAGCTTGTCATATTTGGTCACACACACTTATAAAAAAGTTTGATGATAAATCACATCTTATAATAGACGGTGCACCTAGAACTTATCCAGAAGCTTTAGTGATGGATTCGGTATTTAAATTTTATTCTATTGAAAAGCCCAATGTTATTCATATTGATATAGATAGGGAACAAGCAACAAAAAGGCTTTTATCAAGAAAAAGAATTGATGACAATATAGATGATATAAATGCTAGATTAGATTTTTATTACAAAGATGTTGTTCCAGCTCTCGAGTATTATAAAAATGATAGTTTCTATAACTATGTTCATATAAATGGTAATAAATCTATAGAGGATATATTTGAGGAAATAAAATCAAAAACAGGTTTAGATAAATAAAAATAATGATTAAGATAAAGACAAAAGAGGAAATAGCCATATTGAGAGAAGGAGGAAAGAGACATGCTGAAATAATGAGAAATATAGTAAAGTTAGTTATTCCAGGTGTTTCAACTTCCTTTTTAAATGATGAAACAACCAGAATGATAATCGAGGGTGGAGATATTCCTTCACTATTAAATTTTAGACCAAGTGGTTCAAAGAGACCTTATCCAGCTTCGATATGTATATCGGTAAATGATGAAATAGTGCATGGTATACCAAATGAAAACCCAAGAATATTGAAGGAAGGTGATATTGTGAGTTTAGACTTTGCCATGACTCATAAAGGAATGGTTACAGATATGGCTGTAACCGTACCTGTAGGTAATGTAAGTGAAGAGTGTATGGAATTGATGGAGATAACAAAAAAGGCTCTTATGGCAGGTATAAAGGCCGGAAAGGGTGGTAAAAAGGTTGGCGATATAAGTTCTGCTATAGAGAAAATCGGTATTATGGGTGGTTATGGGATAGTGGAAGAACTATGTGGACACGGTGTAGGTTATGGAGTGCATGAAGAACCCATGGTTCCAAACTACGGTGAACCAAATACAGGTGACAAGCTCGTACCTGGAATGGTTTTGGCTATAGAGCCGATGTTCAATCTTGGTGATAGAAATTTAACTTTAGATGATGATGGTTATACATATAGAACACAAGATGGAAAAGTCAGTGCGCATTTTGAGCATACGGTAGTAATAACAAAGAGTGAACCAGAAATATTAACATTATAAAAATGAAAGAAAGAACACTTGTAATCATAAAACCAGATGGAATACAGAGATCGCTAGTGGGTGAGGTTGTAGGTCGCTTTGAAAAAGTGGGATTAAAGATAGTTGCAATGAAAATGATGGTTGCAAACGATAGTTTGATAGAACAGCATTATACTCTAGATCCAGAATGGAGAAGAATAACTGGTGAGAAAAATATAAAAGCTTATGAGGATAAGGGTTTAGTTCATCCATTAAAAAATGATCCATTAAAAGTTACAGAAATTATTCTTTCTAAATTAAAAAAGTATTTAACAAGTGGACCTATAATAGCAATTGTTTTAGAAGGTGCACATTCTGTTTCTATAGTGAGAAAATTGGTTGGAAGTACTGAGCCTTTGATGTCAGATGTTGGAACTATAAGAGGCGATTTTGTTCTTGATTCATATAAACTTGCAGATGATGGAGAGAGGGCTGTAAGAAACATCGTACACGCTTCAAGTTCTGTAAAAGAAGCTCAAAATGAGATAAAACATTGGTTTAATGAAAAGGAAATAATAGATTATAGACATGTAAGTGAGAGGATATTATATGATGTAGATATGGACGGTAAAAAAGAATAAACAGTTTATCCACCTCAGATATTGTTTTCTTTTTTTTAAGTTTTATAATAACAATAGGTTACGGGAGTATTAATCCTTAACTTATATTTTGGGAGTTCGAATTGGCATACACCTTGGTGTATAGTCTGAGGACACCCACCTAGTTTTACTAGGTCTAATACTCCAGTAGCCTAATAAAATCATCTGCTTAATATAAGGCAGGTGTTTTTATTTTTGTGTATAATATATGAAATGAATAAAATATTTCTTCCCGCAATCCTTGTTCTATTACTGGTTTACGTACTTCATATAATTGGTTTTACTTATGCATTTTATACTACAACATGGTGGTACGATGTTATGATGCATATCTTAGGTGGAATAGGCATATCTCTATCTGTATTTTGGTTTTTTAAAACATTAAATAAAAACGTACTGGATAAAGATATATATGTTAAGGTCATTATATTTACTATACTTGCTGGACTTTTGTGGGAAGGTATAGAAACTTTTTATGGAATAGCTGGAGCTCCAGTAGGTACTATTGCTTACTATGTAGACACTATAAAAGACATAATAGACGATACTCTAGGCGCATTTATAACTTTATTTTTAATAAAACTATTTAAAAAACAATGAGTCAAAAGATCACATTTCATAGTGGAGTGGGTAGTGTAACTGGTGCAAACTTCTTATTTGAATTAGGTGATCAAAAGATTTTGGTGGATTGTGGTCTTATCCAAGGTGAAAAAGAAGCAATGGGTGACAATAGACTACCTTTTGGTTATGATCCAAAAGATATAGATATATTATTTGTTACCCATGCGCACCTTGACCATGTCGGTAGGATTCCAAGACTTATAAAAGAAGGATTTGAGGGTGTTATATACTCTACTCCACAGACTTTAGAACTAGCTAAACTTATATTGGAAGATGCCGTTATGCTTTTGCAAAAAGCAGCACAAGAGGATGGTTTGCCACCTATGTACAATGAAGATGACATGAGACGCTCATTTTCTCTATGGAAAACTATAGATTATCATACAGAAACACAATTTGAAGGTTTCTCAGTCTATCTAAAAGACGCTGGTCATATACTGGGTTCATCGATGATAGAGTTTACATATAAAAATGATAATGGTGAAAATAGGAAAGTAATGTTTACAGGAGATTTGGGTAATTCACCAAGTCCGTTACTTAGAGATACTGAATCTATACAAGGTATAGATTATATAGTTATGGAAAGTGTTTATGGAGATAGAAACCATGAACCAAAAAGTGAAAGAATAGAGAAATTGCAAAGAATAATAGAGGATATAATAAGAAAAAAGGGCACACTTGTCATACCCGCTTTTTCACTAGAAAGAACTCAAGTGCTTATATATGAAATGAATAATTTATTTGAAAATAAAGTTTTACCCCCAATACCGGTTTATATAGATTCACCTCTAGCAACAAAGATTACTGAAGTATATAAAGACGGGGAAGATCTTTTCAATGAGAAGACAAAAGAGCAGATAAAGAGTGGTGATGATATTTTTTCTTTTAAAGGATTAACCTATACACATAGTTCAGAAGATTCTAAAGCACTAGAAAGAGTTCCGGGTCCAAAGATTATAATAGCAGGATCTGGAATGTCGGTTGGAGGTAGGGTAATAAGACATGAAGAAATATATTTACCAGATCCAAATAGTACTATTTTACTCGTCGGGTACCAGACATTGGGAACTATAGGAAGACATTTGCTCGATGGAGATAAAAAGATTCAAATACATAGGGAGACTGTAAAGGTAAAAGCAAAAATAGAATCTATACTAGGTTATTCGTCACACAAAGATAGCGATCATTTGGTGGAATTGGTATCTCAAGCGAGTGATACATTGAAAAAGGTATTCGTTGTAATGGGGGAGTACAAAAGTGCAACTTTCCTAAGTCAGAGAATAAAGGATGAATTAAATATAAATACGGTTTGCCCAGAGATAGACAAACCGTATTTATTGGACTAGCTATTATAAAGTTAACTAAGCTACCTTTCTTGCTATTACTTCAAAAGCCTTTGGAGCAATATTTGCTAGATTTGAAAGAGATTTTCTATCTAGTGCAATATTATTTTTCTTTAGACCACCTATAAACTTGCTGTATGAATATTTTGGATCTATAGCTCTAAGTGCAGCATTTATACGAACATTCCATAGTTTTCTGTAGTCACCCTTTTTGTCTCTTCTGTGAGCAAAAGCGTATGTACCTGCATGTGAAATAGCTTCATAAGCAGCTCTCTCTGTCTTGCTTCTACGGAAACGGTAACCCTTTACCTGTCTTAGTATATTTCTTCTTGTTTTTAGTGCATTTACACCCTTTTTTACTCTTGCCATTGTATTTCTTTTATTAAATTAAATTTATGCATTTACTAGAAAACGACTCTTCTCCTTTGCTGTCATATGGAAAGGAACCATAGAGTTCTTTTTCTTTAGTTGTGAACGTCTGCTCTCTTTTGAATTGAAGTGGTTTTGTCCAGCTCTTCTAGACAGAATCTTTCCATTCTTTGTTATCTTCAGTCTCTTTAAATATGATTTATTTGATTTCATGATATTTTTATTAAATAGAAAAGCTATTTTTTCTCAATTATTGCTGTTAAGCCCTTTAGACTCTTTGTAGGTTCGCTAGATATTTTGTACTCGACCGTTATGAGCTTCAATATTCGCTCCATACGTTCCTTTAGAAAATTTTGGTCCATGTACTTTGATCTTCCAACGAGAAATAGATCTATCTTCACTCTATTGCCTTCTTTTAGCCATTCAGAAGCCTTCTTGGCCTTAAGCTCTAGATCGTGCTCTCCAGTACCTATTTTTACCTGTATATTTTTGAGATCTGACGTAACAGAGCGGGATTTTGCTACCTTCTGCTTCTTCTTTTCGTCATATTGAAATTTACCATAATCCATGATTTTTGCAACTGGTGGGGTGGCAGTAGGGGATATTTCAATAAGATCGAGATTTCTTAGTTTTGCTTCTTCAAGAGCTTTAGAAAGTGTAATAACACCCAGATTTTCTCCATCTGTGGTTATTACCCTTAGTTCAGGTGCTTTTATTTGAAAATTTATTTTTACTCTAGGGGTCAATTTGAGTCTTATTTGAGCCTTATTTATAGCATATATGATAGATTTAGGCAATGTTTATTATAACCTTATATAACTGTAATTTATTATATATAAGGAAGTATATAAACAAGGTCTTTATCTAAAGAAATTTTCTTATCAGAATAATAAGTATTTCAACTATCTTTTCAAGAAAGAATCGATTTCTCCATTCCACAAGCTTTATTTCACTTGAATCTTTAATATCATTTACAAAGTGGGAAACTATCTCTTCTGCAAATTTTCCATTACTTGTAACTATATTTGCTTCAAAGTTATATAGTAAACTAGCATTATCCATATTTAGACTACCTACACTAGACCATTTTCCATCTATCACTATAGATTTTGTATGTATCATATTGCCAGAATATAGGAATATTCTAACTCCAGATCTAAGTAGTGTGTCAAAGAATGATCTTGCACCAAGATCTACGGCAACATGATCTGATTTTTCTGGCATTAGTATCCTAACGTCTACTTTTCTATGTGCTGCCAATTTTATAACTCTTGCTAGTCTAGCTGGTGGTACAAAGTATGGTGTTGTTATATATATGTAAGATCTGGCATTTCTTATAGCTTCAAGTAGGGCGGAATACATATATCTTCGACCAGGTGTTGGATTGTTTGTAATATAGTTGAATTCCGGATCCTTTGGGTCCATGTATGGAGGTAGTGGAGTCTGATGTCTCGATCTCATCCACATTCTATTGAAAGCTTGAGACATTTCTTTTACTACTAGACCTTCCAACCTCACGTTTGTGTCTCTCCAGTTTTTTAATTTACTTTCTATACATATACTTCCTGTATAACCAATTTTTTTATCAATAACTATAGTTCTTCTATGATTTCTAAGAAACCATGATCTATAGTCTGGGATTTTGAAATAATTTGGAATAAGTGTTTTCCAAAACATAAGCTCTATTCCTTTTTCTTTCAATTCATCTGCAATACTAGATCCAGAAAAAGAGAAACTTCCACCAGCATCCCAAAGAAATCTCACTCTAACTCCTGCTTTTGCTCTTTCGCTACAAATATCTATGAGCTTTTGCCCAAATTCATCTTTTATAAATATAAACTGTTCAAGATCTATACTTTTTTCAGATTTTTTACAATCTTGCAGGATAGATTCCCAAGCCTCACTATTGTTTGCATATAGTGTGTATCTCTTTTCTTCTTCCATGTATATAAGGATACCATATTTATACACATATAAGGCTTATCATTTGCACTATTTTTCTATAATGGAGTTATAATATATAGGTATTAGACTAATAAAAAAATATGACAAAATCACAAAGTTTTTTTCTGCTTTTATTAAGACTTACTACAGGGTTTATGATGTTTTACGCAGGTATTACAAAAGTCATCGATCCTACATGGTCATCTGTAGGGTATTTGAAAGGTGCAAAAATGCTCACTGGCTTCTATGCTTTTTTGCAAGGGTCGAGTATTTTACCTATAGTTGATTTTGTAAATGAGTGGGGACTTACACTTTTGGGAATATCACTAATACTCGGAGTCGGAGTAAGACTCTCAGCTCCTCTTGGTGCTTTGCTAATGATTCTTTATTACATACCACTCGGTTTCCCTTATCCAAACCCACATGCATTCATAGTTGATGAACATATAATATATGCAACCATATTACTATTTTTTGCTTCAATAGATGCAGGACAGTATTTTGGTCTATCAAATAAAATGAGAGAAACATTTCTAGCCAAAATTCCTTTTTTTGGAAAATATGTATAGAAAACAATAACTATATAAGTTTATATTTTGATTGTGTGTTAAAATTTAATAAATGAATAAAAGTAACGATCGAGTTCTGATCCCAGTATTATTTTTAATTATTGTTTTTGTATTTATTACTATTTTTAAGATAGGTGGTATAAATATTTCTGGGATAAATCATAAGGCGATGGTTCATGAAGGTATGAGTATTACGTTTAAAGACTCTTATCAACCTTCGTTTTTATCAAATCTAATTTCAAGAGTTGGATTGTCTAGTGCATATACAGCACTAAGTGGTGCTAGTAATGGAAAAATATCATATATAGAAGTTGTGCAACATGATGATATGGCCCAACTTAAAAGTTCCGAATACAATAAAATAAGAAAAGATTATGTGCCTGATTATGCAAATATCGCTACTGTTGCTGCAAAATCTAGTGGTAATTGGAGCGATGTATTTTCTGGTTATACTTTCGATCAATCAACTATAGTACTTATACCTGAAGGAATAAGTATAAATTATGATATTGATAACAATGTTTTAATAAAAGGAATAGCAATAAAAGGTAAACTGAGTTTTGATCAAAATAAAAATACAAATCTAAAAATCGGGACAATCGTACTATATCCATCAGGAACTTATGAAGACAAACCAAGTAGTAGCGTAAGTCATAAGATTACATTTTCAGGTGAAATCGATAAGAATATTGATCCTTTTCAAATGACTATTGGTTTGGTATCGATAGGTGGTAGGGTTGATATATATGGCAAAGATATAAAAGAATATTCAAAGATAGTTTCAGCAAATAGTAATTCTATTACAGTAGAAAATGCTTCAGGTTGGAAATCTGGTGATTCGATAATAGTTTATGAATCAGCAAAATTAAATAAGGCGAGTCTAAAACAACAAATATTAAATATATCCTCTGTTCAAGGAAATCAGATAACATTAAATAATTCAATAGTTGGAGGTGTTGGGAAGTTTGCAATCTTGGCAACAAGGAATGTTACATTTCAAAGTGATAGTAAGGGTGATAGAGGTCATATGATGTTTCTTGGTGATACATTAGTATCAATAAAAAATATTGCAGTGATAGATCTAGGTAGAACAACTACTAGCGCCACAGTGAGTGTAAAGAAAGTAGGTGATACATATATTCCTGGAGATAATCAGATAGGAAGATATCCGATACATGCACATCATCTTCAAAAGAAGTTTGTTATTGAGGGAAGTATTGTTTATGGTTCACGTGACGAAAATATATTTTACTATAAAAATCTCTCAAGAAGGTTTGTAAATAACACACCTCTGTCAGTATATATATCCACAGGAAAAGATCCTTTGGGAGATCAGATGGAGTCGGTGGTGTGGCCAACATCACATGATATAGTCGCTTCATCAAACGGACGTTGGTGGTTTCTATACAATCCTGTTGGTGAAATGCCTGCACCCACTGCAGAGGCGACAGGATTTGCTCCATACAAAACACGCATAGGTAGCAATAACGATGTTGAAATACTTGATTCAAATAATAATTGGGTAAAAACTGGTTGGATAAAGTATAAAGCAGTCATAAAAAATGGAAAGATATATGGCGATGGGACTGTGGATTCTAGAATATCAGTAATAGACACACCTATTGCTTCACCAAAATGGGGTATAGTAAGTCATAATAGTTACGGTGATATAAAAAACAATGTAGTTGTAGGAGCAGAAGGCTCGGGTATAACAACAGAAGAGGGACTAGAGTCAGGCATAATAGATTCAAATCTAGTTGTGGGGTTGGGAGGTGGTACGGGTGAACATGATGATAAAAGATGGTGGGGATTCGGTTTGAAAAAGCTTGATCTAGGATACGGTGGTGTAGCATTTTGGCATGCATCTATGGTCCCAGAGATTACAAACAATATCGCAGATGGATTGTTTAGATTTGGTGTATATGTTGTTTATCATCCTTATGATGTTAATGGAGCTGTACCATCGATTAATAATTCAAATCAATATAGCTTCCCAAATATTCCAGGAATGCCTTATCAATTAACAAATTATAAAGGCTTTACAAATGGAATAATGAAGTTTGAAAACAATACCTCATATGCAGAATCTGGTCATGATGCTTCATCACTCATGCTTATAAATATAGGATCGTCAGATATTGAAACTACAAATCCATATAATGTCGTATCAAATTTTACTGCATATCATAAAGGTATGACGGTAATTAGTATGGCCCCAATTACATTTACTGGATTGAGGTTATATGGAGATGGGGTGGGTACAGGAATAAATGCTGGTGATACTGAATATTCTTTGATAAACAGTGAGGTTAAGTATTTTTCAAAAGGGATAAATTATGACAGGCATTCTCTAAGTATTATTGATTCGGTAGTTGATCATGTTCAGACAAATTCACAAGCACAAGGTAAAATATATTATGATTCATTGTCTAAGAAAAGAGATAGAATATCAAAAAATAAGGATACTTATACAAAAGAAGCAATCAAGGAAAATAAAGATGCGAACTTTATCGCTGTGCTTGATCATGACAATGTATTTAATGCCATAAATAAAGATGAATCATTAAAAGGTTGGGCTACTATAGATATAGATAAAGAAAAGCAGACTGTTACTATGAAGTGGAATCTTCATGATGGAAATAGTCCGATAATAAATATAGATGTAGTTGTTCCATCGAATGATATAGGTATACCTGCTATTATTCCTAATAAATTAAAAAGGGTATTTATGGTTTCTCAAGATAATACAAAATATAGTGGATCTTATGTTGTTACAAAAGCTGATATAGAATCTGGAAGGTATTTCCCAGGAAAATATAATGGAGCAAAACCTCTGACATTTGAAGAATTTATAAGTTATTTAAACAAAGGAATGGTTGAGATTAGATTTATAACCAATCATATAAACTTTGTTGATTCTGGTGCTTGGATAGAGGCACAAGGAAGTTTTGTTAAATATAAAGGTGTATCAAATTCTGATGATGTTAAACCTATTGAAAATAAACCAATTGAAACAACAGTTGATAAGAACAATCAGGTAAATATACCAGTTGGTCAAGTGCCAAAGGCTGTAGAATCTATGCCAGCGCCTGACACTGGATTACAAAACCTAAATCCAGTACAAACAACTATACCTATTATAAATACCAATACAAACACTAATACCAATACTAATTCTAATCCTAATCCTAATACACAAAACACACCTGCAAACACAGACAATTCAAGTTCTAAATATGTAAAAGCATTAAATGGTTTTATTCCAAAAGGTGGAGATTCTAGTGCGGATGCTTCAAGGGTATCTGTGGATGAAGACAAGGCTTCCGCAAATTCATATTCTTCTGGATCATATAACGGCAATTCAAATGACTGGGTTTGGGATCTTAATATCAATACTCCATCAGACAGAAAAATATATAATATAAGAATAACAGATGGAGAAAGTACATGGTCTACAAATGAGGATATTTATTGGCCACTGGTTGCATTTAAAGATGGGAAACAAATGCATACAACAAGATCTGATCCTTTTATGATAACTGTGCCAGGGTTAAATAAAATCAGACTCTATGGACAGCAAAAAACTGCGTCATATAAAACAGTAAAAATATTTATAAACTTTGATCAGACAGACTATATAGAGGTAAGTAATGTGAGGTAGAAGGTGTGGTTAAATAAGAAATAAAGTGTATTGAATTTTGAGTATAAAAAATAACCCCACAGAACGTTTGTGTTCCGTGGGGCCGAGCTAGCAAATTAATTTTTACTATCCTAATATGTGACGTTCGATATCGAGCCAGCTTTCGACTCGAGTGGTGCTTGAGAGCTCCGCTTGCCATTTTTCAGCATCTTCCTGATTCGCTTGGAAAAGTAATCGATGGGTAATAAAAGGCATATGACTCATGACTTCCGGTCGGTCGTCAATGAAATGAGTGATTCCAAGACGATGACAGATCGGAGCTTTGTCACGACGCTCTGCGCAGAAATGGAGGTGGTCTGTGGCGATTCCGACAGACTGGAGAAATCGAGTCGAGCGTAGCCAAGCCTCAGCTCTGACTTGTTGTTCAGGAGTTACTCGTGAGATGATATGCACCCTCTCACCGAATTTCTCTGATACAAGCCTTCGAATGACTCGATCTGCATCTGGGAGTAGAACTTGCATACCGTTTACACGGTGCACAATGGTTCTTCCCAGATCGATACCAAGAGCATTTTCAGTTTTTATTTCCATACTTTTTTATCCAAGTTCTGATTTCTGGCAGGTGATGCAGGTGGGTGACAAGTGTGCAGTAAGGATCGTGAGTTATTTTTCGAATGAGTACAGGGTCAAATTCCTCGATCGTTTCTCCTACGTGCAGGAAGCACAATCCAAGTTGTTTCGATAGACCGAGCGGGGCTATCAGGTCCCAAGGTGTCTCGAAGTGTGGTCTAACAATCACTGCTCCAACTTCACCCTTCCAGACCTTGGCAAATACCGCTCCGATACTTCCAGCAGCTACCTCAGCGTTCTTGAAGAGACCGCTATCAGTTAGGTCTACCATTCTCTGGACAATCTCTGGGTATGCAGTAGGTAGATCCTTGAGAACAACATATTGTTTCTTGAGTGGTCGCTTTATATCCGGCTTGAGTAAAAGTCTCTTACCGAAACGAAGTCGAGTCCCCACATCTCTAGTTCCTTTAGCGAAACCATAGATTTCTTCGGTATTGATATCTCCAATGTAAGTTGCAATCACTTTGCCATCACAGACGAGGCCCAACATAGTGGTAACTCCTTGCGAGGTATTGAGTGCGTAGGATTTGGTTCCATCGACCGGGTCGACAGTAAACCAGATATCGTGTTTGCTGTCAGTGCAAGGAATATCCAATTCCTTTTCCTCAGCAATGATACCGAAAGTAGGGAAGCGTTTTCGAAGTTCCCGGATATACATCTGTTGAGCTTTGAGATCACCACTGGTGACCACATCCTCTTTGATGCCATCGTAGGCCCTCTTGTCGTGGATAACTGTTTTGTGCGATTCGGTACGGATGATAGCGATCGCTTTTCTGACGATGGCGATCATATCATTCCGAATTCGTCTCATATTTGGTATATTTTTCATTCAATGTCCTTTCTGTTTCTACTATATGTTACTATCTTTAAAATTGCTGTGTTTGTATAAAATCTTGTATAGGTTTACACTTATTTGTATAAGTTTATTGAAAAATATAGGTAAATATGGTAGATTAGTTGTATAAAATAATTACAACTTATTATATATGTCAAAACACATATTAGAAAAAATTGGTTTTCTGGGTCATGAAAAAGAAATCTATCTTGCTCTTTTAGGTGTTGGTTCGTCTTCAGTTTCTGAATTAGTTCGTAAAACAGGTATTCATCGTCCTACGGTTTACAAAACACTAGCACTTCTTATTGATAAGGGTCTTGTACGCATCATGCCAGTTGGGAAATATAAAAAATATGTTGCTGAGTCGCCAGAACATTTAGAAACAATTTTTAAAGAACTTGAAGCCGATTTTACTTCAGAGATATTTGATCTAAAGGATATGTATGAAAGTAGAGATAAAAAGCCACGAATTACTTTTGTAGAAGGGTCAAAGGGTATTACTCAAGTCTTTTCTGATGTGGTTCATCGTCTCAAAAAAGGTGAAATGTACTTACGATATTCTTCACAAAAGGAATTGGATGTAAAAACATTTGTACCAAAGGACTATCGAGAGGTGAGAGATCGAAAAGGACTTGAACGCCTTATCATTACCAATGAACCGACCAAGAAACGTCATAGTAAAAAATTAGGTAGGGAAATCAAAGTTATTCCTCCTGATTTTGATTTGTTTGAATACAATATTTCACAGATTATTTATGCTGATAGAGTAGCTTTTATTGATTACAATACAAAAACGTCAATCACCATAGAAAATCCTATTTTTGCTGAATTTCAAAGAAAGATTTTTAAGTTGTTATTCAAGAAGCTTTAAAATGAGTCAAAACAAAACAAATCTTGCGAGTTGTTTGTTCATAGAGGTAAGTAATGTGAGGTGGTTATAAAGTAATAACATTACAAATTATTTATCGATAAATTGATAATAATTTATTATGTGATAAACTTTTTTTATGTTTGATAATCCTACTTCTATTAGATATTTAGACGATAATACTATAAACCAGAGTACTAATAATGACTCGATAAGAGCAAAATCCGCAGTTTTTGCAAGAAAAAGAAAAGTTGTATCGTATTATTTCGGTACACCTTTGCAGTCTGCTACTCACATAGCAGATGCTAATTTGGATCAATTTATAACAATACAAGGTGATAAAATTAATTATTTACAACCACCACGTCCAATAGTAAAAGGAGGTCTGAATGTTTCTTTTGGCCTAGGAGGGAATTCACCACGTCATGCATGGAAGATTCCTTCAGTAATTTACGTTACCAAGAAATACATACTTATAACCCCATCAGAAGAACAGCTAAATGCTTCAAAGTTTATATACGGTATTAGTATTGCTATGACTTTCTTATTCCTACTATTAACAATACCTTTCACGTTTATTTTCGGTCCTATTTTCCTCATATTTTCTCTTTTATGTATATCGTTACCTATCATCAAATCCTACCTCTTCTTTTTTAAGAAAAGTTACATATCTGTAGCCCCTATTGAAGTAATAAAAAATATAAATGTAGATGAAAAGACGATTACTGTTGATGGATTTTTTAATACTGGAATTCCATCATTCTTAAAATACAAAGTATCTGCTGAATTATACGTAGGAGACAATATTTCTTTTTTTAGAGACAATATTTAAATTAATAGCTTCCGGTACAGTAGCTATTGACATATAGATTTTACTATGATATATCCATAAAGTAAGGTAAGTTCTTTGAAAGGTGTGTAGTTGAGTACGGAATAAGGGAAATAATTGACTTGCTGGCAATCGCTATGCGGATTAAATTCCTTTACTGTACTCAATACAAGAGAGAAACACATCATGAAAAAATTCGAAAAAAAATTGAAGGACGCCCTTAAGAAAATTGAGGGCAAGTCAGTCAGTCTTAGTGGCTCGAGCAACTGCATTCGCATTGTGCTCAAAGGTGGCAAAGAATACTGGGGAACGGTGAAAGAAGTCTGCAGTGACTCGTTCACGGTCTCGGTCTCGTATACGGGTGGCGGTCGTGAAAACATCGTCGTGCGTATGAGGGAAGTTGCTTCTTTCAGCGAGTGAACCCTAAAATCCAAAATCCTTAACACACCGCATGGTTAGCCCAGCGGTGTTTACTTTTGCTTAAATATTCAAGTCTTTTGATATAATTTACTTTTATAGAATAGTTTTAAATAATGGCGAGAAAAACGTTGTAGTGGAAGACACTCTGGTGAATATCAAGGGTGCTTATACAGACATTTTACGACTTTCAACTCCCCAAATAGCTTCATCAGTCAAAACAAAACCACTCTTGCGAGTGGTCTGTTTTGTCTGTGGACACATACCGAAATACATCGAACCGCCTAAAAGACTATCTTTCTCGGTTCTGGCACTACTATCAAACTAGCCCTGATTTGCAAAAAGTCCTTGCAACAGCATGATAATCCAGTCCTGAAGTGGTCACAATAAGGGTATTGAATTCTTGTATTGCATTTCTGTACTGGCGCGTAATTTTTTTAAAAACAGATTATCCTGTAATTACATACAAAAACGGTGAGTGATATTTTTATTGTTCACTTTATATTAGTTGACATAAAACTTTGCTGGATTTAGACTATTAGAGTCCTTGGTGAAGTATTGGTATCGCTAGTCGATATCGATCACAGACACTAATACAAATCTCTAATTGTATTTTATCTGCAAAACACCTCGCCAAGGGTGTTTATTAGTTTTTGGTATCTAGTTGGATATCGAAAATAGCAAAAATTATTATGTTTATAAAAAATCACCCTAACGCAGCAAAACTCCTCTCCTCGTTGCGTAATACGGGATATGACAGCTATGCTGCTGTTGAGGACATTATTGATAATTCTATCGACGCTGATGCTCGAAGAATTAAGATCGGTATTAGTATTGTCGGAAAAGAGCCCCGCGTTACAATTGCTGACGATGGATCAGGAATGACGAAAGAAATTCTTGATGAGGCTTTGAAGTTGGGATCAGAAACAGAAAAAGATGAGATGTCTGATCTTGGTAAATATGGCATGGGTCTTTGTACTGCCTCAATCTCGATGGCGAAAAGACTTAAGGTTATTACTCGAAAAGTAGATGGTGGATATTGGTCAAGTGTCCAAGATCTCGATGAAGTCGTGAAAGCAAACGATTTTATTAAGGAGTTGCAAGAATCAGACAATGATGACATTGCTCTCTTTAAAGAATTGGTAGAGAGCGATCATGGAACCCTTGTTATCTTGAGCAAAATTGATCGCCTGTCAAACACAAATGTTTCTATTTTTGCGACTACTCTTTCAAAAGAAATCGGTCGTATATACAGAAAATTCATTGCAGCCGGTATTGAGTTCAGAGTAAATGATAAGAAGGTTGAAGGCATTGATCCCCTAATGCTTGATGTTGAAGGTACACAGGTTTATTCTGACGAAGAATATGAGGTGCCATCACACAAAGGAAAAGAAAAGGTTAATGTGCGAGTTGTGTTTCTGCCAAGTGTAAATGAACAGCTTGAAAAGGAGTATAAAATGAATATCTCATCTCAAGGGTTCTATATACTAAGAAATAATCGTGAGATCGCTAATGGAGTTACACTTGATGTTTTTAAGAAGCACAACGATCTTAATAGATTACGTATCGAGCTTTCTTTCACTTCAAATCTCGATAATGAGATGGGTGTTCGTTTCACAAAAGATGGCGTATCTCCTAATCAGGCCATAAGCGATTTCCTTAAACAAGAAATCGGTGGCCAGATTGAATCAATTAGAAAAACCGTTGTAAAAAGTCGTGTGACCGACAAATCAAAAGAAATAAACCACGAGGAGTCTGCTGCAGTTATTGCGAAGAAATCTAAATTACTCATTACTCCAGACGCAATAATTGAACGTCGATCACCAAAAATAAATAAAAATAACAAGAAAGAAAAAACGGAAAAAGACGAAACTCGTGATCGAGTACCAAAGGAGACAAGGATTTCTTCAAGTGGCTTAGGGGCAAGGTTCGAAACCCTTTCTATGGGAAGAGAAGGTGCTCTATATGATTGTTATCAGGAAGGTAAGGTTGTTGTGATTCAATGGAATGTAGATCACCCATTTTACGAGAAAATCGTACTCGCGAATAAAGATCGAAAAGATTTGACGGCGGGCATAGATTTCTTGATATATGCACTTGCTTCAGCGGAGTTGAAAACAACAAATGATGATAATGTAAAAATTATTAGCCAGATAAAAACAATAATGTCCGGAAATCTAAAATCATTACTATCTTAATAGTCGGTGTGAATTAGAGATTAAAAGACCGCTAGTTATCTAGTGGTTTTTTTAATACATGATTGAGTTTGTTGAAACGTCTCATGTTGTGTATAATATACATAACATGGCTACACAATCTAAAAATTTGTATAAGGCCGAAGACGTAGCAAAATATTTTATCTATCTAGGATCACAACAGGTTGTCGGCGACAACAAAGAAAGAGAGGGAGTAACAAATCTTAAACTCCAGAAGATACTTTATCTTGCTCAAGCGTATTTTCTTGCAAAAATTGGCAAGCCTCTTTTTGTTGATCCTATCGAAGCATGGGAGTTCGGTCCAGTTGTCCCAAATGTTTACCACAAGTTGAAGAGATATGGTAGTAACCCTATTATCGTCGAAAAAGATGAAAGCTCTGTGTTACCAGAAGATAAAGAAATTTTAGGTAAAGTTTGGGAAGCTTTTGGTGGCTATTCAGCTAGTCGTCTGGTTGATATTACTCACGCGCATACGCCTTGGAAAGAGGCTTATAATTCTTCGAATAAAGAAATTAGTAACAAAGCTATCGGTGAATATTATACGCCTTTGCTAAATAAATAATCCCTTGTATCGGTAAATACGGCCATGGAAGAGATGATTACGCCTAGCAAGATAGATCTTAGATACGCTGAACACAAAGTCTTGTTTTTAATCTGCGACTGTTCTCTGGATAAACATTATTCATTTTGGAAACTCACGAGAGAACAAGCTGAAAAGTTTATTAAAAAACTTAGATACGTTGAGCAATTAACGTGGTCTCAATTTTCAAATTTACCAAGAGATAGTACTGGTCCAACAGTAGAAAAGCAGAATACCGATAGTTTTAATATGATACATAATCAAAATACATCAGCGGAAAAAATTGCTGAACAGTATTATTTTCATTTTCGAATTGAACCGAGAGGACTTTTTAGGGTTTTTGGATATCAGAAGAAACAATACTTTTGCATAACCCATATTGATTACGAAGGAAGAATTCATCATTAAAAAATACACTGCGAATTCATATTTACAGAGAGATTAGAATATGTAGATAAAGAAGGTTGTCGAAGTAATAAAAAACACCAGCAAAAGCTGGTATTTTTTTATTACTGTGGAGATAGTCACGCAAAGTTGGAACCAACTCTATTCTTGGTTTTTTGAATCGTCTGGGCGATTATAGAAAGTAGGGAACATTGCGTATAAAAGAGAACTCCACAATAAGCAGAGCCTCTTGCGGAGTTATTGACCAAGATTTTTGATTCGTTCCAAGGTTTCGCGTCGTTCAATAGCTTGTCTCGTGATTTTCTGAACTACGTAAACGCATTTCCTCAGGTCAGCTTCACCCTCAGGGGTCGAACAAAGCCTCCGATGAAGAACGTCTTTGGGAATTAGAAACGTTATATATTCCGCTAGGTCAGAAAGTGTTGCGTCTGATAAATTACGCAGCTCTTCCACCGTAAACCCTACATCGCAGAATTCTTGCGAATCTTTTGCGACTTGAACCAGAAGCTCTTGATAGAGCTCCATTAGGTTTTCCTTCTGCCATGTTTCTAACTGATCCCAATCATCAATATTGTCTCGATAGAGAGCAGTGACATCAGGAAGGAGGGTTGGAATGGACGCGATCTTTTTGAGCCCTATAAGCCAAGCCCTAACTTCTTCTTTGGTTTGCATGTTTAAAACCTTTGGTTGGATTTTTACCAAAAAAAGCTGCTATTAAATATGATATCATATCTAGTAATAAATGTCAAATCTGTGGAGATGCTGGGAGTTGAACCCAGGTGCAGATGAAATCTTATACTGATTCTACATTGTATAGAATGCTTTTGCGTCTATCTATCGACAGACTATTTAACCTTTATACTTTAAAGCAAACAAAATATATAAAAGCGATTCCCAAGAGATTTGAACTATAAACAGGGAAGAGAATATAGTTCTAGTTTAATTTATATCAATCCACCACTTCTCTAAACAAAGGAGTGACGACCGTCGCTCGAGCCTAAGCTAAAGCGAAAGCAAGATTTGTACTTCCAAAAGGAGATACAACTGCCTTTGCAACTGATTTTGCAGTTACGATTTCCGTCAGATTAAAGAGTTAACGGTGCTCTACAATGCACAATATGAAGTACCTCAACTGTCGAGGCCTTTCATCCCCATATTAAAATTTTCAAACAACTAAAATGAAAAATAAAGTCTAATTATAAAGAAAGTTCTCTTCGCATATCGCGATCTGAGTCTCTCTTTTTAATATCTTCTCTTTTATCAAATTTCTTTTTTCCTTTGACAATAGCGATTTCTACCTTTATTTTTCCTGATTTATTATATATCAAAATAGGCACTATTGTCAATCCCTTCTTTTGTTCTACTCCTGCGAGTTGTGAAATCTGAGCCTTATTTAACAAGAGTTTTCTATGTCTTTTTGGATCATATTCGCCTGAGGTATTCTTTTCTTGAAAAGGAGGGATTTCACTATTCATAAGAAAGGCTTCACCACCTCTAATAGTCACATATGAACCTAGTATTGAACCTTGTCTCTTTCGCAAGCTCTTTACTTCTGTACCTAGGAGTTCTATTCCAGCTTCAAAACCCTCGACTATGTCGTAGTTCATTTTTGCCTTTTTGTTTTCTATAAGCGTTTCATTCATATTGAAAGTATAGCGTATTTTTCACTTTTGGGTATAATCACTCTATGAAAGAAACATCACATATAAAACCACCACAAAATAACAATAATAAAGGTAATAATAAAAAAGGTAAAACACCTAGAAGATTCGGAATATTAAACTCGTTAATGTTCGGTCTTATAATTTTGTTTTTATTGAGTGGATTGTATTCTGCAATAGTAGAGGGTGTATCTAGTACTCCAGTTATACCTATATCAGAATTGGTAAACAATATAGGTATGGGTAAGGTTAGTTCTATAACAGTAAGTGGTGATGATCTTACTGTTAACTATTCAGACAACACCATAAAGAAATCAAAAAAAGAAACTGATTCTTCTATAACAGAAACACTTACTAGATATGGACTTACTCCAGAAAAATTGAATGCTGTAAAAATCACAGTAGAAGGACCAAGTGGATTTTGGTTTTGGGTAGGACAATTGGCACCATTTATTGGGCCAATATTCCTTCTATTGCTTATAGTTTGGTTTATGACCAGACAGGTAAAGGGTGCGGGATTACAAGCTTTTTCTTTCGGTCAATCAAAAGCACGTATTACTTTGCCAGATGATAAAAAACAAAAAGTTACTTTTAAAGACGTGGCGGGTGCAAAAGAGGCTAAACAAGAATTGTCAGAAATTGTAGATTTTTTGCGTAATCCAAAGAAGTTTCTAGAAATTGGTGCAGTAATTCCAAAAGGGATATTGCTCATGGGAGCTCCCGGAACTGGAAAAACATTGCTTGCTCGTGCCGTAGCAGGGGAAGCTGGTGTAGCATTTTTCTCAATATCAGGTTCAGAATTTGTAGAGATGTTTGTGGGAGTAGGTGCTTCGAGAGTTAGGGATTTATTTAAAATGGCAAAAGAAGCTTCACCATCTATAATCTTTGTCGATGAAATAGATGCTGTGGGAAGAGTAAGAGGTACTGGTGTTGGAGGAGGAAATGATGAAAGAGAACAAACATTAAACCAAATCCTTGTTGAGATGGATGGTTTCGAACCAAATGAAAAGGTTATTGTTATGGCTGCCACAAATAGACCAGATGTTCTAGACCCCGCTCTACTTCGTCCAGGAAGATTTGACCGTAGAGTAACTATAGATCTACCAGATAGAAATGATAGAGAAGAAATATTGAAGATTCATTCCATAAAAAAGCCTTTGGCAGAAGATGTTGCACTGAGAGTTATTGCAGAGAGAACACCGGGTTTTTCTGGAGCTGATCTATACTCACTTATGAATGAAGGGGCAATACTTGCAGCTCGTGAAAATCGTACAAAAGTCTCACAGTATGATCTTATAAGAGCAATAGAAAAAGTGATGCTCGGTCCTGAAAGAAAGAGTCACCTTCTTTCAAAAAAAGAAAAAGAAATAACTGCATACCATGAAGCTGGTCACGCATTAGTTGCTTCTGTTCTTCCATATGCAGATCCAGTACATAAAATATCTATAATCTCTCGTGGAAGAGCGGCTGGTTATACTCTCCATTTACCTATTGAAGATAGAAAGATGCAATCAAAAAATGAGTTTTTAGATGATATCGCTGTTTCATTGGGTGGATATGCTGTAGAGAAAATGATGTTCGGTGATGTTACTACAGGTCCATCAAATGATCTTCAAGTTTCAACTGCACTCGCACGAGACATGGTTACAAAATATGGTATGTCAGATAAAATAGGTGCTCTTGCTCTAGAAGGATCAGGCGGAAGGGCAATGTTTGGAAAGGGTATAGAAGATAAAGAATATTCAGAAAAAGTAAGTGCAGATATAGATGCTGAAGTATCAAAAATCATGTCAGAAGGTATGGCTAAAGCAAATGAGACTATAGTAAAATATAAAAATGCACTTGATGCTATAGCAAAAAGATTGATTGATGTGGAAACTATAGAAAGAGAGGAATATGAATCAATAATTATTTCACATGGTATAACACCAAAACGAAAACTGGATATTGAACATCAATCATGATATAAAATAGGGGTATAAATAAAATATACCCATATGCGCGTGTAGCTCAGTTGGTTAGAGCATCGAGCTTATACCTCGAGGGTCCCTGGTTCGAGTCCAGGCACGCGCACCGAGCGTAGTATATAAAAAAGAAAAACCGCGTCCAAAAGGGCGTGGTTTTTTCGAGGAAAATTCACAGAAAATTTACATCTTTACATCATCCAAGCAAATTTTGCGCTCAGTTTTTCGGAAAGCATTTTTACGTATACTTCAGAAAAACAAGAACCAATGAAATTTGTCATTAGACCAATGGTCATACCTGACATCATACTAGCTACCACATACCCAGTTCTAATACCGATAACTGTACCTACACTTGCACCAACAAGACTCGCTAATCTCCCGTTGTTGTGTGCAAGTAAACAGGTTTTTGCAATAACGAACCAGATGAGCTGAATGATGATAGGGATTTGGTGTAATAGTTTCCAGGTGAACTTTGAAACAATAATTATAGCCATCACTACTTTCCATATAGCCGTGAAGGGTAGTGATATGGGATTTGTAATGAGTAGTATTCTAATTTGATTCTTGAAATCAAAAGGTCCCCAACCATTTACTATTCTATAGTTTAGGGCAAGTGCGCGCCTGTTTTCTTTGCATTTGATTACTGAATATAAATCATTAAAAGAAAATAAGATTCCAATTGCTATAACTGCCAAATAAAGAAGCAAGCTATACATTAAGAAAGCACCTCCGACTATATTTACACGACTTTCCGGTAATTTACTACGTGTAAACATTATAATTATTAAGCAGTGCAAAGCTATTGAACCAATAGCTTGGCAACATATAAATGGTGCTAGCGAACGTTTTAGGGCTCTCGGTAAGATATCTTTCCAAGGTTCTTCCCAAAGCTCTCGAATATGAGAATGTGTGTTATTAAAGGTCTCTTTGAGTACACTGAAAAATGTACTAATGAGAGTTATGGGACTGAATACAATCCAGCCACAGGCCCCACCGATAAGGGTTGCGAGAATAAGCCACACTCCCGACATGAATGTCGTACCCAGACCATATCCAATAGTCGCGCCACAAGCGCTTGCGATCGCTATCCTTTGATTTGTTTTCATGTGACATCCTTACTGTTTTTATTATAAACTCAAAAAACTTCCTAAGTATTTATATAACTAATAAGTAGGTTTGTCAAACTAGATTTTACTTAACAATTATTATTGCTATTATTCCAAGGATTATAAATGATAATAGTGCACTATATTTTCCTATATTTTGTTTTATATTTGTCTTTATATAACCAAACTTTCCTTGCTCTGTACTATTGTTTTTATCTGAAATGATATTTGACCCTCCACTAGTGTTGTCTGATTTATTATCTATTTTATTTCCATCATTTAAATTTTTGTCTGTAACACTGTTTTTTGTATAGAAGTTTTTATTCTGTATAGACTCATCAACCTGAGCTTTATTGTCTGTGTTTTTGAAATAATTAACTATTCCATTTGTATAGTCACTTATAAAACCACTTCCACCACTAGTATTGCTTCCACCAGAGGAACTTCCTGATGAGCCTGATCCAGATGAGCTTGGTCTCCATGTAGTATTTACATTACAGTTTGTACAATCAAAACTAATTCTTCCTCCTGTAGTATCGACTGTACCAGCTGTTCCAGTAAAAGTACCAGATGAGTTTATACTAGCTCCCGTCATATCTATCCATCCTGTTTGTTCTGACCATGCACTTCCACCTAGTGTTCCTGAAGTTGTATTTGTTACACCTTGACCAGAGTTTGTGGGGCTAAAGTTTATCCAGCCATAAAGTGAGCTCCATGCATAACCAGTAATTGCTGAGTCAGTAATAGTCAATCCAATATAGTTATTTGAACTATCTCTAGGTGCAAAATTTATCCAACCTAGATTTTCTCCCCAAGCGTATTTGTTTGTAGAATCTATAGTGCCAGTAGATGCAAGGGCAGTGTTAAAAAAAGATATGGTTAAAATTATAAATAGTATTTTAAAGATTTTATTCATAGAATAATTTTATCATTATATTTTGTATGACGATAGTGTATTGATTGTGTGGATAGTATAGACACAGTTCTTCTATTCTAAATGAGTTTCTCTATGTGATTTTTCTACCAATTCCTTTAATTTAGGATATTTTTTGAATATATTTTCATCTTCAAATAGTTTTTTTGCTTCCTCTTTTGCTAGTTCAACCATCTTTATATTTTTTAGTGATTCCATAGCTATATCTGAAACACCCCATTGTTTATTACCTGATAGCTCACCGGCACCACGAAATTTGAGATCGTATTCTGCAAGTTCAAAGCCATTTTTTGCATTTTTTAAAGCACTTAATCTTTCAAATGTCTTCTCACTTTCTTTTTCTGTAAAAATAAAACAGTATGGTTTGTGGGTTGAACGCATAACTCTACCTCTAAGCTGATGTAATTGTGCTAGACCAAATCTCTCTGCTCCCTCGATTATTATCATTGTGGCATTTGGTACATTTACACCAACTTCCACAACAGATGTAGAACATAGTATATCTATCTTTCCATCTTTAAAATCTTTCATAACTTTATCCTTTTCCTCAGTTTTCATTTTACTATGCATAATTCCTATACTAAATTCTGGAAATATATCTTTTTTCAATCTCTTTGCTTCTTCTTTTACAGATTTTAATTGAAGAACTTTTTCTTTATCTGGGTCAGGTTCATCTATTCTAGGGCATATTACATATGCCTGTCTTCCGTTCTTTATTTCCTCACGAATCTTTTCGTACACATCTTTTCTATCATTTGTTTTTACTATTTCTGTAGTTATTGCTTGGCGACCCTTTGGAACTTCATCAAGAAGTGTAAGATCCAAATCTCCGTATATAGTAAGGGCAAGAGTTCGGGGAATAGGTGTTGCTGTCATTGATAATAAATGTGGTGCACGAGTTATACCTGCTTCATCTCTTTTTATGAGTGCTCTTCTTGTATTTATGCCGAAACGATGTTGTTCATCTATTATTGCATATGCGAGATTTTTAAATTTTACTGTCTTTTGGATAAGTGCATGAGTTCCTATTACTACGGATATTTCACCCTCTTTTATCCACTTTAACAGTTGTGACCTAGATATATCAGTCCAACCTTTTGGGTTTACTTTTGAAGGGAATTTTCTACAACCACTTCCAGTTATGAGGGCAATTTGAATTCCTAAATATGAGAAATATTGAATAAATGATTCGAAATGCTGAGTTGCAAGTATTTCTGTAGGACACATATATGCTACCTGAAGACGTCCTGGCCCAAGAAGACTCATCTTACTTTTTACATCAGGTTTTCCTAGATCATCTTTTTCCAAACTTGCCTTTGTTGTAACTACGGCATATGTAGTAGTTGCAGCTACCGCAGTCTTTCCTGAACCTACATCACCTTCGAGTAAACGAGACATTGCATATCCTTTTCCAAAATCATTTATTATGGCATTTGTGGCTTTTGTTTGTGCGTCAGTTGGTTTAAATGGAAATCTTTTTATGAATTGATCTATGTGGTCATAACCTGGCTTTATGATAAAGGTTGGATTTTTCCTGTACTCTTTTCTAGAGTATTCATTTTGAAGTTGTATAAAAAATATTTCTTCGAAAGCAAATCTTTTTCTTGCTGATTCTGCATCAGCTTTTTTCATAGGAGTATGAATCCAGATAAGAGCAGTTTTTATACTTGGTAAATTATATTTTTTTAATATATCTTCTGGAATAGGGTCTTCGATATTTGAAAGTAAGTCACTTTTAAATATTTCATTTATCTTATGATAAATCCAGTTTGAGGTTATACCATTTGATTCTTTATAAATAGGGTATAGGGTATGTGCTTCACCATCTTTACCAAATAGAGAATCACCAACAGCAATAGGTAGTTTGTTCATAACCTCAATTTTCGGATTTGAAAAATATATCTCATTATCCTTTTTTCTTTTTGAAACTTTACCTTGTATTCTAACCATACTTCCATCATTTACCATTTTTGCCATATATGGTTGATTGAACCACACACACTTTATACCCCCAGTTTCATCTTCGACATAACCATTTGCCATGGCTATCTTTGTTTTAAATCCTTTACCAGTTTTTAGACCAGATATTTTTCCAAATATAACAGCATCTTCACCAGCAATTAGATTACCAATACTTTTTGTTTCTGAAGTATCACCATATCTAGTAGGGAAATGATAAAGTAGATCAAGTACAGTATTTATACCAAGTTTCGATAGAGCCTTCTTTTGAAAAGGGTTTAGTCTAGATATTTCTGATATTTTTGTAGATATAGTCATTTATGACAATATATCAGAGTCATATAGAAAAATGAATGAGGGTGTGGTAATGTTTATGTGTTGGAACCGTGGTGGAGTGGTTTAACATACCTCTTTGCTAAAGAGGCGAGCCCTTTAAAGGCTCCGAGGGTTCGAATCCCTCCGGTTCCGCAATGATCCACAAGGAAGCCTAAATGGCTTCCGAGTGGATTATCATTTCGTAAATCGAAGTGATGAGAAAGCCGGACTGAGCGAAGGCGAAGGAGGCGGGTGAGCTTGGGTGAGGGACCCAAGCGCAAGACCTTTTGAGATTGTAATCAATCCAAAAGGTATACTGGCCCTGTAAGGGTCGCGGGCGAGGCTAGCAAGCCGAGACCTGTGACCGAATCCCTCCGGTTCCGCCATTAGCAGGTAGCACGACATGCTATCTGAAATAGGTAAACAAAAAGCACCGATCGGTGCTTTTTGTTTAGTTAATTAAGATATGTCAATACCGATACTTTTAATATATTTAACAAAAGAATCACTATTAGTGTAGATAAAACCCTGCATACCAAGAGCAATAGCGCTATCCACATTCACTTTACTATCATCAATAAAAAGAGATTCTCCTGGCTGCGAATTTATTTTTTTGAGTGTATGTTCGTAGATATCTTTGTAAGGTTTTACCATACCCACCTCTGATGAGATAACTATTTCATCAAACAAGTCTTTAAACTCAGGATAAGTTGGGTATATTTTTCTCTCAAAAAATGAAGCGTTAGCATTGGAAAGGAGGACTGTTTTAAATCCTTTATTTTTTAGTGATTGAATTATTTTTACTAATCCGTTATCAATACCCAAATAGGAATCAATCTGTTCCCTCATTTCTTCCTTGGTCAAATTAACTCCCTCATACTTCAAGAAATAATCTACAATATCATTCTCTGACAATTTACCTAGATCAAACTTTTCAAAAACATTTTTTAAATTTTCATCAACCAATCCTTTTTTGAGTCGATTATCTCTGTACCACCCATTTAAAACAGGGTCACAAATAACCCCAAAGCAGTCAAATATAATAGTGTTTATTTGAGACTCCATAAACTATTTACTTGGTCGCTTAATTATCAAATCAACTTCGGGACTTTCTGATTTTAGATTCGTAATTACTTTTTCTACAACAGTTTCAACTTCCATGTAATCCTTGAGATCATCAGGATATTTTTCCTTATAAATATCTGTTTGCATACCACCAGGGAATACTCCGTAAACTTTGATATCCGTATCTTGAATTTCCTTGCGGATAGATTCAGTCAAACCTTTGATCGCAAATTTAGACGAAGCATAAGCAGATATGCCCGGCTTACCATCAAGTCCAGCTGTTGAGTTTATATTTATAATTACACCATTTCCTTGGGTTTTCATTTGAGCCAAAGCCACCTGACAACCGTAGAAATAACCGAAGAAGTTTATATCAAATAAATTATGTAGTTTCTTAATATCTACTTCTTCAACTAAACTTGGAGCAATTTGGATCCCAGCATTATTTATCCAACAATCTAATTTGTCGTATTTCTTAATGACATAATCTGCCAGCTTTTTAATATCTTCAGGTGAAGTTACGTCAGCGAGAAAATGATCTACAGAGAGTTCTTTTGCTGTAGATTCTAAGTGTTCAATTTCATGACTAGAAATGACAACTTGTGCGTTTTCAGCTTTAAATGCCTTAGCGAGAGATTTACCAAATCCCTGACTTCCACCTGTTATTACGATAACTTTGTCTTGGATCTTCATAAAACCCATTTTATCATTTTTGACCCTATTTCTCCAGAGTAATCTTCTTCTGCGCCAGAAAGATTCTACTCTTCAAACACCCAAGCAATTCTCGTTTCTTTTCGTTTGAACCCTCTTTCAGTACATACTTTGCATATCCTCGAATATCTACACTCGGTACGGCAACTTTTTCCTTGGTTCCCAGAAAGAATTTCTGCATCTTTGAAAACTGCTCAAGATCAGCTTTGATCTTTTCCTTAACCTCGATTTCATTAAGGGTGATGTTTTCAACTAACTCCTCAAACTGTTTCAATATATCTTTCTCTTCCGTATATAAAGACTTTAATGACTGGACGATTACACAAATAATGCAGTAATTGGAGCGCACGAGATGCGTCGATTAAGATTCTGAAAAAGTGCTAAAATGACCTTACAGGGCTTGTCGGCATTTAGTTCTAACACGACGCTCTCCGCAATGATCCACAAGGAAGCCTAAATGGCTTCCGAGTGGATTATCATTTCGTAAATCGAAGTGATGAGAAAGTCGGAGCGAGCGAAGGCGAGCGAGACGGGGTCGCGGGCGAGGCTAGCAAGCCGAGACCTGTGACCGAATCCCTAAGGTCTCCGCAACAACAATCCTAACCGAGCATTGCTTAGCAATCACTAGTATCGAGGATAAAGATCTGATAATAAACGAGTGTTAAATTTGTAATTGATATATAATATATGTATGTATCAAAATAAAATTAATCTCGAATCTTTTTTTATTACTAAATATATCCTTGTCATTTTTTTATTAATCCTATCTATATTTACCTTTGCAAACGCTCAAACAAATAATATTGGTGCTATGCAGTTGAGTCTTGTATCAAACCACGAGGATTCTAGTGTTCAAATAAAGATAGATATGACTAAACTTAATTATAAAGACTATTTAAGTCTAGGTGTTTATTGTGTTAAAGAAAATGGAAAAACTGATTTTGCTGTAAAGAATATATCTCCAGTTTGTGGAAATGTTTTAAATAATATTGAAAATAAGATATATACAACAACAGTCTCAAATCTAAATCCAAGTAGTGAATATGAATTTTGTCTAAATGGTACAAGTTCAAAATACACATCAACAGGGAATTTTGAATGTGCAAAGATAAATACACAGTCAAAAAAGTCTTCAGTTGCAATGATATATATAAATTATGATGTTTCTCAAAATACTAGGAATTTGATTAAAAGATATGAAGATAGTATTCGTCTTTCAAATCCAGACGTAAGTATTGTCGAATATTCACCACAACAAACCGTATCTAGCAGTGAGCTTTTGGAAAAATTGCGTAATACATACAAGAGTTCAAATTTAAAGTATTTATTAATGATAGGATTTGATCTACCCGTACCTATGACTCAGGAGTCTGTATATTTTGCTGATCCTTACAGACATTTGTCTATTGATGAAGTAAATATGAAAAGAGATTTTCTGTATACATTAAACAGTGAAATATCTATATCTGTTATAAAGGCTGAAGATGAAAAAGAAATGCAGGATTATTTCAATCGTCTTCACAGATTTTATACAGGTGAATTGAAGTTTGATAAAAAATTGTTTATTGCTGATGCAATGATACCAAGCGAATCATCGATAAACCTTTCAGATGTTCCAGCTCGATACAATCTAACCTCAACTGATTATATAAACGGTATAACTTCTTATTATGATTCAAAGGATATTGATATAACAAAATGGCAAAATGATTACCAAAATTTACTGTCAAAAAGTCATGAAATAACAATAATAAACGCTCATGGTGCAACAAATTTTCATATGCCATGTAGGATGAATGCTTCAAATAATGAACAAGGATGTATCTCAAGTAGTTTTATAAAAAATACAAAACCAAATTCTCAATTTATAATAGGTGTTTCATGTAATATAGGTAACTTCATGACCAAAGGTTCACCTATGAATGCTTATATATTTTCTGGAAATGCTTTGGCTGGATTGGGTGCTGAAGTGCCACTATGGGATCAGAATAGTTATTTAGCAAAGAATCTTTTAAAATCTTTGTCTGAAGGTGTGCGAATAGGGGATTTGTCTTTAAAAAATGGTTTGGTAGTTATAGGCGATCCATTTTTAAAGATTGGTCTTGTACAAAATTATAAATCAAAAATAGAGATTGAAGGAATAAAAAGCATGTATCCAGTTTCTGGTGCACCAGGCACAAAGGTGACTTTGACTATTTCAAACCCAGATAATATACCTATCGGTGTCGGCGATTTTAATTTTGGGTCATATGGTTTAGTTAATTTCTCAAATTCAAACAATACAATTACTTTTAATGTTCCTAAAGATGCAAAATCTGGATATTATGATGTCGTTTGGTTCAGTTCAAAAGATTCATATAGTGTTAAATTTAATGTTGTTTCAAGTAATTCTCCTGTATCGATAAACACTTCAGATAAAGAAATGTATAAATTTGATTTCGGTAGTTTATTATCAAATATTTCTATAGGATTCGGTAATTTGTTTAATAAGTAGAATTAGGTTAAATAAAGTAAATAAGGATTCTACCTCGCCAAAGATAAAACATCTACATTTTTGTATCCAGATTTTATGAAAACCTCATAAGCCTGTTTTGCTGTACTTCCTGTAGTCACCACATCATCTATTATGACTATTGTTTTATCTTTTATTTCATTATCTATTTCAATAGAGAATATGCCTTTCGATTCTTGTATTCTTTCATTTCGATTTTTTAAGGTTTGCCTATCTTTATGGATTAATCTCTTTAAGATGTTGTAATTTTTACTAAATATTTTTTCTTTATCTATTTTTATTATTTGATCTATTAGTATTTCACACTGGTTGTATCCACGTTCTTTACGTCTCTTTTTTGATATTGGAATAGGGATCAGGATCGCGCCTGATTTATAGGTTTTTAATAAATACTCATATAAATAATATGAAGCAATCTCTACAGCTTTCTTATTCTTTTTATACTTTATTTGCCAGACAAGTTCTGTGATTATGGGGTGTTTGTATGAATATAAGCTATGTATAAAATCAAAAGGAGGTGTATTGGCAGGTTTTGTTTCTTTGTAAAAATCAATAATATCAATATTTCTGATCTTTAATTCCATTTCATTTGGTGGAAATATGAAATCGAGTAAAATCTGACATACTTTAAACAATCTTGTATGTGTTTTTGATATAAATGTCATGATATAATATTTGTTATGAGTTTTCTTAGTAATATTTTATCTGCTTTCTCAAAGAAGGAACAAAGTGTCTTGGGTATTGATATTGGTTCTTCTGCTATAAAGGTTGTACAAATAAAAAAGAAGAGAGGAAGAGCTGTTCTTGAGACATATGGAGAATTGGCTCTGGGTCCTTATGCTGGTGTTGAGGTGGGTAGAGCAACTAGCTTGAGTAATGAAAAGATTATAGAGGCTTTAAAAGATATTTTAAGAGAAGCAAAGACAACTACTTTAAATGCGGGTGTTGCATTACCACTCTCTTCTAGTTTGATTTCATTTATAAATCTTCCGAGTGTACCTGGTAAACAAATGGCAGAAGTTGTGGCTCTTGAGGCTAGAAAATATATACCTGTTCCAATGAATGAAGTAATGCTCGACTGGTCACCAGTTCCAAAAGAAGATGTGGTGCCAAGTAGTGATGAACAAATAAAAGATGATTCAAAAAACTCTGTTAAACAGCAAACACAAGATGTATTGATAGTGGCAATTCATAATGAATATTTATCAAACTATCAAAGCATAACTCAAGGCGCATCCATTGTACCATCATTTTATGAAATAGAATTGTTCAGTTCAATTCGTGCAGTTGTCGAACAAGGTATACAGACAGTAATGATACTTGATATGGGTGCAAGACTTACAAAACTATATATTGTTGAGAGAGGTGTTCTAAGAGCTTCGCATATCATAAATAAAGGATCTCAAGATATAACTTTGGCTTTATCTCAAGCATTGAGTATAAGTGTAAATGAGGCTGAAAATCTAAAAAGAGTGCATGGTTTAAAGGGTGGTCCTGAACAAAAGGAATTAACAGAAATAATAACTGTAAATCTAGACTATATATTTTATGAAGCAAATACTACCTTGTTAAATTATCAAAGAAAATATTCAAAAAATATTTCAAAAGTTATTCTTACAGGGGGAGGGGTCTTGCTTAAGGGATTTATAGATCTAGCAAAGATCAGTTTTCAGAGCGATATCGTATATGCAGATCCATTCGGTAGGTTGGAGTCACCTGCATTTCTTGAACAAGAGTTTAAAGAGGCTGGACCTGAATTTTCAGTTGCTATAGGTATAGCACTAAGGAAACTTTCTGAAAACGGATAAAGATATACACAGTTTCATTAAACGCAAGTATTTTTGTGTAGTATAATATTGATAATAGCTGTTTTTAAATATGGAGACAAAATTTCAAACTTCATTTATTCCCAAAAAGCCCTTAACTACAGATGGTAGTAGTAAGGTTATTCCTAGTCACTCATCTGGTGGTACTAGTATATTTATGATAATTGGGGTGTTGGTATTTATAGCTTCTGTTGCAGGTGCAGTATTTTCTGTTGTATGGAAGGGTGTTCTAATAAATTCACAAAAACAATACAAGATTTCACTAGCTAGAAATAAAGAAAGTTTCAATATTTCACTAATAGAAGATCTAAAGAAGGCAAGTGCAAAACTAGATTTAACTAGAAACCTGGTAAAGTCACACGCTTCAGTTTCTGAAGTGTTCAATATAATAGGTGCTTTAACTATCGAAGGTGTGAGATTTGATAATCTTTCATACGATGGCCCAACTGGTAATGGAGAAAGTGGAACTTTGGCAAAAGTTAGTCTAAAGGGAGTTGCAAAGGGATACAGTAGTATAGCTTTTCAATCAGATGTATTTGGTAAATCAAGTCAACTCGGTACAAATAAGGTTATAAAAAATCCTTTATTATCTGATATGTCTCTAGATCAAAATGGAAATGTTGCATTCAATTTTTCTGCAAACATTGATCCGCAACTATTTACCTATGAAAAGGTTCATGGTGATCAGTTTAAGTCAGAAAGTGTAGAACAGGATAATTCAGCAAATGCTTCTGATGCATTAAATAATAATTAATAGTATGAATAAAAATATAACAGCTGTAATACTAATAATTTTGGCAGGAGGTATATATTTTACCTTCACAAGTAGTAAACTTGCTGAGCTTAAGACTATTCAAGCTGTAAATGATCAATATCAAGAAGCAATAAAGAATTCTGAAAATCTAATAAAAGTGAGAGATGAAGTAAATGCAAAGTACAGCTCGATTTCTATTGAAGATAGAGAAAGATTAAATAAATTATTACCAAACACAGTAGACAATGTGAGATTGATAATTGATGTAAAGGATAATATTGCATCAAAGCATGGCCTATTTCTTAAGGGTATAAAGACTACATCACCAGAAGCTACTATGGCTTTAAATGCGCCTGCAAATAGAGGTGGTAGTCCAAGTACACCATCAAGCTATGGTACAGTAACTCTATCTTTTGATGTTACAACTACTTATGAAACATTCCTATCATTTTTAAATGACCTTGAATCTAGTCTTAGAATAATGGATGTTTCTAAATTATCTGTAAAATCAAATCCAAATGGACAGTATGATTTTTCAGTAGAAATAAAAACATATTGGTTAAAAGAATAATATGAATAATTCATCATCAAAAAATGGAATAATAGTTCTCGTAGTGGCAATAGTGTTTATTGGTGGTATTTACTTTTACATGAACGGAAACCCAAGTGGTGATTCAATAAACTCTCTTTCAGCTTCTAGTTTAGATGCTGATGCGGCAAAAGAAGGGGCAGAAATATTGACACTTCTATCACAGATAAAGTCATTGAGAATCGATACTTCTATATTTAGTGACCCAGTATATAAAACTCTTATAGATTATACTGTAGAAGTACCCCCACAAAATATCGGTAAAAAGAATCCTTTTGCAAACTTTGTTGGTACAACTGTAGTTGAGACTAAAACGACTGTTAACCCTAGAACAGGGAGATAAAATACTAAAATTATGAGTATTATAGACATACTCCTTTCAAAAAATTTGATATCAAAAGGTGATATCAAAGAAATAAAAGATAGAACAGGTAAGGGAGAAATCCTGGATCAAGTTCTTATTGAACGTGGAATAAAACCAGAAGAAATAGTAAAAGCTAGAGGTGAATTTTTAAATATTCCAGTAAAGTCTTTGGGCGATACTACAGTACCTTTTGAAGCTTTGGATTATATACCAGAAGAATCTGCTGCACATTACAAATTTGTTCCTATTGGTATAAAAGATGGAACACTTGAAGTTGGAATAGTGGATCCAGACAATATTGAAGCTCGAGATGCGCTAAATTTTATCGTCGCAAAGAAAAATATTCCTTACAAGATATACATAATCAGTGTTGATGATTTTAATAAAGTAATCGAATCATATAAAGGAATTTCTGGTGAAGTATCAAAGGCACTTTCTGAACTAGAAACTGTTCTATCTGTAGATAAAGAGGGTACAGTAGATAAAAAAGATGCAAAAACAGATCCAAAATCTGAAGCTTTTATAATTGAAGATGCGCCTGTTGTAAAGATTGTGGCAACAATAGTTAGGTATGCAACAGAGGGAAATGCATCTGACGTCCACATAGAACGTATGTACGATAAGGTTAGAGTACGTTTCCGTGTTGATGGAGTTTTGAATACTAGTCTAGTTTTACCATCGCAAGTTCATGAAGCAGTAGTAGCAAGAATAAAAGTGCTTTCAAATATGAAGCTCGATGAAAAGAGAAAACCTCAAGATGGTCGTTTTTCTGCTCGTATAGACGGAAGAAAGATAGATTTTCGTGTATCTACTTTCCCTGCGTATTATGGAGAAAAGGTTGTGATGCGTATTCTGGATCAAGAAAAAGGTGTAAAAAAACTAGATGATATGTATATAACCAAAAAGAATTTGGATTATATAAAAGAAGCGATACAGAGACCTTACGGACTTATACTTATAACTGGACCTACTGGATCAGGAAAATCTACAACCCTTTATTCTATGTTAAATGAAGTAGATAAAGAGAGTACAAACGTACTTTCTCTAGAAGATCCTGTTGAATACAACATGGAAGGGGTAAGTCAGTCTCAAGTTAGACCTGAGATCGGTTATACATTTGCATCAGGATTGCGTACCACTCTAAGACAAGACCCAGATGTGATCATGGTGGGAGAGATCAGAGATAGAGAAACGGCTCAACTTGCGGTGCAAGCTGCTCTTACAGGTCACCTTGTGTTTTCAACACTTCACACCAATAATGCTGCAGGTGTTATACCGCGTCTTATAGATATGGGTGTAGATCCTTATCTTATTGCACCTACTCTTATTATGGCCATTGCGCAGAGACTTGTTGGTTTGCTTTGTCCTGGAGCGGGTAAACTCGTACCAGTAGAGGGAAGTTTGAAAAAGATAATTGATAAACAATTCGAAGATTTGCCAGAAGAATATAGAAAAGATATTCCATTTTCAAATGAAGTTTATGAAATAGCCCCAACACCAGAATGTCCTAGAGGTACAAAAGGTCGTACCTCGGTTCTAGAAGTATTTAAAATGGATAAAGATATTGAAAATGTAATCCTTAAGAGTCCGACAGAATTGGAAATATCAAAAATACTTAGAAAGAAGGGAATGTTGACTATGAAAGAAGATGCGATGATAAAAGCTTTCCAGAAAATTATCCCCTTTGAGGAAGTAAATAAACTCTAGTATAATATCTACATATTATGGAAACTCCTGAAAATAAAAAAAGCATATTACTTATAGATGATGATAAATTTCTTATTGAAATGTATGCTCTTAAGTTTAAAAATAGTGGTTTCGAAGTAAATTCTGCTTTGGGTCCTGAAGAAGCATTAAAAATTATAAGAGGAGGTTTGGAACCTAGTATTATTTTAATGGACTTAGTTATGCCTGGTATGGATGGGTTGGAACTTCTTTCTGTAATAAGAAAAGAAGAGTTGGTAAAAAAGACTGTGATAATAATGCTTACAAATCAAGGTGTTCCAGATGATATAGCAAAAGCAAAGAAGTTAAATGTAGATGGATATATCATAAAAGCTACATCTATTCCTTCAGAGGTACTATCAGAAGTTATAAGAATATATGAGTCTTCAAAGAAATAAAATAAATAAAAATTATGGAATATAAAAAAGAGATTGAAGAATTGGTACAAACTGTAGTTCATGAAGGGGCTTCTGATCTACACCTTTCTGAAGGAAGAAATCCTTCTATTAGAGTTTCTGGAAACCTTATTCCTCTCATAAAGAAGCCGGTATTAACCCCTGCAGACATGAAGGGTATATCAAATGAATTTCTTAGTGAGAGAAATAGACAGATTTTAGAAAAGGAAAGAAGCGCTGATTTTTCTTACAGTCTCACAAATGTGCGCTTCAGAGGTAATGTGTATTATAGACAGGGACAACTGTGTATTGCTCTACGTTTAATCCCAAAAAGTATAAGGACATTATCAGAATTGCATTTACCACCAGTACTTGAATCTTTTACTAGAAAACCACAAGGATTCTTCCTATGTGTAGGACCTATAGGTCAAGGAAAAACAACTACTCTAGCTTCACTTATTGAAATAATAAATCAAACAAGAAGTGAGCATATACTTACAATCGAAGATCCTATCGAGTATCTTTATGATTCAAAGAAATCAATAATAGATCAAAGAGAGATAGGTACTGATGCTCCGGATTTTCACTCTGCTCTTACAGCAATGTTTAGAGAGGATATAGATGTTTGTCTTGTGGGAGAAATGAGAGATATTCAGACTATATCTACTGCAGTTACAGCAGCTGAGACAGGACACCTTATTTTTTCAACACTCCATACAAACAATGCTGCTCAAACTATAAATCGTATAATAGACTCATTCCCACCATCACAACAAGATCAGATTCGTATACAGCTTGCAGGAAGTTTGACTGGTATCTTTTCTCAAAGATTGATACCTAGAGTTTCCGGAGGTTTGGTGCCCGCATATGAACTTCTTATAAACAACAGTGCTGTTGCAAACCTAATAAGGGAAAAAAGAATACATGAGATAAATACGGTTATAGAAACAGGTTTAAATGAAGGAATGGTAGATATGAATCGTTCTTTGGCTGAACTAGTAAGAACAGGGGAAATAACAGTAGATAATGCATTCTTAAATTCATTTAATCCAAAAACATTGGAAAGAATGATATAAAATCATGTTATTTATATATAAAGCTATAGACAATACAGGTGTAGAGAAGTCAGGATCAATAGATGCTGTAAATGTTGATATTGCAATATCATCACTACAAAGAAGAGGTCTTGTTATAACTTCAATACATGAAAACGGTGAAGGTAATGGATTATTTTCAAAAAATATATCCTTTTTTGATAGAGTTTCAAATAAAGATGTAGTGATCTTATCGAGACAGTTGGCAACTTTGTTTGATGCTCAAGTATCTGCTCTAAGAATATTTAGATTGCTATCATCAGAAGCAGAAAATAAATTTTTAGGTAAATCACTTGCTACCATATCAGATGACTTACAGGCAGGTAGCTCAGTATCAGCCGCTTTGAGTAAACACCCAAAGATATTTACAGAATTTTATACTAGCATGGTAAAAGCTGGAGAAGAGTCAGGTAAGTTGAATGATACATTTAACTATCTAGCTGATTATTTAGATAGAACATATGCTCTAGTTTCAAAAGCAAAAGGGGCTCTTATATACCCAGCTTTCGTTATTGGAACATTCATAACAGTTATGATACTTATGTTCACTACAGTTATCCCAAAGATAAGTGCAATCCTAGTAGATTCAGGACAGGAAATTCCAATATATACAAAAATAGTTTTAGGTATAAGTAATTTCTTTGTTTCTTATGGATTTATAATGCTTGGAGTAGCTATTGTAGGCGGATTCCTACTTATTAGATACATTAGGACAAAAGATGGAAGAGTAGTTTTTGATAGATTTAAACTCTCAATACCATTTGTGAGCACATTATTTAAGAAATTGTATCTTTCTAGATTGTCAGATAATATGAATACTATGCTTATGGCAGGTATACCTATGATCAGATCACTAGAACTAACATCTTCGGTTATAAATAACGTAATATACAAGGCTATAATATCTGATGCAGTAGAAGGAGTAAAAGCTGGTAAACCAATATCAGAATCACTATCAAACAATACTCAAATACCAGGAATTATGATTCAGATGATGAAGGTTGGAGAAGAAACTGGAGAATTGGGTAATATATTGAAAACCCTAGCAACTTTCTATTCAAGAGAAGTAACAACTGCAGTAGATGCTCTAGTGAGTCTTATAGAACCGCTTATGATAGTTCTTCTCGGAGGAGGTGTGGCAGTACTACTAGCATCGGTGCTTATACCTATATACAATATTGCTTCTTCTCAATAGGTAGGTTTTACACCAGTTATCCACATTATTAAATATGCTAACCATGGTATTTTGTTATAATAATCCACATAAGAGTATTAAAGGTTAAATTAATAGTAATTAAATAAAATGAAAAAATATTTAAATAGAGGATTTACATTGATCGAATTGCTAGTTGTGATAGCAATCATCGGTATATTGTCATCAGTTGTTCTTGCATCACTAAACACAGCAAGAGGAAAGGGATCTGATACAGCAGTAAAGGCAAACCTTGCAAATGTAAGAGCGCAAGCAGAAATAGTTTATGATGGACAGGGATGTTATTCAAGTGATCCTTCTACAGCGTGTGCAGCAGGAGCTGTTAGTGCCGCAGTTGCATGTCCAGCTGTCGGAGCAGGTACAGCAGGAACACTATTTAGAAATGATACAGTAGCAAATCAGATTGCTTCAGCAAAAGCAGCTGCTGGAGGATTTACAGCTTGTGCTTCTACAGCAAACCAAGCTGCTTGGGCAATTGCTGTTCAGTTGAAACAAGATCTTAAGACTGCATGGTGTGTAGATAGTACAGGTGTTTCAAAGCAAATAGGAGACGCTTCAGCATATACACAGGCAACATTGAGTGCAGATGTATCTGGAGGAGTTTGTGGTTCATAATTGATTTAGGATAGTTAAAACAAAAAAACCACCCTTATGGTGGTTTTTTTTGTTTGTTATACCTATTGAAATTTATGCCAGTTTATTAAAAGTCTACCGAACATATTTAACCAATTTTTACATATTTCCATCCTATTTTCATTTGGATCTTTTGTAATGTCAGACATAAAGTTATCAATATCAGGATTGTTTACACTTTTTGATAGTTCTTCCATATCTTTTCTCCATGCTTCTGCTATTTGTGTATTTGTATTTGATAGGTGTAATGAATAATTGCTGATTGATTTAAGTATCTTATAACAGTAGTCTTGCATTAATAATTCAAACAATTTAGTAGGCCGATCTGTAATATCGATAAGTTTTCTACCTATTTCATTGATATTAGCTATTGGGTCAATATTATCTATTCTCATATTTGAAATTATATATGAGATAACCCTATCCATTTTTGTTAGTTCATATACACTATTATTACCAACAGGTCTAGAACCTCTAGGTCTTTCATGACCGATAATTATAGGTGAGAAATAAGATACTTTATCTACAAAAGCTTTCCATCTCAATGTTCCATATACTAGTTCATGACCTCTACCATTAGACATAAATGGTGGTGTGGTATTTCTATTATCTATACCCATAACGGTACATATACACATAATCCCTTGATATATAGTCTCTGACATTGTCGACCAGACGATTCTTCGAGTATTTTTTATATTTTTATACTCATCTGACGTTATGTTTCCTATTTTATTAAATACTTGGGGTAATAACATCAATGGAGTATTTGATTCCATAGGTGAGTCACCGTATATACCCATAAATGTATCTAAAATAGTGTTATTACAAATATAATCCGGAAAAGTTTTTTCATACAATATGTCTGACACTTTTTTACCTAGTGCTTTTTCATGTATCGATAAAATATCAATTTCAATTGGTTTAAATAAATCTGGAACTTTTTGGTCTTTATTCAAAAACCATGTTTCAAAGGGATTTTCTATTGTAAAACTAGGTTCAGAATCATCTGGTTTAAGTAGGTTAAAAATGACATCATAATCTATGGAAATTATAAGCTCACCTTTAGTATTTGCTAATAAATAGTTCTGACTAGATCCTACAGTGTATGCAGAATTTTTATCTCCACAAAATGCATATATACAAACGTCTTCTGGTATATTTTTTTCTTTTGAGATTTTTATGGCATATTTTTTTCTGTCTTCTCTATCGATAAACTCAATCTTTCCTTTATATTTATCAATAAAACCGCTTGTTATCTCTCTATTTTTATCGGTATATTTCTGTTCACTGCAGTCATCTATAACCATTATTCTTGGGGTTCTGTTGTATTTATTTAGATTGCTCAATAATCCATTTAAGGCTGATTTAACTGTCTCATTATCATTATAAGCAGGTATACAGACTGTAGTAATTTTTTGATTTTCCATTTCTATATTATATCTATATTTATTCGATTATAAAGATGCTCTTTATCTATTTATCTGTTAAAATATACATATGAAAATATCTTTTAAACATGGTTTTACTTTGATAGAGCTTATGGTGGTTATGGCTATTATTGCGATACTTACAGCAGTAGTACTTTCAAATATTGGTCAGTCGAAGATGAAAGCACGTGACGGCAAAAGGGTGTCAGATCTAGCTCAGATACAGCTTGCTTTGGAATTGTATTTTGATAGATGTAATGCATACCCTGGAAGTTTGGATTTAACAAATTCAAATACTACATGTGCAACAAATTCAAATATTAAATTGGGTAATTATATAACTGCAATTCCTACAGATCCTATAACAAAGGTTATGTATGATTATTCTGGATCAGGCAATCCTGTGGTTGACTATGTTCTGAGATCAAAACTGGAGACAAGTAATCAGTCACTTAGTGACGATGTTGATGGTACACAACTCACTCTAGATTGTTCTGATTCACCAAATTATTACTATTGTGTAAAGCCAAAGTAATGAATGTTTTATTTTTAGTATTTTCTTTTATACTTGGTACTCTTATTGGAAGTTTTTTAAATGTTGTATCGTTGAGGTTTAATACGGGTATGACTCTAGGTGGAAGGTCAAAGTGTTTTTCTTGTGGCAAAACACTTACTTGGAGCGAACTTATACCTGTATTTAGTTTCTTATTTCAGAGAGGTTCATGTAAAAAGTGTAAATCCAAGATTTCTTGGCAATATCCTATAGTAGAGACAATATCAGGAATAATATTTGTTTTGATTTTTATATATTTTCCTCCAATCGGTGTGTATGAAAGTATAAATACTATATTTTATTTGCTTATAACTTGTATACTTCTTGTTATAACTGTTTATGATATAAAACATAAGATCATACCTGATTCTTTATCTTACAGTTTTGCAATTATTGCTTTTATTCATATGTTTATATCAAAAGATCTAACATTTACGATGCCACCAATATACGATATCTTAGCAGGACCTATTATTGCTTCACCCTTCGTATTTTTATGGGTTATTTCTAAAGGTAAATGGCTTGGACTCGGTGATGCAAAACTTGTTTTAGGTATAGGTTTTACATTGGGACTTTTTGCTTCTATATCTAGTCTAATATTATCGTTCTGGATAGGAGCCTTCATTGGTGTTGCGTGGATGCTTTTTGTGGTTAAGAGGTATAAGAAAGGTTATGAGGTACCATTTGGACCTTATCTTATTCTTGGAATGTACATCGTTCTTTTTACAAACATTACAATTATCGATATTCCGTCATTAATTTCTTTAATTAAATAAAATGCAATTAATTAATAAAAATAAAATAACATCATATAAAAAAGGTTTTACTCTGGTTGAACTTGTTATATCTATAGGAATATTTGCTCTTATGACTAGTGTTTTGCTTGCAAAATACGGTAACTTCAATCAAGGTGTGATACTTACAAATCTTGCTTATGATGTAGCTTTGGCAATAAGAACTTCACAATCTTACGGTATAAATGTTAAAAGTGCACCAACGGCAAGTGCTAGTTATTCAAATAGTTTTCAATATGGATACGGTATGCATTTTAGTACATTAAATGATACGGAGAAAAAAAGAATGACCTTTTTTGTTGATAATTTGCCAGTTGATAAGGTATACAATGATAGTCCTGCGCCTGGAGAAATTATCACAGAATATTCAGTTAAAAGGGGGCTTAAAATAAACAAATTGTGTGTAGGTGCAGATCTGGCTAGTTGTGTTGCTGTAACATCTATGGATGTTATGTTTCTACGTCCTGATCCAAATGCTATAATTACTGCAAATGGTAATGGGGGTACAACATATTCTTATGCTTATATAGAGATATTGTCACCAGATGGTAGTAGTAAAAAGATTGAAATAAGAAAAACAGGTCAAATAGAAATATCAGATTAAAATGTTTTTATTTTTAAATAAAAAAAGTACTTTCAAAAAAGGTTTTACTCTAATAGAGATAATAGTTTCTCTAGCTATATTTAGTATTGTTTCAGTTGTGGCAGTCGGGGCACTTCTAAAGATAATTGATGCAAATAAAAAATCCCAATCACTTAAAACGGCAATAAATAACGTCAGTTTTGCTTTGGAATCAATGTCACGAGAATTAAGAGTTGGGACAAATTATTATTGTACAAAGACTAATTTTAGTTTAGCTAGCGGTGCATCTTTACCATCAAGATTGGGTTGTTCTGCTGATGTACAGGATTGGATAATTGCATTTTACTCATCAAATACAGTATCGAATGGTTCTGGAGGAAGTTGCCATCTTGTATATGCTTATCGTTTTGCAAACGGTACCATCGAAAAAGCTGAACAAACAGCATGTTCGGATTCACTCTCAAACTCATCATTTCGTCCAGTTATATCTAAAGATGTTAAGTTTTCAAAAGCTAGTTTGGCAGTAAATGTTTCAGCATCAGGTTCGTTTGTAGAGAAACAGTCGTATGCACTGATTCATTTGGTAGGTTATGTTGGAGGAAAAGAAAATGTTCAGACACATTTCGATGTTCAGACTAGCATATCTCAAAGACTTACAGATTAAAATGAAAAAAATAAATTTTAAAAATAGGATATTTGGTTTGTGTTGCTCAAGCAGTAATTCTGGTTTTACAATTGTAGAAACACTTGTTGCAATAACTATACTTATGATAGCTATTGCAGGTCCACTTACAATTGCTCAGAAGGGTTTATTGGCATCAAGTTATGCGAGAGATCAAATGATTGCATCTTTCCTAGCTCAGGATGGACTAGAGTATGCAAAAAATGTTAGGGATAATAATCTTAGAAATAGAGATGTTATAGACTGGTTATATGGACTATCTTCATGTACTTCTCACGATCCTTGCAGTATCAATACACTTGATGGTGATCCCACATCTGATGCAAACGTTCTAGGAGTGGATATTTGTCCATCAGGTTACGATACGAGTTCAAATTATGAATGTCCTCTATATAAAAGTAGTACAGACAATATAGGTTATACTCCTGATTCATCAAATATAGATAAAACTCAGTTTAATAGAGTATTTTATATCATACCTGATCAATTAAATTCAAATAAAGCTAGTATGGTAGTAAAAGTTTTTTGGTATAACGGTACTGTGGCAAATGAAGTTACGTATCAAGATGAAATTTATAATATAAGATTATGATAAATAAAAAACGATTAAATATTATATACAGTAGGGGGTATACACTTTTGTTTGCTGTGCTAGTTTCTTCTCTTGTTTTAGTTGTTGGTGTTTCTATACTTACAATAAGTAAAAAAGAATATCAATTATCAGCTTCTGCCAGAGATTCAACACTTGCTATATATGCAGCAGATGGTGCTCTGGAATGTTTTGCTTATGCAGATCAAGATACAAACCCTGGTGAGTTTCATTCTGATATGGCTTGTGGTGAAGATAGAGGTACAGTGTCTATTTCAAGTACAGATCCGTTACTACACACCCTTTCATTTAAAGCAAAAATGGGTAAAGGAGCAGATGATAACTCATGTGCCGATCTTTATGTAGAAAAGAGATATGCAAACAATAAATGGTCAACAGTAATACAATCTAGGGGTTATAGTACTGGTTGGGATAGTAATAATCAGGATTGTGGAAAGACTAGTGCAAAGAAAGTAGAGAGGGCAATTAGACTTTCTTACTAATATTGGTATTCTTATAGTATGGATGAAAGAGTGTCAAAAGAGACAATAAAAGAGGTTAAAGATAGACTCAATAAATTGAAGGAGGCGATAGAGAAATATCGTTATGATTATCATGTTTTAAATAAAACTACTATATCTGAATCAGCTTTGGATTCACTTAAACATGAATTGGTAGAGATAGAAACAAGGTATCCACAACTTATAACTTCAGATTCTCCATCACAGAGAGTAGCTGGTGAACCTTTGCCAGAGTTTAAAAAGGTTATACATAAAGTTCCACAATGGTCATTTAATGATGCATTTTCGCCTGAAGATATGAATGAGTTTGATCTTAGGGTAAAAAGATTTTTAATTCAGTCTGGTATAGAAAATCCAAAACCAAGTTATGTTTGTGAACATAAGATTGATGGATTAAAAGTTGTGCTTGAATATAAAGACGGTTTACTTTTTAATGCTGCAACAAGAGGTGATGGAAAGATAGGTGAAGATGTTACATTAAATGTAAGAACTATAGAATCAGTACCTTTAAAGTTAAATAGATCCGTAGATATAATAGTTGAAGGGGAAATATGGATGTCAAAAAAACAATTAGAAATACTAAATAAAGACAAAATCAAAAACGGTGAAGAACCATACGCAAATCCTAGAAATCTAGCTGCGGGTTCTATACGTCAACTTGATCCAAAGATCGTTGCCGAACGAAAACTTAAAGCTTTTATATATGATATTGCTCAATACAATGACTTTCCTGACAGTCAAAAACAAGAGCTCGAACTCCTCCAAGAACTAGGTTTTGCTGTTAATAAACATTTTAAATATTGTAAAGATATAAATGAAGTAATTGAATATTGGAAAGATTGGCAAAGTAAAATGGATAAACAGGATTATCTAGCAGATGGAGTTGTGGTAAAAATGAATGAAAAGAAGTATCAAGATTTATTGGGGTATACTGGGAAAGCTCCAAGATGGGGTATTGCATTTAAGTTTCCAGCAGAACAGGTTACAACGGTTGTTGAGGATATAGTATTGCAAGTTGGAAGAACTGGTGTTGTTACACCTGTTGCGCACTTGAGACCTGTTTCTGTAGCTGGGTCTACTGTTTCTAGAGCGACACTTCATAATGAGGATGAGATAAATAGGTTGGATATAAGGATAGGTGATACTGTTGTTTTGCAAAAAGCTGGTGATGTTATACCTGATATTGTATCTGTTGTTCATGAACTTAGACCAAAAGATTCTAAACCTTATAAATTTCCTACTCATGTTCAGGGTTGCGGAGGGGATGGAAGTATAGAAAGGATTCCAGGACAAGCAGCTTGGAGGTGTGTATACAAGGATTCATTTGAACAAAATAAAAAAAAGTTTTATTATTTTGTTTCAAAAAAATGTTTTAATATAGATGGTTTGGGACCAAAGATTATAGATCAATTACTTGATAACGGTCTCGTATCTACATTTGATGATATTTTTACATTAAAAAAGGGTGATCTATTGGCACTACCACGCTTTGCAGAGAAATCTGTAGATAATTTACTCGAGTCTATATCAAATTCAAAAAAGATATCTTTAGCAAGACTTATATCTTCTTTGTCTATAAATCAAGTTGGGGAAGAGACAGCATATGATGTGGCAAATCATTTTAAAAACATTGAAAGTATAATCGAAGCAAAAAAAGAGGAAATAGAATCAATATATGGTGTGGGCCCTGTAGTTGCTCAGTCGATGTATGAATGGTTTTCTGATATAGAGAATAGAAAATTATTAAGGAAGATATTAAATCATGTTGAGGTCGAAAAGATCAAAAAGGTTGAAAATTCGAAAATATTAGGAAAAACTTTTGTTTTTACCGGTACTATGCCTAGTCTAGATAGAGATGAAGCTCAGTCTATCGTTAGAAAATTGGGTGGTGAAGTTTCAAATACTGTTTCAAAGAATACTAACTATGTTGTATCTGGTGAAAGTGCCGGTTCTAAACTAGATAAAGCTAGAGAATTGGGTATACCTGTATTAGATCAAGATCAGTTCTTAGAAATGGTAAATTAGGTCAATTTTTGTTAGACTTCATTTATAAAATTATGATAACAAAAGCTGAAATAGAGAAATTGGCTGATTTGGCTAGAATAAAGGTCACAGAAGATGAAAAAGAATCATTAGCAAATGATATAGGTGCTATTCTCTCGTACGTAGATGAAATCAAGAAAATAAATATGGACATCGATGCAAAATCAAATATCGGTGCAGTTTCAAATGTTTCGAGAGAAGATACTGTTATATCATCATCTGAAGAAATGGTGGAAGATATAATAAAAGAATCTCCAGATAGAGAAGGTGATTTTATAGCTGTTAAAAAGATAATATCTCAAGACTAATATGATAGATATAAAAAATTTAACAATTAAAAGTGCGCATGAAGGTATGAAAAGTGGCAAGTATTCAGCTACTGATCTTGCAAAAGCATATCTTGAAAATATAAAGACAGTAGATGATAAAATCCACGCTTATCTAGAAATATATAATGATGTTTTAGACCAAGCAAGTATTGCTGATAAAAGATTTAAGAATGGTGATTACACAATACTAACTGGTATACCTTTCGCAATAAAAGATAATATCTTGGTTAAAGGTAAGATAGCTAGTTCAGCTTCAAAGATTTTGGAAAATTATCATGCTAGTTATGATGCAACTGCAATAGAAAAGTTAAAACAAGCTGGAGCAGTTCTTGTGGGTAGAACAAATATGGATGAATTTGCCTTAGGCGGTTCTACAGAAAAATCTGCTTTCGGTGTTACAAGAAACCCTCATGATTTAGACAGAGTGCCTGGTGGTACATCAGGAGGTTCTGCAGCTTCTGTTGCATCCAATACTTCACTTGTCGCTTTGGGTTCTGATACTGGAGGTTCTGTAAGACAACCTTCTGCATTTTGTGGAGTTGTGGGACTAAAACCAAGTTATGGTTCTATATCTAGGTATGGACTTATGTCGGCTGTATCTTCATTTGATCAGATAGGTCCTATAGGCAAGACAGTCTCAGATGTTGAAATAGTCTTTAATATAATAAAGGGAAATGATATACACGATAGTACAAGTATTAAGGGTGATACATATAAAAAGACGAGAATAGGTAAAAATAAACCAATTATAGGTGTACCAGGGTTTTTTATGAATATGGGTGGTATAAAAAAAGAAGTTCTGGATAATTTTAAACTTACAATAAATAAGTTTAAAGAACTAGGATTTGAAGTAAAAGATATAGATTTGCCAAATGCTTCTTATGCACTTCCTGCATACTATATAGTAAACTTTGCAGAAGTCTCATCCAATCTCGCAAGATTTGATGGTGTAAAATACGGTCTACATAAAGAAGGAAAAGACATAGTGGGGGATTATTTTGAAACAAGAGGACAAGGTTTCGGTAAAGAAGCTAGAAGAAGAATACTCTTGGGTACATATGTACTATCTTCGGGATATTATGATGCATATTACAATAGAGCAAATAAATTGAGACAAGTTATCACCAATGACTTTATAAAAGCATTTGAAAAAGTTGATATAATAATAACACCTACGACACCAAGCCCAGCTTTTAAAATAGGTGAAAAAAATAATGATCCAGTTTCTATGTATCTAGAGGATATATTTACAGTAACAGCAAATCTTACTGGTCTACCAGCAATGTCTATACCGTCAGGCTTTGTAGATATAGATAGTAATAAATTACCTCTAGGGGTACAGATTACAGGAAGACATGGAGATGAGGATGCATTGTTTGAAGCAGGAAAGGATTTCTTAGGTGAAAAATAATATGGATGACGCTCACATTTCATTAACAATCCCCGGTATTGATATCCAATACTATATTTCTGCTATATGGCAGTATATTTTAAACCATCAAGACAGCCTATATGGTTTTGTAAAATCATTTATAGGTACGGTAGTTGGATTATCTATACCCGTATCAGTATTTTTGTTTATAGGAATAATAATAGCAGTTGAAGGTATAAAGATTGTTAGAAAAAAAGAAGAAGATATATATTATCCAAAACCAAAAGAGGAGAATGCTAAGGTGGAAAATGAAATTTCAAAAAGATGGGATATGGTAAAAAAGCATATTTCTTCTGAAAATCAAAACGATTGGAGACAAGCTATTATGGAAGCAGATATTATACTCGATGATTTGTTAGTAAAACTAGGCTATAAAGGTGAAAGTATCGGTGAAAGATTGAAAAGAGTAGCAAAAGGAGATTTCTCTACTTTAAATGAAGCATGGGAAGCCCATAAGGTTAGAAATGAAATTGCTCATGAAGGATCAAGTGTAGAGCTAAATCATATTGAAGCAAAAAGAGTGATAGGACTTTACAGGAAGGTTTTTGAAGAATTCTATCATATACATGATTAGAGCTTTTGTATTAGCCATATTGTGAACTTTTGATATTGCATTTTATTTAGTGTGTGGTAATATATGTTTATAGCGGGGTAGAGCAACAGTAGCTCGTCAGGCTCATAACCTGAAGATTGTCGGTGCAATTCCGACCTCCGCAACAAGGATAGTACAAATGAGTAATATAATAATACAAGTTGTAATTCTCTTTATTATACTAGTGTTGTATTTTTATACTGTTGAACCAGAGGACAATACTCTCTTTTTAAGAGCATTACTTCTTGCTGTTATATTAGTAATTACAAAATTGATTCCAGTCTATATGGAAGACTACGTATTAATTGGCTGGGGAATTAGTTTGGTTGTCTCTTTATATTCAATAATTAAATTAACTGGTCAAAGTATAGTCAGTTCCGTATTCTTTCTCATAGTTTTAGAAATAGTTAGTTATGTACTTCAAATTGGTTTAGTTAAATATATTCATTAAATATTATTTCATTTTAGGTATATAGAAGTGGTATTGTTATGTGATGAATTCAAAGGTTCGATAAAAAAACAAAAACTGGCCAATCTGGCCTTTTTTTGTTATATTCTCATAGTAACTTATTTTGAAATTAGGTTATAAATATGTCGGCGTAGCTGTTTTGGTTAGGAAGTGAAGCTGTGCCACAGAGTTTGTTGAAAATGTTAGTTTAAATATGTCGGCGTAGCTGTTTTGGTTAGGAAGTGAAGCT
>JACCDG010497151.1_pt1 | contig 66395 bp, 59 predicted proteins | sample 7442471 | NCBI WGS metagenome assembly JACCDG01 (sample SAMN15323444, study PRJNA562643) | freshwater metagenome | isolation source: river surface water | place: USA:Blue River Watershed | collected 2017-08-17 | reverse complement strand
TATATCTGCGTTTCTTTAGTTTGTTTTTGTGCATTGGAATTGGAATGATGAAATCTATGCTATCAATTAAGTTGCCATACGACTTGAGCATCATCAAAGCAAGCGTCTTTGTTGCTTCAGTCTTATCATAGTACTTGTAGTTATGAATTAATTTTTCGCTTTGGTGATCAAACCTGAGAATAGATCGAGCCAAATCAAATCTTGGCTTTTCCTCTATGCAATAGTGACATATTGAGTTTGCTTCCATTCTGATTGGAAATGGTGTGCCGCAAATTCTGCACCTTGGATCTGAAATAAATACGAGTTTATTCCAGCAAGAAAAGCAGAAAGAGTTAGCTATGTCAGTCTTGTTATCACAAGTAAGACATTTAGGTGGAAAAATAGAGTTTAAAAGGAAATTTAAAAGTTGATTTATATGCTTTGAAATGTACACTCAGTGATGACATAAAATTTACTTTATATGAATCCCAAAATATCAATATTCGATCGAAAAAGATACAAGTTAAATAAAGAAAAAGCGCTGCATGATTTTCATAAATATAGCTTTCTTTATGATGAAAGCTCAGAGTCTATTAGGGAGAGGGTACAGGCGCTAGGGCAGAAGTTTCAAGATGCGCTTATTTACGGTGGGTTTAGCGGGGATTTAGACGGTATACCTAATGTTATTCAAGCAGATATAATTGATAAGGGTGACAATCTTGTTATAGATGAGGAGGATATGACGATTGCTAATGAAGGTTTTGATTTAGTAGTGTCAAATTTATCCCTACACTTTGTAAATGATGTTGTGAAAGTCCTAAAATCTTATAGAGATATTTTGAGACCTAGTGGGATTTTTTTAGGACTGTTCTTAGGTGGAAATACTTTGATAGAGCTTCGTCAATCGCTTGCCAAAGCTGATGAAGAATTACATAGCGGTCTTGCGCCAAGAGTTATTCCTATGATTGATGTAAAAGATGCTGGAAGACTTGTCCAGCAGGCGGGTTTTAAAATGGCCGTAGCCGACACTGAATATGTGCAGGTTGAATATGAAAATCTTAAGCAGCTACTTCAAGATCTTAAAGGTATGGGGCAGGGTAATTGCATGATTGAGTCTTCAAAGAAGTACTCTGGCAAGGAGTATTTTAATGTTGTTGAGAAGCATTATTTTGAAAAATATGCAAATGACGGGAAGATTTTAGCCACTTTTGAACTTATTTCGATGACTGGTAAAAAATAATTTGCTGTTTGTAATATTTCCTTAACACTTGTGGTGTATAATTCGCAAACAAATAACAGAATGTGAAGGGATTATGCTGAATGACGAAAGTAGGCTTGGATTAAGAAAGTTTGCCGCTAACAATGTGAAAAAGATGGAGAGACGTAGAAAAATTTCTGAAGCACTGTTTCAAGAGGTGCAGAAATCAACTTTCGTAGATATTTTCGATAAGTATATGTTCCCAGATCCTTCAAGAGCAGAAGAGCTTGAAGTATTTAAAATCGTAGGAAGTTTTTTGCTGAGCTCTAAGTTTTTAGGGGAGGCATCAGATTTTTTATTAGATGAATTGAAAGTAGAGGATGATGAAAGGATTTTAGCTCTGTGTAAGATGATGAGTCATACAGTCTTGTCAATTGCAGATAAATCTTGTCCTTCCCTAGTGTCTATAACTGAAGAAGTGTGCCAAAAGATTCAAGTTGAATTAGTAAAGTGCGATGAAGCTTGTGCAAAAATAGAAGGATTTTATTCTGGGTTTTCTCGAGACAAATTGCGCGATTCGCTTAAAACTTTCGGTAATTGTTCAGAGGTTCATGATTCAATAGTGTCAAATGGTCAGGATTTACTGTCATTATATCTACACTTAGGTGCTTTGTTTAAATCCTCGATTAACTCTGCAGACTGTCTTCTGGCTAATGCATTGGACTGTGCTTCTACACAAGATCCAATAGTCATAGGTGAATTAGAATACAATTCAATCATGAATAAGTGGAAAGATGTTGGAGCGCTTGCTCGTAACAGGGTGTAGTTTTTGGTTGTCTTAAGTTCTGTTTATTATATATGATAAATATGAAGTAATTAGGATGGCAATGTATGTCAGAAGGTGATTTTTTTAATTTTGTGAATCTTGTTTTGTGCTTAATAGTAGCGTATATGACGTTGCATATGATTGTTTCTACGCCGATAACCAGTTATAATTTTAGAAGTGGAATGCGTTTTTTTTCTTTGATTGCTTGCGCGGTTTTATTCATTGTTGGAGCTGTCTATATGTCAAATGAGATACAGTTCTCACACAGAGGTGTTGTCACTAATGCAGAAATAAAAGGACATGAGACCTTGATTTCAAGATCATGGTTACAGAATTCGGCTGTGGAATATAAAGTTACTTACAGCTTTAGTGATGTAAACAATATTTCCTATATGGGGGAGGCTATTGTAGATAGATATACTTGGGAGATGGCGCAACTGAATCCTAATAGAAAGATTAAAGTGGTTTATCTTGGTGATGATCCATCTGTTAGTAGAAATATTGAAAATAGTAATTACATACAAGCTTTGGCGATGATTATCATTGGTTGTAGTGGCTTGTTATTCTCTATGTGGTATAGGCGGGGTGGGTTATATACATATAGGCAAGCCCAAATTAAAGATATGTTGGCCCCGTACAGCGGAGATGCTCGATAAAAGAGAGTAAAATCTATGTGTTTTTAAATAATTCAAAAAATTAACCAATTATTAAGATTTTTATATAAAAATTATAGATATCTAACGTTTTTTAGGTATTTATATGAGTGTTAATCTTAGAGAGTTATTAATAAAAGTTTCGGGAACAGGTTTGAAACTTGGTATTTGTGCCATTGCGCCACAAGCATCTAGTAAAATATTTACAAGCCCAAACGGTGGTGTTTATAGTGATGTTGTTAAGGAAATGACAGGTGTGTCTAGCCCTAAAATGGCGGCGTTTGTAGGATGTGCTGTGAACGTGCTTGCTAAAGATTTCGTTGATATAACTGAATGGGTTATTAAAAATAATGTAATTGATAAAGCGGTTGATTACTTTGTACAGCCAAATCAAGACAAGATAAATTCTGATGTGCACGAAAGTGTAAAATATAACGATACATTTATAGATCAGTCGCAGCTTTGTCCTCATTATCATGATATTGCTTTGGCTCAAGCAAATTTTGTAGATCACAATTGAAAGTCTGAAATTTGTAAGTGAGTAATATTTTGTTGGATTATTGGTGTATGGCTTGTGAATATAACTATTCCTTTCTGGTTGCAGCGAATTTTAATTAGGTCAAGTAAGTAGAGAGAGCTTTCGTTATCTAAGTTGGAAAAAGGTTCATCAAGCAGCCAAATTTTGGCATCCGATATTAAAAGTTTAGCCAGCGCAACTTTGCGCTGCCAACCTTGGGAAAGTTTTCTGACAGGAAAATTTAGGTAAGGAGCTAATTTAAAGCATTCTATAGCTGCATCTAGTGTAATTTCTCTATTTAAGATTCTTGCCCAAAATTTTAGATTATCTAAAACACTTAATTCAAGGCTTAGTGCATTGCGATGTCCAATATAGCAAATTAGGTTTTTATATTCATCGAGAGATTGTAAAACATCATTGTTATTTATAAAAATTGAAGACCGCTGTGTGTCAGATAAAGATGCTATATAATTAATTAAAGATGTTTTACCAGATCCGTTTGCGCCATGAATATTAAGGCAGCTTCCTTGAAATAAGGAAAAACCTAATCCTTGTAGAATGTTATTATTTCCCTTTGATATAGTTATATTTTGGCAGGTTAGCATCAAGCAACCCTTTTATCGTCCTTGTATTTCCGATAAAGCTTAGCATAATCGCCGCCTTTATCTAACAATTCTTTATGACTACCATATTCTTTGATGATGCCGTTTGATACTACATAAATCAAATCTGCAGTTTCAATTGTAGATAGTCTGTGCGCTATCACAATTGTAGTTCTGCCTTTTTTTAGATATTCTAAAGCCATCTGCACTTGTTTTTCCGATATAGTATCCAGTGCTGATGTTGCTTCATCCAATAAAAGAATAGGAGCATTTTTGAGTATAGCTCTTGCGATTGCAATTCTCTGTCTTTGACCACCTGAAAGTTTATGTCCATGTTGACCAATTTGGGTGTCATAGCCTTCTGGTAAGCTGCTAATGAAATCATGTGCTGCGGCTGCAAGCGCTGCATCTGTGATTTCCTCATCTGTTGCATCTAAGCGTCCATATCTAATATTTTCTCTTACAGTATCATCAAAAAGAGCGACTTCTTGACTTACTAGAGCCATAGCTTCACGAATAGATTTGATTCTTATATTTTTAATATTTTTGCCGTCTATCGTTATATCGCCATAGTCAGCATCATATAATCTCTGAAGTAAATTGAAGATAGTAGACTTTCCACTACCTGAGCTACCAACAAGTGCGACAGTTTTACCTTGAGGAATATATAGATTTACACCATCTAGAATCTTCTTTCCTGATCTATAAGAGAAGAAAACATTCGAAAACCTTACATTATAGGTTTTGAAATGTGCAGCAGGCAAAGCTGGGTTATCAATAATCATTGGTTGTTCATCAAGCATTTGGAACAGTCTTTTTGATGCAGCCAATCCTTCTTGCATAGAAGTGTTAAGATTCGAGATTTTTTTAAGAGGCTGATATGCCATCAGTAGTGCAGCTATGAATGAAAAGAAAGCTCCTGGCGTAGTTATCCCATGCAGTACTTGGTAGCCACCATACATAATTATTAAAGCGACTGCTACTCCTCCTAAAGTTTCCATGATCGGTGATGAAGCAGCTTCTACATATGCAGCTTTTTTATATAAATTCAGAAAGCGATCAATGATCCTTCCTGCACGAGAGATTTCATAATCTTCTCTACAGTAAGATTTAATAATGCGTGTGTTCTGAAATGTTTCATCAAGTCTTATTGTAAAGCCAGAAAGCTCTTCTTGCATGTTTCTAGAAATTTTTCTCATTCTTCTACCAAGCTTAAAAATTGGATAGAAAGCCAATGGGAATACAACTAAAGCGATCATGGCAAGTTGAGGGCTTTGATAAAACATAAGCCCAATTAAACCAACGGCTGTGCAAAATTCAATTGCAATACCAGTCATAACGTCAGAAACGGTTTTGCGCATTGCATTGATATCGTTAGTAAATCTGGAAATTAGATTGCCTGATGGATAATCATTTAGGAATCTCATATCTGCATAAATCAGATGAGTGTATAATCTTAGTTGAATATCTGTTAGGATTTTTTGACCAATCATTTTCATGGTTGATGATTGATAAAAGCTTGCAGCACCCTTAACTAATGCATTTAGGAAGACAGCTGCAGGAATTAGATATAGCATTGTTACATTTTTATTGAGAAATATCTCATCCAAAACTGGTTTCAATAACCACGCATTAACCGCTGTAGTTATTGAAACTAATATCATGCAGGAAAGAGCTATTAAGATTCCTTTGCTTTGAGATTTCACATACTCAGAAAAAATTCTTGATAAAAGGTAGAACCCACTATCATATTTGCTACTTGCATTAAAATTTCTAATTGCTTCCAATTGAATACCTTTGTTTGGTTAATCTACAATCTTTTTCCAAATTTCTTTTAGCAATGATTGATTTTTCTCTCTTCGTACTGCCATTTCAGCCTCGAACTTTTCCTCGTTTATTGGTTCGTCGCTAAAGGCAGCGTTTTGTCTTTTATCATGACGTGGTCCTTTTGGATTCTCGTCACTCACATGTCTATTATGTCTATTATGGTGCTCACCTTTGTTGTGATGATTTCTATCTCTACCATGTTTTTTGAATCTGCGTTTTCCACCAAACCTATCGTGCTGTGGTAATGGCTCAGTATTAGACTCTGGCATTTTATCAACTAACATTGGAGCTTCTTCTAGTAGTGAAGAAGGTTGTAAATCGTCTGCCTCTTCAGCTCGAACTTGTTGGGTAGACGGTTGATTGTCAAAGCGATCTCTGTGTTGGCGGTTTTTTCTTTTGTTAAACCTGTCACGTCGATTTTTATGTCTATGTTTGTTGCGATCCCCAAAAGTACTTCTAGATACTTCTTCAGATGAGCGTTCTACTTCTTCAGGAGCCATATCGTCTTCAATTTCATGCTCAATATGTATGCTCGATAACGCTTGCTGTGGCTGAAGTTCACGTTTGCCCTGGGTCTTTTTTAGTTCAATATAGAAGCCGTCTCCGCCAGCTGATTCGTCTGTATATAGGACAATTTTGCCGCCAATCTTTTGTTCGACTTCAGCTATCTCTGTGCGTTTGTTATTAAGCATATGGTGAATAAGTTGCGAACTTCCGGACACATGTATCTCAGGAGATTTTTCAGAAGCTGCTTCCCCTTCAACTGCTCTTAAAACAGATATAGATGTAGCTTCGATTGGGCGAATTCTACCTTTGCCATTACAATGCCCGCAAACTTCTGTATTAGCTTCCATAAAGCTTTGGCGAAGTCGCTGTCTAGACATTTCTAGTAAGCCAAATGTACTTATTCTACCAACTTGAATTTTTGCTCTATCATTATCCAAGGCTTGTTTGAAAGCGCGCTCAATTGTTTTTCTGTTTTTCATCTCTTCCATGTCGATGAAATCAATAACAATTAATCCTGATAGGTCTCGCAGTTTTAATTGTCTGGCAATCTCATCTGCTGCTTCCAAGTTGGTTTTTAATGCTGTGCTTTCAATGTTCCTTTCTGACGTAGATCTGCCAGAGTTTACGTCAATTGCAACCAAAGCTTCCGTGTGATTAATCACGATATAGCCACCTGATCGTAAAGAAACTTGGCTGTTGTACAGTGCTGATAATTGTTGATCAACTTTATATTTAGCAAATATTGGAGAGTTTCCTTTGTACTCTTTAATCTTAGTAATATGTCTAGGGAGTATTAGCTTCATAAACTCTTTTGCATCATCAAAGGCTTTTTGTCCTTCAATCTGAATTTCTTCAATTTCTCCGTCGTAAAGGTCTCTGATTGATTTCTTTATTACGTCCCCTTCTTCATGTATGAAAGCTGGTGCGTTAGATTTTAAAGTGTGTTCTCTGATATTATCCCAAAGCTTTTGGAGATAAGAAAAATCACGTTTTATTTCTGTTTTGGTTTTGTAACTGCCAGCGGTTCTGATGATTACAGCTCCTTGACCACCAAGTTGCTCAGTAAATTCACTGGCGATGTCTTTGAGTCGCATGCGGTCTTCGTGATCTTCGATCTTACGCGATACACCACCGCCTTTTGTGGCATTTGGCATAAATACACAATATCTGCCTGCAAGTGAAATGTAGCTTGTTATTGAAGCACCCTTATTACCTCTCTCTTCCTTCTCTACTTGTACAAGGATTACTTGGTCTTTCTTTATCACTTCTTGTATTTTGTATCTCTTATAGAAGTAAACTTCATCGCCGTACTCTTCATCGTCGTAATTTTTAGATACTTGTTCAGGCATGATAATTTCATTCAAAAGTTCAGCATCTTCGCTGCTGACTTCTGGATGATTAGATTTGTTATCTGTGTGATGCTGTCTTTTTTTGCGAGCATTAGAAAGTTCTTCCATTAGCTTTTCTTTATCAGCTTTGGGAATTTGATAGTAATCAGGATGAATCTCAGAGAAAGGTAAGAAACCTTGTTTTTGGGTGCCATAATCAACAAAAGCTGCTTGTAAGGAAGGCTCAACCCTCGTTACTTTCGCTAAGTATATATTTCCTTTTATTGATCTTTTTGCGTTCTGATACTCAAACTCTTCTATTGATCCATCATTACTAACCACTACTCTTATTTCTTCTGGATGCGCGGCATCGATTAACATTCGACGTGTTGACATTGTTCAAATTCCTGTATTTAAAGATTGTATTTCTTCTAGAAAGCATTTCTTTCTTAGTGTTTTATTTTTATAAATCGAGCATCTACTCTTTCATTTGTGCTACTTGTAAGATGCTAATTTTTGCTTAAGAGGGCTTACTATCTACTTCAGCTGCCTAATCTATTGCTTGTGATGTATTAAACACTAAACCTAGGTACATGTCAAATAAATAAACTGCTAACCAAAAATACTTATGTTGCTTGTGTCATGACGTAAAGCAAGCAATGTTTGCACTGCAAATTCCGAGTCACCATCCCAAGATTGTGATAGATTAGCAGGTTGAATGGTTTTTTGAAGCTTGCGCTGAAAAAGTCGTAATTTGCAAAATTTATCAAGGTTGGCTTTATCTATTAAAGGTCTATTATCACTAGCCCAACGATGCAACTTCTCGCAGCAAGAGGTTGATAATAAAGAAATTTCATACGGGGTTGCGTTGTCTATTGAGCTAGACAAAGTTCTTTCCATCTCTTTGCTGTGGTGCTGTAGTCCATGTCTGGTTGCGCCAAAGTAAAAAGTCAGTGCTTCTGCTAATCTCATAAATACCCCTTAATATTGAAGTCCCAATTATACGCTAATTAAACGCCTGTTTAAAAGATTGTTTTATTAAAGTTTTATTAAGGGGGATTTTAGGATGATTCTGCGATGCAGCAAATAATATCATTTGCATTTAGTTTAAAAGATCATATATTGGCGAGATTAAGTACTCCGATAATTTTAGAAGAATGAAATTTCCAATAGTTTTAGTACCAGATAAAACCAATATAAACTTCATAGGAATGAAGTGGATAGCCTTTGTGTTTAGCATTGTTGTGACGATCGGTACTTTTGCTAGCCTATTTACTCATGGTTTGAATTTCGGAATAGATTTTACAGGCGGCATCGTTCTAGAAGCTCGTACAGGCAAAGATTTTGAAATAGTGAAAGTGAGAGATTTATTGGCGGAATCTGGTTATCATGGGGCTAACATTCAGAATTTTGGTGGAAAAGGTGATATTTTGATTAGGCTTCAACCTAAGAATAGTGATGAGCAAGTCAAAGAAGTTGCCCATATTAAAGGGGTGCTTGGGCAGTTTTTTGAGAATGATATTGAGTTTAGAAGGGTGGACTACGTTGGTCCTAAAGTGGGTAAAGAGTTGATAGAGAAGGGTACCATAGCTTTTGTTTTATCATTAGTAGTTATGATGGGCTATATAGCGGTACGATTTAATTGGCAGTATGGAATAGGTGTTGTGGTTGCTTTGTTCCATGATGCAATCGCAACACTAGGATTTTATGTTGTGACACAGTATGAATTTGATTTGTATTCGATAGCTGCAATTTTAACGATAGTTGGCTATTCGATAAATGATACGGTTGTTATATATGACCGTATAAGAGAGAATTTGCGCAAGTATAAAACCCCAGATATGGCGGAAATAATTAATATGAGCGTAAATGAAACACTTTCTAGAACTATCATGACAGTATCAACCACGCTCTTGGTTTGTCTTGCGCTAGTTCTTTTTGGTGGAGAAGTCATAAAAGGCTTCAGCATGGCACTGCTTTTTGGGATTGCGTTTGGTACATATTCTTCGGTGTATATTGCCGCTCCAATTCTTATGCATACTGGTCTGAAAAATGTGGCGACGTCACAGCAGCAGGCTTAGTAAATCCCTAATAAAAGGTAAAATTAATGAGTATAAAAAAATATTTTAAATGTAAGTCTATTGATAGCTTGGTAAATGAAGCTAAAAAATCACACGATCTTGAGAGAACGCTTTCAGCTTTCCAATTAATCCTTCTTGGTATTGGAGCGATTATTGGTGCTGGAATTTTCGTATTCACTGGCTCCGCTGCAGGAGAGCATGCTGGCCCTGCAATTACGCTTTCGTTCGTACTAGCAGGCCTCGCCTGTGCTTGTGCGGCACTGTGCTATGCTGAGTTGGCATCTATGATCCCTGTTGCTGGTAGCTCATATACCTATTCATATGCAACTCTAGGTGAGCTTCCTGCGTGGTTGATTGCCGGCATGATTACATTAACATACGGTTTAGGTGCAGCTTCAGTCGCAAGTGGTTGGTCAGCATATTTGCAAGACTTCTTATCAGCGCATAATATATTACATATTCCTGCAATATTCTCGACGCACTTTGGCGCGATGGTAGTAGATAAGGCAACTGGGCAAGAAGTTATGGCACTTGTTGATCTTCCAGCACTATTTATTGTTGTACTACTTGGTATGGTTGTGCTAAGAGGCGCAGAAAGTTCAGCTATTTTTAATTCAGTTGTAGTGGCTATAAAAATGACTGTAATCTTTGGATTTATAGTATTGGGTGCTACAAAAGTTGATCCAAATAATTGGACTCCATTTATTCCTGAGAATACTGGTAAATTTGGAGAGTTTGGCTTGTCTGGAATCATTGCTGGTTCAGCTGTAATATTCTTAGCATACACAGGATTTGACGCAGTTGCGACTGCAGCCCAAGAAACCAAAAATCCTAAGCGCGATTTGCCAATTGGCATAATAGGCTCTTTAGGAATTTGTATAGCAGTTTATGTGCTTGTTTCTTTAGTGCTGACAGGATTGGCTCCTTACACACAATTAAATGTTCCGAATCCTATGTCTATTGCGGTTGATAAAATGGGCGTTGCTTGGTTTGCTGATGCGGTGAAATTAGGAGCTATTGCTGGATTAACATCTGTTATACTTGTTCTGATATTCGGAATTGTTCGTATTTTTTATACTGTAACGCATGATGGTTTATTGCCAGATTTCTTAGCGAAAACTCATAAGAAATATCATACTCCGCATTTGATCACTTATATAGCAACAGCTACTATTGCAGCTATGGCATGCTTAATTCCAGTTGGAAGTTTAGTTAAGCTTGCGAATTTTGGTACGTTGGTGACATTTGCAATTGTTTGCTTGGGTACATTGATTTTAAGATACACAAAGCCTGATCTTAAAAGAGACTTTAGATGTCCACTAGTTCCAGTTGTTCCGATGGCAGGCATTATAGTGTTCGCTACTATCCTTTACGGATTGCCATACGAAATATTCTGCTATGCAGCGATATGGATCACTTTTTTAATCGCTGTGTACTTTTTATATGGGAGACATAACAGCCATATGTTCCATCCACATAAAAAAGAGAAAGTGTTGAGACATAAACACGCTTAAACTAAAAGCCCCGAAAGGGGCTTTTTTTATTTACCTCTACCTTTGTTGTGTCTGTCAGCAAAGTGATCGTGACCACGACCATTTTTCATTTGGTGTGCATTTAATCTATGCGAGCCTTTTTCAAAATTTATATTGTGAGATTTAATATTTGAGTCCCTACTTTTAATTGATTTATTGTTTTTATCTGAAGTTTCCATAGTCCTCCTTACCCAGTCCACAACTTAATTATAGGCTAAAATAAGTAAATGATTGGTAAATATTCAAAACATTGTATTTGATATAGAGGAAATACCATGATAGTTTAAAGCTGTTCAATTAATAGGAATGATAGCATGGGACGTCGTGGAGATCACAGTTTTGAAGAGTTATCCAAAATGATTTTGGATGCAGCTTATGATATTTTAGAAAGAGAAGGTTATTCTAAGTTGAGTACGCGTAAGATAGCTAGTCAGATTGGGTATACAGTTGGTACCTTGTATAATGTATTTCAAAATTTGGATGATATTTTCGTTCATTTAAACGCCAGAACTTTAGATACTCTAATTCAGCATTTGAATGCGGCCGTTGCGCAAGACTCAAAAGTTGGTAAAGTAAAGCAACTCTCACAAGCTTATATTGATTTTAGCAGACAGAATTTCAATATATGGAGTACGCTTTTTGACTATCGTTTTAATGAGAATCACCAAATCCCGAAATGGTATAATGAAAAGATTACAAATCTATATGGTGTTGTTGAAAAAAGTATTAGACCACTTTTATCAGCCAAGCATCAAGACCAGACAAAAGAAATAATTACAGTTCTATGGTCGGGAATTCATGGTATTTGTATTCTATCTATCAAGGGCAAGCTTGATAGGGCTGGAGTGGAATCTGCTTCTACATTGGTCGATCACTTTATTGAAAACTATATGCGTGGCGTGGGATTGAATTAACATTTTCTATCCCAACTTGAACTCTCAAAGTTCGTATGTTACCTTCTATTAGGTTTAAACTTAAAGGGCGAAAAATGTCTCATATAATTGTTGTTGGAAATGAAAAAGGCGGCTGTGGAAAAACTACTACAGCGATGCATCTAATTATTAGTTTGCTTAAATTGGGCTTTTCTGTTGGGACAATTGATCTGGATTCGAGGCAACAGTCACTTACTCGTTACATTGATAATAGAAAGCAATATGTTGCAAAAAAAAATGTGCAGCTAATGATGCCAGAGCATTTTTCACTTCCTAGAAGTGAAAAAAATGTAAAACAAGAAGCTGAAAAAGAAGAAGAGGAAAGTTTTACGACAACAATACAAAAACTTTCTGATAAAGATTTTATCGTAATTGATACGCCTGGTAGCGATGCTTTTATGGGAAGGCTTGCGCACTCATACGCCGATACTGTGATTACTCCAATTAACGATAGCTTTATCGATTTAGACCTTATAGGCAACGTAAACGCTGACACTTTGGACTCAATTCGGCCGGGAATATATAGCGCAATGCTTTGGGAGCAAAAAATGAAAAAAATTGCTCGTACTCGTAAAGAAATAAATTGGATTATAGTAAGGAATAGACTTTCCACTCTTGATGCGATTAATAAAAGAAACGTTGAAGTTTCTCTTGCAAAATTAGCAAAGAGATTTGGTTTTAAGATAGCCCCTGGATTCGGTGATAGGGTAGTCTTTAAAGAATTATTTCTTCTTGGTCTTACGCTACATGATGCTGCGAGTTCAGGAGAAATTCGAATGAGTACATCCGTAATTGCTGCAAGGCAGGAACTGCGTGAATTTATCAATGCATTAGGCATTGCCGAGGTGGTTGCAAAATTAAACCAAGAGTCAGTAGAAGCTACGCAGCCTCAAGTGCAATCAGAAGCAGAAGTAGTTCATAGCTGATTTCATAGAAAGAATTTAAGACCCTGTCCATCTAAGAACAGGTGTGCGAGCTGCTTGGGTCTCGTTTAATCTTTGCATTGGTGCGTACTGAGGAGCATTGGCGAATCTTTCTTTATCGTTTGTTGATTCAGATAATTTGATCATTGAATTTATAAATTGATTCAATGAAGCTAAGCTTTCTGTCTCAGTTGGCTCTATTAGCATAGCTCCCGAAACAATAAGAGGGAAGTACATGGTCATCGGATGCATTCCTTCATCTATCAACGCTTTGGCGAAATCAAGAGTGCTAACACCACTTTCTTTTAATTTTGAATCATCAAACAAAACTTCATGCATGCATGGGGCAGGATAGGGGAGGTTGAAGTGGTTTTTTAATTTGGCTAAAATGTAGTTTGCATTTAACACCGCATCTTCAGCGACTTGTCTCAATCCATCAGATCCATAACTCATCATATATGAAAGCGCTCTGGTGAACATTCCCATCTGCCCATGGAAGCCTTTAAGTCTGCCAATTGAAGTTTTGTTAAAATCTTCATGTAATGAATATTTATTATCCGCAAATGTGACGTAAGGTACAGGAATGAATTGAGCTAGCGATTTGGCAAATACAACAGGACCACTTCCAGGTCCACCGCCGCCGTGAGGGGTAGAGAAAGTTTTATGTAAATTTATATGCATGCAATCAATGCCTAAATCTGCAGGCCGAACCTTACCAACTATGGCATTGAAGTTTGCACCATCGCAGTAAAAATACGCGCCTACTTCGTGGACTAATTTTGCAATTTCAACTATGTCTCTTTCAAATAATCCGCATGTATTTGGATTAGTTAACATGATACCTGCAACATCTCGAGAAAGCAGAGATTTTAGTGATGCAAGATCTACTCTACCATCTTTGGTGCTTTTGATTTCTTGTACAGAGAACCCACACGCCGCAGCAGTTGCTGGGTTTGTTCCATGAGCTGAATCAGGTACTAAGATAATATGTCTATTTTCAGCTCGAGCTTCATGAGCAGCTTTGATTGCCATTATACCACACATCTCACCTTGCGCACCTGCAGCTGGAGATAGTGCAACAGCTTCCATTCCAGTCAGTTTTTTTAGCCAATCCGAGAGTCTATATATAACTTCAAGAGCACCTTGCAGAGTTGAAATAGGTTGTAATGGGTGTAAGTCCGAGAACATTCTCGCAACTTTCTCATTCAGTCTTGGGTTATGTTTCATCGTGCATGATCCCAGGGGGTAAATCCCTGTATCGATGCTATAATTCTTTTGGCTTAATCTGGTGTAGTGTCTAACGACTTGTGATTCAGATAACCCAGGCAATCCAATTTGTTCTCTTGCAGACTGGCCTGTCATGTTCTTGGATAAGGCAACATCTTGCCAATCGGTCCCAGTCAGATTTTTAGTACCAAGTTCAAAAATTAGGGGTTCTTCAATTTGCAAACCTTTATTTCCTGAGAATGTAGATGTGCTAATTGTAGATTGTGTGTGAGTGCTTAGTGCCTGCGAGTGAGTCATGGTAAATATCAGTTAATATACTGACAAATAATTAGCACTGAAATTATCTAACTGCAATTAAGAAGATCACTTAAATCTACCCCCATGGTTCGGAGGAGAAGATTGAATGATTTGTTGCGATGCCTTCTTGCTCTGGTCTGCTAGCTGAGTTATTTCAGGTATAATATTGCTACCTTTATTCGAGACCGCACCTGATGATAGTGCTGTGCTAGTTAAGTATCCAATACCAGATGCAACTGCGGTTGTATAATACCAAGCGCTTTGAAAGTAAGATCTAGGTTGCACAACTCTTTTGTTAATATGATCGTCAACTTTCGCACAGTTAAATTGTTTGGTTAGATTTAATAGCGAATCTCTCAAAGACGAAAGCTGGTTATCAGATAATTTAGAAAGCATTCCCAAGGCAGCATTCTCATTTTTATTTTCTATTGCTACTTCAATCGAATTTTTTCCGTTATCATCCCCAACAAAAAATTGTTCAGCTTGGGTTTTGGCAATTAAAGCATCAGCAGCTTTTGTTTGTCCTGAAGTAATTGATAGGTGAAGTAAGCTTTCTTTTTTTGTGATTAAAATAAAGTCATCAGCAGAGTTAGATGATTTTTCTAAATTTGAAAGTTGTTCATCAGAAAGTAAACTAATAATACGCAATGCTAAATTCTCTTGTCTTAACTCAAGAGCATGGTGGAGAGGTGACTTTCCGTTTTGATCTTGAACTAATAAATCGTTTATATTAACTGGATTACTTGCCAATATTTGTTGAATTTTGCCAATTTCCCCAGTTGTATCCACAGCTTTAGTTAGGTTTGAAAATAACCTTGGGTTTTCTTTGTGTAATTTCCAGATTGATTCAATAACGAAGGTGTGTCCTTTTTTGGAATCTAAGCTTAGTAATTCTCTACATTCTTCAATAGTGAAAGGAGTAGTTCTTCTAACTGATGCAGTCATTGAAAAGAATGGTATTTTATTGCTTTCTTCACCTTCTATTATTTTGTCTGCTAGGTACGCTATTAATATAGGGGTTGAAACAATATCTCGGCTCTCGACAACTCTCTCAATACGAGGAATGTCTTCCCTTTCTATTTGATCCACAATTTCTTTAAATGCTACAGGGTCATTTATAAAATTTCTCAGTCTATTCAAAGCTTTTATGTCTGGCTTTATTTTTTTATCCATTAAGTATTGGAATACAATGTATTTAAATAAATTGGGAGTTAAGTCAGACAGCATGGTTTGATAGTCATAGTCTTTTGCTAGATGTGGATTTATAGGTGAGATGCCTTCTAGCATCCTAATTACATGGTTTGGTTTGGCGAAGTGTTTGCTCTCTTTGTTAAATAGATATTTGATATTTTTAATTTGCTGCATTTTCTCAAAAGGCACCAAAGTTTTTCTACTGTTTGCGTTTGGGTTTTTTCTAGCAACTTCAACTGCCCGTTTTATGTTATCTCTATTCTCAATTTCTTCGATAGATTTTGGTCCAATCATGAAGTGATCTAGCGTGAGTGTATCAATGCCATAATGCTTTTTGTAATAAGCTTTTGTTTCATCCAATAACTTTATAGTTTCATCTGCAGATAATGGCTCTGTAGCGCCTTGATTTGTATCTAGCATTCTGAATTTAGCTGAGTTTGGTTCGTCGCACTGAACAATTATAATTGAGTGTCCTGCTTGATTTCCCCCAGCAACCAGTCCTAGGGGTAAGAAGCCATTGTATTTTTTTGTTAAATTTATTAGTTCTTTAGGGTCGTTCAAAAATAATTGCTCGTTTTCCAAGTAGTCATGCATTGTTTCTTTGATGTAATTTTGCAGGTAAATATGTTGAGAATATATTCTTTTAGCTACTCTACTTATATGATCAACTTTTTGTTTATCATTAGGGTCTATCTTGGAAGCCATCCTAAGCTTTTTGATGGTGTCTAAAAGCGCTTGTTCTGGAGTGAGAGGGTTATTGGCGTCCACGCCAATTCTTCTTTTCGTTTCAACGCCAATTCCCCAACATAGTGCTACAGCCATGTCAGGAGGGAATATTGCGTTATCTTTAAACGTGTTTATTATACTCTCTTGGGTGAAGAATAATGAACTCCAGTCTTTGAGCTGATATTTTTTAAATGGGTAATCAATATCAGTCATTATTCTGAAGCTATCTTGCATGGTCTTTGTTGGTGCATCCTTCATATGCCCTGCGTAGCAATGCTCTTACATGTCTATATTTTATGGGTATTTGGTTAATAAAGAGTTAATTTTATAGTATTAATTAACCCCTATCAGGGCTTTCGCCTTTGCGGCGACGTTTATGGTCGTCAACTTTATCATCATGATCGTTATCGTCATCGTGATTCAAAGCACTTGATTTTCTTGCTACAACTTTAGAAGTTACGTGAGTAGCAATACTTACGGTGGCTTCTGGACTATCTCCCCCACTTTGAATAGAAGAGGTAGAGGCGCTGGCCTGTGTTTCTAATGAAGCTGAAGGCAACGATAAACCAAGGCTTGTATCTTGAGCAAAAGTTAATATCGCATGTACAATTGTAGGCATGTTATACCTCCTTGCATATTCAAGAGCAGAGCACCCAGACTCATTACCAACTGAGTCAATAAATTTTCTCATTAGTATCGGGTTATCTTTCACTAATTCAAAAACATTTCCAAACGCAATTTTGGCGTCTTCCTTATCAAGTATCCTTGAAATAACATTCACCCTTTTGTTGTCTACATGATCAAAAATTGACTCAACCAAACTTGCATCAGCATTAACAAACTTTGTTATCGTTGCTATATCATAATTTGCTAGTAAAGTGTTATAAAAAGGTGTGCGGCCTTCATTGTCTAGAATATGCAATGAATGCACATTCTCAGGCCTCACACTCCAATCTAATAAAATTTCAAGTAGCCTCGGCATTTCTTGTGAAGCGCATTGTAAAGGCGTGTCCCCATGACCATTTCGGGTTGATAGAAGCCTTGGCAAAGCTGCTTTTAAATGCGGGTTATCTCCTATCGTTTCTAAGCAAGAAAAAAAATCGATTTGAAGTCTTGGACTTACATGCTCCCAATAATCACTGTAAACACCTAGATCACTCTCATCACACTCAACGCAGTGAAGAAAATTATTGCCCTGAATATCTGTGAAATAGATGCTTCTTCTTAAAAAAGAATCATTTAGTATTGCCTCTGCAGCTTGAGAAGCACCCTTTGCTACTAATCGTTTGAAAACATTCTCACTAGGGCTGGTAGGGTTGACCGTAACAACCAAATTTTGTACTTTTTTGTTAGACATAATCAAGCTAATAACTTGATCAAGATCCTTTGTCATTGGAAAATCAACATACTGTAGCGGCAGTAAGAATCTTGAGAATACATGAGAATGCTTTTCATCTATGTGTTGATTTAACAAACCAAACTTTAAAACGAATTCTGCAAAACAAGCCATATCTTTTGGGTCTATACCTTCCAAAATCTCTAACCAATACTTCTCTAATAATGGCTTTAGTAAACCTTTCTGATCGAGTTTATGTATAGAATCCTGCTTTAATTGAAACAGCCTGTTTCGCAGTTCTGCACGCTCCATAAGTATTTCGAACGCTTCAAAATTATCATTATCCACAGCATCCTGAACCATACCTTTGTTTTTGTATTTCAGGATTGGATCTAAAGAGATATTGCATTTCAATAAGAAGCTTAAGGTATTATAGAAAGGACCTTTATACATGTCCACAACATAAGCGCTACGTCCCTTCCTTTTAAGCGTGTTATTAACTAGGTCACTTACTTCTTTTATTTTTAAAACCTCATTAAAAAAATCAACATCCTCTGACTCCATTAATATACCAAGCGGTGTTCCGTCTTCGCCCCAATCTTCTAGATAATCACGTCCCTCACTTGTTTTTACAATTTCTAAAAATAATTCTGGGGTTGGGTGCTGCGCTGCATAGTGCAATGCTAAGTTATGATCTTCATCTTCTAGTTCTAACGCGTTTCTACCTTCTGGAAACTCCAAAGCTTTTCTTAACGCATGCACCATGCCACACTCAACAATTCTAGAAATATTAGGAACCCCATCTTCGATGTGTTGCAGAATTGCTTTATTTTCAATAATGCCATTTATTAAGGCCAATTCGCGTTTTTGATCAACACCATCATCATGGCCTTCAAAAACATTCATGGGGGCTATTCCTTGTTCAGCAAATTTATCTACAATTGCTCTTTCTCCTCTTAATTCTGCATCCCGTGCAGCATTATCGCCACTAATAGATATTGCTCGAAAATTAGCACCCTTAGCAATTAAGACATCAATTTGCTCTGGAGTTTTCACATGGAAAAGCGAAGGTCTTACAATATCGGCTGGAATCTCAATAGCTTTCAAGTCTTCAGCAGATGCTTCTTGCAGTAGCCTTTGCATGTACACAAAGGGAAGTTTAAACTCTGCAAAAATATTCTTATTTTTTCTTGCAAAATATAATATTGGGCTTTTAGTTCCAAATTGAGCTTCATCTAACTCTATATTTTGAAGCAAAATGAAGTTAACAAATCCTTTGTTACTCTCTGCGTCTTTTGGGAAATTTTCTCTAGTAACAACTTGCTTATACTCTGCATTAAGTGAACCAGCAATTTTCAAGGCTTGGTAAGCGGTTGTTATGCTAGATAACTTCATAACACCCTGCTCATGCCTATAAATTACAACTATCCACCTTACAACCATTTTGAAGCCATCCTTAAGTATATTCTCTTTACAATTCACCAAATGGAAATAATTATACTTATCACCCACGCCCAGTTTACCTAAAAAATCTTGCACCTGGTCTTTGACAGGTAGTATCTTATCTATGCCATTTTCAAGGTTTGAAGAAATTTTATTAGCCACCAAGTCATGAATATTTTGAAGCACTGCAGGCTGGGCAAAAACTCGGTTCAATTCACCCAGTAAAAATTCTCTGTATCTAGATGCATCTTTAATAAACCTATCTTCTTGCTTAGTACGAACCACTAACCCAAATTCATCAGCAACTGCATTTATTAAAGAGTCAATATCATGCCTCTCGTTCCCGCGATGATAATATAAGCCTGCTTCATAGAAATAATTCTGACGATACATTGGTAATAAAGTACCAATTACTACTTGCCTTTTAGCCCATGCTACATATGAAGCTATATCGGCTTTACCTAATTGCATTTCGCTAAATATATCAATCAAGTTTTGCAAAGTTCCGTCACCACAAGCAAAACGGGTGTCTTTGTAATTTGCAACAAGCTCTCTCTTAGAAGCCTCTGGGGCATGTTCTACAAAGTAGAGAATTGACTCCATAACTTGTTTAATCTGCTTAGCGTTAGAAAAATCTCTTTGACGCTGTTCTGCACCTTCAATATTAAATGCAGCATCCGCAAACTTATCTTTCAAGTCATTAAAATTTCTAAAACCATAGCCAACCATTTTTTGGCAAATTGCTTCCACTTGGGCTCTTACCGCCTGAATATTGCTGAGTGGGTTTGTTGTATCAACATCAACCACTTCACCTTGATAAAACTGCTTTAAAAACTCATCTTTGGTAGCTTCATCAATAGGTGTTGGCTTTCGCTCAATGAACGGCGCTCTTTTAATTTTTTCCCAACTAAATTGCTCTTGTGGTTGTTCAGCAACATCAAGCTGCATATCAGCTTGCCTCTCCTGAAAAGTAAGGCCGAGTTTTCTCAATTCGATCTTTAACTGGTTTTTAATTGTTGCATCATTTGAATTTGGACTTGTAACAATTCTTGCTAACATGGGTGACACCCCTTGCTCAGTACCCAATTTCCTAACAAAAGCTCTAAGATCGTTGCCTGCCAGTTTATTTAAAAAATCAAATCTTTGAAATTCGTCTAAAGCTCTAAATTCTTGCAAGTTCATTGTCATCTCCTTTTTGTGCAAAACATTCGTTTTACCACACTAATACCCAAATATTAATAATAATTCAGTTAACAAACGGTTAATTTTTGTGAAGTATTGGGGATATATCGCTGTTTTTTTATATTTTTAGGGTTTGTAGGTGTTGGGGAGTTGGTGAGGTATTTTAAACCAATCTGTAAACATGTGTATTAAAATTGAAGAAAAATTTGTAGGATCAATGATAGTAATTTCAAGGAGATATATGTATGGTTTATGAAGAGGCTTTGGCAATGTTCTCGCCTGGTCAGGCTAAGGGCGATGTATTAAATGATAACCAGCAATCATTGAGTTCTGATGTCCCAAGAACTCATATCAGCGGCAAAGTTGCCATGTGCGAAGTTGATCTGGATCGGGCAAGCAAGCAGAGTTGGGAGGAGCAGATTAAGAAACAAAGAGAAGTTAGAAGAAGAGTAGGGGTGTATTCAGAAAGGTAGGAAAAATTATTTGTTGCAACATTCAGCAGTTTAAGGTAATTATCTATACTACAAACAATTGAGGTATTTTGACATGGTTTGTCCATTTGAATTTTTACATTTTATTCCATTAATAGCTGTCGCTTTAGTGGCGGTTTTTGGTCGTAATAGGTTTACAAGAGTTGGAGTAAGCGCCATCGTGTCTGGCCTTAGCATTATAGGACTTGTAGCTGGTAGTCATGTTCATACAGCCCATGCTGAGCCAATGCTTATGTTAGATCCTTGTTATGGTTATATGGCTTCTTTAGTTGTTGCTATGGTAATTATGGTAAAAGAAATTGTAGCTGTTAAGCAAATTTCTAAATAAATTGTAGTGATATATAGTTGAATTTGATATAGAATTGGAGCTAGTTATAGCTCCAATTTTTTTGTATAGCAATGGTTGATTATAGTAAGATTTTTAATGACGCAGTATCCCAAGTGAAATTGGAAGGCCGCTACCGTATATTTACTGAGCTTCAATATTCCCCAAACTCATTGCCTGTTGCATTTAGTGCGCGATTAAATAAAGAAATTACAGTTTGGTGTAGTAATGATTATTTGGGTATGAGCCGAAATCTTCAAGTGATTAATGCTTCTATTGAAGCAACCAAAGCAATGGGAGTTGGATCTGGCGGTACGCGAAATATATCTGGTACCAATTCTCCTATGGTACAGCTGGAAAAGGAATTAGCTTCATTACACGGAAAAGAATCTGCGTTGGTTTTTACTTCAGGCTATGTAGCTAACCAAGCAACTTTATCTACCATTGCTAAAATAATACCAGATATTGTAATGTTTTCTGATGAGTCAAATCATGCCTCAATGATTCATGGCATTAAGGATGGCCGTGCTGAGAAAGTTGTGTTCCAGCATAGTGATATGCAGCATCTTGAGGAATTGCTTCAACAGTATCCGCTAGATCGCCCAAAGCTAATTATTTTTGAATCTGTATACTCGATGATTGGTGATGTTGCTCCAGTTCAAGAAATTTGCGCCCTTGCAAAAAAATATAATGCACTGACATATATTGACGAGGTGCATTCCGTTGGTTTATACGGCGAGCAAGGGGCTGGTATTGCGAATATGTTAGGATTGGCAGATAAGATTGATATTTTTCAAGGCACGTTAGCTAAGGCCTTTGGTGTGATTGGTGGTTACATTGCGGGTTCTAGGGAATTTATAGACGCGATACGCAGTTATGCCCCTGGTTTTATTTTTACAACCTCGCTTCCACCTGGAGTTTCTAGTGCAGCGCTGGCGAGCGTTAGAGTCATTCGCTCATCAAATAACGAAAGGGATGCACATAAAAAAATTGTGAACTATGTAAAAGCGTTGTTAAGGAATAGGGGAATTGAATTTATAGACAATGATACACATATAATTCCTGTAATGATTTGCGATCCTGTGAAAAGCCAGTCTATATCAGAAATACTGTTGAAGGATTATGGGATATATGTACAGCATATAAATTTCCCAACGGTTCCTCGCGGCAAAGAGCGCTTAAGAATAACACCAACACCATTGCATACTGAGGAGATGGCAAATTATTTAGTTAATTCTCTTGCAGAAGTGATGAATTCTTTTAATCTTAAAGTCGCAGCTTAATATTTTTATTAGACATGAGCCTCGATAATTCTTTTGATTTTACTGAATTCGAAAAATTAAATAAAAAAAACAAAGTTCCAGAGGAGACCGTATCTTCTCTTGCCGCTATATATGGTATTGCATTCGCTATATTTGGTAGGTCAGCTTTGATAGTGCTCCCATATGTTTTCATTATATGTTTTCTTGCAGGGTTTGTGCATTATAACTCAACTGCAAATTTTGATTCGGAATCTTTTTGGGTCGCTGTTGCTTATAACAATATTGCCTATATCCAATCAATCGCAAAATCGGTGCTGATTATTTTTGCAATAAATTTGGTGTTTGTAATCTTCACAACACTTACGAATAATCTTTTTTATTCGAGCATTGCCGCTACCTCAAAAGGAACGAGCACAGAAAAAATACTGTCAATATTAAAGATATTTGTATCTAAGTTTTTGCCAGTATTATTTGTTATCATAATTAAATCAGTCCTAATTATGACTGGTATGCTAATGTTTTTAATTCCCGGAATAATGGTATGGCTGAGTATGCTTTTAATTGAGTATGTAATGATATTTGAGAATAAAGGATTTGTTGACTCTTGGAAAAGAAGTAACGATTTGATGGAAGGCTGTAAAGGAAACTTCATAACTTTCTTGAGTATAGTTTCGCTACTAATTGTGCCCATTTATTTAGCGAAAGTATTTTATAATTTTGATACAGAATTTTCTGCGCTCTTAGGCGGTGGAGAAGTTGGAATAAGTTTTGTTATATCATTACTAATTGAAATGACAAACAACCTTCTTTACGGACTGTATTACTGTGGTACATGCTTATTATATATGAAACGAACACAGATCTTTAGCAATTTAGAAGTGGAGAATAGTGATGCAAAATGAAACTATATTTTCAATCCTGCAATTAGCGTTTCTTGCTATTAAGAAAGTTTTTGCTAAGCCTTTGCTGCTAATAGGCTATATAACAATTTCATCGGCATTAATCGGAATTATTTATATTGGTAGTGATTTATCTGGTATAACGATATTATTATTTCCGTATTCAATATTCATAGCAATCTTAGCACTTGCATACGTTTTTTCGCTTGTTGTTATAAAAAATAATAATGATTTTAGTCAAGACCTGTCTGATTTATGGTCTTATATTTTAAATCCAGCATATTTTTTAAAGACAGTTTTTTTTGTTTTTATAAGAAGTATAAAATTTATTATTGTATTAATGCCTGTGGTAATTCTATTAATTATCACCAATCCTTATTTTATGATACATCTGATGTTAGCAAGAGTGATAACGGATTGGTTTTCGTCGTTTGTTAATGTAGTTATGTTGTGTGTGATTTTTGGTATAGTAGCTTTTTACAGGCACATTAGGGGCATGCTAATAGTTCCTTACGGAATAATTGGAGGTAATAATTATATGTATTCTTCAAGTGAAAGCGCGAAGTCTATGAAAGGCAGTAAGCGAGTCTTCTTTTATATACTCATAATTTATTTTGTGATTCATATATTTTACAAAGCAGTTGACAATTCTGCCCCGAACTATGGGGCAATATACCAAGGCATGTTTAAGCCTCAGGTTCCGTTGTATGAGAATTACTCACTCATGATTAGTATAGTGCTTTATTCCTCTTTCTTCTTAATTTACTCTACGATGATAAATCTTTTGTACTTTAAAAGACGTATAACTACATAGATGCTATCGCAAGCAACTTACAATCTGCTTATATATTTAGTCTTCCAATTGAAATGGCTTATCCAAACAGCGCGTCCATGATTTTTTTACTCTCTACAGTATGGAGTTTCATATATCCAACAGCAGGTGATGCAGAGCGCTCACGGCCAATATATTTTGCACGCGTTGATTTGTGTTTCACAGCTTTTAGAACTTTCTCAATTCTTGGCTCAACGAAATAGAATGCTCCCATATTTTCATGCTCTTCTTGGCACCAAATTACTTCAGCATTTGGATATTTCGCAAGTTCCATACCTAATTGAACTGTAGGGAATGGATATAATTGTTCCATTCTAATTAATGCAATATCTTGCCTGCCAAGCTCTTGGCGTTTTTCAAATAGGTCGTAATACACTTTGCCAGAGCAGATAACAGCTTTAGTAACTTTATTTGCTACTACTTCTTTATCGCCAAGTACTGGTTCAAATTTTGTTCCTTCTTTCATTTCTTCAAAAGTTGACACAACAAGCTTATGACGTAGTAACGATTTAGGTGACATGACGACTAATGGCTTTCTGAAGTTGCGTTTTTGTTGTCTGCGAAGTGCATGGTATATTGAAGCAGGTGTTGTGCAATTCAATACTTGAATGTTATCACTCGCGCATGATTGTAAGAATCTCTCCAATCTTGCAGAGCTATGCTCTGGGCCTTGTCCTTCATATCCATGAGGCAGCAACATTGTAATGCCAGACATTCTTAACCACTTAGCTTCACCAGAAGTTATGTATTGGTCAATTACAACTTGTGCTCCGTTTGCGAAATCACCGAATTGAGCTTCCCAAATTGTTAGTGTCATTGGGTCTGCATAGCTATAACCATATTCAAATGCAAGTACTGCAAACTCAGAAAGGTTACTGTTATAAATCTCTAACTTTGCTTTTTGGCTGTCTGATAAGTTATTCAAAGGAGCAAATTCTTGCTGTGATTCCTGATCGAATAAAACTGCGTGACGATGAGAAAATGTGCCTCTCTTTACATCTTGGCCAGTCATTCTGATTGGGAATCCTTCGTCTAGAAGTGATGCGAATGCAAGTGCTTCACCAGTTCCCCAGTCAATATCTTTGCCAGTTTCAATCATTTTTTTCTTAGCTTCTAATTGGCGCAGAACTTTTGTATTTATGTTGAATTCTTTTGGATACTCACAAAGTTTATGTCCAAGCTCTTTTAGTTTTGAAGCTTTAACTCCTGTTACCACTTCTTCTCTATCAACTTTTGCAGGTTCAAATTGACTCCAGTTTGCAGATAACCAATCGGCTTTGTTTGGTTTGTAACCAACTGATAAGGCAAACTCTGCATCAAGTTTTTGTTTGAAAGTTTGTTGCATTGTTTCAAACTCTGCTGCTGAAATAAGTCCTTCGGAGATTAATTTATTTGCATAGACTTGTGCTGGGTTTTCTTTGTTTTTTATTACAGCATACATAACTGGTTGAGTGAAGAAAGGTTCATCACCTTCGTTATGACCATATTTTCTGTAGCCAACCACATCGATCACAACGTCCTTTTTAAACTTAGCGCGGTATTCGGAAGCCAACTTACTTACAAATACAACAGCTTCAGCATCATCACCATTCACGTGGAAAATTGGCGCGCCAATGAATTTTGCAATATCGGTAGAATAAAGAGTTGATCTTGAATCCTCAGGATTGGTTGTGAAACCAATTTGGTTATTAGAGACGACATGCATCGTTCCACCTGTGTGGTACGCTTTGAGTTGCGATAGTGCAAGTGCTTCCATAACTGATCCTTGCCCTGCGAATGCAGCGTCACCATGGACTAAAATTCCTAATACCTGAGAACGGTCAGCATCTTTTCTCAGATCTTGTTTCGCCCGAACACGACCCAGTACAACTGCATTTACAACTTCTAGATGCGATGGGTTAGGGGTTAGTGTTAAGTGTACTTTGTGTCCATCAACTTCTATGTCTGATGATGTGCCTAAGTGGTATTTTACATCACCTGGAATTCCCATATTATCAGGGAACGCAAGCTCACCTTTGAATTCAGAGAGCATTGCATGATATGGTTTACCCATAACTTTTGTAAGGGTGTTTAATCTCCCCCTATGAGCCATGCCTAAAACGTATTCGCGTACACCAAATTGTACCGAGTGTCTTACGATTACTTCCATACAAGAGATCGAGTTCTCTAATCCTTCAACAGAGAAACGTTTGGTTCCTGGGAATTTTGTATGTAAGAAGCTTTCAAACATCTCAGCTTCCATTATGTCTTGTAGAGCTCGTTTCTTTTCCTCTGTACTGATTGAAACGGTGCCAGCTGTTAATTCTAATTTACGTTGTAACCAATGGCGCTCTTCAGCACTTTCAATATGCATGAATTCAGCAGCAACACGGTTACTATATATAGATTTCAATGTGTGTACTAAATCCCTAAGTGGAGCGCTTTCTACGCCGAATGTTCCACCAAGGTGGATTGTTTTATCTAAATCTGCATCAGAGAATCCGTGAGATTTATAGTCTAATTCTGGGTGGTATGCAGGTTGCTTCAAGCCCAATGGATCAAGTACAACGTCGGTGTGACCATAAGTTCTGTATGCATTGATTAAGTTCGCAGCTTTTAAGCTGTTCATCATATCTTCCGTACTTGCTACTGCATTTGCAGCTTTCGCTGGTTTTGCTTTTAACTCTTCTTTGTCAATAGCGCCAATTACACGGTTTTTATATGGTTTCCATGCAGCGCCACTAGCAGCTTTTTGAACATTAGCTGCATTGTCATTTAAACTTTTGAAATAATTTTGCCATTCTTGGTCTACAGACGATGGGTCTTGCGTATATTTACTATATAGCTCTTCAATGAAAACTGCATTGCTTCCAAATAGATAGGATGTGTTCTTTAAATTTGACATAATTTTTCTCTGAAACTTCTGGGCTCTTCTTATTACAGAATAACGGTAAAGTCTAGTTAAATCAATAAGTGCTGTATGTTGAGTTTGAATAGATCGTTTTTTGCTGGGACTGGGCAGTTAAGATTGCTTATCTATACATGGCTGCGGAAACTGTGGCAACAGACGCTGCAAAAGATATTTTAGCAGCATCTTGTTTTAATATAGGCTTTGTCAGATAAAATGTTGTATTATACGTTCCGAGTCCAATTAGTGAATATAAAATAATATTGCTATGGAGACTGGTTAGTTGAAGATGTGGCGATCTTGCCCACATTAACCCACACAGCCCCCCGCCGACCAAACCTACTATTCCTAGCGTTAAACTATCTAGGAATTTTTTGATTTTCCAAGATGTAGCTGTATATCCTTTTGGCATACTGGGTTGAAAAAAAACACCTCCACCACCTAGTAAAGCTATGCCCAATGATGAGCCAAATAAAACTCCTTGAAACGTACTAATTCCTGTATTAAGCCCCCCAGCCATAATACACTCCTAATACCCACCACATTTATAGGGTATACCAAAAAACGTAGAAAAAACAGTTTTTTAAACTAATAGCAGATATCTTCTATAATAAAGTCGGCTTTTTCCTTGTCGTAAATATTTCCTTGAATAAAGCCAATTAGAGTTAATTCTTTGCCTTTGTTTTGTGTAATAAATTTCCCAAGTTCAGAATCCACAGCTTTAAATAGCATACACTTTAGAGTATTTTTCATGTGCTTATCTGTTTTTTTATCTGCGACAATCACCATGAAGTGAATTTTGCCAACAACGTGTATGTTAACTATAGTCACATTTACAAGAGCAAATCTTGGTTGATGATTGCCGTTACCAAAGGGTGCGGCTCTGCTCATTGTTCTGTTTAACTCTCCATTTACAGCGCTTAGTGATACTACTGCATCCACTTCGTATTCTTTTGCTTTTGAAAACACTTCATCGGTATTTCCTAAACTTTCAGTAACAAATTTTTGGAAGTCATCTAGTTTGTCTTCTTGAATAGTAAACCCACCTGCCATTGCGTGACCTCCACCATGAAGTAGTAGCCCTTTTTGTTTAGCACTGGCAAGCAAACTCCCAAGATCGATTCCTGTAATTGATCTTGCTGATCCTTTTCCTATCCCATCAACAAAAGAAATGATTGCAGCTGGTCTATTATATTTTTCTTTAATCCTACTTGCTAGAATGCCAAGAATGCCCTGATGCCAATTACTTCCTTTGACAACTATCAGTGAATTATTGGCAAGATTATTCAATTCGATCTCTTTAATTGCATCTTCCAAGATTAATGACTCTACAGACCTTCTTTCGTCATTAAGTTGTTCTAGTTTTGTTGCAATAGAAAATGCTTCCATTGGATCTAGCGTTGATAGTAATTGCGCCCCTAATAATCCTTCTCCAACTCTGCCGCCAGCATTAATTCTTGGGCCAATTACAAATCCTAAATGATAACTTTGTGGAACAACTTCAAGTCTTGCAACATTTGATAGGGTGGCTATACCCAAGTTTTTTCTTTGGTTTATTAACTTTAATCCCTGCGCCACAAACGCACGATTTATGTTGTTTAGTTGCATTACGTCACATACAGTACCCAATGCAACTAGATCAAGATAATCTAGTAAATTTGGTTCTGTTTTATTTTTGAAATATCCTTTGTTTCTTAGTTCTACTCTGATTGCCACAACGCTTAAAAATGCTACGCCAACTGCGGCAAGAGACTTGAATTCAAAATCATCGTCAAACCTATTTGGGTTTACTACAGCATAAGCATCGGGAATCTCGTCAGTACTTAAGTGGTGATCTAAGACAATAATGTCTAATCCATATTCTTTTGCCCCCTTGAGTGGCTCGAAAGATACGATGCCACAGTCAACAGTTATGACTAACGAATTACCTTCGTCTTTAAGCTTTTTTAAGGCTTCGATGTTGGGGCCATATCCTTCAAGAATTCTATTTGGAATGTATATTCCTGCTTCTAGCCCAACATCTCTAAAAAACCTTTTAAGCAAGGCAGACGATGTTGCGCCATCAACGTCATAATCACCAAAAATAGTAATTTTTTCTTTGTTTATAACTGCTTGTGCAAGACGCTCAGCTGCTTTCTTCATATCTTTTAAAAGAAATGGATCTGGTAATAAATCTCTAACCTTAGGATCTAAAAATTTTCTAGCTTCTTCGGGCATAGTAACTTTACGGTTAGCCAAAACCCTTGCAAGAAGCTCAGGAATCCCCAATTTTTGGGTTAAAGTTAGTACAACTCTCTCATCAGGATCCAAAACAGACCATTTCAGGCCCTTTACTGATTTCCCAAGATTGTTTCCACCATTTTCCACATACTCAGCCAACATCTCACTCTCTCTCATATACAACTTTAATTGTATCTTTTTAAAGTCTGAGAGTAAACATTAAGTTTAAAACTTGCACAAAGGCTTGTTATATTGGTATCCTTGTAGTGTAAGGTCATTAAGGTTTTTATTATGAAAAACAAAAAAGTTATTGAGCATTTAAATCACGTGCTTGCGGATACATATGCGTTATATCTCAAAACCCAAAATTACCACTGGAATGTAACAGGATCTAACTTTGGCGATTTACACAAAACTTTTCAATCGCAGTACGAAGATCTAGCTGAAGCAGTTGATACAGTAGCCGAAAGAATTAGGGCGTTAGGTGAGAAAGTTCCAGCAACATTTAAAATCTTTGATAAAAAATGCCACATAAAAGACGGCGATGAAAAAGCTACATGGCAAAAAATGGTTAAGGAATTAGCAGCGGATCAACATAGTATCGTGAAAGTTTTAAGTGCATGCGCTAAGCTTGCTGAGTCTACAGGTGACTTGGTAACAATGGACATTATGATTGAAAGAATGACAATCCACCAAAAAAACGCTTGGATGCTTGGTGCTTATACGTCATAATATGAAGGAAACTACAGATTTATTTATATGAGATGCGGATATTATTGTTGCGGCGACAGTTACGATTTAAAAAAAGTTTCTGAATTTTTTAGTATTCAAGGATGCGCAACCAAACTGCATGAGCCAGAGGTATTGCTAGTAAAATTAGGAACTGTAGATGAATCTACACCTAATTACATGTTTGTTTTTAGCTATGGCTGCGTTACTTTTTGGGGATTAGACCAAAACCGCGAGCAAGAAATTTTAAAAAGCCTAACTCCATTTTTATCACAACCATTAGAGCAGTATATTTCTGATTCATGCAAATATCAGGACGACATTACCCAAGAGGATACTTTAATCGATGAGGAATCAGATCTAATTACGTTACATGAAGATGATCCGTATTTGAAACTATCGCTTGCTTATGGTTTATCGCAATCGGTAAAACTAAGTTTCTTTGAAAACTCAGTTGATAAATCAATTGAAACAAATAAACATATTCCAAAAGAAATTATTAGAACTGGCAAGATACAGTATTCTAGAAAAACTTTAGCTATTAAAATTGGAGAGCTTCTAGAAGAAAGAAATTCTATTAACCTACATAGCACCATTTTAGATACCCCAGAATTCTTCTGGCGTCGTCCGAAATACGAGCCATACTACGAAATGGCTGTAAATTTTATGGACATAGAGTTCCGCCTAAGCGTACTAAACAAACGCCTTGAAGTACTGCATGAATTATATGGAGTATTATCAAATGAACTTCAGCATATCCACACATCACGACTTGAGATGGTGATAATTGCGTTAATACTGATAGAAGTAGTAATTGTATTGATGAAAGAATTATCTGTTTTGATATAGCGTCTGTTGTCTCATTTGAAATCATTATTGGTGATGTTAAGTAAATATAGACAAAGCAAGATTTTTATTAAAAAGAATAAGTAATGAGTAGTAAATCATATCTAGAGCTTTTGAGAAGTGTCTTGTTTTTCTGTTAAATCTAGCAAGATATAATCGAATTAATGAGTTTTTAGATTCTACCAATGCCGTTTCTGCTTTGCTTACAACATGCCTATTAGCAATTTTATATGCGCCATACCTCTTCGTAAGCATATTACTGACATTGCTTTACTCTTGTGTTCTCTTGCTCATTAGAATATCTCAATGCCTATATATATAACTGCACCTATCCATAAGAAATGGATTGTAGTAAACTTCAAAAAAACAAGCTGGAAACTTTATATGTTACAGAAAGATCAAGCGTTTATAAAATTGAAGGAAGAAGCTAATGGCATTTTGAGTTCTATTGATTTAGAGTTGAGACAGGACGTAGCAAGTAAGCTGGAATCTTTAGTCTCATTAATTAAAAGTGATGATTACCAGAAGATTATAGCAAGTGTATCTCCAGAAGAAATTTGGGAAGCCACTCAAGATATGAGCCAAATTTTCCTTTTACTAGCAACTTTAAACGCGCTGCAATATTTTCTTCAAAAGTATAATTATGATATTAAACTCAATCCGATTTTCGAAATTGGATTAATTCTTTGCAACACCTTTAAAGATAGGCCAAATGAGTACTTTACTCAAAAAGTCATTAACTATTTCTCAGACACCACACAATCTCTTGTCGATCAGAATTTTTCACTCAAGGAGTTAAAAGCTTTAGTATCCTTCGATCATCCAAAATGCTTGGAGCTAATCAAATTTCTAGGAAAGGCTACATACCAAGACCAAGTGAATATAGTACCGTGCAATGCAAGGTTTAGAATGGAGATGATTAAGTCACTAAACTTGCAGATGGTACAAGAATTAGGTTGTGACACAATAAATATGTTGCGTAACCATATGGATAATGTTATTCGCGAGATGAGTCAATTTTCACCACTCGTTATAGACTTGTTTCCAGATTTAATGCAAGTAATTAAAGCGAAACTTCAAGAATCAGTCAAGGTTGAGGCCCAATTTATTGCTTCTAATGTCAAGGTGCGTACAGATGAATACAATCGCACAATAGAAGAAATTAATAAAATCAAAGCCTATTTGAAAACACTTAAGGAGCGGGAGCACAGTGAAATCATGACGTTAGCAAGAAACCTAGCACCTAATTCAACTGAAAAGCTAAAATATTGTATTAGTGCAATAGAAAATGAGCTCGCATTACGTCAAGATAATGAAAGTTGGAGTTATAAAGTAGATGTTGAACATAGAAATAACAAACCTCATATCCCAGCTCTTTTAGAATCATTTAATAAAGCTCTCAAAGAAGGGCTAGAAAAATTAAAAGAGTTGTTATTTTCTCGTCCGCTTACAAGGTATAAGACATTTTTATCTTCGACACATTTGCACATTGATGTAGCTAATGCTGCAGACGAGAATCCTTATATAAAACCGCACGTAGGCATTCCACCTGCAGTAGTAGGAAGTATATTAGCCAATCCTCAGACAGAAAGGATTGTAAGCAAAGCAGAAACTGCATTGGTATAATCTAAAAACTCATTAATTCGAATGTATCTTGCTAGATTTAACAGAAAAACAAGACACTTCTCAAAAGCTCTAGATATGATTTACTACTCATTACTTATTATTTTTAATAAAAATCTTGCTTTGTCTATATTTGCTTAACATCACCTCATTATTAGTTTTACAGTTTGCTTTAAGTTTGTTATCATTCGAAAACGACAGGGGTGCTGTGTTCGGAAAAACATGGCTGAGATTATACCCTATAACCTGATTTGGATAATGCCAACGTAGGAAGTTTATTATGTATCATTCTTATCTGACCACCATTGATTGGCTGGTAATTTTTTTTGTAATCGTTGCTTTAATTTCGGTGTTTAAGCTGAATAAAAGTCTAAAAGCTAATAATAGCTCTGCACTTGAATATTTGCTTTTGGGTAGAAGACTGACGCTACCAGTTTTTGTCGCCACGCTAGTTTCAACTTGGTATGCTGGAGTAATTGGGGTTACTCAAATCTCGTATGAGAAGGGTGTGTACAACTTCGTTACGCAAGGTTTTTTTTGGTATATAAGTGCAGCGATTTTTGCAGTTTTTTTTCTTAATAAATCTAGGGCGATGCAGGCTTTATCATTTCCAGAATTAATAAAGAAAGCCTACGGAGAAAAATCTGCAAAGCTTACAGCTTTATTGCTATATCTAAAAGTTTTGCCAGTTCCTTATGCTATAGCTTTGGGGATTTTTCTAAATGGACTACTAGGTGTACCACTAAACATTGCGATCATAATTGGAACTCTATTAGTAGCTATACATTGTATTTATGGTGGACTCAGGACGATAATAGCTTGTGATATCGTGCAATTCTTATTTATGTTCATTGCGATTATTGCAGTTGTGCTTACATCATATATGACGTTCGGTGGGGTAGAGTATTTGCAAAGTAATTTACCAAGTAGTTACTTTGAAATTCGAGCAAATGAAAGTTGGTCAACGGTATTTGTTTGGTTTTTTATTGCGCTGAATACTACGATTTTAAGCCCTGTGTTCTACCAAAAATGTTTTGCAACGAAAGATGATAAAGTCGCAAGGATTGGTATATTTATATCAATTCTTTTCTGGTTAGTATGTGACCTATGTACAACCGCAGGTGGGCTGTATGCAAAGGCAAATATGCCTGATATAAATCCAAATGATGCGTATTTGGTATATGCTCTAACAATTTTGCCTGATGGAATTCGTGGGCTCTTTATACTTGGAATACTAGTGACTGTTATTTCAGCTCTAGACTCATTTTTATTTATTGCAGGAACGCTTCTTTCTTATGATTTGATACCAGAAAAATATTCGAACTTAAAATTAGTCAGGAATTTAACGATTATACTTTCAGCTGTGCTTACAATCATCATATCGTTTTGGTTTGATGGTAGAATAGAATCAGCGTGGCTTACACTTGAAACTCTGTTTATGTCAGGTTTGTTTTTCCCAGTTGTTTTAGGAATAATAAGACCTAATTTCTTAACTGATTTGCAATGCCTGACAACGATATTAATTTCATACTTTTCTGCGTGTACTTGGAAAATGTGTGGTGGGGAGGAGTTATTAAATATGTTCTATATTGGAAATTTTATAAGCGCTATTGTTATAGCTTTCATTTCACTTGGTAAAGAATCTTTTGTGTTAAGGAGTAAATATTAGTGAAATTGTATCTTTATAATATTCTAAAAACCAAGCAACGATTGCACTTACAGAAGCCATGAAAATTATAAAATTTACCAATATCTGAGCTGGGAGCATTAAAAAGAAAATCTGCAATTGTGGCATGAGGCGGGAGAGTACGCCAGAGACAATATATAAAAGTAAGCCAGCTACTAAAAATGGCGCTGAGAGTTGTATGCCAACATTGAATGCATCGCCTGATGTGCGAACAACTAAATTTGTAAAGTCATCATGATGTTGGTAATAACTTCCTAAAGCAAAGACTTCATAGCTATTAGCGATTGCTTTGATGAGCATTAAGTGTATATCGCTGCTGATAATTATCACTACTATAAGTAAAGTTAAGAAATTTCCAAATAAAGTACCCTGAGTTCCTTGCGATGGGTCGAACATCATTCCTGATGAGAGTCCTGACTGATACGATATTGTCATTCCAAGCACGTGTACAGCGCTGAGTATTATTTTCATGGCCATGCCAATAACTACACCGATTGTAATCTCGCCTGCAATGATAATGATTAAATCAACTGAAGAATCTGGAATTGGTGGAATTGAATTCTGATATATTGGAATTAGCATCATACTCAGTAATAAAGCAAATACCAAGCGTATCATAGGCGATATGAAAGCCTCGCCAATCCCTGGTAAAAACATAGTTGCGGTGCCAATCCTACAAAAGATTAGAAGCCCAGAAAAAATAAATCCCGTGGATAGATCGACTAGTGTCATTAAGTATTGATTTGCCAGTTATTGCACTCAAATCTATTATGATTCAGTTGTAAATGTCAATTTTGTGTTTGATTGGCTTCTAAAAAAACTCAATATAAAAAGTTTGCAAAATTTCAAATTTCTACTTGAATAATTCGAGTAAAGAGTATAAATATAGTGACTCATTAGCGACCCCTTCGTCTAGCGGTTAGGACATCACCCTTTCACGGTGGTAACGCGGGTTCGATTCCCGCAGGGGTCGCCATTTATATCGATCGAATCTGGTCAGGTAGCTCAGTCGGTAGAGCAAAGGACTGAAAATCCTTGTGTCGGCGGTTCGATTCCGCCCCTGACCACCACTTCACAAATAGTTAATTAATCAGTTTTGTTATCTAAATGTTAGTCGCATTGAATTGCCAATAACCATTATTGAAGACAATGACATGACTATTGCTGCGAGTATTGGGGTGGCAAATCCGGCCATTGCTACTGGAATAGTAAGTGCGTTATAAATGAATGACAGAGCAAAATTTTGGACTACTAGCTTATTTGCAAAGTGAGCTACATTGTATGCTTCTCTTACTGGCCATAGTTTATTACCCTGAATAACAATGTCTGAGCTGGTTTGAGCGATATCGATGGCTGAAGCAGGGGATATAGAAACATGCGCAGCTTTTAAAGCTGCAGAATCATTTAATCCATCTCCAACCATTAATACTTTATGTTCTTGTCTTGCAAGGTCTTCAAGATAATGAAATTTGTCTACAGGTCTGACTTCAGATTTGTATGAAGTGATTCCTACTTTGGCTGCAACTTGAGATACTACGTATCTTCTGTCGCCAGAAAGAATTATAGGTTGCATCTTTAAATTTTTAAACCAAGTGACTAACCGTGATGCGTCATCTTTAAGTATATCCTCTAGAATAATTCTTTTGGCCTTTTGTTTTGAAGAACGGAACCAAATCTCAATCTTGTCATCTAGAACTTCATGCTCTACTTCACAGAATTTTCTATTTCCCAGTCTGTATTTTTTATTTCCATAAGTTGCTTCAAGACCCATTCCCCTGACTTCTTCGGCATGTACAGATAATAATTTTAAATTGTTATCAAAAACTGCTTGTGATAATGGGTGCTTGCTATGAGATGCTATGGAGCTTATTAATTTTATCTCCTGAGCAGTAAAATCCACTTTGTTAATCCATACAGGTTTGCCTAGGGTAAGTGTGCCTGTTTTATCAAACACAACTGTGTCAACTTCTGAAAGTTTTTCAAGTGCATCTGGGGTCTTAATTAAAATGCCTTTGGCCATCAACCTTGAGCTGGCAATGACCTGTACGACAGGTACAGCTAACCCAAGAGCGCAAGGACATGTTATGATTAGAACCGAAACTGCGTATAGTAATGCTGCATTTAGATCTGCCCCCAAATACAGCCATGTAGCAAGTGTTATACTAGATAAAGCTAAAACTATGCTTGTATAATAACTAGCTATTTTATCAGCAAACCTAACGTATTTTGCTTTTCCTTGCTCGGCAACTTCAATTAACTTTATAATTTCAGCAAGTGTAGTATTATCACCAACCTTGGTTATGCGAATTTTTATTGGGTTGTTTAAATTGATTGTTCCAGCGTTAACGTAATCACCAACTTTAATAGAAAAAGGGACTGTTTCACCAGTAATTAAGCTGTTGTCTATTTCGGATTCACCTTCAGTTACAATACCATCAACAGGTATTTTTTCACCCACTGCAACGAATGCAATATCGCCAGCTTTAGCTTTTTTAATTTCTACTAATTTTAGCTTATTACCTTGTATTAAAGTAACTGATCTAACTTGGCTTAATATAATATTTTGTGCGCGCTCACTAGCTTTATTTCTAGCTCGTAAATCTAGGTACCTACCAATTAAAAGAAAGAAAACTAGACTTACTGCTGCATCGTAGTATGTGTATTCACCTTGAATATATATCTGATGTAGACTAATTAGAGTAGAAACAATAATTGCGATTGATATTGGAATATCCATGTTGCTACGAGAGGCCTTAAGGGCTCTCCATGCAGACTTGAAGAAAGGTATGCCAGAGTACATAATTGCAGGAACAGCAATTATTGTTGAAAGCCAGTGCATAAACTCCCGTACATATGGCCCAAGGCTTTGATCAATGTTGCCAGCCCAAACCCCGAGAGAAATCATCATAATGCTCATGGAAGCAAATCCGGAAACTGCTATACACTTTAATAAAAAATATTCTGTTGCTTTGCGTTCACTTTCGCTTGTTTGCTCATCATATGGAATGAGTTTATAACCAAGTTTTTCAATGATATCGACCAGCTTTTTGACTTGTTTCTTTTCACCTTGCCACTCTATTACTAGCCTTCTTGAACTCATATTGAGTCTTGCATTTAGTACGCCTTCTTGTTTTTTGAGAGTGTTTTCAATGAGCCAAACACAAGAGCCGCAGTGAATCCCTTCGACGATTAGGTTGATTCTATTCCTATCATCAAAGGTTTTAACATGAGTAGTATAATTTAATTGATTTTCAACTGAGTGTACTTTCATTGGTGACTTATTATATAGGGTTTTACTGTATTCATAGTATTTGTTTAGATCTAAGCTATTGATTATTTTGTAAGCGATCTCGCAACCAGAGCAACAAAATTTGCTCTCTTTATTATAGATTCTTGCTCTACAGTGATCGCAATACATATATTGAAAATTTGTTTTTATATTTCAATCTTACTGGCTTCTTGCGATATGTGAATAAAATTCTGTTTACTTAGCCGAAAAAACCGCTATTTTGTTTCTAATCTTAAACATCAAATTGGGTATTTTTTATGGAACTTAAAGTGTTAAAAAGCGAAGGATTGCTAGAGGAATTAGAAATTAGGATTCCTGCAAAAGAAGTTCTTGATAAAGTTGAAAAAGAGCTAGAAGAACATCAGAAGAACTTCAAAATGGCGGGTTTCAGGGATGGAAAAGTTCCAATGAATATGGTTAGAAAACAAGTTGGACCTCAGTTACTTTCTAAGGCAATTGAGCAAGAAGTTGATGTGACGCTTCGCGAAGTGTTTGAGCAAAGAAATATAAGACCTGCACTGCAGCCATATGTTGAAGTTAAGAATTTTGAAGAAACTGGCGATAAAGCTGGCTTGACATTCACCGTGAAAGTTGAAAAATTCCCTCCTGTGCCATCTGTTAATTGGGAGCAATTTGAGCTTGATACTTTGAAAATTAAAATTGTAGATGAGGATTTATCTAAAGCTCATGAAGATATCCTAAAAAACTTTAAAAACTTTGAACCTGCTCCTGCTGGTCAGGCTGCGAAAAAAGGTGATGCTGTGATGATTGATTTCGTTGGCAAAGTTGATGATAAGGAGTTCGAAGGTGGAAAAGGCGAAGGCATAAGACTTGAGCTTGGTTCAAACCAATTTATTCCAGGTTTTGAAGATCAATTAGTTGGCGGTAAAGCTGGTTCACAAATTAAAGTTCGCGTCACATTCCCTAAAAATTATGCAAATAAAGATTTAGCTAATAAACCAGCCATCTTTGATGTGAAAGTTACTGAGGTTTTAAAGCCTAGCAGCGTTGAAGCGTTAAATGATGAATTTGCGAAAAAACTTGGCGTTGAAAGCATGGATAAACTTAATGAAATGATTCGTCAAAAAATTGAAGCTGACTTTAATGGTCTAGCAAGATTAAGAATGAAAAAAGTTTTATTTGATAAAATTGATTCTCAGTACGTGTTCGACATACCTCAAGGAATGTTCAAAATTGATTTTGATTCTATGTGGAATGAAGTTCAGGCGCAGCGTAAGACAAATCCTGAAATGTTCAAGGGTAAGACAGATGCTGATATGCGCAAAGAATATGAAGCTATTGCTAAACGTAGGGTGCGACTTGGAATTATTTTAGCAGAAACTGCTAGAGAAAATAAAATTGAAGTTTCTGAAAAAGATTTGCAACAAGCAATATACGCAGAAGCCATGATGAGACCTGGCCAAGAAAAAATAGTACTAGATTTCTATTCTAAGGCTGATAACCTAGAAAGACTGAAAGGTCCAATCCTTGAAGAAAAAGCTGTGGATTTTATTCTTACTAAGATTAAGCGTAATGAATCTGAGATTACATCAAAAGATTTCTTTGAAAAATACGCAGATGACTTTAAAGTAGGAAATGAGGCAGCTTAGTTATTTAAGCTTTAAACTAATTTAATGTATAAATTATGAGCAACAGCACTTTAGTCGGAGACGTTCGCAATTCAAGCCCGTCTATGAACCTTGTTCCTATAGTTGTGGAACAAACTCCTAGAGGAGAGCGTTCGTTTGACATCTTTTCGAGATTGTTAAAGGAGAGGATTATTTTCGTTAATGGTCAGGTTGAAGATGGTATGGCGTCAATTATCATTGCGCAGCTACTTTTTCTTGAATCAGAAAATCCTGAGAAGGATATATACATGTATATAAATTCTCCTGGTGGCGTTGTTACAGCTGGTCTTGCTATATATGATACTATGCAGTACATACGTCCTAAAGTTGCAACTTTATGCTTAGGGCAGGCTTGCTCGATGGGGTCATTCTTGTTGGCTGGTGGGGAACCTGGAATGAGATATTCTTTGCCAAATTCAAGAATAATGATCCATCAACCTTCTGGTGGTTATCAAGGGCAAGCGACTGATATTGAGATTCATGCTAAAGAAATTCTATCAATCAAAGAAAGAGTTAATAAGCTATACGTAAAACATACTGGCCAGAAGCTTGAAGTTGTGAAGAAAGCAATGGAAAGAGATAATTTCATGGCAGCAGAAGATGCAAAAACTTTTGGAATAATTGATCAAATAGTTGAAAAACGTCCTGATTCGCCGCAAGATAGTAATAAGGATGACAAGAAAAAAGCAGCATAGGAGATATTTATGAGTAGCTATGACGTTACCGATACAAAAAATACTCTTTACTGTTCATTCTGTGGAAAGAGTCAGCATGAAGTTCGCAAATTAATCGCTGGACCTACAGTATACATTTGTAACGAATGTGTAGAGTTGTGCATGGACATTGTTCGTGAAGACAGCAAGAATATGGTGTTCAGTGGTGATGGTCTTCCAAAGCCAAAAGACATATGTAAAATATTAGATGAATATGTCATTGGCCAAGATCATGCTAAAAAGATCTTATCTGTAGCTGTTCACAATCACTATAAAAGACTTGCTAACATCGACTTAGCCAGTGGTATAGATATTTCTAAATCTAATATACTATTAATTGGCCCAACTGGTTGTGGTAAAACATTACTGGCTCAAACTTTAGCGAAGATATTAGATGTTCCATTTGCTGTTGCAGATGCAACAACTTTAACTGAAGCTGGGTATGTAGGTGAAGACGTTGAGAATATAATATTACGTTTATTGCAGAATGCTGATTATAACATCGAAAGAACCCAACGCGGGATAGTTTATATCGATGAGATTGATAAGATATCACGTAAATCAGACAGTCCCTCAATTACTCGCGATGTTTCTGGCGAAGGTGTGCAACAAGCCTTATTAAAGTTAATGGAAGGCACGATAGCAGCTGTTCCTCCTCAAGGTGGAAGAAAACATCCCCAACAAGAATTTTTGCAAATTGATACGACAAATATATTGTTTATATGCAGTGGAGCATTTGCAGGGTTAGAGAAAATTATAGCAGCGCGTGGTGCAGAGACTGCAATAGGTTTCGGCGCTAATGTGAAAAATCGTGAGCAGCTAAATGTAGGTGAATTATTCAGAAAAGTTGAGCCTGAAGATTTGTTGAAGTATGGTTTAATTCCAGAGTTTATAGGTCGTTTGCCAGTTGTAGCAACCATTGATGATTTGAGTGAAGAAGCTTTGGTTAAAATACTTTCTGAACCTAAAAATGCACTTGTTAAACAGTACCAAAAGCTGTTTGAAATGGAAGGTATTGAATTGAAATTCACCGATACTGCCTTGGTTGAAATTGCTAGAAAAGCAATAAAGCGCAAAACAGGTGCTAGGGGATTAAGGACCATCATGGAAGACTGTTTGCTCAATATGATGTTTGAGGTTCCAAGTATGACTGATGTCGCCGAGGTCATAGTGGATGACAAAGTTATTACGCAAAAATCGCAACCTAAAACGGTAGCCAAAAAAAAATCTAAAGCTTCCAACTCCTGATAAGCCAGAGTAGCAAATAGATAATTGATTTGGAGTCCCATCCAACATCCTGTTGCGTAAGCCCATGGAAGTTTATAAAACTTTTTCTCAACTTTAAAACAGCTGAAAAGGAGATTTGGATTGACCAGAGGTAATCGATTGGCCGACAATATTAAACAAAGTATTAATTATCGCCGCTGGTATTTGACACAATATCATACCAGCTATTTGGTTTGTAACACCCTCCAGAGCCGTTCCCAAAATCGTAGAAGACATTTGCACTGCTTCCTTTAAAATATCATTTCCTACTGAATCTAGCACGGTGTTGAGCTTGCTTGTTTCAGTATAAGATTGGAATTCCTGAAGGGGATTAATATAATTATGCGCTGTTCTACTAATATGATTCTGAGCAATTTCCATACATGCTTTTAAAAGAATTGAATTGGGATCGAATGCCATCATATCATATTGGCATAGCGCCAATTTCTGTGAGTGAAAATAGCCAGCTTGAGTTGCATAAATAAAAAAAGGAATTGGGGATTTTTTCTTTTTATTCTTTTTCTTTTTTTCCAATTTTCTTTTATTCGCCAGTTGAAACAGCCAGACAGTTAAGACCTTTGACGCATTATGGTCCTTATGATTTCCATCTTTTAGTAATTCTTCCAGTGCTTCTAATAAATCTTGAGGAAACCCCATTAACACAAGATGTTCGAGGATAGCCTCAATCATCGCCTCATCATTAGGATCAAGCGTCTTTAAAATTTCCTCTATATTATCTTTATTGAGCATCTAGTCAATTCAACAACTTAATGCCTAGCTATACACCATTTCCCCAGATAATACCAGGGTTTTATGGAGAGAAAGACTTAAATCGGGACTGCTATTAACTAAGTCCTTAAACCACCATTCACATGAACAACTGTGCCAGTGATGAATCCTGCAGTATCATCAGCAAGGAAACATACAGTGCGAGCAATTTCTGAAGCTTCGCCCAAACGTTGTACAGGAACTTTAGCTATAATTCCTTTTAAAGCTTCTTCAGGAACTGCAGCAACCATATCTGTATTTATATAACCCGGAGCTATTGCATTGACAGTGATTCCAGCTCTAGCACCTTCAAGTGCTAACGATTTGGTAAATCCTTCGATACCAGCTTTTGCAGCAGCATAGTTTGTTTGTCCCATCATGCCATTTGCGTTTACTGAGCTCATGCTGATGATTCTACCCCATTTGTTTTCGCGCATCTTTTCAATTACGCAGCGCGATGTATTGAATGCAGAACTTAAATTTGTAGTAATAACATCATTCCAATGCTCAGGAGTCATCTTATGCATCATACCATCACGGGTGATACCAGCATTGTTGACTAGAACTTCGCAGCTTCCACCAAGAATTCCTTCTGCTTTTTTAAAGCCTTCAGCGCATTCATTATAATTTGCAACGTTGCATTTTAATGTTTTAATGCCAGTTTCTTTTTCAAATTTCTTAGCAGCTTCATCATTCCCAGCGTAAATAGCACATACATTGTACCCAGCGCCTTTTAAAGCTTTTGAAATAGCAGCGCCAATTCCGCGCGTACCACCTGTTACTATTGCTCTTCTAGCCATTTTAACCTCCAGTTAATTTATCTTTGAATGCACATTGCAACACCCATACCACCACCAACACATAGTGTTGCAAGACCTTTATGAGCATTTCTTCTTTTCATCTCATGAATTAGAGATACAAGAATTCTTGTTCCTGAAGCACCAATTGGGTGGCCAAGTGCAATTGCACCGCCATTTACATTTACTTTGCTTGTATCCCAACCAAGTTCTTTGTTTACAGAAATCGCTTGTGCAGCAAAAGCTTCGTTTGCTTCAATTAAATCTAAATCTTTTACTGTCCAGCCAGCAGCTTTAAGAGCTTTCTGAACTGCGGGAATTGGGCCAGTACCCATAATTTCTGGTGCTACACCCGCTTGTGCAAAGCTCACTATAGTAGCAAGAGGTGTTAGTCCGCGCTTTTCAGCTTCTTCACGGGTCATTAACATTACCGCGGCGGCACCATCGTTGATACCAGATGCATTACCTGCAGTTACAGTTCCATCTTTTTTAAATGCAGGGCGAAGCTTAGCTAGGTCTTCAATTTTTGCTCCCTGTCTTACGAACTCATCATTTGCAAATGTTACTGTTTCTTTTTTTACTTGTACTTCAACTGGCACAATTTCCTCTTTAAATTTGCCAGCTTTTTGAGCAGCTTCAGCTTTGTTTTGAGATTCTACTGAAAATTTATCTTGTTCTTCTCTTGTAATTTTATACTTTTCAGCAATGTTTTCAGCCGTTATTCCCATGTGCGTTGCAGAGAAAGCATCGGTTAGACCGTCTTTGATCATAAGGTCAGTAAACTCAGCATTACCCATCTTTTGACCATTTCTCATGTTCATACCATGTGGACACATACTCATGCTTTCCTGTCCTCCAGCCACAACAATGTTGCTGTTACCAGCTTTGATGGCTTGGTAGCCAAGTGCTACAGATCTTAATCCAGATCCACATACTTGATTGACAATCCAAGCAGGAACCTCTTTAGGAATGCCTGCTCCCATTGATGCTTGTCTAGCAGGGTTTTGCCCTTCGCCACAACTTAGGATTTGCCCCATAATAACTTCAGAAACTTCTTCACCTTTTACCTTTGATTGCTCTAGAACAGCCTTAATTACTGTCTGCCCAAGCTTATGTGCTGGTACATTTCCAATCGTTCCATTGAAGTTACCTATACCTGTGCGCAGTGCGCTAACAATAACAATATCTTGTTTTGACATGATTTTGACTTCCTAATTTGAGAGTTTTCCTATAAAATACTATAAAATAATAAGTTACTCGTGTAAAGGGTAGTTAAAATTTGAGGCCAAATGTCTGTAATTCCTTATAGTTTAGAAGAGGCAAAACGCAATAAAAAAGCGCTGTGGATAGTGTTTTGGATACATTTTTTCATGTTTTTTTTGGTATTTGTTGCTGGAATCATGGCTGAATCATCGGCTTTACTTGCTGATTCCCTTGATTTTATCGGCGATGCAGCGAATTATGCATTAACCATGTTCGTCATGTCTAGGGGCGTTTGGTTACGTGCTTCTGCTTCAATTATTAAGGCATTAACAATGCTAGGGTTTGGCATTCCAATGTTATTTTATGCTATAAGCAGATATACCACCCAAACCGTGCCAAACTATGAAGTAATGAATCTGACAGGAATGGTTGGCATTCTAGCGCATATGATATGCATTTATTATTTATACAGATTCAGAAAAGGCGATAGTAACTTATTGTCTGTTTGGATTTGTACAATCAACGATCTTATCGGCAACATACTAATTGTTATAGCTTCATACTTTGTAATGAAAACTAACTCAATTGTTCCTGATGTGATAGCTGCAACTATCATTGTCACTATTGCTCTTTACGGGGCTTGTGTTATTCTCAACCGCGCACTATCTGAATTGAAAGCGTTAAGAGAGAATAAAAATTATGTTAGAGCTGACACCTAAAGGAATTGTTCAAGAATTAGATAAATATGTAGTCGGACAACAGGATGCAAAGCGCGCTGTTGCGATTGCACTTCGCAATAGATGGCGCAGGAAGCATGTTCCGCAAGATATGCAGGATGAAATATATCCGCACAACATATTGATGGTAGGCCCTACTGGTGTAGGTAAGACAGAAATTGCTAGAAGGCTTGCAAAGTTAGTTAATGCTCCCTTTATTAAAGTTGAAGCTACTAAATTCACCGAAGTTGGTTATGTAGGGCGTGACGTAGATTCTATCGTGCGTGATCTAGTTGAGTTCGCCATAAAAATGATGCGCGAAAAAATGCGCAAAGAAGTTGTGGAAAAAGCTGTTACGGCTGCAGAAGCGCGAATCATTGTTGCTTTGGTAGGTGATAAATCATCTGACGAAACCAAAAAGAAATTTTATGAGAAATTCAAAAAAGGGACTTTGGATGAGCATGAAGTTGAAATAAGTATTCAAGAATCGCAAGGTGCTTCAGGTGTTCCTATGTTTGATATCCCAGGTATGCCGGGAGGGCAGATGGGCGTTTTAAATATTGGTGAAATGCTTGGAAAGGCTCTGGGCGGTGCTAAAATGAAGCTAGCTAAACTAAAAGTAAAAGATGCTTATGAAATAGTTCTCAAAGAAGAAAGCGATAAGCTTGTTGATGAAGAGAAAATGATAAAAGAAGCAATTCATGCCGTAGAAAACGATGGAATTGTGTTCTTAGATGAGATTGACAAAATTGCTTCAAGAGCCAGCGAAGGTGGAAGAGGAGAGGTGAGTAGAGAAGGCGTGCAGCGCGATTTACTGCCACTACTTGAAGGCTCAGCTGTTAGTACAAAATATGGAATAGTTAAAACTGATCATATTTTGTTTATAGCATCTGGTGCATTCCATTTAGCAAAGCCATCAGATTTGTTGCCAGAATTGCAGGGTAGGCTGCCAATTAGGGTCGAGCTTCAAGCTCTGTCGGAAGAAGATTTAGTCAGAATTTTAAAAGAGCCAAAACATAGTTTGATCAAACAATATAAAGCTCTTTTTGAAGTTGAGAAGGTGACATTAGATTTTATTGATTCTGGAATAAAAGAGATTGCGCGAATTGCAACCAACATAAACAAAGAGGTCGAAAACATTGGTGCTCGTAGGTTGCACACAATATTAGAAAAGCTCCTCGAAGGCATTAATTTTACCGCTAGTGAAACTCCAAATTCTACAATTAAAATTGATAAAAAATACGTAGAATCCAACCTAGCTGACATTACCAAAAAGCAGGATTTATCGAAATTTATTTTGTAAAACAAACCAAAGTTAACTACGGCTCGCTTTAAAAATATTTGCTTTGATTGTAGGGGCGTGTTAGCTTCTTTCATCAACTAATTAGTCGTCATGTAGATGTTGAAAAAAGTTAGATTAATTAAAGCATATTCATTGGCCGAGATGGCCATATCTTTGCTGATTTTAGGAATACTTGCTGGCACTTTTTTTGATGTTTCTTTGATCAAAAATGAAGTGGCTAATACCAAGAAAATTAACGATCAATTTAAAGAAATCGAATTGGCGATTGATACCTATGTTGCTAAAAACGGTTTTCTCCCATGTCCTGCTAAAAGATCTGATAACGTTTCAACTGTTGATTTTGGTAAATCAACAGACTGCACTGCCGCTGCGCCGTCTGGCACAGTTGAGTATGGATCAGGTGTGGATGTAATTAGAATTGGCGTATTGCCAGTTAGAACTTTAGGATTGAAAGACTCTTTGATGTTTGATCCATGGAATAACAGAATTACATATGTCGTTGTAAAAAATCTTGCTCAAAATAGTAGTGCTTACACAAATTATATTACTGCTTCTGCTGATGTTATTAGAGTAAATGATGCGAATGGAAATAAAATCAATAGGGACAACAGCGCTAGTCAGGAAAATATTGTTTCTTGGATAATTGTTAGTCACGGAAAAGATGGAAAAGGAGCGTATAACTACAACGGTACTGGATTGTTTAGGGCTTGCTCGGGCGGACTTGATCCTGAAAACTGCGATGAAGATAATATATTTGTAGATACATATTTTAACCCATCCTCAGCGAATGCGTATGATGATTCAGTGTTGTGGAAAACTAAAAACCAACAAACATATGATAGACAGACTTATGTAGTGCCTACAGAAGGTGGAGGGCAGCAGTGTGAAACGATGTTTGACCCAACAACGTTCTCACCAAAAGATGTAAGTGGGCTTAGGCTATGGTTAGACGCATCTGATTTTACAACTTTGTTTGAAGATAAGAACTGTACGGATACAACGGATGGTTATGGTGATAGGGTCAGGTGTTGGAAAGATAAATCAGGCAATGGATATGTTGCAAATAATTCCAGCGGCGGTGATTCTCCGAATTGGTATGACGATTATGGTAAGGGGCATGTGTGCTTTTCTCATCAATATTTGCGTGTGCTAGGAACACCTAACGGAGCAGTTTTTCCAAATGGCTCAACTTTATCGCAAATGGAAGTTGTTATAGTGGCAGATTTGCAGGCTACAAATGCAGGGAGAACATTATCCTATAGTCTTGGTAGTGGCATAATGCTACGTATGCCAGATTCTAGCGGTAAACTTGATTTTCAGTTTAACACAGCCGTTGCAGGCAATAAAGTTTCATTCACTAGTGCTACGTATGCGAAATATTTGATGAATTGTTATGCGCTAGTAGGGGGGTCTGGAAATGAGTTGAAATGTTGGCATAATGATAAAAATATTATATCTTCTACAACCACAGGGCCATCAATGACTGTTGGTACGCAATCGTTTTTTATCGGCTGTGATTCCGCGTCAAAAATTTATTGTCAGACTATACACCTATACGAAATTTTGATTTATGATCGTAAGCTGACTGATGATGAAAGAAATAAAGTTAGAGCGTATTTATATAAACGTTGGTTAGAGTAGATTCGGTACAGTTAAAAATAGCTATGAAACTAATAATAGGTTTAGGAAATCCGGGTGATGAATACATAAAAACCAGACACAACGTTGGTTTTATGATCTTGGATGCTATAGCTGATAAATTCAATTTTTCACAGTACTCACAGAAATTCCATGGGCACTATGCACAAGGAGAAATCCATCATAAAAAAGCTATACTATTAAAACCGCAGACATATATGAATCTTTCTGGCAGATCTGCGCAAGAATGCGCGCATTTCTTCAAGATACCATTACAGGATGTTATTGTATTTCATGATGAATTGGATTTAGAGCTAGGCCGTCTTAAAGTTAAAGTCGGCGGAAGTAATGCTGGGCATAATGGCTTAAAATCATTGGACGAATGCATAGGCAACGGCTATACTCGCGTGCGATTTGGTGTTGATAGACCTTTAAGTAAAAATACTAGCTCGCATGTACTTTCCAATTTTGCAAAGTCAGAAGAGCCAGTTGTGTTGGAAACAATTAATACCATAATCGACAACATTAAATATTTGATAGATGGTAACTACACAGACTTTATGAATAGGTGTGCTGTTGCTTCAAGAGAAAGTAAGGAGAAAAAATAATGGGATTTAAGTGCGGAATAGTAGGTTTGCCAAACGTTGGCAAGTCGACTTTGTTTAATGCGGTAACTAATAGTGCTGCGGCTGAAGCTGCAAACTATCCATTCTGCACAATAGAACCAAACGTTGGTATTGTATCTGTTCCAGATGTTAGATTAAACAAACTTGCAGAAATTGCAGGTTCAGCAAAAATTATCCCAACCCAAATAGAGTTTGTGGATATTGCAGGCTTAGTAAAAGGTGCAAGTAAAGGTGAAGGGCTTGGTAACCAATTTTTGTCACACATCAGGGAAGTAGATGCGATTGTTCATGTTCTAAGATGTTTTGAAGATGAGAACATCGTTCACGTTGATGGTAGCGTTGACCCACTTAGAGATGCAGAAGTTATAGAATTAGAGCTGATTTTTGCTGACCTAGATAGTATTGAAAAACGCCTACCAAACCTAGAGAAAAAAGCTAAGCAGCAAAAGGAGATTCAAGAAGAAGTTGATCTTCTAAAAAAAGTTGCGGTTGTTTTAAAAGAAGGAAAGCCAGCTAGAGCAATTTGGACAAAAGAAAATTCAAATGCATTAAGAAAATTACAACTCCTAACAACAAAGCCAATTTTATATCTGTGTAATGTTGGCGAAAATGATATTGCCACTGGCAATGCCCATACTAAAAAAGTTCAGGAAAAAGCAGAAAAAGAAAATGCGGATTGTGTTTTGATCTCTGCAAAAATTGAATCGGAAATTGCAGTTCTTGAAAGCGAAGCTGACAAAAAAGAATTTTTACAAGGTATTGGTCTAGAAGAAACTGGATTAAGCCGATTAATTAAAGCTGGTTATCATTTGCTAGGACTTATTACCTATTTCACCATTGGGCCAAAAGAAGCACGTGCTTGGACAATTATCAATGGCATGCTTGCTCCACAAGCAGCAGGGGTTATTCATACAGATTTTGAAAAAGGATTTATCCGTGCTGAAACCATCGCCTATGAAGATTATATCAAATACAACGGCGAAGCAGGTTCAAGAGATGCTGGTAAGTTAAAATCTGAAGGCAAAGAATATGTTGTAAAAGACGGTGATGTGATGCATTTTAGATTCAATGTGTAATTTGGTTTAGGTATGTACTTTCAGGATTTGATTTTTACATTGCAGAAATATTGGACAGAGCAGGGGTGCATCCTGCTACAACCATATGATATGGAAGTTGGCGCAGGAACATCGCACCCAGCAACTTTACTGCGCTGTTTAGATACAAACCCGTGGAATGTAGTTTATGTGCAGCCCTGTAGAAGGCCTACAGATGGTAGATATGCCGAGAACCCAAACCGTATGCAGCATTATTATCAACTACAAGTAATTCTAAAGCCATCACCAAAAGATATCCAAGAGCTCTGCTTGCAGAGTATGTATAAAGTTGGTCTTGATCCAAAGAAACATGATTTCCGTTTTGTAGAAGATGATTGGGAGAATCCAACATTAGGCGCATGGGGGCTAGGTTGGGAAATGTGGTGCGATGGTATGGAAGTACTGCAATTTACATATATGCAGCAGATCGGTGGAATTGAGTGCAATCCAATTCCAGGTGAGCTGACTTATGGTCTTGAACGTTTGGCGATGTACATTCAGGGCATTGAAAACGTTTGGGATTTAAAATGGAATGATCGTGGCGTTACATATGCGGATGTATTTAAACGTTCTGAAGTGCAGTACTGTAAATATAATTTCGAAGCTGCTGATACACAAATGCTACTAACTAATTTTGCAAGCCATGAAAAAGAATGTGAAAGACTATTAGAGCTTGGGTTGGCACAACCTGCTTATGATCAATGTCTAAAAGCCGCTCACCTCTTTAATTTGCTAGAGGCTAGAGGTGTTATAAGCGTTACTGAAAGAACTTCGTTCATAGGTCGCATCCGCAACATCACTCGCAAATGCTGTGAAATGTGGGTAGCCTAATTTTTTTACTAGCAGCCCATTTTACAATCAAAAACTTTCTTCGGGGATTGGGCCTGTGCCAATTACCAACTCGTTCGTCACGCAAGTTTTATATTCTTGCCAGTTAGCTTCTTTATGCTGTGGGTAAAAAAAATGACATCCCTCATTGTAAATTGCAGCAGCTATTGCCCCAATGAGTGGTGGTGATAAGATTACCCCAGCCTTAAAGTTTATATCTCCTATATCGGCAATATTGGAGACTAACGAACTAACGGCAGCTATTCCAATGCCAGTAAAGAAAATTGAAAATGTTGTGTCTTTACAATGATCGGTTTCAGAAACTTGAATGAACGTGCTGTTCACTTCATGGTAACCAAACGGACACGGTTCATCAGCAAAATATTTATGTACAACGTTATCCTTAACAATAGTCTTTAAAATAGAATGAGTCATGAAGTTACCCAATTAACAATACTTCATTCTACTGTACTAATAACTTCACGCTCTGCAACTGATTTACCAAAGAATTTGTATACTCTATTAAAAATAATAGCAAAGGCCCCATTACAAGTAACATTTGTGGCAGTGCCGAATGGGTCAAATAAAATATATAGCGCTGTGATCAAGCCAATCATCTCTGAGCTAAACCCTAGGTATGTTTCTAGTAGAGGAGCGACAACTATAACAACTCCACCTGGAATACCGCATACGGCAAATTTCGCAATAGCGTAATACAGTGCAAATATCCCAAATACCTCTAACTTTGGTAGAGGTAAACCAAATGCCGACATGGTACCAAGAGCTAAAATTGTAATCCCAAATGCGCTTCCCAATGTGTGAATATTTGCAGTAGCAGGAATTATAGTTCTTGCCATTGATAAGTTATTCAAATTCTTTTCCGTGCACATTATGGTTACAGGCATTGTCGCTGCACTTGATATGGTTGACATTCCAGTAATTGTTGCGGGTAATATATTGGTAATATATTGAAACATTCTTTTGGGCGAAAAATTTGATGCCATGAAATACATGAAGCATGTGTATAGAATTTGACTAGATACAATAATTAGAAACACGTTTAGATATTTACTAAGTATGGTGCCTAAAAGCTTTTCGTGCTCTAGCTTGAATACGAAGCCAAGAATGAATATTGGCAGAATTGGTATAAACAATCTTCGTAAGACGAACATAGATAGTTGATTTAATTTTTTTGCATATTTCTCTGCAAACTTATTTGGATATAGTGCAAACACAGCGCCAGCTACCATTCCGGCAACCATTGCAGGTTCGTTTGATATAAGTCGAGGTATATTTATTTCCCATAGAGGTTCTAGTTTTGGTATGTTGGAAGAGATATCCAGCTTTATATCTAACATTGGGATTAGAGTATAGCCTATAGAATAACCTGCCATGATCGCTGTCAAATTAGATGCGAAGACCATTGTAAATAATAAAGTGATAAAGGTAATGGCGCCTGTGCCTAGAGATATAAGTGAGCTAAATAAGAAGCTAAATATTATAAATGGTAGGATGAATATCAAAATTGATTTGATCATCAAGCTAATCGAAAGACTTAATGACTTTAACTCTACAGGTACTAAATCGCCTAGTAATAATGGCAGAAAGAGTACTGATAAAATAAGTAGTGGGAATTTTATTTTAGCTAATATACTTGGATTCAAGCAATCCTCCTGTGTTAGAGTCATAACTCAAGTATACTACTTTTTTCTCCCGTTCAACCCTTTTTTTTCAATACTTTAGCTGCACTGCACGATAATGACTTCCGTAAATGTTAAAAATAATATACAATGCGCTTTAATTTATTGAATTTATTGGTTATTATGAAAAAAGCTGCTAGTTTCCGTAAAATGCTAAAAAGTTGCGAGTTGGGCAGTCGGGATATGGGGTTTAAACGCACATCTCCTGTTACTAAGGAACCATTAGACTTATGTTTTGAGAAAGGACTAATTACTTTGGAGCAACATCAATATGGGATGCGTTTTAGGTGGCTTTATAGCATTAGATTTGGCGCCATAGGAGCAAGCAGTAATTTTCCATGTATATATTCTTACAAATCTAACAATTATGATGCTGCTTGGCTAGCGAAGAAACAGCTAGAATATAGGTTTGTGATGGATTGTCTTAAAAGTAAATCTTCTCAAAAAATAGTGCAGGATGTATGTGTTCATAATATATGGCCAATTTTTCTAACAAAGCCATTTAGCTTAAAGGGCAGAAAAGACTATTCCGAATTCACAAATGCTTTAGATCGTTTGGAAAGTGGGTTTAAAAGATTTTTGCGAAAAAATTAAGATTCAGAATCTTGTTTTTTGTCTTCTTCTTTTAATCCATCGCGAAGAGAGCGAATTCCTTTGCCGATATCGCCCATAACTTTAGGCAATTTGCCTGCTCCAAAAAGAACGAAGACTATCATCAATATAAGTATTAATTCCCACATACTGCTTGCCATAAATACCTCTAAACAAGTCCCTGAGACATAAATCTACAACTAAAAGACTCTTTGGGCAATCAAATTGTTGCGGTTTACAGCTAGAGTATGTAGTCTACAACCAGTTATTTGGCTAAATCACATGAATATTAAAAAACTTAGTCTGAACAATTGTGCGCTAGGCTTGCTATATATGTTCCCCTTTTCATTGTTTTTGGGAAATGCAGTTATTGAAATCATTATGTGTACAATAGGAATAATATTTCTAGTGCATTGTATTAAAACTAAAGATTTTAAGTGGATGCAGACTGATTGGGTAAAGGTCGCTTTTGTCTTTTGGATGTATATTTGTTTGAGGAGCTTATTTGCAGAAAACCCTCAAGTAGCTCTTGCAAGAGGTTTGCCGTTTATAAGATATATATTCTTTGCTGCCGCTATAGCATTTTGGTTATTAAGAGATAATAAACCTGAAAAATATATTATTGCCTCACTTGTATTATCTATAATATTTTTTGGAACGAGTGCAATTACTCAATATATTTTAGGTAAGGATTTTTTTGGAAACCCATACATTGGCTTGGTTGGAAATATCAGGTTGACCACCGCTGCAGGTAAAATGGCAATTGGTATGATGTTGACTTTAATATTATTTCCTGCTCTTGCATATTTATTTTACCATAATAAATCTTTAGCGCTTATATACGCTTTGATCGGGTCGCTCGCTGTATTTCTATCTGGCGAAAGAACTGCATTGTTATTGTTGTGTGTGGGATTCGCTCTTATAGCTTTGAGTTTTAGAAGGACAAGAGTGTATGTAGCTGCAGTTTCAATAATAATTTCCGTTGTTGTTTTAACATTGTATGTAAATCAGTCACCCATAATTAGTAGGCAAGTTCACAGTACATCTTATGAAATTTCACATTTCTCACAAACGAGTTATGGAAGAATTTATTCAACTGCTATGGAATTATTTTTGTCTGACCCTATATTTGGAATAGGGCTAAGGCACTTTCAGTCTGAGTGCTTATCAGAAGATTATTATCCAATGTGGGAAGATATAACCAAGCCTCATCTCACAAAATCCTATTTATGTGTTACTCATCCGCACAATATATATCTGGAGGTTCTAACTGAGACGGGGCTAATAGGGATGTTGTTATTCGTATTGATGATTAGCTGCTGGCTTAAATTTGCTTGGAAAGTTCGTGATCAGATTAAAAAATATCCAATTAAAATTGGTGCATTAATTAATATATGCATAAAGCTAATTCCTATAGCAGCAAGCAGCAGCTTATTCATAGCATGGCCAACAGCACCTCTCTGGTTCATGGTTGGCATTTTATATGCAAAAGTTTCGAGATAAAACTATCGCTATAGCTACGGCATCATATCTTCTAATCCTGTCTTCGATACTTTTAACACATACTTGCTAGTTTAAATTAGATGCTGAAACAAGTTCAGCATGACGGCAAGGGTGGTATCGTCATCCCGAATTTATTTCGGGATCTACTTTTCTAGATGCTGAGCCGAAGGCCTGCAAAGCCATACGGCACTCATTGACGACAGTTAGTACAAAAAATCCCCGTATGCTGCCATACGAGGATTTTTAATTGCTGAATACTAATAGTTCTATTAGAAGAATCTACGTTTTTTAGGCTGTGATGATTGATCGTCAAAGTTACCACGATTATTCTCATTGGTACGATCATTATTTCTATCATCACGCTCGCGATCACGATTACCGCTACGTTCACGATTTCTATCGCCACCTTTGCCACCACCACGTCTATCATTTCTGAATTTGCCGTGTTTTTTATGAGGTCTATCTCCTCTGTCTTGATTTTCATCAGTGGATTGAGTTTCATTTTGAGATGGTTTGTTACCAGAAGATTCTTCATTTGAAGATTCAAATCCTTCACCAAATTTTAAAGATAGCTTAATCTTACCATTTGATTCGACATTTAAAACTTTTACCTGAATTTTATCACCTTCTTTCACAACGTCGCGTGGATGATTAACGCGTGTTGCACTCATTTCGCTAACGTGTAGTAATCCTTCAGTATCTTTCATAATTGCAACAAATGCGCCAAAATCAACTATTCTAGTAACTGTTCCAGTATAAATCTTGCCGATTTCAGGAACTGCAACTATATCGTTTATTCTTTCAATCGCAGCAGCCATTGCTTCGCCAGATGTTGAAGCAACATTAACTACACCGTCATCAGAAATATCAATTTTAACGCCTGTTTTCTCAATGATATCTTTAATCACTTTTCCACCAGGGCCAATTAATGCGCCAATTTTATCTTTCGGTATTTTGAAAGAATTAATTTGTGGAGCATTAGAAGAAATTTGAGCTCTTGATTCTGTCACTGCTTCAGCCATTCTACCTAGAATATGAAGCCTACCAGCTTTAGCTTGTGTTAAAGCTTGATCCATAATCTCTGTAGTAATGCCACTTATTTTGATGTCCATTTGTAAAGCTGTAATACCTTCTGCAGTACCAGCAACTTTAAAGTCCATATCACCAAGGTGATCTTCATCACCCATAATATCAGATAGTACTACATAATCTTTGCCTTCTAATATAAGACCCATAGCGATGCCTGCAATTGGAGCTGGAAGTGGAACGCCTGCAGCCATAAGTGATAATGAAGCACCACAAACGCTTGCCATTGAAGATGAACCATTCGATTCTGTAATCTCTGATACAACTCTTATTGTATATGGGAATTGCTCTTTTGTTGGAAGTAGTGGATTGATAGCTCTAAATGCAAGCTTACCATGCCCAATTTCTCTTCTTCCAGGGGCGCCTAATCTACCACATTCACCTACAGAGTATGGAGGGAAGTTGTAATGTAACATGAATCTGTCTTTACGATCTCCTTCAAGATCGTCAACAACTTGTTCATCATCACCAGTTCCTAAAGTTGTGACTACTAATGCTTGAGTTTCACCTCTAGTAAATAGAGCGGATCCATGAACGCTAGGAAGTAAATCTAACTCGCAAACAATATTTCGGATTTCTTCTTCGGTTCTTCCATCAATACGCTTTTTAGTTTTAAGCATTTGTGTGCGAACTATATCTTTCTCTAAGTCTTTGATACAAGATCCAACGCGGACTTCATCCATTTCTTTTTCTTCAACTAAAGCTTTTTTTACTTCATCTTTAATTGTATCAAGAGCAGTTCTACGTTCTTGCTTATCTACAAGTGCATAGGCTTTGCGAATCTTTGCTTCTGCTAAATCTTTAACAAGTTTAGCTATTTCAGAGTTATCTTCTAATTCAACTTTCCATTCTGAATTACCAACTTCTTTAGCTAATTCTTTAATTGCTTTAATGATTGGTTGGAATGACTTATGACCGAATGTTACAGCTCCAAGCATTACTTCTTCTGAAAGTTGCTGAGCAGTTGATTCAACCATAAGTACTGCATCTTTTGTACCAGCGACAACTAAATCAAGAGCGCTGCCACCTGCTAGTTCAGCGACTGATGGATTTAAAATGTATTCTCCATTTTTATATCCAACTCTTGCTGCACCAATTGGTTGTTCGAATGGAATGCCAGAGATTGCAAGTGCTGCTGAAGCACCAACAATTGCTAGAATATCTGGGTTGCAATCTGGATCGTATGAAATTGTTGTACAGATAACTTGCACTTCATTGTGGAAATTGTCTGGGAACAAAGGTCTTATTGGTCTGTCGATCAATCTTGAAGTTAAAACTTCACGCTCACTTGGTCTGCTTTCTCTTTTAAAGAAGCCACCAGGGAATTTTCCTGCAGCATACCACTTATCTTGATAGTGAACTGTTAATGGGAAAAAATCGATTCCTGTCTTAGGTTTTTTAGCGCCAACAGCTGTACATAATACAACTGATTTTCCCATCTTTACTATTACAGCACCGTCTGCCTGCCTGGCAATTTTTCCAGTCTCTAATACAAGGGTTTTATCTCCCCATTGCACTTCTTTAGTATGTATTTTAAACATTATAATTTAATTCCTATGTAATTGAAATTGCCCCTGAATTATCAGAGGCAATTTACTTATTTTCTAATACCAAGTTTTTTGATTAAAGCTTGATAACGAGCGTTATCATTTCTTTCAAGATACTTTAGTAATTTTCTTCTGCGAGTAACAAGTACAATCAAGCCACGTTTAGCTTGAGTGTCTTTACCCATATCTTTAAGGTGTCCTGTTAAAGCTGAAATTCTTTCAGTTAAAACTGCGCACTGTACTTCTACAGAACCTGTGTCACCTTTACTTTTAGCATAGCTAGTAATTAGCTCTTGCTTTTTTTCTTTTGTAATCGACATCGAATACTCCATTTATTAATTAGTTAAAAACCGTTTTAGGATATAAGTAACCGTCCTTCGAATAGCAAATTGCGATCAATTTATTATCACATTTTACTGCTATGTCTGAGTGAGAATCTTTTGAGAAAGGGAGTTTTTGACCAAACCTTAATTTTTTGGATTCTTCTTCGGTTACCTGCTGCACTAAGATGTCGTCCAGCACAGCGTCAATAGGGTATAAAACCTTACTGAATTCCTCGGTGAGCCCATTATGCACTATTTTTTCTATATAATCCAGTGAAATCGCTCTTTCAATTTTAACCTTACCAGATTCTATTCTTCTCAGTTTAGTCACATATCCCAAAACGCCAAGCTCAGAGGATATATCTCGAGCTAAAGACCTGATATAAAAGCCTTTTGAGCATTTGACTCTGATAGTTGCTGTTTCAGGTGTATGAGCTAATAATTCTATTTTGTATATTTTTACATTCCTTGGCTTCAGCTCAACAGATTGACCATCACGCATAATATCGCAGGCGCGTTTGCCATTGATTTTTATAGCAGAATATTCTGGTGGAATTTGTGAAATTTCACCAGTAAATTTGTATAGTGCTTGCTGAAGTTGATCTAGAGTAGGGCGAGAATTTGATTCTGCTATTACTGCCCCATCAACGTCGTGAGAATCGCGAGTTTGACCCCAAGTGATTTCAAATTCGTACGCTTTGCTGGAACCCATTGCATATTGTGAAGTTTTGGTTGCTTCTCCGAGTGCTACCATCAGTATCCCAGTGGCAAAAGGGTCTAAAGTGCCAGCATGTCCAATTTTTTTCGGCTTTAATAATTTTTTCAAAATCATCAAAGCTTTATTAGAGGTTATGCCTGCAGGTTTATCTAGTGGTAACCAGCCGTTTAAAATCATTGGTATACTATTTTATATTCCGTTCCAGAATAAATTCCCTAACATCTTCTCGTATAATTGAGATGTTCAGAAATTCATTTAGTTTTGCTTCGCCAACTATTCTAATGATACCATTAGCAGCGCGCCTCAAAGCAAAAGGATCTTTAGAACCAGTAGGTTTTATATTAATTGAAAACATTAAATTTAAAGTATCTAGCTTGTCGCAAACTGCTGCAGCAGCACTTAGTGGCTCAGACGGCGCATAATCACTAGGGCCTTGCGGCTTATAATGCTCTTTAATGGCCAGTGCTACTGACTTATCTTCGCCATTATGTTGCGCATAGTAATAACCCATAACCCCTTGCAGCTCTGGAAATTCCTTAACCATATTGGAAACTAAATCAGCTTTTGAAAGTGTAATCGCTCTTTTTAATTTTTCTGAATCAACATCAAAAAACTTAGCGATATCAGGTGAGATTTTAAGAACGCTTTGCATTTTATCGTAAGCTGTTCCAAGCTTTTCATGGAAGGTCAATTTTTTCAAAGCTGGAACTAAATCTTCAAGCTTAGTTTTTTTATCAAGTTCATAAAAGAAACTTGCATCAGATAAACGGGCTTTTAGAACTTTCTCATTACCATGAATTATCTCCGCGCCATTATCATCCGTAGTTGTATTTGAAACTATGATGAAGTGAGGAGCTAAATTTCCTTTAGAGTCTTCTAGCATGAAGTAGCGTTGGTGATGTCTGAGAGTAATAACCATAACTTCACGTGGTAAAGCCATAAATTTTTGCTCTATTGAACCTAGAAGTACAAAAGGATTTTCAATCAAACCAGCAACTTCATCTAAGAGTCCTTCATCTTTTACGAGATTTAAGTTTTTACCACTTATAACTTTTTCGATTTGTGAGAGAATAGATTTTTTTCTATCCTCTGTCTGTAACATTACACTGGCTTGTGCGAGTTTGGTTTTATAATCGTCATAGCTGCTTACGCTAATAGCTTTTGGTGAGTGGAATCTATGACCAAAGGTATTATCATTTGCAGTTAAACCAGCGAACTGTACTTTTAGAACATTACTATCGAATAGGGCTAGAATATTTTGCAGTGGTCTAACCCAACGCGTTTGGTTTTCCCCCCATTTCATTGATTTCGGCCAAACAAATTTATTGAGTACTTCCTCAATTGATTTTTGAATTACATCACTTACCTTTCCACCACCTTTTTTAACATGAGCAACGTAGTATTCTCCTTTTTGCTCAAGCTGATCTTTGGTAAGAGAGTTTTTGTTTAAAAATCCTTCTAGAGCTTGTGCTGGCGCCGAAATTTTAGGGCCTCTTAACTCTTCAACACTTTCTTTTTGCAAGCTAGGAATGCCAGATAAATATATACCAACTCTGCGTGGTGTTACCCAAGATTCAGCTGTACAACTGCACGCAAGCTCTGTGTCGAGTTTGTTCTTAATTTGAATCTGCAACTGTTCTGCAGCGGCAACTTGCATTCGTGCAGGGATTTCTTCTGAAAATAGTTCGAGTAGTAGGTCTGACATATAAAATATCGTAATTTAGAATCAATATACCTTAAGCTGCCACTTTAGCCAAGTGGAAGAATTAAGTTTTAAATTCCACCATATGCGCAAGAGAGAAGAAGTAATTAATGTGTGCGTGGGGGGCGACAGGTATTGCAGTTAGTAAGGAATAAAAAACGACCACCCCTGGAGCTTTTTATTTAAAAGCGAAGCGCGGGCTTTAAGTTTAATTCTTCACTTGCTCCTCTCGCTGACGCTCGCCCCCTAGTCGCAAGTGAAGAATCAAATTATGTTTTGTGGGGCAAGAATTTAAGCAATCAAAATGTTACTATTTCTTTTATAATTTTATTAACAATAACATTAGAATGAATGAGTGGCTGAGCAAATGATAAACCAGTAATATTTTTTACCCTTGATAATGCCACATATAATTGACCAGAAACAAAAGCTTGATTAATGTCTATTCTTACATCTTCTAAAGTTAAGCCTTGTGCCTTATGAACAGTTAATGCCCAAGCCATCTTCATAGGTATCTGTTGATAGGAGCCTGCAATTTTTTTTATTATTTTATTTTCTGAATGGCTCCATTCGTACGAATATCTTTCCCATGATACTTTAGTAATATTATAGGTGTTACCATCTTCATCAAGTTTAACATGGATATCTCCATTTGAATTGCAATAACATACAGTGCCAAGGCTGCCATTAACCCAGCGACCCTCGGAATCGTTTTTGACCATTATAACTCTGGCTCCAACTTTGAGTTCCAGTAAATGCGGAGCTGGAAGCTGGTCCTCTTTCAAACGTAAATCTCCCGATTCGATAGCTTTATAAGAGAATTTTTGACCCTTTAATTCTTCAAGTTTTTTTGAGTTATATTCATTTGCAATAGCATTAGTTCCAGTTATTAAAACAGGAACTTTTTCTACATCATGAAGCTTAAAACAATTTTTATTTAACTGTGATATAGCCCAATCTAAATCTTCTCCTTTTCTGATGGCATTTAGGATACTGATGAAATTTATGTCATGTTGCCTAAATATCTTGTTTAACTGTATGTTAAAAACTTTTGATGGTTTGAGACATTTTGCATCAAATGCAAAAAGTGAATTAGGATTATATCCTGCATTCTCTAGGATTGGTATTTCGTGTTTTAAAATAATTGGTGGCAATTGAAAGAAATCACCGATCATTATAACTTGAACTCCTCCAAACAATTCGTTATTTTCTCTAGTTGTGCGGAGGACATGATCAATTTTATCAATTAAATCAGCTCTAACCATAGATATTTCGTCAATAATAACCCTATCAAGCTTTTTAATTAATAGAATTTTCTCTGAATTTCTTATTGGTTTTATTTCTTTTATGTTTTCTAAACCGGGAGCTAATCCAAAGAAGGAGTGTATTGTTTGGCCTTCAGCTTGTAATGCTGCAATTCCTGTAGGAGCTAACACAACTTGGTTATAACCATATTTTTTATAAATTTCTTTAATTAATGTGGTTTTACCAGTTCCAGCTTTACCTGTTATAAAAAGTGGTGTCAGGCCTTGGTCAATGTGGTTAAAAACCTTCTTAAATGCTGATAAGTCTACGTCTAAATGTTTAGTAGTCATTGGTTTGTACTTGTAACTATCTGACTCGATTTTATCTGACTTAAATTAATAAAAAGTTAATTTTAATATGTGTTTAACCATCTCAAGTAATTAATATAACCTTGACTTGGGTGAATTTGCCCGCGAAGCGGTCTTTCAGCAAATTCGAGCACACATTAATGGATTCTTCGAATCCGAAGAAAGTGATTTACTAAGCCACTAAATTACTCCACACATTAAATGCGCGGCGGTGCATTTCAACATTGTGTACTCTTATATAATCCACTTTGTCATACATATATAAAGATGCAGCAACTGTTTCTAAATCCCTCTCAGCTGGTGGAAGTGGTGTTATTTCCTCGAACACAGTTTTGCGGGAGTGTCCGATATAAGTTTCTACACCAAACCTTTTCAAAAGTTCACAATTTTTAATGATTTCAAGTGATTGTTTTGGGTGTGTTGTGAACCCTAATCCAGGGTCAAACACAAGTTGCTCGCGGTTTATGCCGAACTCAAGGCAGCGCTCGATATTAGTTTTCGCCCACGAATAGACTTCTGACACTTCTTTGATTCTTACATCTCTGTTTGCTGGGAGTACCAAGCAGTGCATCAGCACATACTTCACATGTGGGTTGGCGGCGATAAGTTTTAATATGCGCTCGTCTTTGCCACCTGAAACATCGTTTATAAAGTTGTAACCTAGATCTATAGCTTTGCGGATGGTTTCATAATGATAACTGTCAATGCTAACCTTTTCTCTCGGAGCTTTAAGTAGTAGTGGCTGCAGCCTCTCCCATTCTTCATTGGATGTTAAAGGTTTTGCGCCGTATGATGTAGCTTCAGCTCCAATATCCACAATATCTGCACCATCTGTAAAGAGCTTTTCTATATACTTTATAGCGGCGGTCACATCGCCCAACTTGCCATCTTGTGAAAATGAATTAGGTGTGAAGTTAAGAATGCCTACAATTTTTGTCATAGAGTTTTTCGGCCAAATATAATGCCAAATTTTAGTGTTGAAAAGAATAATATAGTCTGTATTAATTTTAAACGTTTAAAAGCAAAATTAATGTAGGTGTAGTATGCAAAACAACCCAAATCAAAAACCTTGGGCAGCTCAAGAACGGACAAAAGTAAGTTTAAGAGATATTCAAGCAGAGCAATCTGCTTCGTCAAACTCGAATAGTTGGGTGGAGCAAGTAAAAGGAGGGGTAAATTCAGAAGATTTTAAAAGGCCAGAAGTGCATGTATACATAGCAGGCCAAGATGTGTTTTATCAAGATGCAATAAAAATAGGGAATGATAACAAAAAACTTTTAGAAACTCTTGGTATGGTAGGTCATTTTCCTTTTGATAATGAGATACCGAAAGAAGCATTTAACGACCCAAGAGTTGCATCTAGGTTGATATTCGAAGCAAATATGAAAATGATTATTGACTGTGAGAAAAATGGAAATGTCGCCGTAATTATAGCTAATATGAACCCTTTTCATGGGCCATCTATGGATACAGGTACTGCCTTTGAGATGGGTGCTTTTGAAGTGATGAAAAGGATGAATCCAGGCAGAGTTATAATTCTCGGTTATTCTGCTAGTACAGAGAAATTTGAAGATAGGGTAATTAATCAAATTTACGGTGGAAATGCTAATACTTACACTGATGAAAAAGGAGTTATGCGTGCTAAAAGCGATAACAATATGATAGAAGCTTTTGGTGGAGTGGATAATTTGATGATGGATTCCGCAGCCACAGCAAATGGAGCGAAAATTTGTAAAACATTTGAAGAAGCTGCAATGCAAGCCAAAGAACTTTCAGATAAGTTGATAAAAGATCTAGAAGAAAAAAGAGCGAATAAAGTTGCAAGACAAGAACGCAGTTGGGCGATGAGCTGAAATTAGTTCTGTAATTGTCGTATGAGAAGAAGTAGTTAATATGTGCGTTGGGGGCGAATTTTTTAAAGTTGGATCCCGAAATAAATTCGGGATGACGATGTCTCTACATTACTGTCATGCTGAATTTATTTCAGCATCTTAAGAAAAGCAAATTCGAGCACATATTAACGAATTCTTCGAATCGATAAGAATAAGTGCACGCACAAACTAAATCTTGAAATCACAATTAAAACCCTGTATTAATTGCCGCACGTGCCCTTGTGGTGGAACTGGTAGACGCGCCGGACTCAAAATCCGGTATCTTCACGGATGTGTCGGTTCGATTCCGACCGAGGGCACCATATTATAAAGGGGTTTTATGCATACAGCTATACTCACTTTCGAAGGCTATAACGAGCTAGACTCTCTCATTGCTTTAGGTATTCTTAACAGAGTCAAGAAGCCAGATTGGCGTGTTTCTATTGCCTGTCCTACGAATAGAGTTCATTCAATGAATGGTGTCGTAATCGAATCACAGATAACACTCGAAGAATCCTGTAATGCTAATGCCATTATTGTGGGTAGTGGAATACTAACACGTGAGGTTGTCAAAAATCCAGATTTAATGAATAGACTTAGATTGAACCCATCGAAACAAATTTTGGCTGCGCAGTGCTCTGGCACTTTGGTTTTGGCAAAATTAGGATTGCTTCAAGGAATTCCTGCTTGCACCGATCTGACAACAAAACCCTGGGTGCAAGAGGCGGGAGTTGATATTCTCAATCAACCTTTCTTCGCTCACAATAATATCGCCACAGCGGGTGGTTGCTTTGCCTCTCAATATTTAGCTGCTTTTATTATTGCTCGTTTAGAAGGTATCGAGGCTGCGATAGAAGCAATTCATTATGTAGCTCCTGTTGGAGAAAAAGAAGAATATGTGGAAAGGATGCTAAGGAATATTTCCCCTTATTTACCAGGGCACTCTCTCACTGATGCTATTGCATCATAGATCTAGTCAAGTGTTGGATTGGCATTTCATTTCTTGCCAATATAAATGAAACCTATACACTGAAGTCCACTAGGAACCTTAGGGCTCAAGATGGTATTTAACAGACAAGCACTATACATTTGCGGGATATTTTTTGTTATATGTTTATTACAGCTTGGGCGAATCGCAGCTGGTGATGTGACCGATGACTCTACCATAATGGCAATAATGTCAAAAGTGGGTCCCATCTTGGGTATAATAGGGCTAGTTGGGAGTTTAGTTACATTCCCGTTATTATTTATAGCGGCAGGAATAGAAAAAATAGCGTCTATAGGTTTCAATACCTCATTTGAAATTTTATATCTACTGCTTGGCGTATTAATTGTCAGCTCTAAGATCTATAAAGGCCTATTTAATGAGCAAGGCAACATTGCTTTAACTTCTTATTTTATAACCTTCTCTTTGCTTCAATTCTTTTTTGACTATATGGAAAAAATCCGAGAAAATAAAATAGCTGCAGGTCTTTCTCGACTAGATGCGTTAGATGCACTGGGAAGCATGATCTTCTTATCATTTGCATTAGTCTCCTCGTTAGCTATTGGTTCCGTTGCTGTATATTTGTTAAAGAAAAAATAATTACATTTGACAGGTTTTAAAATCCACTTAGCATTTTTGAAATCAAACCAATTAGGTTTTTCATATGCTTTCACCAACAGCTGAATATTTAAAACTTCATTCTCTGGAGCTTAATGCACAAGTTGATCTAACAGCAGCACCTGACAACACAATGGTTGGAAGATACTCATCACAATTACAAAACTTGTTTCCAGACAAGAAAGTTGGAGTTGTTGGGGCAGGTGAGGTCTATCAAAAAATGATAGGCCCTGCACTGAAGCATTTGGGAATAAAGGTTTTCCTTTACGAACCTAATACTGAAGTTAAAAATAATTTTGGGGAAGAAAGACTTGGAGAAATGGGGTTGATGCCAGAGGGCATTCCAGTATTTATATTGTCTCCAAATAAATTTCATGTTGATCAAACAGAGTATTTTACAAAAAGAGGCAATCCTGTAGTGGTCGAAAAGCCAGCTTGTCTAGCAGGTGAGGTGGATAGGTTAAGAAGTGTGATGGATAAAAGTACCCAACCTACTTATTGGATTGATTTTAATCATATGATGGCGCGATCTTTCATAGCGCTTGCAGGTGGGGTTAAAATGCCGTTTATGGATGCAGTTAATATTGAAAATGACCCTGCTGGAAAAATAGCGGAATCTATAAAAAATAACACTCCGATGATAAATGGAAAAATAACAAAAATAACTGGAAGATATATACAGAAAGCTTCTGGGGCTGGTGGTACAACTGACCATAGGCCTTGGTTAAAAGATCCCAAGCAAGGCGGTGGAGTTATGAGAGACATGATGACGCGGCTGTTTAACATAAGTCAACTAATAGGAATGCAAGATATAAATCCAGAGACTTGTGAATTGAAAAGATTTGATCAGGCTGATCAGTCTTTCAAAAATTTGGGAAATTGGCCAACAGCAGAAGATCATGCAAGAGTTACAGGAAAAATGGATGGTGCTGAATTTGATTTTGAGGTTGGAAAATATGCCGCAGAAAACAATCTGCATTATACAATTGAATATGATTCTGGCGAGGTTTTAAAGTTAGAGTGGCTACCGCCAAATCGTAAGAATAGAGTTACTTGGACTAAGAACGGAGAAATTCAAGGGGCGGTATTCACAGACATTGACCCATACCTTTTGATTGTGCTAGATGCCTTAACGCATTTTCGCAAGGTGGGAATTTGTCATATGTATTTAGAAGAGCAGCTAGAGTCGGTGCGGATTATAGCCAACGCGGCTGCCTTGGGACGTAACAATCAATTGCAAATGGCTATGTGATTCAAGTGATTCAATATATAAAAGCCAAAGTTTGTTTTAATTTAAAAATTATTTAATAAAAGCTTAATAAAACTTCGCTTAAGTAAGGATGTTTTGTGATGTATGTTTTGAACTTGAAGAATAAAAGGGTTTTTATGAAAAAAAGAGAATATTCGGCAATTGAAAATGATGCAGCTTTGATGCTTGCTAATTTATCAGAACCAAAACGTGCCAGAAACAGTGTTGGTGCGATGGCTGTAGGCTCTGGTTCCGGAGGTTTAACAGTTCTTTCTGGATCGAGTTTAAATATCCAAGCATCGCCAGTTCCAGCTTTAACATTGGAACAAGCCAGAGATAAGGTGCGAACTCTGAGTGAAGCTAGAAGTCGTGCTTTGGAATTAAAGGCAGTCGCAGCAGAATTGATGAAAAAAGCCGACAGCCAGAGGCAGGCCCTTAGAGAGCTTAGAAATGCGGTTAGTGATCAGGTTTTAAAGCAAGTTAGAATCAATCTTAATGCTCAAATTAAAGCTTCAACTGTTGCACCTAAAGTACTTCAGGCTTCTATAACCACAGTTTCGGCAGTTAAGCCCGCGCTAGCCGCACGCCCAACAAAAACCAATGTTGTACAGCGAGATGTATTGGCTGAGTATTGGCAGGCATGTGATAACAAAGATTACCCAAAAGTTGCGAAAATTGTATCTGAGCAAGAAAAAATTCGTGCTTTTTGCAGGGCTGCTAAACAGGATGTGAATTCAGAAAATGCATTCCATATTGTTGCAAAGACAAATGATTTAGAATTGTTTTTGGGGCTGACACCTAATAAAATTCTTTTAGCAACTTTTTCAGATCGATTAGAAGAAGTTTAGGTGAACCAATATTAAACCGCCACTCACACTCTTTCAAGAACAAATTAAAGTGCTGTTTAGGTAT
>JACCDG011370126.1_pt1 | contig 66464 bp, 53 predicted proteins | sample 7442471 | NCBI WGS metagenome assembly JACCDG01 (sample SAMN15323444, study PRJNA562643) | freshwater metagenome | isolation source: river surface water | place: USA:Blue River Watershed | collected 2017-08-17 | reverse complement strand
CTCACGCGCATTTCGCCCGAAAAGCTGCTCTTCTACCAAATCGCTACGACCGCGGTGTGCATGCCCTGGCTGTCGTTGGCGCTGGGCGAGACCTGGTCATTTCAGTGGAATGCCCTGGCCTGGGGCTCGATGTTGGCGCAGACCGTGATCGGCGCCTTTGCCAGCTACCTGGCCTGGATGTGGATGCTCGGCCGCTACCCGGCCACCCGGATTTCGGTGTTCGTGTTCCTGACGCCGCTCTTTGCGCTGCTGTTTGGCACCCTGCTGCTGGGCGAGGCCGTGACGACCACGCTGCTGGTCGCCCTGGGCCTGGTGGCGGTGGGCATCGTGCTGGTCAACCGCAAACCTTCCTGAACTTCAACGGAGACAACCATGACCTACCGCGCCCTGCAGATTGACAAAGACGACGCCGGCTACCGCTGCGCCCTGCACACGCTCGACGACAGCGCCCTGCCCGAAGGCGATGTGACGGTGGCCGTGGCGTATTCAACGATCAACTACAAGGACGGGCTGGCGATCACCGGCAAGAGCCCGGTGGTGCGCAAGTTCCCGCTCACCCCCGGCATCGACCTGGCCGGCACCGTGACCGACAGCAGCCACCCGCTGTTCAAGGCCGGCGACACGGTGGTGCTCAACGGCTGGGGCGTGGGCGAAAGCCACAGCGGCGGGCTGGCGCAAAAAGCGCGGCTCAAGGGCGACTGCCTGATCGCGCTGCCCAAAGCCTTTAGCCCGCGCCAGGCCATGGCGATCGGCACCGCCGGATACACCGCCATGCTGTGCGTGATGGCGCTCGAAAAACACGGCGTCACGCCCGAGCAGGGCGAAGTGCTGGTGACCGGCGCCGGTGGCGGCGTGGGCAACGTGGCGATCGCCCTGCTGGCCAGGCTGGGCTACCGCGTGGTGGCGTCGACTGGCCGCCTGCAGGAAGCCGACTACCTCCGCAGCCTGGGCGCCGCAGAAGTGATCGACCGCGCCAAACTCTCGGCTCCCGGCAAGCCGCTGGCCAAGGAGCGCTGGGCCGGCGTGGTCGACACCGTGGGCAGCCACACCCTGGCCAACGCCTGCGCCAGCACGAAGTACGGCGGCACTGTGGCCGCCTGCGGCCTGGCTCAGGGCATGGACCTGCCGGCAACCGTGGCGCCTTTCATTTTGCGCGGCGTGACCCTGGCCGGCATCGATAGCGTGATGGCCCCGCGCGCCCTGCGCGAAGCGGCCTGGGCCCGCCTGGCGCGTGATCTGGACGTGGGCAAGCTCGAAGCGATGACGCAGGAAGTCGGTCTGGCCGATGCCATCGGGCTGGGCGCACAGATCCTGGCCGGGCAGGTGCGCGGGCGGGTGGTGGTGGATGTGAACCGCTGAGGGCTGACAAGCGACAGGGGCCTGTCTGCTTGTCACCCAATGGGGTAAAAACCCATCTGGTTACCCCGTTTCTCACGCCATTACCCTGTTGTTGAAGCGCATCGGGAACACCGACTCACCAGCCTTGACCGCGCAGCCACAAAAACCACCCAAGGGAGCCTCCAGAGATGACATCCGACCCTTCCGTTACTGCTGGGGAGTTACTGCTGTACGAGACTGACGACGGCCGTACCCGGGTGGAATGCCGCTTCATTGACGAGACGCTTTGGCTCACCCAGGCGCAAATGGCCGCGTTGTTTCAGACCACACCGCAAAACATCACCCTGCACTTGAAGGCGATGTATGCAGAGGCAGAGTTGTCTGCCGAGTCAACTTGTAAGGATGACTTACAAGTTCGCCAGGAAGGCGCCCGCTCAGTGCGGCGAACGGTCAAGCTCTACAACCTCGACGCCATCCTCGCGGTGGGCTACCGCGTGCGCTCTTCTCGCGGCACGCAGTTTCGCCGCTGGGCCACCGAGCGGCTGAGCGAATACCTGCGCAAGGGCTTCACCCTGGACGATGACCGCCTGAAAAACCCGCCGGTGGGCGACAGCGCCTGGCCTGACCGTTTTGACGAGCTGCTGGAACGCATTCGCGACATTCGCGCCAGCGAGCGGCGCATGTACCTGCGGGTGCGCGAGATTTTTGCGATGGCGGCGGACTATTCACCCTCGCTGCCCAAGACCATGCGGTTCTTCCGGGTCATCCAGAACAAGCTGCACTATGCAGCCACGGGCAAGACGGCGGCCGAGCTGATCGCCGAGCGGGCCGACAGCCAGCAGCCGAACATGGGGCTGACCACCTGGAAATCGGGCAGCGTGCAAAAAGCCGATGTGGCGGTGGCCAAGAACTACCTGCGCGAGGCGGAAATCGACGGACTCAACCGCATCGTGACCATGTGGCTGGACTACGCCGAAGACCAGGCCAAACGTCGCAAAGAGGTGTTTTTGAAAGACTGGGCCGAGAAGCTGGACGCCTTTCTGGCCTTCAACGAACGGGACGTGCTCGATGGCGCGGGCAAGGTGTCGCATGCGCAAGCCACGGCCCATGCGCAGGCGCAGTACGAGGTCTTTGCCGCCCAGCGGCGTGCGCTGCTCGAATCCGAAGGCGCCCAATCGAACGTGCGGGCGCTGGAAGACGCCGCCAAGTCCCTGCCCGACCCTGCTCGCCGATAATCACGGGTTTCGCATTCAGCTACGGAGAAATACATGAGCACCTTCGTCACCACCGGCGCCCGCGCCATCGGTCTGGCCACCCTCGCCGCCGACGGCACCGTGCTGGACACCTGGTTCCCGGCCCCTGAACTGGCCGATGGCATTGCCGCCAGCGGCAGCACCCGCCTGACCGAGGCGGACGCCGTCGCCGCCCTCGGCGCGGACGTGGCGCAAGCGCTCAAGCCCTGCGCCGTGCGCAACACCACCGTGGTGGCCGTGCGCACCGACATCAAGAGCCTGGCCGACGCCCCGGCCGACACGCACGACGCCTACCTGCGCCTGCACCTGCTGAGCCACCGCCTCGTGCAGCCGCATGGCGCCAATGTGACCGGCATCTTCGGCCTTCTGGCCAACGTGGCCTGGACCAACTTCGGCCCCTGCGCCATTGCCGACGTGCCCGCTGCACGCATCAAGGCCCGCGCGGCCGGCCGCATGCTGGAAGTGAAAGGCGTGGACAAGTTTCCGCAGATGACCGACTACGTGATCCCCAGCGGCGTGCGCATTGCCAACGCCGACCGCGTGCGCCTGGGCGCGCACCTGGCCAGCGGCACCACCGTCATGCACGAGGGCTTTTGCAACTTCAACGCCGGCACCCTGGGCGCCAGCATGGTCGAAGGCCGCATCAGCGCGGGCGTGGTGGTCGATCACGCCAGCGACATCGGCGGCGGCGCGTCCATCATGGGCACGCTCTCGGGTGGCGGCAAGGAAGTCATCAAGGTCGGCAAGCGCTGCCTGCTGGGCGCGAACGCCGGCATCGGCATCTCGCTGGGCGACGACTGCGTGGTCGAGGCCGGCTGCTACATCACCGGCGGCAGCCGTGTGCAGCTGCCCGACGGCAGCGTGATCAAGGCCAAAGAGCTTTCTGGCAAGAACGGCATCCTGTTCCGCCGCGATTCACAGTCCGGCGCACTGCACGCCATCCCGCGCAACAAGAGCTGGGGCGAGCTGAACGCCGAGCTGCACAAGAACTGAGCTGGTTCAACCCCAAACAAAACGGCGTGCCTGCGAGAGCGGCACGCCGTTTTTTCAGGTCTTGGCCAGGTGTTGTTGGGCCAGGTTCACGTACCAGTCCAGGCAGCCCGGGTTGGCCATGGCGTCCTTGTTGACGACTTTCTCCAGCGGGTGGCCGAGCATGAGCTTCTTGATCGGCAGCTCCTGCTTTTTGCCCGACAGCGTGCGCGGAATCTCGGCCACCTGAAAGATCTCGTTCGGAATGAAGCGCGGGCTGAGCGCCGTCTTGATCGCGTCGTTGATGCGCTTCCTGAGCGCATCGTCGAACGCGGTGCCCGGACGCAGCACGACGAACAGCGGCATGTAGCTGTCCTTGCCCAGGTATTCGAGGTCCACGACCATCGAGTCCATGACTTCGGGCAGGGCCTCGACCGCGCTGTAGAGCTCGCTGGTGCCCATGCGCAGGCCATGGCGGTTGATGGTGGCGTCGCTGCGCCCGAAAATCACGCAGCCCTCGCCCTGGCCATTGGCGTCGCCAATGCGCAGCCAGTCGCCGTGGCGCCAGACGCCGCCCATCTCCGGCAGACCGTCGCCGCCGCCGGGCTTGCGGCCGTGGCCTGCAGGGTACATCTCGAAATAGCTGGCCAGGTAGCGGGCGTTGTCCTTGTCGTTCCAGAAGTACAGCGGCATGGACGGAATGGGCTGGGTGCAGACGAGTTCGCCCACCTCGCCCACGACCGGCTCGCCCGCCTCGTTCCAGGCTTCGACGGCGCAGCCCAGTTCGCGGCACTGCATCACGCCGGGTTCCTGCGGCAGTTCGCGGTGGCCGCCGACAAACGCCCCAGCGAAGTCGGTACCGCCGGAGATGTTGCACCACCAGATATCGTCTCCATTGAACAGATCACCGTGCTGGGCGCGGACCTGCCGGAACTGCTCGGTGCCCCAGGTCTGCGTCTCGGGGGAAAGCGGCGAGCCGGTGGTGCCCAACGCGCGGATGCGCGAGAGGTCGCCGCAGTGTGCGAGCTCGATGCCGGCCTTTTGGCAGTTGGCATAAAACGCTGCGCCTGCCCCGAAGAAGGTCACTTGCTGCTCGGAAGCAAAGCGCCAGAGCAGGCCCCAGTCCGGGTTGTCCTTGCTGCCGGCGGGGTTGCCGTCGTAAATCACGCAGGTCACGCCGTTGAGCAGGCCCGCCACCTGGGCATTCCACATGACCCAGCCGGTGGAGCTGTACCAGTGAAAGCGCTCGCCCCAGCTGTTGGGCTGGTAGCTGCAGCCCACATCGTTGTGCATGATCTTGTTGGCCAATGCGACGATGACGGTGCCGCCATGCCCGTGCACGATGGGTTTGGGCAAACCGGTGGTGCCGCTCGAATAGACGATCCACAGCGGGTGGTCAAAAGGCAGCCACATCGGCTCGAAGCCTTGCACCGCCTCGTCGTCACGCGCCACGGTGGCGCTCATGCGCACACTGGCGCCGATGTCGCAGCTGGCCAGATCGGCCGTGCCCAGGTTGTCGTGCAGGATGACGTGCTGCACGCTGGGCAGGGCGTTCTTGAGCTCCTGCACCACGGTCATGCGGTCGAAGTCGCGCCCGCCGTAGCTCACGCCGTCGACCGCGATCAGCACCTTGGGTTCGATCTGCTTGAAGCGGTCGAGCACGGCGTTGGTGCCCATGTCGGGCGCGCAGATGCTCCAGACGCCACCGATGCTGACGGTGGCCAGAAACGCCACCATGGCTTCGGGAATGTTGGGCAGGTAGGCAGCCACGCGGTCGCCGGGCTGCACGCCCTGGGCCTGCAGGTGCAAGGCCATCGAGGCCACCTGGCGGCGCAGCTCGGGCCAGCTGATTTCGCGGTGCTGGCCCTTTTCGTTGCGACTGATGACGGCCGCAAAACCGGCCGCGTGCGCCGGCTGCACATGGCGCAGCACCTGATGGGCGTAGTTGGTCTGGGCGCCCGGGAACCATACCGCGCCGGGCATGACGTTCCTGGCCAGCACCGCCGTGTGCGGCGTGGGCGACTGCATCTGGAAGTAGTCCCAGATGCTCTGCCAGAACGCGTCGAGATCGGTGATGGACCAGCGCCAGAGCTCGTGGTAGCTGGCAAAACTCAGCCCTCGCTGATCGCGCAGCCAGTCCTGGTAGAGGCGGATCTGGGGAACGTAGGGCGGACGGGAATGCGTGGTGGTGCTCATGCGGCGCAGGTTAGCGGCGGCTCCTGCGCCCGTGCAGCACTTTGGTGACAGCGCCTCAGGCGTCCTTTTTCATGCGCTCGCTTTTCCAGTACACGTCATCACCACCATGCATGCGGTTGAGCACGCGTGCCAGCACGAACATCAGGTCCGAGAGGCGGTTGAGGTACTGGCGCGGGGTGTCGTTGAGGGCTTCCTCGTTGCCCAGGGCCACCACCTCGCGCTCGGCGCGGCGGGCCACCGTGCGGCACACATGGGCCTGGGCAGCTGCGCGGTTGCCGGCGGGCAGGATGAATTCCTCGAGCTTGGGCAGCTGGGCGTTGTAGCGCGCCAGCGCCTCGTCGAGCGCGGCCACCGCCTCGGCCTTGAGCAGCTCGAAGCCCGGGATGGACAGCTCGCCGCCGAGGTTGAAGAGCTGGTGCTGAATCTCGACCAGCAGCTCGCGCACATCGGCCGGCATGTCCTCGCACAGCAGCAGGCCGATGTTGGAGTTGAGTTCGTCCACATCGCCCATGGCGTGCACGCGCAGGCTGTTTTTGGAGACGCGCTGGTTGTTGCCCAGGCCGGTGGTGCCGTTGTCTCCGGTGCGGGTGGCGATCTGGGTGAGTCGGTTGCCCATGGCTGTTCTGGAAAGAAAAAGGATGGTGGAGATTGTCGGGCATGTCCCCTTGCGCTGTCTGACAAAGGACAGCAGCCATGTCGGGCCCAAGGTAAACTGAAAAACACATGATGATTGACCGGGCGGGCCCTTGGCCTGCGTGGTCTTCAGGAGACTCCCCATGAACGCACCCACCTCCGCCGCCCACCTGGCGATCGCCCAGCGCGACGTGCCTGCCGCCTTTCTGGAAGCCCTCAAGGCCCGCTTTGGCGACAACTGTTCCACCGCCCAGGTGATCCGCGAGCAGCATGGCCGCGACGAATCGGCCTTCACCACCGTACCGCCCCCGGCCGCCGTGGTGTTTGCCGAATGCACCCAGGACGTGGCCGATGCCGTCAAACTGTGCGCGCAGCACAAGGTGCCGGTGATCCCCTTTGGCGTGGGCTCCTCGCTCGAAGGCCACCTGCTGGCGGTGCAGGGCGGCATCAGCATTGATCTGACGCGCATGAACAAGGTGCTGGCCATCAACCCCGAAGACCTGACGGTGACCGTGCAGCCGGGCGTGACGCGCAAGCAGCTCAACGAAGAAATCAAATCCACCGGTCTGTTCTTCCCGATCGACCCGGGCGCGGACGCCACCATTGGCGGCATGAGCGCCACCCGGGCCAGCGGCACCAACGCCGTGCGCTACGGTACCATGCGCGAGAACGTGCTGGCGCTCGAAGTGGTGACCGCCAGCGGTGACGTCATCCGGACCGGCACCCGTGCCAAAAAGTCGAGCGCAGGCTACGACCTCACCCGCCTGATGGTGGGCAGCGAAGGCACGCTGGGCGTGATGACCGAAATCACGGTGCGCCTGTACCCGCTGCCCGAGGCGATCTCGGCGGCGATCTGTTCCTTCCCGAGCATTGCCGACGCGGTGCACACCGTGATCGAGACCATCCAGCTGGGCGTGCCGATCGCGCGCGTGGAGCTGATTGACCACAACACGGTGCGCATGGTCAATGCGTATGCCAAGCTGGGCCTGCGCGAAGAACCCATGCTGCTGATGGAATTCCACGGCTCACCGGCCAGCGTCAAGGAGCAGGCCGAGACGGTGCAGGCGCTCGCCAGCGAGCACGGCGGCCAGGCCTTTGAATGGGCCAGCACGCCTGAAGAGCGCACCCGCCTGTGGACCGCGCGCCACAACGCTTACTTTGCAGCCATCCAGAGCCGGCCGGGTTGCCGCGCCATCAGCACCGACACCTGCGTGCCGATCAGCCGCCTGGCCGATTGCCTGCTGGACTCCATTGCGGAAGTCGACGCCTCGGGCATCCCCTACTTCCTGGTCGGCCATGTGGGCGACGGCAACTTCCACTTCGGCTACCTGATCGACCCGGACAACCCCGCCGAGTTCGAGGCCGCAGAACAACTCAACCACCAGCTGGTCAGCCGCGCGCTGCGGCTGGGCGGCACCTGCACCGGCGAGCACGGCATCGGCCTGCACAAGATGGGCTTTCTGATCGACGAGGCGGGCGCGGGCGCGGTGGACGTGATGCGCACCATCAAGCATGCGCTCGACCAGCACAACATCATGAACCCCGGCAAGGTGTTCAGCTGGTAATTCAGCGCCGCTGCAGCAGCATCTGCTCGACGCGGGCACAAAGCTGCGCCGGCTCGAAGGGCTTGAGCATGACGTCCGTCAGGCCTGCGGCCTTGAAGGCGTCCAGGTCCGCCGGGTTGACGTTGGCCGTCAGGCCCAGCACCGGCAGGCCTTGCCAACGCGGGCTCTGACGCAGGCGGCGCGTGGCCTCAATGCCGTCCATCACCGGCATCACCATGTCCATCAGCACCAGGTCCACCGGGGCCTGCGCGAGCCGGTCCAGGCATTGCTGACCGTCAACAGCCTCGAGCACCTCCGCGTGTGGCCAGGCGTTTTGCAACACCCGCTTGGCCAGCAGGCGGTTGACGGGATGGTCGTCCACCACCAGAAAGCGCCAGGCGGTGGCCTGCGTCTGCATCGGGCTGGGCCCCTGGTCGGCGTCGGCCGCGCGGAGCGGAGCCTCGCAGGCGGCCAGTGGCAATCTGAACCAGAACCGGGAGCCTTGGCCGGGCGTACTTTCGAACCCGATCTCGCCGCCGAGGAGTTCGACCAGCCTTTGTGAGATGGCCAGACCCAGACCATTGCCGCCGTAGCGGGCCTGGATCTCGCTGTCGGCCTGCGCAAAGCGCCTGAAGATCCGCGCATGCTGCTCTGCGGGGATGCCAATGCCCGTGTCCTGCACCGAGAACAGCACGCCCGGGTTTTGCCACTGTAGGCGCAAGCTCACAGAGCCCTGGTGGGTAAACTTGAGCGCATTTCCCAGCAGGTTGACCAGCACTTGCATGATGCGGTGGCGGTCGCTGTCAACCCACTTCGGCAGCGCAGGGTCCAACTCGATGCGGTAGTCGATCGTCATGCTGCGCACCTTGGGCACGAACAGCTCGAAGGCATGCGTGACCACTTCGCGCAGCTCGAACACCTCGGGCTGGACCACCAGAGTGCCCGTCTGCAGCTGCGAATAGTCCAGGATGTCGTTGATCACCGTCATCAGGTGGTCGGCCGACTGCCGCGTATGGTTGAGCACCCTGAGCGCTTCAGGCTTGTCCTGCACACGCGAGAGCAGCAGGGCATTGAAGCCAAGGATGGCATTCATCGGCGTGCGCAGCTCGTGGCTGACGGTGGCGATGAAGTGCTCGCGCATCTGCAGCGTGTGCTCCAGGTCCTGACGTTTGGTTTCAAGTTCGCGCTGGTAGTCGCGGCTCTTGCGCAGGGCCGCGATGTGCATGCGGTCGTAGATCATTGGCACGATGATCAGCACCGCCGTGACCATGCTGAAGGTCACATAGGAAGACAGCGCGTGGGTGCGGTTGAGTTCGAAAGCCGGCACCCATTGGGCCACACTGGCCAGGCCCAACCCGGCCTGGATGGCCACGATGACCCCGAACCAGAAGAGGCCGGCCAGGCGACTGATCATGTAGAAGGGCGTGAGCGGCAGGATCAGCAGCCAGGCGCACCGCGGAGAAAAAATGCCACCGGTCCACCAAGTGGCCCAACCCAGCATCAGGGTTCCGGCAGCGGTGCCCAAGTGCACCGCCCACTGCAGAGACATGCCCCGGTTGACCAAATACACCAGCACGGCCAGAAAGGCCGACATGGCCAGGTACAGAATGCGCGATTCGTGGTAAGGCGTGATGACGGTGTAGACAAGCAGCACCGCGATGACCAGCATGACGAACAGGAAGGCGTAGGGCATCTTGCCCTGCTGGAAGCGCTGCGGCAGCCGTACGATGATGCTGGCGAGCAACCTGGGCAGAGCGCCGGTTTGCCGGATGTCGCTCATGTGCGCTCCCTGGCCAGCAGTGCGCTCACGCAACGCAACAGCTCAGCGGTGTCTATGGGTTTGTGCAGCACATCGTCCATCCCCGCCTCCAGGCAGCGCTCGCGCTCGACCGGATGGGTGTTGGCGGTCAGCGCAATGATGGGCATGCGCGCCGTGATCTGCGCAAACTGCTGTCGCACTTGGCGCGTGAGCTGCATGCCGTCCATGTCGGGCATGACCATGTCAACCAGGGCCAGGTCAAAACCCTGGGCATCCAGCAGGCGCAGCGCCTCGGGGCCGCTGGCAGCAGGTGTGATGCGCGCATTCGGCCAGATCTTCTGCAGCTGAAGCTGCGCCACCATCAGGTTGACCGCGTTGTCGTCCACCAGCAGGATCTGCAGCGGCAGATTGGCGGGCAAGGTGGCGGGCTGGGGGGCAGGCGTGGCCTGCAAGGCCGGCACCAGCGGCAGCTCGAACCAGAACAGCGCGCCCTGACCGGGCTGGCTGCGCACCCCGATCTGTCCACCCTGCATCTGCACCAGCCGCTCGCACAGGGTCAGGCCCAGGCCGGTGCCACCGTAAGCGCGATTGGTCTGGACATCGGCATGCTCGAAGCGGCGGAAGATGTGGGCCTGCCGGTCGAGTGCAATGCCGCGTCCGGTGTCTTCCACCTCAAAGCGCAGACACTCACCCTCGGGCTTGGCTCTGAGCGTCACACGCCCCTGAGCGGTGAATTTGATCGCGTTGTCCAGCAAATTGCCCAGCACCTGCTGCAGGCGCTTGCGGTCTGCATGTACACCTTGAACCAGCTGCGGGTCGGTCTGCAGCACCAGCGCCAGACCTTTTTCATCTGCACGGGGCCGGTGATGCGCCAAGGTTTCATTCAGCAGTTCACGCAAGTCAAAGTCGGTTTTGCGCAAAGCCAGCCGCCCGGCCTGCAGCTGCGAAAAGTCCAGGATGTCATTGACCACCTGCAAGAGATGCGTGGTGGAACGGCGGATGTGGTCCACCACATCGACCTGTTCGGGCCGGTCGGCCAGCTCCTCGCGCAGCACGCCATTGAAGCCGAGGATCGCGTTCATGGGGGTGCGCAGTTCGTGTCCGACCGCTGCCACAAACTCGTCCTTGTGGGCCTGTGCCTGGATCAGGGCCTCGTGGATCTTGCGCAGGTCAGCGTTGCGACTGTCAATCTCTCGCAGCTGGTGCCTATGGAGATGGTCATACACATACACCGCCACCATCAGGCTGACCAGCGTCAGCACATGGTTCATCATGGCCCAGGGCACCGCCTTTGCGCTCATGTGGGTATCGGGATGGAGTCCGCCGTTCATGCTGGCCAGCCACAGACCCAACAGGCAGAGTTGCTGAATAACAATCCACAGCAGGGTGGGCGATGGCCCCAGCAGCAACAGCACCGGCACCGCCAGCACCGTAAGCCAAACCAGGGCCGTGGAGTTGATGCCGCCCGACTGACTGGCAATGTAGAGCACCAGTGCCACAGTGATCGCGGTCAGGCCATGCACCACCCAGGCAAAGAGCTGCGGAATGCGCAGCGTGGGCAAAAGGAGCAAGGCCAGCACCGACACCAGCAGGTTGGCATTGCGGTCGTAATAGCCCGGTGAAAAAAGGTAGAAGACCAGGGAGTCGAGACAGACCGCGATGAGGTAGATGGCAAGGATGCTGCGGCGCGTGAGGGCCATGGCATCGAGTGCCTGTTGTGCGCTGCCCACCGCGCGCCTCCACGCCTGCAACATGCCCTTGTCCTTTAGCCGCGCAGTTTGTCGATCAGGCCGTTGAGTTCGTCGAGCGAGCCGAACTGGATGGTCAACTCACCCATTTCCTCGATCTTGCCCAGGCGCTTGACCCGCTTCTTGACCTTGACCTCGACTTGCGCCATCAGCAGGTCCGACAGCTCTTCTTCCACACGCCGCACGTCCCGCGATTTTTCCTTCTTGGGCTTTTGCGTGACGAGGTTGAATTCGGCGCCGAGTTTCTTGGCGAGGCTTTCGGCCTCGCGCACCGACATTTTTCTGGCGCTGATCTGGTTGGCCGCAGTGATCTGCGTGGCCTTGTCGAGCGCCAGCAGCGCACGTGCATGGCCCATGTCGAGGTCACCGGCCATGAGCATGGTCTGCACCGGCTCGGCCAGGTTCAGCAGGCGCAGCAGGTTGCTGGCGGCGCTGCGCGAGCGGCCCACCGCCTGCGCGGCGGCCTCGTGGGTGAGCCCGAATTCGCGTATCAGGCGCTGCAGACCCTGCGCTTCCTCGAGCGGGTTGAGGTCTTCGCGCTGGATGTTCTCGATCAGCGCCATGGCGGCGGCGGCGTCGTTGGGCACATCACGCACCAGCACCGGCACCTTGTCCAGGCCAGCCAGCTTGCTGGCGCGGAAACGCCGCTCACCGGCGATGATTTCGTACTTGCCGGCGTTGGCGCCGTCGGTCAGCTGCCGGACAAGGATGGGCTGCATGATGCCCTGCGCCTTGATCGACTCGGCCAGCTCGTAGAGCGCGCCCTCGTCCATGCGGGTACGGGGCTGGTACATGCCGGCGACCATCTGGTCGAGCGCCATCATCATCGGCGTGCCGCTGTCGGCGGCCGGCGTGCCCGCGTCGGTGCTGTCGACGTTGGGGCCCAGCAGGGCTTCGAGCCCGCGCCCGAGGCCTTTGGGTTTCTTGGTGACCATGGTCGTTTTTCCTTGCTAATTCATCAGCGCCTGCAACAGCGCATGTCCTTGGGGCCAGTCGCCCAAGCCGGATTCGGCATTGATGTGTCCGGCCGCGCCCAGATCTACCCAGCGTGCGCCCCAGTCGGCCGCCAGGGCCTGGGCCCGGGGGTGACTGCAATAGGCATCGTTGGTGGAGCCCACCAGCGTCGCCGCAAACGGCAGGCGCTGGCGCGCGATTGGCGCCCAGCCGGGAATCTGCTCGCGCAGATCGGGGCGTTCCACATCGCCAGGCGCCACCAGCAGCGCGCCCCGGATGCGGGCCGTGTGGTGCGACACCGCCGCCCAGGCCGCCACCTGCAGGCAACCCAGGCTGTGGGCCGCCAGGACGATGTTGGCGCCCGTGCCTGGCGTGTCCACCACCACCTCGTCCAGCCTGGCCAGCCAGTCGCCCCGGCGGGGGCGCATCCAGTCGTCCTGTTCCACCACGGTATAGCCATGCAAAGCCGCCCAGCGCATTTGCCAGTGCGCTGGTCCGCTGCCTTGCCAACCCGGCAAAACAAGAACTTTTGAATTCATTTCAAAGTGTCGGCGCGCGACGCACCAGTTCGCTGGCGAATTCCACATAAGCCTGGCTGCCCTTGGCCGATGGATCAAACACCACGCCAGGCAAGCCATAGCTGGGCGCCTCGGCCAGGCGCACATTGCGCGGGATCACCGTGTCGAACACCTTGTCGCCAAAGTGGGCCTTGAGCTGGTCGCTGACTTGCTGCTGCAGGGTGATGCGCGGGTCGAACATGACGCGCAACAGACCGATGATCTTGAGGTCGCGATTGAGGTTGGCGTGCACCTGTTTGATGGTGTTGACCAGATCGGTCAGGCCCTCGAGCGCAAAGTACTCGCACTGCATCGGCACGATCACGCCGTGCGCCGCGCACAGGCCGTTGAGCGTGAGCATGGACAGGGAGGGCGGACAGTCGATCAGCACGAAGTCGTATTCGGCGTCCACCACCGCAAGAGCTCGCTTGAGCCGCTGGTCACGGTGCTCCAGCTGCACCAGCTCGACCTCGGCGCCAGCCAGCTCGCGGTTGGCACTGAGCACGTCGTAGCCACATTTTTCTGTCTTGATGGCAGCTTCGGCAACCGAGGCGGACTCCAGCAGCACGTCATAGACGCTGAGTTCGAGTTGCCGCTTGTCAATCCCCGAACCCATGGTGGCGTTGCCCTGCGGGTCCAGGTCCACCAGCAGCACGCGCTGGCCAATTTTGGCCAGACCAGCGGCCAGGTTGACCGTGGTGGTGGTCTTGCCCACCCCGCCCTTCTGGTTTGCGATGCAGAAAATCTTGGCCATGTGCAAGGTCCGGTTTATTTGGAGACGGCCAGCTTGATGCCAAAGCCGATCAGGAAAACGCCGGCCAGCTTCTCCAGCATGCGGCCGATGACGGGGTTGGCGCGCATGCGCTCGGCCAGGTGGTGCGTCAGCAGCGTCATGCCCAGGCCGTACAGAAAAGTCAGTGCCGCGATCGTTGCCGCCATCACCGCGAAGCTGAGCAGGCCCAGATGGTGCTTCGGGTCGACAAAAAGCGGGAAGAAAGCCATGTAGAAGACGATGGCCTTGGGGTTGAGCAACGTGATGGCCAGCGCCTGCTGGAAATACTGGCGCGGACGGATGTTGAGCACCGGGGCGTCGCCGGGTTTGGCGCTGAGCATCTTCCAGCCCAGCCAGGCCAGGTAAACGGCGCCCAGCCACTGCACCGCTGCAAAGGCCGCCGGGTAGGTGGCCAGCACCGCCGCCACGCCGGCAACAGCAGCCCACATCAGGACCTGGTCACCCGCGATCACGCCCATCGTGGCAGCCAGTCCCCCGGGGATACCACCCTTGCCGGTCGAAGTGATCAGCGCCAGATTGCCCGGGCCGGGGATGGCCAGGAAGAGCACGATGGCAGCGACGAAAGCACCGTAATCCGAAATACCGAAAAACATGGACAAGCTGAGGGATTGGCCCGGAGACAGCCCGGGAGATGCGAGTGTACGCCAAGGCCAGCCGTTGATGACCGTCAACCAGGACGGCGCTGAGGCCGCTAACGTCTGCAGTGAATTGTGACTGCTGTCATTCCCGACTTGATCGGGAATCCATGCGCCAGAAACTGGATCCTCGGATCAAGCCCGAGGATGGCGCAGGAGCATGTGCAGGCCCGGGAGGAGACCGTCACGTTACAGACCGCATCCAGACCATGCAGCGCTCCACATCAAGCCCTGGCACCGTCAGTGGTTCCACGTGAAACACATGCACATCAGCAGGCAGGCCTTCGATTTCGGCTTGCGGCTGCTTGCCCTTCATGGCCATCCAGACGCCCTGCCCGGCCAGCGCGCCACGCGACCAGTTCACAAAGTCGGGCAAGGACGCAAAGGCGCGGCAACAGATGACATCAAAGGGGCCGGTCAGGGTTTCGACCCGGGCGTGAATGCCCTGCAGATTGGGCAACTTGAGGCTGGCCGCCACCTGCTGGATGAAGGCGGCTTTCTTGCCCACCGTGTCCACGCAACTGACATCGAGTTCGGGTCGGCAGATCGCCAGCACGATGCCGGGCAGGCCGCCACCAGAGCCCACATCCAGCACCTTGGCAGGCTGGCCGCCGGTGTGGCGCACGAGGGGCACCACCGCCGTCAGGCTGTCGAGCAGGTGGTGCGTCAGCATTTCCTGCGGGTCGCGCACTGCCGTCAGGTTGTAGACCTTGTTCCATTTCTGAATCAGGGCCAGGTAGCCCAGCAGCTGTTCGAACTGGACATCGCTTAGGCTCAGGCCGAGTTCAGCCGCCCCCGACTTCAGGATTGCCAGCGCATCGCTCATGCAGGCTGGCTCTCTTCGGCCGGGGCGCGGAAGCCCTTGAAGCCGCCCTTTTTCAGATGGATCAGCAAAAGTGAGATGGTGGCGGGCGTGATGCCGGAAATGCGCGATGCCTGACCCAGGGTTTCGGGCCGATGCTTGGCCAACTTCTGGCGGGCCTCGATCGACAGGGCCGAGACCTGCATATAGTCCAGGTCGGCGGGCAACTTCAGGCCCTCGTAATAGGCGGCGCGCTCGACCTCTTCCTTCTGGCGGTCGATGTAGCCCGAGTACTTGGCGGCGATCTCGACCTGCTCGATGACTGCATCGGTCAATTCGCCCAGCGTTTCACGTGAAACATCGGCCCCGGCATAGCGGCCGCCATGCATGCCGATCAGTTCTGCATAGCCCACACCCGGTCTTCGCAACAGGTCGAACAGGTTGTATTCGTGCTCGATGGCTTTGCCCAGCACCCGGGCCGACTCTTCGGCCGGCAGATTGCGCGGGTTCACCCAGACGGATTTCAGGCGTTCTGTTTCACGTGAAACCGCATCGCGCTTGCGGCAGAAAGCGTCCCAGCGGGCGTCGTCGACCAGGCCCATCTGGCGGCCGATTTCGGTGAGGCGCATGTCGGCGTTGTCTTCGCGCAGCTGCAGGCGGAACTCGGCGCGGCTGGTGAACATGCGGTAGGGCTCGGTCACGCCCTTGGTGATCAGGTCGTCGACCAGCACGCCCAGGTAGGCCTGGTCGCGGCTGGGCGTCCAGGCAACTTCACCGCGGCACTGCAGCGCGGCGTTGATGCCCGCAAACAGGCCCTGGGCCGCCGCCTCTTCATAACCGGTGGTGCCATTGATCTGCCCTGCAAAGAACAGGCCGTTGATCTGCTTGGTCTCGAAGCTGCTCTTGAGCGAGCGGGGGTCAAAGTAGTCGTACTCGATGGCGTAACCGGGGCGCAGGATGTGGCAGTTTTCCAGCCCCTTCATCGAGCGCACCAGCTCGTACTGGATGTCGAACGGCAGGCTGGTCGAGATGCCGTTGGGGTAATACTCGTTCGTCGTCAGGCCCTCGGGCTCCAGAAAGATCTGGTGGCTGTCCTTGTCGGCAAAACGGTTGATCTTGTCTTCCACGCTGGGGCAATAACGCGGCCCCACACCCTCGATCTTGCCGGTGAACATCGGGCTGCGGTCAAAACCGGAGCGGATGATCTCGTGGGTGCGCTCGTTGGTATGGGTGATCCAGCAGGGCATCTGCTGCGGGTGCATGCTCGCCTTGCCCATGAAGCTGAACACCGGCACCCCACCCTGCTCGTTCATGCCACCAGGCATGCCATCACCAGGCTGCTCGATGCACTTGGAAAAATCGATGGTGCGACCGTCAAGGCGCGGCGGCGTCCCGGTTTTCAGCCGGCCTTGCGGCAACTTCAGTTCCTTCAGGCGTGCCGACAGGCTGACCGCCGGTGGATCGCCCGCACGGCCGGCCGAATAGTTCTGCAGGCCCACATGGATCTTGCCGTCGAGGAACGTTCCTGCCGTCAGCACCACGGTGCGGGAGCGGAAACGGATGCCGACCTGCGTCACCGCGCCCACCACCCGGTCGCCCTCGACCATCAGGTCGTCCACCGCCTGCTGGAACAGCCACAGGTTCGTCTGGTTTTCAAGCATGCGGCGGATGGCGGCCTTGTAGAGGATGCGGTCGGCCTGGGCGCGGGTGGCACGCACGGCCGGGCCCTTGGACGAGTTGAGGATGCGGAATTGGATGCCGCCTTCATCGGTGGCCAGCGCCATGGCGCCGCCCAGCGCATCCACTTCCTTGACCAGATGCCCCTTGCCGATGCCGCCGATGCTGGGGTTGCAGCTCATCTGGCCCAGCGTCTCGATGTTGTGGCTCAGCAGCAGCGTCTTGCAGCCCATGCGGGCAGCGGCCAGTGCGGCTTCGGTCCCGGCGTGGCCGCCACCGACGACGATGACATCGAATTCTTGAGGGTAGAGCATGGGTTTGCGCCGACACGGGCGTGAGACAAAAGGGTTGAGGCTCTGCACAGGTGGCGCGCCGCGCAAGGCCACAGTACCGTTTCAGAACCTGCTTATTTTACAGGCACCCCCTTGAGCTTGCTCAAACTCGCTCTTGGCCAAAGCACGCGCTCAATGCGGCAAAGGCAATGCCCCCACGGCCTTGACCTCGCCCAACGAGAAGCTGGTGTGGATGTCCTTCACATTGGGCAGGTTGATCAGCACCTCTCGTGCAAAGGTGCTGAAAGCGTTGAGGTCGCGCGCCACCACCTCCAGCTCGAAAGTGCCGGTGCCGCTGATGTAGTGGCAAGAGATGACCTCGGGGATCTTGCGGATGGCTTCTTCCAGTTCACGGGTGATGTCGCCCCGGTTGCGCTCGGCGTCCAGCCGCACAAAGGCCAGCACGTCCAACCCGACCTTGTGGCGGTCGATCACGGCGCGGTAGCCCTGGATGTACCCGGCTTGCTCCAGCGCCCTCACCCGCCGCCAGCAGGGCGCTGCCGACAAACCCACACGCTGCGCGAGCTCGGCGTTCGACAGGCGCCCGTCGCGCTGCAATTCATTCAGGATCAGCCAGTCGAATTTATCAAGTGTTTCCATTGGGTCCATTATCGAGCAAGAATCTTTCAATAACTAGGGCAAATCCTGTCGCGAAAAGCAAGCACCTCTCAAGACCAAGCCCCTACACTGGCCCTCAGCAGTACCCTTTGGAGACCGGCCATGAACGCCCCCCTGCCCGACCACATCCGCCAAGCCCTCGAAACCGTCACGCTGGACGACAAATACAGCCTCGACGTGGGCCGTGCCTTCATGAGCGGGGTGCAGGCCCTGGTCAAGCTGCCCATGCTGCAGCGCCAGCGCGACGCGCTCCAAGGCAAAAACACGGCGGGCTTCATCAGCGGCTACCGCGGCTCACCGCTGGGCGGCTACGACCAGGCGCTGTGGAAAGCGCAGAAGTACCTTCAGGCGCAGAACATCGTCTTTCAGCCCGGGGTCAACGAAGAGCTCGCCGCCACCGCCCTGTGGGGCACGCAACAGCTGGGTTTTGCGCCGACAGGCACCAACAAATTCGACGGTGTGTTCGGCATCTGGTACGGCAAGGGCCCGGGCGTGGACCGCTGCTCGGATGTGTTCAAGCACGCCAACATGGCGGGCACCACGCCTTGGGGTGGCGTGCTGGCCGTGGCCGGTGACGACCATGTGGCCAAGAGCTCCACCGCCGCACACCAGAGTGACCACATCTTCAAGGCCTGCGGCCTGCCGGTGTTCTTCCCGGCCAGCGTGCAGGACATCCTCGACCAGGGCCTGCATGCGATTGCCATGAGCCGCTTTGCCGGCGTGTGGGCGGGCATGAAGACCATCCAGGAAATCGTCGAGTCCAGCGCCACCGCCCACATCGACCCCGAACGTGTGAACATCGTGCTGCCCGAATTCGAGATGCCTGCGGGCGGCGTGCACATCCGCTGGCCCGACACCGCGCTCGAACAAGAAGCCCGGCTCTTTGACTACAAATGGTATGCCGCGCTGGCCTACATCCGTGCCAACAAGCTCAACCACAACGTGATCGAGAGTGCCCATGACCGCTTTGGCCTCATTGCCAGCGGCAAGGCCTACAACGACACGCGCCAGGCCCTGCTGGACCTGGGCCTCGATGATGCGATCTGCCAACGCCTGGGCATCCGGCTGCACAAGGTCAATGTGGTGTGGCCGCTCGAAGCCCAGACCACGCGCGAATTCGCCACGGGGCTGCGCGAGATCCTGGTGGTCGAAGAAAAGCGCCAGGTCATCGAGTACCAGCTCAAGGAAGAGCTCTACAACTGGCGAAACGATGTGCGCCCCGATGTGATCGGCAAGTTCGACGACGTAGGCGGTGACCACAGCGGCGGCGAATGGTCGATGCCCAACCCCAGCGCCAACACCCTGCTGCGCGCCAACGCCGACCTGAGCCCGGCCATCATTGCCCGCGCCATCGCCAAACGGCTGAAGAAGCTTGGTATCGACGAAGCCACCACCGCCCGCATCGACGCGCACCTGGCGGTGCTCGACGCCAAGGAGCGCTCGATGCAGACGCTCACGCTGGGCACTGCCGCCGACCGCACACCCTGGTTCTGCTCGGGCTGCCCGCACAACACCAGCACGCGTGTGCCCGAAGGCTCCCGTGCGATGGCGGGCATCGGCTGCCACTTCATGGCGCTGTGGATGGACCGCAGCACGGCAGGCTTTACGCAGATGGGCGGCGAGGGTGTGCCCTGGGTCGGCCAACAGCCCTTCTGCACCACCCAGCACATGTTCGCCAACATCGGTGATGGGACCTACTTCCACAGCGGCATCCTGGCGGTGCGCCAGAGCGTGGCCGCCGGCGTGAACATCACCTACAAGATCCTCTACAACGATGCCGTGGCCATGACGGGCGGCCAGCGCGTGGGCGAGCGCCCCGAAGGCCACAGCGTGGTGCAGATCGCGCAGAGCATGCGGGCCGAGGGCGCGCAGCGCATCGACGTGGTGACCGACGAACCTGAAAAATACCGGGGTGTGGCCCTGGCCGAAGGTGTGACGGTGCACCACCGCGACGAGCTCGACCGCATCCAGCGCGAGATGCGCGACATCAAAGGCACCACGGTCATCATCTACGACCAGACCTGCGCCACCGAAAAGCGTCGCCGCCGCAAGCGCGGCACCATGGTCGACCCGGCCGTGCGCGTGATGATCAACGAAGCCGTGTGCGAAGGCTGCGGCGACTGCGGCGTGCAGTCTAACTGCCTGTCGGTGGAGCCGCTGGAAACCGAATTCGGCCGCAAGCGCACCATCAACCAGAGCACCTGCAACAAGGACACCAGCTGCCTCAAGGGCTTTTGCCCCAGCTTTGTCACCGTCGAAGGCGGCCAGCTCAAGAAGAAGGCCAAATCACAAGCGTCTTCGCCGGCTGCCTTGGGTGAATTGCCCGAACCCGCAAAGCCCGACCTCACCCACCCCTGGGGTATGGTGGTGGCGGGCGTGGGGGGCACCGGCGTCATCACCATCGGCCAACTGCTGGGCATGGCCGCACACATCGAGGGTAAAGGCATTGTCACGCAGGACGCTGCGGGTTTGGCTCAAAAAGGCGGCGCCACCTGGAGCCATGTCATCGTGGCCAACACCCAAGCCGACATCCGCACCACCCGCGTGGGCATGGCCACGGCCGATCTGATCTTTGGTTGCGACCCGATCGTGACGGCAGGCAAGGAAACCCTGCTGCGCATGCGCGAGGGCCGCACGCATGTGGCCCTCAACAGCCACAGCACACCCACCGCCGCCTTCGTGAAGAACGGCAACTGGCAAAACCCGGCCGAGCAATGCGTGGCCGAAATTGCGCAACAAGTTGGTCAAGAGAGCGTCAGCACCTTCGATGCCGACCGTATGGCCAAGGAGCTCATGGGCGACACGATCTATGTGAACCCGATGATCCTGGGCTACGCTTGGCAAAAGGGCTGGGTGCCGCTCTCGCGTGCCTCGCTCCTGCGTGCCATGGAACTCAACGAAGTGGCGGTGGCCAACAACCAGATGGCTTTCGAATGGGGCCGCCATGCAGCCGTCCACCCCGACAAGGTCATGACTGTGCTGCAACCGGCGCAGGTGATCGAGTTCAAAAAGCGCGACACGCTCGAAGCATTGACCGCCAAACGCGTGGCCTACCTGACGGACTACCAGAACGCTGCTTACGCCCAGCGTTACAGCGCCTTTGTGGACCGCGTGCACCAGGCCGAAGTCGCGCTGGGCAAGACAGTGCTGACCGAAACGGTGGCCAAATCCTTGTTCAAGCTCATGGCCTACAAGGACGAGTACGAAGTTGCCCGCCTGCACACGCAAACCGGTTTCATCGACCGCATCGCCGAACAATTTGAAGGCGATTTCAAGGTGCACTACCACCTGGCGCCGCCCCTGCTGGCCCGGCGCAACGACAAGGGTCAACTGGTCAAGAAAAAATATGGCCCCGGCATGCTGACCGGCTTCAAACTGCTGGCCAGGCTCAAGGGCCTGCGTGGCACAGCTTTCGATGTGTTCGGCTACACCGAAGAACGCCGCAACGAGCGTGCGTTGATTGGCGAATACATGGCCATCGTGGAACGCCTGCTGAGCTCACTGAATGCCGACAACCATGCCAAAGCCATCGAGATCGCCCGTGTGCCTGAAAGCATTAAGGGTTTCGGGCATGTTAAGGAGCGCAATCTGCAGGCAGCACGATTGCAATGGAAACAGCTGCTCGGTCAATAAGACGCTGGACAGCAAAAAGCCCCGCAAGGCCGTAATCTTGCGGGGCTTTTTTTCGTGCAGTCCGATCAGCGCGCCTCGGGCAGTTCGATCTTCACTTCCAGCACTTCAAGGTTGTCCTGGCGTTCCAGATTCACCTTGATGTCGTCGGGATTGATCTTGATGTACTTGCTGATCACAGCGACCAGTTCGCGTTGCAGGTCAGGCAGGTAATCGGGCTCGGCAGCGTTGCGGCCACTGCGCTCATGCGCCAGGATGATCTGCAGACGTTCCTTGGCCACACTGGCCGTCTTTTTCTTCTCGCCGAGGAGGAAAGAAAGGAGAGACATGGTCACTTGCTCCCAAACAGGCGCTTGAAAAAGCCGGGCTTTTCAGCCTCGGTGAAACGCATGGGCTTGTCTTCCCCAAGGAAGCGGTCGATCACATCCTTGTAGGCCTCGGCCACATCGGTCCTTTCCATGTTGATGGCCGGGGTGCCCTGGTTGGAAGCCTGCAGCACGTTTTCGCTCTCGGGAATCACGCCAATCAATTTGATGCGCAGGATGTCCTGAATGTCCTGCAACGACAGCATCTGGCCGTCTTCCACGCGGTTGGGGTTGTAGCGGGTGATCAGCAGGTGTTCCTTGATCGGTTCGGCACCTTCGATGGCGCGCTTGGTTTTGCTGCCCAGCATGCCCAGGATACGGTCCGAGTCGCGCACCGAAGACACCTCGGGGTTGGTCACCACGAGTGCCTCATCAGCGTAGTGCATGGCCATCAAGGCACCGGTTTCGATACCGGCAGGCGAATCACAGACGATGTATTCAAAACCCATCTCTGCCAGGTCCTTGAGCACCTTTTCCACGCCTTCCTGGGTCAGCGCATCCTTGTCGCGCGTCTGCGACGCCGCGAGCACAAACAGGTTCTCGCACTGCTTGTCCTTGATCAGGGCCTGGTGCAGATTGGCTTCACCATGGATCACATTGATGAAGTCATAAACCACACGTCGCTCGCAGCCCATGATCAGGTCCAGATTGCGCAGACCCACGTCAAAATCGATCACGGCCGTCTTGAAGCCCTTGAGGGCCAGACCGGTGGCGAAACTGGCGCTGGTGGTGGTCTTGCCCACACCACCCTTGCCGGAGGTCACTACAACGATTTTTGCCATGGGTTTTCTTTCTGTCTTGAAGGAAGGTGAAAAAGGAGGTTCATCAAGCTTTGAGCGGAACAATCAGCAATTTGTCGCCCCCGGCTCCACTCTGCAGACTCACATGGGCTGCGTTGCCACGCACTTCAGCGGGCAAGGGATTTTCGCTGGTGCGATAAACGCCGGCGATGGAAATCAATTCCGGATCCATGCTTTGCGCAAAAATACGTGCGCCACTGAAACCACGAGCGCCGGCGATGGCCTTGCCACGCAAAGGCGCATAAATATGGATGTGCCCATCGGCAATCACTTCAGCACCCGGATTGACCATGGCCAGCACAATGAGGTCGCGCCCTTTGGCATAGACCTGCTGGCCTGAGCGCAAAGGCTTATCGACCACCATTGCGTCCATCAGGACAGGTGCTGCAGGTGCAGAGGCAGGTGGGGGTGCAGCCACCACTTGGGCCGGTGCCTGACGGCGGATGCGGGCGTCATCGGCCAGCACCAAGCCTGTTTGCTGGGCAGCTTCGATCCAGTCCCTCTGTGTGGTTTTGATGGCCACTGGACTGAGCCCATGTTGGCGCAGCAAGGCGATCAGCCCTGAAAAATCGATCGGCCCAGCATCGTGCGGTAAGCCATCAAGGTCAATCAGTGCCGGGTCCTGCTCAAAAAAGCCAGGGGTTTCAGCCAGCTGTGCTTCAAGCGCTTGAGCGATGGCTTCCAGTTTGACCGACTTGAGCTGGAAGGCCACCAGAGGCAGGTCTGCGCTCTTGATGTCGTACACGGCAAGGCTGTCTGGAGAAATCGGCATGGGCGAAAGCAGGAAATGCCAAATCTTAACAGCCCCCCTCACGTTGTCGGTTTTGTCTTCTTCTTGTCTTCTTTCTTTATATTCATCTCAAATTAGTCATAGTAGATAAAGGAGCGGCTCCAGTGTGGACAAGACCTTTTTCCTATTTGGGATCAAGCACTTGCGTTTGCTGCAAAGGTGTGGGCCAATGCGCTTCGTTGGTGTTTGCCTGGAATGAACAAGTCCGCTGCCATGCCCATGCCTGTGGATAACCCCGCGCTTACCCTTTTTTTATCCACAGCCTTGTTCAGAAATTTATTTTCAAGGCTTCAGTGGTTGTCGATCAGCCACTGGATCACGCCTTTCGCGATGAACCCGACCATGCCGAAGGCCAGACCCAGAAAGATCACGAAGGTACCGAATTTGCCTGCCTTGGACTCCCAGGCTAGCTGCCCAATGATGAAAATCATGTAGAGCATGAACGCCCCCACGCCAATCGTCAGCCCGAACCAGGCGAACTGTTCTTCGGTGAAGCCCATCACGCACTGCCCTTTTCCTCACCGAGCCGCGAGGGCAGATCGCGCACGTCGATCAGTTCGCGGTAGGCGTGCCAGCTGGCATGGCCGAGCAGGGGTACCACCAGCACCAGACCCAGGTAGAGCGACAACAGGCCCAGCAGCGTGAACAACATCAGCAGGAAGGCCCAAAAGGCCAGGGTGATCGGGTAAGTGATCACCGCCTTCCAGCTGGTGAGTACGGCCTGCAGCACGCTCACGCGGCGGTCCAGCAGCAGGGGCATGGACACCACGCTCGATGCGAACAAAGGTGCGGCCATCAGCCCGCCCAAAGCCAGCCAGATCTCGAAGAGGTGGTGCTCGCGACTTGCCACCACATGGCGCAGGAAATCCATCGGCGTGTGGATCGCCACCGGCGACATCGTCCAGATGAATGCCGATGAGGTCAGCACCCAACCCAGCGCGGCCAGACCCAACAGCAAACCAAAGCGGATCAGCGCCCAGTAGCTGTCGGGCTGAGCCTGCAGGGTCAGGTTCCAGCGCGTCCAGGTGCCCATCAGCAATCTCAGATTGACGGCCTCGCCGCGCTCGATGGCGCGGCTCATCGCGTACAGGCTGGTGGCCAGCACCGGTGCGGTGACCATGAATGCCGAGACCAGCCCCGCCAGCACCCAGAACTGGTCAAAGGCCAGCCAGGTGATGAGCCAGCCCGCCACCGCCATCAGCAGGCCATGGGCCAGGCTCAGCCAGGGGTTACGGGTCAGATCGCGAAAGCCCAGCACCAGCCAGCGCAGGGGCTGGTCGGGTTCCACGGGCAGGATGGGGGGCAGCAGCGGCCGCTCGGGCGCACCAGCAGGGGGTGTGGGTGACATGGGTCAAAGCTTATCGTGCCGCTGGTCGGCCGTCTTGACCCATATCAATCGCCCAAGGCTCAGAAGCGGTGTCCGCCGTGCATGCGCTGACCGCCGGCACCCGCCATAAAGCGGGCGGTTTCGGCATCGAAGGTTTTTTTCTGTTCGGTGCTCAGGCCAGCATAGAACGTCTTGGTGGCGTCCCCGCGCTTTTTCATGTCGGCGTCGCGTTGTGCATGCAGCACCTGCATCTGGTCAATGCGCTCGGGGGTGCTGAGCTTGTCCATGGCTGCACGGTCGATGCGGGCCGGCGCTGTGGCAGGCGGCTGCATCGCATCGGCAAAGGTCTTCCAGGCGGCATCCTGGCTGGCGCTCAGTTGCAGTTTGGCCTTGAGCGCTGCCAGGTGTTGCGAGTGCCGCTCAGCCATTTGTTCCCGCATGTGTTCCTGCATTTTTTCAGTGCGGGCGGCATGGTGGCCTTCGCGCGTGTCGTGGCCAGGCATGCCGCCCGGGCTCATCTGGGCCATGGTGCTTGTTGCCAGGGTGGCCAGCAGGCCGGCGGTGATCAGGGATGTGCGCGGTGCTTTCATCGTGTGCTCCTTGAGGGTACCCCTGTGACGACCGTCATCAGGTTGAAAGCCAGTGTGCGCTTGCCGTGTATCGGCCGCACAGTGCCTGCGCAGAGATTTGTAAAGCTGTGTTGCGCGATGTGTCTGCGCCCGCACCGTTCAGCGGCCAGAATTCAACGGCCAAGACGCCCCGACTGGTAATCGTGCACCGCCTGCATCAGTTCTTCGCGGGTGTTCATCACGAAGGGGCCGTATTGCGCAATCGGCTCGCCCAGCGGCCGACCGGCGATCAGCAGCGCGCGGGTGCCTGCGCTGCCGCGCAACGTCACACCCTCGCCCTCGTTGGCCAAAATGGCCATACGCTGCACCGGCACCGGGGTGCTGGCGCTTCGGCCCTGCACTTCGAGTTCACCGCGGTAGACGTAGACAAAGGCGTTGTGGCTGGCCGGCAGCGGCTGGCTGAAAGTCTGGGTGCCCGAAAAATGCAGGTCCAGATACAGCGGGTCGGTCGGGTAGTCGCTGGCCGGGCGGTGCATGGCGCCTGCCACGCCGTGGCTCTGGCCGGCGATCACGCGCACCAGCACACCTTCGGCCGTGTGCAATTCAGGGATCTGATCGCTCTGGATGTCGCGGTACCAGGGTGTGCACATCTTCTGGTGTGAAGGCAGGTTCAGCCAGAGCTGAAAGCCTTCCATGCGGCCCTCTTCCTGCTCGGGCATCTCGCTGTGAATCACGCCGCGGCCCGCGGTCATCCACTGCACCCCGCCGTTTTGCAGCAAACCCGCGCCGCCGCCGCTGTCCTGGTGGCGCATGCGGCCGGCGATCATGTAGGTTACGGTTTCGAAACCGCGGTGCGGGTGGTCCGGGAAACCGGCACCGTAGTCCTTGGGGTCGTCACTCGCAAAGTTGTCGAGCATCAGGAAAGGGTCGAGCCGCTGCTGCAGCTCGGCCGTCAGCACGCGCGTGAGGCGCACGCCCGCACCATCGCGCGTGGGGCGACCGGCGACCAGGGTTTCGACGTGGCGCGGCTGATGCGCCACAAAAGCGGAAGTGTTCATGCCGCCATCATGCCGCAGCCCGCAAGGGCTTGCGGTCTGCGGGAATCACTCCGGCAGATTACGGTTCTTGCAGGTGTTGATGCCCAGCAGGCTGTAGGGCGGGCACCAGCCCAGGCTGCCGGTGGCCAGGGGCAGCAGGCCGATCCAGCCCCAGGCGCCCACCTGACCGGTGGCAGCCAAGACGACGAGCACGGCGCCGATGGTGATGCGCAGGATGCGGTCGATACCGCCGACATTGCTTTTCATGGGATGTTCCTTGCTTGAAAAAAATCAGGCGGCCACCGCGTAGCCTTCGTCGGCGATGACCTTGGCAATCGCTTCGCGCGCCAGGCTGGATTCGACCTCGACCTTTTTGCCGGCCAGATCCACCTGCACCTGGGCCTGCGGATCGAGTTGCTGCACGGCTTGGGTGACCGCCTTGGCGCAGTGGTTGCAGCTCATGCCTTCGACATTGAAAACCTGTTTCATGGGTGTATCCTTGATCCATACCCTCGACGGTATGGTGCAAGCATACCGCCACAGTGGGCCTTGAACATGACACAACTCAATTCTTCCTCGCAGACTTACGACATCGGCATCGGCGGGATGACCTGTGCCTCCTGCGTCACGCGGGTGGAAAAAGCCCTGAAAAAAGTACCCGGTGTGGACGCCGCCTCGGTCAACCTGGCCACCGAATCGGCCCATGTGACCGTGAGCGGTGCTGACACCAGCGAAGGTGCCTTGCGCCGCGCCATCCGCGACGCCGGCTACGAACCCCGCGCCACCGCCGACACCGAGTCGATGAAGACCAGCAGCCCCTGGGCCGGTTTTGCGCCCGTGGCCTGGGGCCTGGCCTTGTCGGCGCCGCTGGTGCTGCCCATGCTCGGCGACCTGTTCGGCCGCCACTGGATGCTGCCGGCATGGCTGCAGTTCGCTTTGGCCACGCCTGTCCAGTTCATTCTGGGTGCGCGTTTTTACAAGGCGGGCTGGCATGCGCTCAAGGCGCTGACCGGCAACATGGACCTGCTGGTGGCGATCGGCACCAGCGCGGGCTGGCTGCTGTCGCTGTGGCTGTGGCTTACCGCACACGAGGGCCATACACCGCACCTTTACTTTGAAGGCTCGGCGGTGGTCATCACCCTGGTGCTGTTGGGCAAGTGGCTCGAAGCACGCGCCAAGCGCCAGACCACCGAGGCCATCCGTGCCCTGCATGCGTTGCGGCCCGACACCGCGCACCTGCTCACCGATGAAGGCGAGCAGGAGGTCCCGGTGCAAGAAATCCGCGTGGGCGACGAACTGGTGGTCAAGCCCGGTGAGCGCTTTCCTGTGGACGGTGTGCTGCGCGAAGGCCAGACCCAGGTGGACGAATCCATGCTGACCGGCGAGCCGCTGCCGGTGGCCAAGGCTGTGGGCGCCAGTGTGACCGGCGGCTCGATCAACGGCGACGGCCGCATTCGCATGCAGGTCACCGCCGTGGGCCACGAGACGGTGCTCTCGCGCATCATCCGCCTGGTCGAAGACGCGCAGGCCGCCAAGGCGCCGATCCAGCGCCTGGTGGACCAGGTGGCCGAGGTGTTTGTGCCGGCGGTGATCGCCATCGCCCTCATCACCGCCATCGCCTGGCTGATGCAAGGCGCGGGCTACGAACATGCACTCATCCACGCGGTGGCGGTGCTGGTGATCGCCTGCCCCTGTGCGCTGGGCCTGGCCACACCGGCAGCCATCATGGCCGGCACCGGGGTGGCGGCCCAGCACGGCATCCTGATCAAGGACGCGCAGGCGCTGGAGATGGCGCACCGGGTGCAGACCGTGGCTTTTGACAAAACCGGCACCCTCACTGTGGGCCAGCCGCGCCTGATCGGCCAGGCCGCTGCGGACAGACAGGACGCCACCACCGTGCTGGCGCTGGCCGCCGCCGTGCAGCAAGGCAGCGAGCACCCGCTGGCCCGCGCGGTGGTCAATGCCGCGCAAGGTCTGCCCATGCCGCCTGCATTGAACCTGCAAGCCGTGCCAGGACGCGGCGTACAAGCCGAGGTGCTGGGCCGCACGCTGCTGCTGGGCAGCCTGCGCTGGCTGCAGGACGAAGGGCTGGACTTGCAACCCTGGCAGGCCGACATTGCCCGCTTTGAGCAGCAGGGCGCCAGCCTGTCGGCACTGGCCGAGCGCACGACTGCTGGTGTGCAGGGTCTGCTGTTGCTGGCTTTTGGCGACGAACCCAAGCCCGGCGCACGCGAGGCGTTGCAGGCCCTGCGCGCGCGCGGGCTGAAGCTGGTGATGATCTCGGGCGACAACCGCTTTGCGGCCGAAGCCATGGCGCGCCGCCTGGGCCTGCGTCCCGAAGACGGCGAGGTGCTGGCCGATGTGCTGCCCGGCGACAAGGCGCAGGCGGTGGCCAAACTGCGCGAAGGCGGCAGGGTCGTGGCGATGGTGGGTGACGGCGTCAACGACGCGCCCGCTTTGGCCGCCGCCGACGTGGGCCTGGCCATGGGCAACGGCACCGACGTGGCCATGCACGCGGCCGGCATCACCCTGATGCGCGGCGATGTGGCGCTGGTGGGCGCGGCGCTCGACATCTCGGCGCGCACCGTGTCCAAGATCCGGCAGAACCTCTTCTGGGCATTTGCCTACAACACGGCCGGCGTTCCGCTGGCCGCGCTGGGCTACCTCAGCCCGGTGATCGCGGGCGGCGCCATGGCGCTCAGCTCGGTCAGCGTGATGACCAATGCCTTGCTGCTCAAGCGCTGGAAATTCCCCGACCGAACGGCTGGCTAACCCGCCTTTCCTTGACTTGCGTCAGGACCGGCGCCTCCCGGTTTTTGCACACTGGTGTGCCTCACAGGAGAGACACCATGGCCACCGCCCGCAGTTTGCAGATCATCCGCGACGAACACGCTTCGCTCGCTGCCATGCTCCAGTCCATGCGCATGCTGGTCGAGCGCGGGCCCGACCACAGCCGCACTAATTTCTTTGATGTGGTGCGGGCCATGCTGTTCTACATCGACGAGTACCCCGAGCGCCTGCACCACCCCAAGGAATCGAACCTGCTTTTTCCGAGGGTGGTCAAGGCATCGCCCAAGGTGCTGGGTGCCATCGATCGGCTCGAGCGCGACCACATGTACAGCGAAAAGGCCGCCCGCGAGCTGCAGCACCAATTGCTGGCCTGGGAACTGCTGGGGTCCTCGCGCCGCCAGGCCTTCGTCGAAGCGTTTGGCAAGTATGTGGACTTTTACATCGAGCACATGCGCCTGGAAGAAGAGGTCATCCTGCCAGAGGCAGAGAAAACCCTGCAGGCCAGCGACTGGGCGGAAATCGACGCCGCATTCGCAAAGAATGCCGACCCGCTCACCGGCAACTACCCGCCAACCGCCGAGTACGAAAACCTGTTCAGCCTGATCGTGCAGCGCGCGCCGGCCCCGATCGGTTTGGGCTGAAGAACGATCCCCTCCGCAGAGGGGGTGGTTGCATCAGGTGGTCTGGTCTTTCAGCTTGTCTTTCGAGAACCAGGCGACATACAGCACCGGAAGCACCACCAGTGTGAGCAAGGTGGCCGTGATCAGGCCACCGATCACCACGATGGCCAACGGGCGCTGGGTTTCCGACCCGATGTCGCGGCTCAATGCCATGGGCAGCAGGCCCAGTGCCGCCAGCATGGCCGTCATCAGCACCGTGCGCAGGCGCTGCATGGCGCCCTCCTTGACGGCATCGAGCACGCTGTAGCCGGCATTGCGCAACTGCTGGAAGACCGAGAGCATGACCACCCCGTTGAGCACGGCTTGTCCCGACAGCGCGATGAAGCCAATGGCGGCCGAGACCGACAACGGGATGCTGAAAACCCACAGGGCCACAAAGCCCCCGATCAGCGCCAGCGGGACGTTGATCAGGATCAGCGCGGCCGACTTGAAGGAGCTGAAGGCGTCAAACAGCAGCACAAAGATCAGCAGCAGAGAAATCGGCACCACGACCGACAGGCGCTGCATGGCGCGTTCCTGGTTCTCGAATTCCCCGGACCAGTTGACCGCATAGTTATCCGGCACCTTCACGTTGGCATTCACACGTTTTTTCATGTCGGCCACCACCGAGCCCATGTCGCGGCCCTTGATGAAAATGCCGATCGCCATGGTGCGCCTGCCCGACTCGCGCGCGATGTTCATGGCGCCGCTGACCTGCTCAATCTTGCTGACCGAGCCCAGGTTCACGTAGCCCCCTTCCGGACGCGGCACCGGGATCGATTGCAGCTCGGAAATCGCGCGCCGGTCGCCCGGCAGGCGCACGGCCACATCAAAACGGCGCTCGCCTTCCCACAGTGTGGTCGCGCCTTTCCCGGCCAGCGCCGCTTCGATCACGTCCTGCACGTCGCCCACGTTCAGGCCATAGCGCGCCGCCTGCTCGCGCTGGATGTTGATCAGCAGCTGCGGCAGATCGCCCTGGCGGTCGATCTCGGCGCGGCTGACGCCACGCACCTGTTTGATCTCCCGCTCGATGGCCTCGGTGGTCTGACGCAGGACCGCGAGATCGTCGCCCGCCACCTTGATGACGATCTGGCCATCGATCTGTGAAATCGACTCGAGCACGTTGTCGCGGATCGGCATGGAAAACGTGGGCTCCATGCCCGGCAAGGCCGACACGGCCTGCTCCATTTCGTCGATCAGCTGCTCGCGCGTAAGGCCCTTGCGCCATTGCTCGGTCGGCTTGAGGTCAACAAACACCTCGGCCATGCTGATGGTCTTGGGGTCGGTGCCGTCTTCGGGCTGACCCGCCTTGGACACCGTCGTGCGCACCTCGGGCACAGACAGCAGGGTCTGACGGATCTGCCGCAGGATACGGGTGGCTTCGTCGTTGGACACGCTCGCGGGCAGACGCACGTTCACCCAGATCGTGCCCTCGTTGAGTTCGGGCAGGAACTCCGAGCCCAGGCGCGACGCAGTCACCATGGCCAGCACAAAGCAACCCAGGGCGATGCCCACCACCTTGCGGCGGTGCGCCAGGGCCCAGTTGAGCACAGGCGTGTAGATCTGCTTGGCGCGGCTGACCACACGGTTGTCCGAATGAGGCAGGCCCTTGCGCAGCATCCAGTAGCTCAGCAGCGGCACCAGTGTCAGCGAGAACACCAGTGCGCCGATCAACGCGGCGGTGACCGACAGCGCCATCGGCTGGAAGATGCGCCCTTCGTGGCGCTGCAGCGCAAAGATCGGGATGTGCGCCGCAATGATGATGAGCATCGAGAACAGTGTCGGGCGGCCCACCTCGTTGGCTGCCTCGGTGATCAGCGTCTTGCGCTCCTTTTCGTTCATGCCTTCGCCGCGCTCGGCCAGGCGGTGCATGATGTTTTCCACCACGATCACTGCGCCATCGACGATGATGCCGAAGTCCATGGCCCCCAGGCTCAGCAGGTTGGCGGGCACGCCCATGATCTTCAGGCCCAGGAAGGTCGACAGCAGGGCCAGCGGTATGACCGCCACCACCGCCAGACTGGCGCGCAGGTTGGACAGGAAGATGTAGAGCACCAGCGAAACCAGCAATGCGCCCTCGACCAGGTTGCGGAAGACGGTCGACAGCGTCTTGTCCATCAGCCAGGTCCGGTCGTAAAAAGGCACCACCTGAACGCCTGCCGGCAGGCCACGTTCGTTGAGCTCGCGGATCTTGTCCTTGACACCCTTGAGCACCACGCTCGGGTTCTCGCCTTTTCGCATGACCACGATGCCGGTCACCACATCGTTGTCCATGTCCTGACCCACGGTGCCCAGTCGAGGCACTGCGCCGATCTTCACCTCGGCCACATCGCGCACCAGGATCGGAGTCGCGTTGCGTGTAGCCACCACCACCTGGCCGATCTCTTCGGGCGAGCGCAACAGACCGATGCCGCGGATGGCGAACTGCTGCAGGCCCTGGGCCACGTAGCTGCCGCCGGCGTTCGAGCTGCCGCGTCCGAGCGCGTCGAGCAGGTTCTGAAGGGTCAGCCTGTGAGCCCGCAATTTTTCGAGGTCCGGCTGCACCTCGTACTGCTTGATGAAGCCGCCCATGGCCACCACGTCGGCCACGCCGGGCACCTGCCTCAAGGCACGCTCGACCACCCAGTCTTCGAGCGTGCGCAGTTCGGTGGTGGTCTTGCCGTCGCCGCGCAGACGGTAGCGCATGATCTCGCCCACCGGCGTGGCATTGGGCGCGATGTTGGCCTCTACGCCGGGTGGCAGGTCCACCCCGCGCAGCCGTTCGTTGACCTGCTGGCGCACGATGTTCACGTCGGCGTTGTCGTTGTAGGTGACCACGGTGAACGACAACCCGAACTGGGTGTGTGAGAACACCCGGATCGAATTGGGCAGGCCGGCCAGCGCCACTTCAATCGGCAGTGTGACCTGTTTTTCCACTTCTTCGGCGGCCCTGCCCGGGTAGAGGGCGATCACCGTGACCTGGGTGTCGGTCACGTCCGGGAAGGCTTCGACCGACAGGTTCTTGAAGGCGATCACGCCTGCCATGGCAAACAGCACCGTGCCCAGCACGATGAACAGCGGCTGGTTGAGTGCGTAGCGGATCAGATTTTTCATGGCTTGATCGCGCTGGTGGTGTGGACGGCTTCCTGGGCCAGGCGCAGTTCGCGCGCCAGCAGCAGACCGTTTTCGCTGACCACCTGTTCACCGGCCTTGAGGCCTGCGCTCAGCAGCACGCGTTGCGGGCCTTCGTGGAAAACGGTCACATCGCGTGTCTCGAACAGTCCGGCCGCGCCCTGGACAAACACAAAGTGCTGGCGGCCCCGCAGGAACACCGCCGAAGAGGGGACTTCCAGGCAATCGGCGACCTGGCGTTCGTAGCGTGCCCGCGCCAGCATTTCGTTCTTGAGCAAGCGCTTGGGGTTGGCCACCGAGGCGCGGACCTTGATTGTGCGAGTCGAAGTGTCGATCTGGTCTGTGACGGCCTGGACCGTGGCCTGCAGCCGCTGCGGCTCCAGGGAAGGGACCACCAGTTCGACTTTGCTTCCCGGGCGCAGATCGCGCAGGTCGGCGTCCTGGGCATCGATCTGTACCCAAAGGTTGCTCGGGTTGGATACGATGAACAGCGGTGTGTTTGTGTTGTCGGGGCGCACTTCCTGCCCCGGGTTGATGTTGCGTTCGACCACGGTGCCCGCGATCTCGGCGCGCAGGTTCAGCTGCTGGTTGACGCCAGGGGCACTCCCGTACAGGCCGGTGCGCGCCTGCGCGCGTGCCGCTTCGGCGTGAGCCCGTGCGGCTTCGGCCTCGGCCTGCTCCAGGTCCTTGCGGGCGATCACACCCGCTTCAAACAGCTCGCGCTGGCGTTGCACGATCTGCTGCGCCAGATGTGCGTCGGCCTGTGCGCGTGTGGTGTCCGCTTGTGCGGCACCAAATTCGGGTGAGGCCAGCTGCGCCAGCACCTGCCCTGCCGCCACGTTCTGCCCCACATCGGCCAGGATGCGGCCCACGCGCCCTGCAAAGGCCGGATAAATCCGTTGCGTCTTTTCCTCGTTCCACACGATGCGGGCGGGCAGCTCGACCACCAGGGTCTGCGCCGCCTGAGCCGGCACACTCACCAGCAACTTGAGCTGCGGGTGCTCTGCCGGGTAGCGCAGTCGGTTGTTTTCGATGATGGGTTGCGGGGTGGCGGCCACTGGCTCACGCTTGTCCTGGCAACCTGACAAGGCGGCAAGGCAAAGCACCAGCAGCAGGGGGCGGTTAAAAGTCAAAGCCATGTTGTGCTCTTCGTGTTCTGTGTATCGGATTCAGGGGGTCGTGCGCAGCCGCCAGGCGCCTTGCGCCTGTGCATGCTCGTTGCGCACGCCGGTGGCTTCGATCGTGGTGGCGCGCAGCGTGCGGCGAGCGTCGAGCAGGTCGGTCAGGCTCAGGCCGCCCTTGCTGTAGGCCAGTTCTGCCTGAGCCGCCACTTGCCGCGCCTGCGGCAGGATCCGTGCTTCGTACCTTTGCAGCCGTTCGCTCTGGCTCTGCCAGGCTTGCATCACGCCCAGCAGTTCAGCGCGGGCCTGGATGCGGGTCTTGTCCAGCAGGTCCTGCGCCTGGTCCTTTTGTGCCAGAGCCCGCCGAATTTCGCCGTCAAAACGCGAAAACCCGTTGAGCGGTATGGCCACGCGCAGGGCCAGCAGCCGCTCGGTTCTTTCACCGGTCGGGTAGTGGTCAAAAGTCGCACCGATCGTCGGGTCGCTGTACCGCAGCGCCAGAGCGCCCTGCAATGCGGCTTGCAGCGATGCCAAACGTTCCCGCGCGGCCTGCACGTCCGGTCGTTGCTCCACCAGTCCATCGATGTCCGAGGGCTGTGCGGGGGCTGTGGCCTGTGGCCAGCCGCCGACGGCGCGCCAGCCCGAGGCAGGCACGTTCTGGCCTGTCCATCTGGCCAGTGCCTGCATGGCTTGCTGGTGGGCCAGCCGTGCCGATTCCAAGTCTGTTTCGGCGCGCTCGGCTTCGATGCGTGTGCGTGAAGCGTCCTGGGCCGAGAGGTCGCCGGCCTTCAGGCGAAGTTCTGCGGTTTTGGCCAGGGCCCCGGCGCTGACGGCCAATTCCCGGAAGGTCTCCAGCCGTTCCTGAGCCGCCAGCAGGTCGTAAAACGCGCCCAGCGCACCAATCTGCTGCAGCACACGCATGTCCTGCCCGTCGGCCGCGGCCGCGCGGGCAGCGCGCTCGGCCGCCTCGGTGCGCAGGTCTCGTTTGTTGCCGCGCTCCCAGGTCCAGTCCATGCCCAGAGACTTGTCCAACCGCCTTTGTGACCACCAAGAGCCTTGGCCTGTGCCGTTGCGCAGGTCAATCGACGACATGCCGGCCGACAGCACGGGTGCGGGCGCCCGGTCGGCCGCCCGCACATCGGCGCGGGCCGCCTGCGCAGCGCGTTGTGCGGCCAGCACATCGGGGTTCTGGCGCGCGGCCTGCAGCACCTGCTCCAGGCTCAGCATGGCCCCCAGGGGGGCGGCCGCAGACGCGCCAGCGCTGGCGGCGGCGGGCAGGTTCTGCGCCTGCGCCGGCAGGGGGGTGGCCTGCATCAGCAAGGCCAGCAGGCCCCCCGGTAGAAACAAGTGTCGTATCCTCATGCCCTGTTTATCCAAGAACCGGCCTGACCAGCACCTGACTTGCTGCTTGCCTATTGACGCTCCCGCCATGCGCATCCTCCTGGTCGAAGACGATCCCGTGCTGCAAGCCGTGGTGCAGCGCAGCCTGCTCGACAGCGGGCACCGCGTGGAGGCCGCTGGCGATCTGGCCACCGCCGCCCACTGGTGGCGGGTGCAGCCCTTTGACGCCGTGCTGCTCGACCTCAACCTGCCGCTCGATGGCCGGGCCAGCAGCGGCATGGGCAGCGGTCTGACGCTGCTGCGCGAGGCGCGCGCGCGCGGCGACAAGACCCCGGTGCTGGTGCTCACGGCCCGCAACCGCACCGACGAGCGCATCGCCGGCCTGGATGCCGGTGCCGACGACTATCTGGGCAAACCTTTCGAGCTGGCCGAAGTCGAGGCGCGGCTGCGCGCCCTGGTGCGGCGCAGCCAGGGCGCCGAAGATCTTGTCCAGATCGGGCGCCTGCAGCTCGAACGCCTGGCGCGCAGGGTCCTGGTCAATGGCCAGGAGCTGGGTCTGCCCGCGCGCGAATACGAGGTGCTGGCCGAGCTGTTATCGCCGCCCGGCCGCACTGTCAGCAAGAAAGACCTGTCGGACAAACTGTCTGACCTGCAGGACGCGCTGGCCGACAACGCGCTCGAAGCCTTCATCTCGCGCCTGCGCAAGAAATTGGTTGGCTCAGGCGCCTCCATCCGCACCCTGCGCGGGCTGGGCTACCGGCTCGAAGAAGAACCCCCGGCATGAAAGCACTGCCCTCGCTGCGCCGACGTCTTTCGCGCCATGTGATCCTGCCGCTGGCGCTGACCTGGCTGCTGGGTGCGCTGATTGCCTATGGGGTGGCACGCTACTTCACCCAGCAGGCTTTTGACCGCGCCCTGCTCGACGACGCCTACGCTGTCGCCGCCCATGTGCAGAACGCCGAGGATGGCGGACTGACACTGGGCCTGACCGCGACCGAGATGCGTACCTTGCTGTTTGACCAGAACGAGGCCATGTACTTTGCGGTCTATCTGGACGATGGGCATTTGCTGGCGGGTCATCCGGCTTTGGCGCTCCCTGCGCTGCCGCAGGGCCGCTCGACCCACTTTGCGCAGGCCTGGCTGCACAACCAGAACCTGCGCGTGGTGGTGCTCACGCGCCAGCGTCCGGTGCCGTTCAAGGTGGTGGTGGGCCAGACCACGCGCAGCCGCGAAGGCCAGTTCGACCGCCTGCTGTTCTTTTCGGTCATGCCACAAGTCCTGCTGCTGCTGCTGTTGGCACTGTGGCTGCGCCGTGCCATCCAGGACGATGTGCAGCCGCTCATGGACCTGCAACATGCACTTGACCTGCGCGACGCGCGTGACCTCACGCCGGTGTCGCTTTCCCCACGTACACGCGATGTGCAGCAACTGGCCAAGGCCATCAACGAGCTCTTGGCCCGCATTGCCCGCACCGTGCGCAGCCAGAAGGAATTTGCCGGCAATGTGGCGCATGAGCTGCGCACGCCGCTGGCGGGCATCCGGGCGCTGGCCGAGTACGGCCTGCAGCACCCCGAGCCGCAGGTTTGCCGTGAGCAGCTGGCCAGCATCGCCCGCAGCCAGGAGCGCGCCAGCCACCTGATCGACCAGCTGCTGGCACTCGCCCTGGCGCAAGAGGCCCGCGAAGTGCTGCAGCCCCAGCCTCTGCGGCTTGACGAGGTTGCACGCGAAGCCCTGCTGCGCCACCTGTCCCGCGCTGATGCATTGGGCGTGGACCTGGGTGGGCGTGGGCTCGATGTGTCGCTGAGCCTGCCCGCGCAGCGCGCGCTCATCGAGGGCGTACTCGACAACCTGATCGACAACGCCTTGCGCTATGGCCGACCGGCAGACGGCGCCCCGCCCCATGTGACGGTGGAGATCGGCCGCGATCCGCAGGGAGCCGTGCAGCTGTCGGTGCTGGACAATGGCCCCGGCATCGATTCGCCCGCTCGCGAAAGCCTGCTGCAGCGCTGGTCACAAGGCCAGGCCGGCGAGGCTCTGGGCCAAGGCGCCGGCCTGGGCCTGGCCATCGTCGCTGAATACGCCCGCATCCTAGGCGCTGTGCTCAGCCTGGATGCAGGGGAAAGCGGTCGCGGTCTGCGCGTGAGCTTGTGTTTTCAGGCCAGCGTCGGGTAATCCAGATACCCCGCATCGCCGCCGCCATACAGCGTGGCGCGGTCGAGCGCGTTGAAGGGGCCGCCTTGTTTCAGCCGCGCACCCAGGTCGGGGTTGGCGATGAAGGGGCGGCCAAAGGCCACGAGGTCGGAACCGCCAGCCAGCGACTGTTCGGCCAGCGGCAGGTCGTAGCCGTTGTTGACCATCCAGGCGCCTTGCCCGCCGGCCTGCCGATACGCTTGGCGCAGCGCGGCGTAGTCAAACGGCGTCGGGCCTTGCTGGTGGTCGCGCGGGCCGCCGGTCGAGCCTTCAATCACGTGCACATAGGCCAGGCCCAGCGGCGCCAGCTGGCGCACCACATGCTCGAAGAGCGGCTGGGGCAGCTCGTCGCTGGCGTCGTTGGCGGGGGTGACGGGCGAGAGGCGAATGCCGGTGCGGCCACCGCCAATTTCGGCCACTACGGCCTGCATCACTTCTTCAAGGAAGCGCGCGCGGTTTTCGACCGAACCGCCGTAGGCGTCGCTGCGCTGGTTGCTGCCGCTGCGCAGGAACTGGTCGATCAGGTAACCATTGGCGGCGTGCACTTCCACGCCGTCAAAGCCGGCCGCGACCGCGTTGGCTGCGGCGCGGCGGTAGTCCTGCACGATGCCAGGCAGCTCGGCCGCTTCGAGTGCGCGGGGCGCAGAGGTTTCGACAAACTGGGCCTGGCCATCGACCAGTAGCACGGTCTTGGTCTTGGCGGTGATGGCCGAGGGCGCGACGGGCGCGGCACCGCCGGGTTGCAGGGTGGTGTGCGAAACGCGGCCCACATGCCACAGCTGCATCACGATCTGGCCGCCCTCGGCGTGCACTGCCTCGGTCACCTGCTTCCAGGCCGCCACCTGCTCGGCGCTCCAGATGCCGGGCACGTCGGCGTAGCCCTGGCCCTGATGGCTGATGGCGGTGGCCTCAGTGACGATGAGACCTGCCCCGGTGGCCGGGTTGGCGCGCTGGCGGTAGTAGGCGGCCATGCGTGCGTTGGCCAGGCCGCCGGGGGCGCGGTTGCGGGTGAGTGGCGCCATCACGATGCGGGTGGCGAGCTTCAGGCCGCCGGCTTGGCAAGGTTCAAAGAGGGAAGTCATAGCTACAAAAACTCTGCATATCAGACATCAAAGCCGGGATTCTCGCGCTGCAGCTTGCGCAGCAGCGAAGGCCAGACAAAGGCTCCGCCCAGGCCGCCCGTCTGCACACGCGAGGCGTGCGCCACCCCGTCCAGGATTTTCGGATTCACTGGGGTGAGGTCATTGGCATGGGCCTGCCCCGCCAGCGCATCGACCTGGATACGGCAGGTGTTCTCGAAGGTGTACATCGACAGGAACGCGTCGGCGATCGTCTTGCCCACCGTCAGCAGGCCGTGGTTGCGCAGCATCAGGAAATTGGCTTGCCCCAAGTCGGCCTGCAACCGGGCCTTCTCGTCGTCGCGGATCGCCACGCCTTCGTAGTCGTGGTAGGCCAGCGAGGCCAGCACAAAGGTACTTTGCTGGCTGATCGGCAGCACGCCGTGCTTTTGCGCGCTGACGGCCACGCCGGCTCGGGTGTGGGTGTGCAGCACGCAGCCTGCATCGTGCCGCACCGCATGCACCGCGCTGTGGATGACGAAGCCAGCCGGGTTGACCGGGTAAGGGCTGTCATCAAGCTTGTTGCAGGCCATGTCCACCTTGACCAGGCTGGACGCGGTGATCTCGTCGAACATCAGGCCATAGGGGTTGATCAGGAACTGGTCTTCACCGCCGGTGACCGAGGCGGGCAGTTTGGCGCTGATGTGGGTGAAGACCAGATCGCTCCAGCCATACAGCGCGACCAGCCGGTAGCAGGCGGCCAAGTCCACACGCAGCTGCCATTCGTCGGCATGCATGTTGTCGGGTTTGTTGTTCATGGGCACTCCTCAGGCAAGCGTGTCAGCTTAGCCCGGTCGGGTCAGTTCTTCGAGTCGCGCAAGGTACATGCGGGCATGCTGGCCGCTGTCGTCGTGTGCCCCGCACATCTCCAGCGAGGGCATGAGCTGGCCGCATACCGCGGGTCGCTCAGGCTGGCCGAAGATGCGGCAGCGCTGTTGCGCGTCCAGCTGCACGCAGGGCACGCCCGCCGGTTTGCCTTGCGGCATGCCCGGGATGGGTGAGCTGATGGACGGCGCGGTGCAGCAAGCGCCGCAACCGGGGCGGCACGACAGCGTCACGGCTTGGGCCACAGCACCCACAGGCGCAGTGGCTGCTTGAGCCGTCCGGCCAGTTCGCCCGCCTCCGGCCCGGAGCCGGCGTAGTAGTCGGCGCGCACCGCGCCCACGATGGCGGTGCCGGTGTCCTGGGCCAGCACCAGGCGCTGCAGGCTGGCGGTCGGCCCGGGGGTGGCCAGCCATACGGGCGTGCCATACGGGATGCTTTGCGGATCGACCGCGATCGAGCGTCCAGCCGTGAGCGGTACGCCCTGCGCGCCTTTGGGGCCGGGGATCTCGCCCGTGGGCAGTGGCTCCTCGCGGAAGAACACATAGCGCGGGTTCTGCCACAGCAGCTCCTGCACGCGCGCGGGGTTGCGGGCGATCCAGGCCTTGATGCCCGGCCAGCTGGCATCCTTGGTGTAACCCTGGTCGAGCAGCCAGCGGCCGATGCTCCTGTAGGGCTGCTCATTGGTGCCGGCAAAGGCCAGGCGCACGGTGCGCACACGCCCATCGGGTTCGCTGAGGCGCACCAGGCCCGAGCCCTGGATGTGCAGCACCATGGCGTCGACCGGGTCGCTCAGGTAGACCAGTTCCTTGCCACGCAGCGCCGCGCGGGCCTGAGGGTTCGTGTCGATCTCCTGGCGTGAAAACCAGGGTTTGCGCAGGCCAGCTGGCGGGCCATACAGCGGCACATTGAAGCGGCCTTGCGCTCTGCGGCTGGCCTCCAGCACGGGTTCGTAATAGGCGGTCAGCAGGCCCTCGCGCTCGGCCTGCTGGCTTTCCACGCGGTAGGGTTGCAGCTTCTCGCGCAGCCACTGGCGGCGGGCGGCGGTGGGTGCTTCGCTCAACTGCCGCAGCTGCGGGCACAGCGCACGCCATTCGGGGGCGGGCCGCTCGCAGCTGCGCAGCCAGGCTGGCCAGGCTTCGTGCAAAGCGTCTTGCTCGACGCCCGGCAGTTCCTGCCAGCTTGCGGGCACCCAGCGGCTCTTGCTGCGCTCGATGCTGCCGGGCACCGGGCCGCTCGGGACAGCCGGGGTCGGGGTAATGTCCACAGGCGCCGGCGGTGCACTCGAGCAACCCGACAGGCTGCCTACAATCGCCAGCACCGATGCGGCCAGCAGGGCCGTCATCCACCGGGCCGCGGTCTGGTTTGGGCTCATCCACAGGAGTTGTTGCATGGCGTTGTTGTTGCTGGAGGCCTTGCTGGCATTGGTCATTCTGATTGCGATTGTCTGGTGGACCATGTTTTCCGGGAGGCACAAGGGAGAGCTCAAGGCGCCCGAGGCGCAGCGCGAGGAAGACATCGACAAGCCTTAGTCGAGCAGCGTACCCGCGCCCTCGAAACGCTGCGCGTAGTAGCGGTTGCTGAGCTGGTCGATGCGCACGCCGGTGCGTGGATTGCTGGCGTGTACGAAGCGGCCATCCCCCACATACACGCCCACATGCGAATGCCGCGCCCCCAGCGTGTTGAAGAACACCAGGTCGCCGGGCAGCAGCTGTTCAGTGGGTACCGGCCGTGCTTTTTTCCCCAACTCGGCCGAAGTGCCCGTCACCCGCAGGCCCACGGATTCACGAAAGACGTGGCTGACCAGGCCGGAGCAATCAAAGCCGGTGGCCGGACCCCGGCCGCCCCAACGGTAGCGTGTGTCGAGCAGGCCCATCGCGAAGAGCGCCACATCGTTGCGTTGTGGCTGGCTGGCGCGGGCGGGCTGTGGCGTGACTGTCACTGGCGATGGCGATGGCGATGGCGCCGAGGCGCAGCCGCTGAGCAGGGTCGCCAGCAGCCACAGGCTTTGTCGACGGGAGTGGACCGGGCGCAGCGTCATGCCACCTCCCGCAGCAGGTTGGCCAGCTCAACGGCGGATTTCACTTCCATCTTGTCGAACACGCGGGCACGGTGCACTTCGACCGTGCGCACGCTGATGTCGAGCTGGTCGGCGATCAGCTTGTTGGGCAGGCCCTCCACCACCAGGCCCATCACGTCGCGCTCGCGCTCGGTCAGCTCCGACAGGCGCTGCTGCAGTTGCTGGTGGCGCTGGCGCTCGCTCAGGCGCTCACGCGAGAGGGCCAGCGCCTGCTCGATGCGGTCGACCAGGGCGTTGTCGGAAAAAGGTTTTTCGCAGAAGTCGAAAGCGCCGCGCTTGACGCTGTCCACCGCGGTGGGCACATCGGCGTGGCCAGTCAGGAAGATCACCGGCCAGACCTGCGCGATGCCGCGCTCGAGCAACTGCTCGAACAGCGCGAGCCCACTCATGCCGGGCATGCGCACGTCCAGCAGGATGCAGCCCACAGAGCTCGGCAAGCGGTGGGGCGCCCAGCCGGCTTGCTGAGCCTCGAGTGCGCCCAGAAAGCTTTCGGCGCTGTCAAAGCTGGTGCTCAGCAGGCGGCGCGTGCGAAGCAGCCAGGCCATGCCTTCGCGCACGATGGCATCGTCGTCAACGATATGGACAGTGGCATCCGAGTGACCGAGCATGCCGGGATTTTAGGTCGCGGCAGCGGCGTCGGGGTGGCCGGCGGGCAGTGTGAAGCGAAAGACGGTACCTGTCGGCGGGTTGGGCGCGTGGTCAAGGTGCCCGCCATGTTGTTCGATCACGGTGCGGCAAAGGCTTAAGCCCAGGCCCATGCCTTCGGTTTTGGTGGTGAAGAACGGCGTGAACAGCTGCTCGGCCACGGCTTCGTCGATGCCGCTGCCGCAGTCGGACACGCTGAATTCGAGCCAGCCCTGCTGGGCATTGGAGGCGGCGCGGCGCACCTGCAGCACCAGCACGCGCGTGTGGCATTCGGGCTGGTCCATGGCCTGCATGCCGTTGCGCGCCAGGTTGAGCAGTACCTGCTCGACCATGGTCCGGTCGCAGACGACAGCAGGCAAGCTGGCTTCGAGTTCGGTGCGAACCAGCACGCCGAGCTTGCGCGCCTGCAGGCTGACCAGCGGTGCGATCGCGTCGAGCAGGGCGCGCGGTGCCACTGGCTCGCGCGCCTGGTCGCGCCGGCGCACGAAGTCGTGCACGCTGTTGATGACGCGACCCGCGCGCCCGGCCTGCTCGGCGATGCGGCGCAGCGCCATGTGCACATCGTTCAGGACCTCGCTGTTCCTGCCGGTGCCGGCGTGGTCCATTAGGTTGAGCGAGCCGTTGGCGTAGCTGGCAATCGCGGCCAGAGGCTGGTTGAGCTCGTGACTGAGCAGCGAGGCCATCTCGCCCACGGTGGCCAGGCGGGCCGTGGCCTGCAGCCGCTCCTGGCTGGCGCGCGAGAGCTCTTCCACCCGCCGCTGCTCGCTGATGTCCAGGATGGCGCTCATCCAGCCCGTCTGCTCGCCCTGCGTGCTCACCAGAGGCGCTTCGATGATGAGCACCGGAAAGCGCGTACCGTCCTTGCGCATGAAGACCGATTCGTAGCCTTCGCGCGGCGGTGTGTTGCCCGCCAGCCGTACCGCCTGGCGTTGCTGGTACTCGCCCACCATTTCGGGCGGCCAGTAGGGCATGGGTGCGGTCTGGCCGATCAGTTCATCCGCCCCGAAGCCGACCATCTCGCAAAACGCCGGGTTGACGTAGGTGATGCGGCCTTCGCGGTCGCGCGCGCGCAGGCCGGTGACCAGCGAGTTCTCCATCGCCTTGCGAAAGGCAAGTGCCTCGGCCAGTTCGCGCTCTGCTTTGAGGCGCCGACGCGAATCGCGCACCAGGAGCACCACCACCGTGATGAGGGCGATCGACATGGCCGTGACCAGCGCGGTGAGCACGTTGGGAAACAGGTCGGGCGCGCTGCGCCGCCCGTCCATGCGCAGCACCAGGGTGTTGCCGGGCAGATCCAGCAGCTGTTGCGCGGTGAAAAGGCGCTGGCCGCGCCGGTCGGTGCCAGCCATGGCCAGGCGGGTGCCGTCTGCCTCCGTGAAGGACACCAGGTTGCGACGGGCAAAGGTGTGGCCCAGGCGCTCGACCAGCAGCTCCTGCAATCCGTAGACCAGCACGGTGTAGCCGGTCAGCCGACCGCCGGCCATGAGCGGTATGCACAGCTCCATCACCTCCGTCCCCAGGCCGTGGTTGAGCGGCAGGTAGTAGCTGCTGGAATAGGCGGGTCCGTTGAACTGGCGCGCGCTCAGGCACGAGCGCATGGTTTCGTTGAGCGTTTGGCTGCGCGGGGTGCGCGAGTAGACCGGCTCGCGCAACGGCGAGTCCTCGGCGTCCAACAGTTGCCACTGGCTGTCACGGTGCTCGATGCGCAGCCACTCGCGCTTGTCGCGCAGCAGGGTTTGCAGCGCATCGCGGCGCTCGCGCTCGCCCGAAGAGGTGGCCTGCAAGGCCTGCAAGGCCTGCACATCGCGCGCCAGCTCGGTGCGCAGGTCACTGACGGCGTCCTGGGTGTCGCGTTCGAGCTCGGCCTGCACCTGGCTGGCCTCGTAGCGGCCGGCCAGCCAAACCAGCGTGGCCAGCAGGGCCAGCACCAGGCCGATCAGGGCAAGCCACAACGCCAGCCGCCCGGCGCGCCAGGGCAGCAGGTCATCGAGCGCGCGGCGCCAGCCCTGCAGGCGCCGCTGCCAGTTCGTGCGCCAGACGCCGAGCAAACCTGTCATGGTTGCTTGCCCGAGGCCGGCACTTCGATCCGGGTCACGCGCGGCTCGCTCCAGCTGCCGTCGATGGCGAACTCCTGGATGTTGGCCTTGGACAGCGGAGAGCTCAGCAGCCATTGGGCCAGATAGGCGGTCAGGCCCACCACCGGGTTGATCGCCAGCCCCGCCACCACCGAAGCGCCCCCCGCGTTGAGTTGCGGCAGGATCAGAACCCTCAACTGCTGGGTTTCGCGGGCGATGTCGGCCGAGCCTTCCATTTTGACCACCGCGTTGACACCCTCGATCTGCAGGTTGTGCGTGTTGGCAATGCCCTGCTGGATCTGCACATCGCCTTGCACCTTGTCGAAGGCAAAGCCTTCGTAGAACACATCGCGGAAATCCAGCAGCAAGCGCCGCGGCAAGCCTTGGAGGCTGAGCACCCCCAGCAGCTTGGCCACGCCCGGGTCGGCCTTGAGGAACTGGCCGCGGCCCATCTTCACCTGGAACTGTCCTTGCAGCGTGGGGTAATGCAGCGCCAGAGGCGAGCCGTTCCAGCCGATCTGGCCTTCGAGATGGCCAGCGCCGGCACGCAGCGCGCCCGGGGTGCCCAGCCGCGTCAGCAGGGCACCGGCGTCCTGCACATCGAGCCGGAAATTCATTTCGGTGCGCCGTGGCCGATTGTCGGCCGCAGCCAACCAGCGTCCGCTGGCGTGCAGCACCGCTTCGGGCACGGTGAGGTTGAACTTCTGCAACTGCCATTCTCGGCTGCCGCTGCGCGGCGTGCGCACGTCCTGGTTGGTGGCCTCGATTTCCACGCGACCCAGGGCCTTGCCGCGCAGCACCAGATCCTCGATCTGGATGTCCAGCGCCGGCATGCTGCTCGGCGGTGTTTCCAGCATCGATTCAACTTCGCTGACGGCCGAAGGGGGCAGGTTCAGGCGCGCCAGTCGAGCAAACAGTCGGCCCGCCTGCTGGCGTCCGGGTTGTACATACTGTGCATGGCCGCTGAGTTCGCGAGCATCCACATTGGCGCGCCAGGTGGTGCCTTCGCGGGTGATGCCGGCCACCACGTTGTGCAGCGTGCGCCCCTGGGTGGTGAGGGTGCCGGCCTGCAGGCCCAGGCGGTTGGGCAGGTAGCTGCGCCAGGCGTCGTCGCTGTCGTCGCTTGCAGCGCTGGTCCCGGCAGGCAGCAGCGCTTCCCAGGCGTCCACTGGCAGCTCGTCGAGCCGCACCACGGCGGTCACACCTTGCTCAGGCAGGTTGCTGGCGCCGCCGGTGCGCACGCCGACCGCCAGGTTGCCGCGCAATGCGCGGGGACTGGTGCCGGAGAGGTCACGCACATACAGGGCCGAGGCGATTTGGCCGATGTCGATCTGCAGCTGGTCTTGTGGCCGGGGCGCCGAGGGCAGTGCCCGTGTGGTGATGCTCAAAGGCAAGGTCTGCGCCGCGCGCTTGCCCAGTGGTGCCGGGAAGTGGAGTTCCATCCCCTCCAGCGAACTGCGAATGCTCAATTCGGGCTGGCTTCCTTGCCACCCCAGCGCAGCGCTGTAGCTGGTCTGCCCTTGCATTTGCCGTGCCAGCACGTTCAACGGCTGAAGGTTGCGTGCTGCGCGCAGGCCTTCGGCGGTGATCTGGCCTTGCGCCCGGATCAGCAAGCGCGGCTCGCCGGCGGGCACTGCGCCGCCGCGCAGGCCCCCCTCGATACGGCTGTTGCCCCCCAGCAGCCGGCTTTGCACGCTCTGGAGGCTGAAGCCGGACTCAGTGAACTGCAGCGTGCCCTGGGTGCGCGCCAGCAACGGAACCTGCGGGCTGATTTGCACATCGTTGCCCGCCAGCACCACGCTGCCTTGCAGCCGGGTGTCCTGCACATGCATCAGCGGGATCGTCAGCAGCAGCTTGCCTTGCAGGTTGCCACTGGCCGTCGCCTGCGACAGCGCGCCCGACAGCATGCGGTCGACCGGCGACTGCTGCAGGGTGCGCAGCAGCTGCTGCGCAGGGCCCTTGAGTTCGGCCTGCACATCCAGCTTGGGGTCGTGGGCCAGGTCCGGGATGTCGGCGCGCAGGCGGTTGAGCTGCAGCGCCTGCTTGCCCTCACCCAGCCGCGCGCTGGCACCGCTGAGCCTCATCCCCTGGCGCTCAAACACCAGATCCCCCTGAAGTCCCTGCAGCGCAGGCCAGGGCAGACTGCCGGCGGGCACCAGTGCCGGCGGCACATACGCCATCTCCACATCCTGCAAGTGGCCAGCGAAGCGGAATTCACCGTCTTTTGGCTGGGCCATGGGGATTTTGGAGAGGTCGCCCTTGACCCGCACTTGCAGGTCATTGATTCGGCCCTTGCGCACGCTGTCACGCACATAGTGGCGCACATCTTTGGAGAGGCTCAGCGGCAGGTAGCGGTGGATGCGCGCAGCTTCGACCCGGGCCAGCTGCGCCTGCAGGTCCAGCACACCCGGCCCTGCGGCGGCCGCCTGCCATTGCCCCTGCATCTGGCCTTGCAGGTCTTCGTTGGTCAGCTGCGCTTTCCACTGCGCCGAGGCCAGCTGCGCGCCACGCAGGCTCCAGCGCAGCTCACCTTGCAGCTGCTGCAGGGCCAGGCTGTCCTCTTCCAGCAGGCCGGGCCAGCTGAGTGTGCCGCCTTGCGGCATCTTCCATTGCAGCTGGCCGCCTTGCTGGCTGAACTGCCCGCTCAGCTGCGCGCCCTGCACGCCCCGGCCGCCAAACTCGGAGCCCTGGCGGGCCTGCAGACGCAGCTGCTCGGCCTCGATCTGGCCCTGGTACTGGGTGACGTCTTCGCCGTTGCTTTCCCATTGCAGGCGCAGCGAGCGCACCTGCCCGGACGCCTCATGGTCGGCGAGCCGCGTGTGCCAGTGCGACGGCAGCGGCAGGCGCAGCGCCACATCATGCAGGGCCTGCAGATCCAGCTGGGCGCCCTGCAGCTTGCCTTTGGCCGGCGCCTTGCCTTGGGCAGGGGTGTATTGCACCGACAGGTTGCCACCGGGCCAGGTCAGGCCCTGGTCGCTCACAAAGGCCAGCTGCTGCGTGGCCACCGACCAGTCCTGCGGGCTATAGCGGCCCGACACACGCCCGGAGATTTTTTCAAAGCCCAGCGGTTCCAGATCGGGCGCCAGTCGCAGCTGGACGGAGCGCAGGTCCAGGTCAGCGCTGCCGGCCGCCCATTCGCCGCGCACGATGTCGGACCACAAGCGCAGGCGACCCTGGCCTGACAGCAGGTCTGCCCCCAAACGCACATGCTGGCGCAGCCGCGAGACGTCCACCTGCGGGAACCAGGCGAAGGCCTGCCCATTCCAGTCGGCGAATTGCCCGGGGTGGGTGGACAGCAGACCGCGCTGGAAGCGGCCCATCAGCACGAAGCGCTCGCCCCAGTCTGCGGGGGGCGTGGCGTCGAGCCGCAGCTCGTGCTGGTGCAAACCGTTGCGCAGCAGGATGTCCACATCGCCCAGGGTCAAGGCGGGGGCATCCTGCGGGTCGTGGCCGGTGCTCTGGTGGGCGCGCTCGGAGGTCCAGCGCACGGTGCCGCCGCGCACCACCACCTCGCGCTGCCCGAACAGCCAATCGGCGGCGGCGCTGTTTTCGCTGCCGGGCGCGCTGAGCGCCAGGCCGGCCACCAGCCATTGCCCGCTGGCGGTGTGGCGCACGTCCAGTTCGGGCCGGTCCAGCACCAGCTGCTCCAGGCCCAGGTGCAGCACCGAACGCACGCTGATGGCCACCACCACCCGTGGCAGGCTCAGCGCAGGGCGCCCTTCGGCATCGAGAAGCCGGATGTCGCGCAACTCGAAAGAGGGTGCCCAGCCGGTCGACTCCGCCTGCAACGCGCCGATGCGCACCGGCACACCCACGGTGCGTGTGGCCAGCCGTTCCAGCGCAGGACGGAAATCGCCGATTCGCGGCACAATCCAAAAATGAAGGGTCGCCCACCCCATGCCGATGCACAGGCCGGCCGCAAGCGCGAGCCAGGCCACAGCTCGCGTCAAGCGCGTCAGCCATGAAGAGGGTCCGGAAGATGTGGGCACTGAAAGCCTGTGTTTGAATCAGAAAGTCAGCGGAATTATGACCGGCAGCGAGCAGCGCACAGCGCAGGATTTGACAGTTCCCTCACCGCTTTTGGACCTTGCATCACATTCGCGATTTCTGCAGCGCCTGCAGCGCCGTTATGTCGACCTGCTGCCCCTGCTGCCGCCCGGATCGCCCAACCGTGACAGTCTGAGCGCCACACTGGCGGCCTTGCGCGGGCGCGGCCTGGTGCTGGACGCGGCGCTGCGCGTGCTGCGCCAGCTCACGCTGGAGCGCCTGATCCACCTGGACACCCAGGCGCAGGCGCCGCTGTCCGACATCACCCGCGCCATGACCTGGCTGGCCGAGGTCACCCTGGACGCCGCCTGGCAGCAGGTACAGGCCGATCTGGACGCCTTGCACGGCATGCCCACCACCCCGACCGGTCAACGCGCCGAGCTCTGGATCATCGGCATGGGCAAACTCGGCGCACGCGAACTCAATGTGTCCAGCGACATTGACCTGATCTACGTTTACGATGAAGACGGCGAGACCGCCGGTAATGCCGAAGGCCGCGGCCGCATTTCCAACCAGGAGTACTTTGCCCGGGGCGTGAAGCGCATGTACGCGCTGATCGGGGACACCACCGAGCACGGTTTCGTGTTCCGCGTCGACCTGGCGCTTCGGCCCAACGGCAATTCCGGCCCCAGCGTGGTTTCCCTCGGGGCGCTGGAGGAATACCTGCTGGTGCAGGGCCGCGAATGGGAGCGTTTTGCCTGGATGAAGAGCCGGGTGGTTGCCCCGCGCAGTGCGGTCACCGGCGGCTCGGCCCATCAGCTGCGCGGCGTCGTCTTGCCTTTTGTGTTTCGCCGCTACCTCGACTACAACGTGTTCGAGTCGCTGCGGGTGCTGCACCAGCAGATCCGTGATCACGCCAGCAAGCGCAGCGCCGGACACCCCGAGCGTGCCAACGACGTCAAGCTCTCGCGCGGCGGCATCCGCGAGATCGAATTCACCGTGCAGCTGCTGCAGGTGGTGCGCGGCGGGCAGTTCCCCGAATTGCGCACGCGTCCCACCCTGGACGCGCTGCAGCGCGTGGCCAAGGCCGGGCTCATGCCGCAGGCTACCGCCGATGCCCTGAGTGAGGCCTACGTCTTTTTGCGCCGGGTGGAGCACCGCATCCAGTACCTGGACGACCAGCAGACCCATGTGCTGCCCACGAACGACGACGACCTGGCCTGGGTCGCGCAGACCCTCGGTCACCCGGACGTCCGCAGCTTCCTGACCACGCTGGACACCCACCGCGAACTGGTGGCCCAGGAGTTCGATACCCTGCTGGGTGGTGACCGCGAATGCAAGGGCTGCAACGGCAAGAAAAACGGCGGGCGTGAGCACGCCGAGCTCGACGCGGTGCTGGCCGAGTTCCCGGCCACGGCCCGGGCACGGCTGGCCGAATGGAACGACAACCCGCGCGTGCATGCCCTGCGTGAAGACGCGCGGGGCCGCCTGCTGCGGCTTTTGCAGCGCACGGCGCAATGGCTCTCCGAGGAGCGCTTTGCCGAAGACGCTGTGGTGCGCATGGCCGACTGGATCGAGCCCTTGCTGCGGCGCGAAATCTACCTCTCGCTGCTGCTCGAACGTCCGGCCATCCACGAGCGCCTGCTGCGTTTGCTGGGTGCCGCCCGCTGGCCGGCGCGGTATCTGGTCAAGCACCCGGGTGTGATCGACGAGCTGGCGGGCGGCAACCTGTTCAACAGCCGCTTTGACCCTGCCGAGTTCGAAGCTGAGCTGGAGGCCCGCCGCGCTGCGCTCAAGCGCACCGGTGAGGACGATGAGGAAAGCCTGCTGGACCTGCTGCGCCGTGCTCACCATGCCGAGCAGTTCCGCACCCTGGCGCGCGACGTCGAAGGCGTGTTGACGGTGGAGCAGGTGGCCGACGACCTCAGCGCCCTGGCCGATGCGGTGCTGCGTGTGACCGCCCGCTGGTGCTGGGACCGCCTGAAACAACGCCACCGCGACGAACCCCGCTTTGCCGTCATCGGCTACGGCAAGCTCGGCGGCAAGGAGCTGGGTTACGGCAGCGACCTGGACATTGTGTTCGTGTACGACGACGAGGATGAACGGGCCCAGGAGGTCTATGCCGGCTATGTGCGCAAGCTCATCAACTGGATGACCGTCAAGACCGGCGAAGGCGACCTCTACGAGATCGATACCGAGCTGCGACCCAACGGCAACTCCGGCCTGCTGGTCACGCGTTTTGAAGCCTATGCCGACTACCAGCAGCAGCGCGGCAGCAACACCGCCTGGACCTGGGAACACCAGGCCATGACGCGGGCGCGTTTTGTCATGGGTCTGGAGAGTCTGCGCCCGGCTTTTGATGCGGTGCGCCACGCCGTCATCAGCGCCCCACGCGACGCGACAGGCCTGAAGGCTGAGATCGTGGCCATGCGCGAGAAGGTGCGCACCGCCCACACCGTGCCCGAAGGCCGTTTCGACCTCAAGCACAGCCCCGGCGGCATGGTGGACGTCGAGTTTGTGGTGCAGTACCTGGTGCTGCTGCACACCGCACAGCATCCAGCGCTGGCCGCCAACGTCGGCAACATCGCCTTGCTGCAGCGGGCGGAGGCGGCAGGTTTGCTGCCCCCGGGCATGGGCCACGCCGCTGCCGACGCCTACCGCGAAATGCGCCGCCTGCAGCACCGGGCGCGCCTGAACGAAGACCCCACCGCCCTGCCGCTGGCGCAGCTGCAGGTTCAGCGTGATGCGGTGCTGGCGCTGTGGATGCAGGTGATGGGTTGAGCCGCCCGGTTCAGAATCGCCAGGTCATGCCCAGATCGAGGGTCCGGCCCCACAGGTTGCTGTAGACCGTATTGGCCCCGAAGACCTGCGCCGAGCTTTGTACAAACGACAGCGGTGCCTGCTGGTTCAATAGGTTGCGCACGCCCAGGCGCAGCTCGAATTGCCGATTGACGGCATGCAGCAGCTGCAGATCCCAGGTGGTGAAAGGCGTGACCCGGCGCGTCACGCTTTGCAGCGCGCCGGTGCCGAGGTTCGTGGCCAACACCGGCGCGTCCTGGTAGCTGCTGGTGTAGTTGAGGATCAGAAAGCCGGACCAGTCTTCGCGTGTCAGACCCGCCATGACACGGGCGCGTAGCCTCGGGCTCACACTCATGGTGCTGGCGTCATAGCGCCCGAGGTCAGAGCTGAAGGCACCGTCCGGTGTCGCCTTGCTGCGCGAACGCAAAAGGTAAGTCGCTTGTGCCGACAGGCTCCAGCGGCCCCAGTTGCCAGGCTGGCGCCACTGGGCCTCCAGATCGATACCGCTCTTTTCGGTTTCGCCGAGGTTTTGCAGCGGCAGGTACAGGGCCAGCGCGCCGGGGGTGGTGCCGCTGCTTTTGTAGTCGGCAGGAATCAGGCGGTAGTTGGCAGCGTAGCGGCTGGGGTCGTTCAAGACCAGCTCGTCCGACAGGGTCTGGATCTTGTCCCGGACGCGCACAGACCAGAGGTCAGCCGCCAGGCGAAGGTTGCGCTGGGGCATGAAGGCCAGACCCCAGGTCAGCTGGGTGGATTTTTCGGGCTTGAGCGAGGGGTTACCGTTGCCCAATACATAGGGTTTCACGCCGGGTGTGCAGTTGCCAGTGGCGCCGAGTCGGTCGGCAATGGCCTTCTGTTGTGCGCCACAGTCCACAGCCACGCTGGACTGTCCCCAGACGAAATCGTTGGCCAATGGCGCAGTTTGCGCTGCGGTGGGTGCTCTGAAACCCGTCCCAATTGAGCCGCGCATGGTCCATTCCGGACTGATGAGCCAGCGGCTGAATGCCTTGGCGTTGGTGGTGCCGCCGACGTCACTGTAGTGGTCAGACCGGGCCCCCAGATTGATTTCCCATGCGGCGGTGACCGGGATCTGCAACTCCATGTGCGCCCCCCGCACCTGGCGCCGCACATCGAAACTCGGCGGCTCGGTCTGCAGCTCGGGCGGGACGTGGTTGCGGAAGGCGCTGGTTTCGGTGCGCAGGTCAACACCGAGCCCCAGCTCCACATCCTTGCCGTCGATTTCGCCCAGCGTGCGCGAGGCCTGTCCCTGCACTCCGTAAAGCCGTGTGGTTCCGACGCTGGCGGTTTTCAGACCGCCGCGCAGCGCTTCGAGTTCTGCGGTCAGCGGGTTGCTGGCCCCCAGGGGGCGAAGGATGCCCGGGTCGTTCAGGATGCCCCCGTGAGCGAGCCCCAGGGTGTCGTAATTCAGGCCGCCAAAGCTGTCGGCCAGGGACCGCGCCCGGTTCTGTGAAAGGTAGGAACGGCTGCGGTAGCGCCACTCCTCCCACTGGCCACGCAAGCCGGCCTGCAGCCTTGCGCTGGTATGCTCGCTGGCACTGCGCAGCGTCGGCAGATCAGGGCGCCAGAACAGGATGGTGCTGTCCGGATCCAGCCCGAGTTGCGCTGCTTGCGCATGGGCGGCCGATCCAGGCGTCAGACCGGGCTGGCCGTCCACGCGAGGCCACCAGTTGTTGGACTGCACGGCCAGACTCTGTCCGAGCAGCAGATCCCCAAAAACCGTGAGCCCGTCCTCCAGTGCCAGCTCGCCACGGGCATGCAGGCGATGGCCTTCTTCGCGGGGATAGATGCCCAGCCCCGGGTAGCCGTTGAAGATGCAGGCGGCCTGATTGGCCGCAGGAATGTGCTGACCCGTGCATCCGCCGTTGACGGAATAGCTGTTGATGACGCGTCTGGGCGTGGAGGTGGTGGCGGGTTGAATGAAGGTGGCCGGATCACTGGCCCAATATCCCGTGTAGTCGGAAGTCCTGACCCGCAACAGCTGTCCATCCGAATAAAACGCTGGTCGTCCGGCGCTGGCGTAGGGGCGGTCACGGCCCAACAGCTCGTCCCGTCTGGAGACCTCGGCGCTCACCATCAGGCTGTAGCCATCGCGCTGCAGTTGCCCTCGGCCCCAGCCGATGCTGGCCATATGGCCAGCGCCTGCGCCGCCCTGGGGGCGCAGCAGGTCGGCCGTGATTTCCAGGCCTTTGCGCTCCTTGCGCAGGATGATGTTGATCACGCCCGCGATCGCATCCGTGCCGTAAAGCGAAGATGCGCCGTCGGTCAGTACCTCGATGCGATCGATGTCGGCCAGCGGCAGCGTGCTCAGGTCGGTGGCCGAGCGCTCCGGACCCACCACAGTCGGTCGCCCGAAAGGCGCCATCCGCAAGCCATCCACCAGCACCAGGGTGCCGTTGGGCATGCCGTGGATCGCTGCGTTGCTGTAGCCGCCCGCGACCATGCCCAGCTGGCTGGACTCGACAAAATTGCCCATCAGGGGCAGGGCCTGCACGACGTCGCTGACGGTCTTCAGCCCGCTGCGGCGGATGTCTTCGCGGGAGATCACCTGCACGGGCAGCGCCTGTGTCTGCTCCTTGCGCACGATCGAGGAGCCGGTGATCTCGACCCTGTCGAACTGCCTGAACGCCGGCACGGTGCCGGTGATTTCGACGGTCGGGCTGTTTGTGCCGCTTGCAGGGGCCTGTGCCCATGCCGATGGGGTGGCCAGGAAGCAGGGCAGCAGGGTGCCACAGGCCGCAAGGGGGGCTAAAAAAGGTTTCATGTTGCCAACCGATCGCAAAACAGATGGCAACTTTATTCCAAATAGTTAATTTATGACAAATTCGTGGTGCATGACCCATGCATGACAATAGCCATTTCGCTGATTTCCGCTTCTGACACCATGACCGACACCCGTCCCGAATTGCCCGACCACCTGTCCATCGACGCGCGCAGCCCCTACCATGTGCCGGCGATTTTCGAGCACGACATCGGCATCCGCTTCAATGGCAACGAGCGCACCGATGTGGAGGAATACTGCATCAGCGAAGGTTGGATCAAGGTGCCCGCCGGCAAGACGGTGGACCGCAAGGGCAACCCCCTGATGCTCAAGCTCAAGGGGAAGGTTGAAGCCTTCTACAAATGAAAAGGGCCCCGACGGGGCCCTTGAACCAGGGGCCGCTTCAGGCCCGCGGGATGCAGTCGATGAAGCTTTGACGCTGCATCAGCTTGTCAAACAGCTTGTGCAGGTTGGGGTGCGGCGTGCGCCAGTCGATCTGCGGGAAGCGGAAATCCAGGTAGCCCAGCGCACATCCCACGGCGATGTCCGACAGGCTCATGTGCACACCCGAGCAAAACGGCTTGTCGCCCAGGCCCTGGGCCATGGCCTGCAGGGCGCGATCGATCTTGGTGAGCTGGCGGTCGATCCAGGCCTGGCTGCGCTGCCCCTCGGCGCGTCCGGCCCAGATGGCTTCCATGCGCGCCAGCAGGGCCGCGTCCATCACGCCATCGGCCAGCGCTTCCCAGGTCTTGACCTCTGCACGTTCACGCCCGCCTTGCGGGATCAGCTTGCCCACCGGTGAGAGGGTGTCCAGGTATTCCACGATCACACGCGAGTCGAACACCGCCTCCTGGCCGTCCATGATCAGGCAAGGCACCTTGCCCAGCGGGTTGGATTCGTGGATACGGGTGTCGGCCGACCACACTTCCTCGGTCACGAACTGGTAGTCCAGCTTTTTTTCTGCCAGCACGATGCGGACTTTGCAGACGTAGGGGCTGGTGAGCGATCCAATGAGTTTCATGAATGAACTGGGAAAAACAGCAGCAAATGATTTTAGGGGGTAGCCGCTGGCGTTGCGCGGCTGCCCGGAGCGCCATGCCAGTGCTGATTCGGGTAAACCCGCCCCGCCTACAATCAAGGGATGAACTTTGCCCCGATTTCCGCCTTGTCGCCGCTGGATGGCCGTTACGCCAGCAAACTCAATGCCCTGCGTCCGCTGGTGAGCGAGCTGGGCTACATGCACCGCCGCGTGCAGGTCGAAATCGCCTGGTTCATCGCCCTGTCCGACGCCGGTTTTGACGAGTTCAAGCCGCTCTCCCCCGGCGCGCGCACCTACCTCACGGGCCTGGTCAAGAACTTCTCCGAGGCCGACGGCGTGGCCATCAAGGCATTCGAGAAGACCACCAACCACGACGTCAAGGCGGTCGAATACTGGATCAAGTCCAAGTTCAAGGACCGCCCCGAGCTGGAAAAGAACGCCGAGTTCGTGCACTTTGCCTGCACCAGCGAAGACATCAACAACACCAGCCACGCCCTGCAGATCAAGCACGCCCGCGCCGAAGTGCTGCTGCCCGGCCTGGACGGCATCATCGCCAAGCTGCGTGACATGGCCCACACCTTTGCCGATGTGCCCATGCTCAGCCGCACCCACGGCCAGACCGCCAGCCCCACCACCGTGGGCAAGGAGCTCGCCAACGTGGTGGTGCGTCTGAACGGCTGCCGCGAGAAGATCGCCGCCGTCAAGCTCATGGGCAAGATGAACGGCGCGGTGGGCAACTACAACGCCCACCTGTCGGCCTGGCCCGACTTCGACTGGGAAGCCTTTGCCCGCCAGGTGGTGGAAACGCCGGAACTCGGCGAAACCCAGAACTCGGCATGGGGCCTGGGCCTGACTTTCCAGCCCTACAGCATCCAGATCGAGCCGCACGACTACATGGCCGAGCTGTTCGACGCGGTGGCCCGCAGCAACACCATCCTGATCGACCTGGCGCGCGACATCTGGGGCTATGTGAGCCTGGGCTACTTCAAGCAAAAGCTCAAGGCCGGCGAAATCGGTTCGAGCACCATGCCGCACAAGGTCAACCCGATCGACTTTGAAAACGCCGAAGGCAACCTGGGCCTGGCCAACGCGGTGCTCAAGCACCTGAGCGAAAAGCTGCCGATCAGCCGCTGGCAGCGCGACCTGACGGATTCGACCGTGCTGCGCAACATCGGCGTGGGCCTGGGTTACACCGTGCTGGCCCATGCCTCGCTCATGACCGGCCTGAACAAGCTCGAACTCAACGAAGAAGCCCTGGCCGCCGACCTCGACGCCTCGTGGGAAGTGCTGGCCGAGCCGATCCAGACGGTGATGCGCCGCTACGGCGTGCAGGGCGCCTATGAAAAGCTCAAGGAAGTCACCCGCGGCAAGACCGTCACGGCCGCCGACCTGCACAAGCTCATTGAAAGCCTGGAGATCCCGCAGGCCGACAAGGACCGCCTGCTGGCGATGACGCCTGCGAGCTACGTGGGCAAGGCCGCCGAACTGGCGCGCCGCGTCTGATCGGCCCAGCATGGCCCTCAAGTCCACCATCTACAAGGCGAATCTCTCGATCGCCGACATCGACCACGGCTACTACGCCGACCATGCGCTCACCCTGGCCCGCCACCCCAGCGAGACCGATGAGCGCATGATGATCCGCCTGCTGGCGCTGGCCCTCAACGCGCATGAGCTGCAGGACACCTGCGGCGGCGACGGCACCCTGGCTTTTGGTGCGGGCCTGTCCGACCCGGACGACCCGGACCTCTGGCTCAAGGACTTCACCGGCCAGACCCGCCTGTGGGTGGAGGTCGGTCAGCCCGAGGAAAAACCCATCACCAAGGCCTGTCAGAAGGCCGACGCGGTGCGCCTGTATTGCTTCAGCCACTCTGCCGAGGTCTGGTGGAGGGGGATGGAGAGCAAGCTCACCCGCCTGGACAAGCTGCAGGTGTTCCGGGTGCCGACCGAGGCCTCGCAGGAGCTGGCCCGCATGGCCGAGCGCAGCATGCAGCTCCAAGCCACGGTGCAGGACGGTGCCGTGACGCTCAGTGGCGACACCGGCGGCGTGCACATCGAGTTGACACGCTGGCGCTGAAGGCCCGATGCTGGGGGCCATCCCCATGAAAACCACGCACTTTCGACTCTGGCAGCGCTACCGCGGCATTGCCGCGCCTTACTGGCGGTCTGAAGAAAAATGGCACGCCCGCGGCTTTCTGGCCCTGCTGGCCGGGCTGCTGCTGGTGCAGACCGGCTTTGCGGTGCTCATCAACGAGCAGACTGGCGAATTCATGTCGGCCCTGGCCGCTGGCGACCGCGAGCGCTTCTGGTCGGCCATCCGCTGGTGCCTGTTGTGGGTGTGCGGGGCGGTGCCCACCTATGCCCTGTATTACCTGGTGCGCGACCGGCTGGGCAACCATTGGCGCCGCTGGCTCACACACCGTTTTCTGGGGCGTTATTTCAGCCACCAGAAGTTCTACGAGCTCAACGCCCATGTGTCGATCGACAACCCGGACCAGCGGATTGCCGAAGACATCAACACCTTCACCCAGAAGTCACTGTTCTTCGGCCTGATCCTGATGGGCTCGCTGATCCAGCTGACGGCCTTCAGCCGCGTGCTGTGGTCGATCTCGCACGAGCTGGTGTTCTTTCTCGTGCTGTACGCCACGCTGGGCACGCTCACCACACTGCGGGTCTTTGGCAAGCCGCTCACGCTGCTGAACTTTCGGCAGCTGCGGCGCGAGGCCGACCTGCGTTTTGCCCTGATCCGCGTGCGCGAAAACGCCGAATCGATCGCGCTGTACCGCGGCGAGGGGCAGGAGTTGCAGCAGGTGCGCCACCGCTTTGCCAGCGTGTTCGAGAACTTCAACCAGCTGATCCACCGGCAGTTCTTCCTCAACCTGTTCCAGTACGGCTACAGCATGCTCACCCTGGTGCTGCCCAGCGCCATCATCGCCACGCATGTGCTCTCGGGCGAGATGGAAGTTGGCCGCGCGGTGCAGGCGGCGGGCGCTTTCACAGCGGTGTTGGCCGCCATCTCGCTGGTGGTCGACAACTTCGAGAGCCTGACCCGGTTCGCCGCAGGCGTGGACCGGCTCGATGCCTTCTACCAGACGCTGCAGGCGCCATCGCACGCCGGCCACGGCGACACCCCAGCACAGACAGTTGAAGGCGCCGACGAACTGCGCCTGGAGAACCTGACGGTGCAGACGCCAGCACCCACCCGCACGCTGGTGCAGCACCTGTCGCTGGCCGTGGGTCCGGGCGAGGGTCTGCTGATCGTCGGCCCCAGCGGCAGCGGCAAGAGCGCCCTGCTGCGCACCATCACCGGCTTGTGGCCGGCAGGCGCCGGGCGCATCCTGCGCCCGGCGCCGCAGCACATGCTGTTCTTGCCGCAGCAGCCCTACATGCTGCTGGGCGGCAGCTTGCGCAGCCAGCTGCTGTACCCGCAACCGGAGCGCCACATCGACGACGACGCCCTGCTGGCGGCGCTCGAGCAGGTCAACCTGCCCGATCTGGCCGAACGCGCCGGGGGTCTGAACGCCGAGCTCGACTGGGACCGGACCCTGTCGGTCGGCGAGCAGCAGCGCCTGGCCTTTGCGCGCCTGTTGCTGACCGCGCCGCGTTTTGCATTCCTGGACGAAGCCACCAGCGCGCTGGACCTGGCCAACGAAGCCCGGCTCTACCGCCACCTCATGGCCACCCGCACCACGCCCATCAGCGTGGGCCACCGCGCCAGCATCCTGCAATACCACGCCTGGGTGCTGGAGCTGCAGGGCGATGGCCACTGGCGGCTCATGGCGGCGCAGGACTACCGCTTTGAGGACCCGCTGCAGCCCTGATCGACCAGGCGCTGCCCATCGAGGCGGTCATCACCAGCGCGATGGCCAGCCATTGCTGCAGGCTCAGTGCCTCGGCCAGCATGATCCAGCCGGCCACCGCGCCCACGGCCGGCTCCAGGCTCAGCAGGATGCTGAAGCTGCGCTTGGGCAGGTGGTTGAGCGCGTACATCTCCAGGGCGTAGGGCAGCGCGCTCGACAAGGCCGCCACGATCAAGCCCGGCCACAGCCATTCCAGATGGAACAGGCCACTGCCCGACTGCGCCAGCCCGACCGGCACCACCACCATGGCGGCGGCCAGCATGCCCATGGGCGTGGCGTCGCGCCCGTAGCGCTGGGCCACATGCTGGCCCACCACGATGTACAGCGCCCAGCATGCCCCGGCCGCCAGTGCAAAGGCGATGCCCACAGGGTCCAGCGCACCGGTCGCCTGCAGGCCTTGCAGCGGCAGGATCAGCGCCAGGCCGGTGGCGGCCAGCGCCACCCACAGCAGGTCCAGCTTGCGGTGCGAGGTCCACAAGGCCACCGCCAGCGGGCCGGTGAACTCGATGGCGATGGCCAGGCCCAGCGGGATGCGCCCGATCGCCATATAAAACAGCAGGTTCATGGTGCCCAGCGTCACGCCATACAGGGCCAGCGGGGGCAGGTCGCGGACCTGCCAGCGCCGCCGCCAGGGGCGCAGCACCAGCACCAGCAGCAGCGCGGCCAGCCCGATGCGGTAGGCCGAAATGCCGGTTGCGCCCATCTGCGGGAACAGGGTCTTGGCAAAGGAGGTGCCCACACACAGGGACACCAGCGAGCCCATCAGGGCCGCTACGGGGCGTATCGGGAAAGTCAAAGGCGCATTCTGTGAGGGTTGCCGGGGGATGGCCCCCCGCTGCACGGGGCTTGCAAACGGCAGGGCGGGGCCATGATAGCGCCGCATACAATCCAGCGTTGGTCTGTGAGGTCGGCCCCCCCTGCCGCGCCCACTTGAGCCCGTTTCTTCGATTTTCGTGGAGCTTTCATGTTCATTTCTTCCGCTTTTGCCCAAACCGCTCCCGCTGCTGCTGCCGGTGGCGACATGCAGTCCACCCTGATGAGCATGCTGCCGCTGCTGCTGATGTTCGCGGTGCTGTACTTCGTCATGATCCGCCCCCAGATGAAAAAGCAGAAAGAGCACCGCGCCATGATCGACGCCCTGGCCAAGGGCGACGAGATCGTGACCGCCGGTGGCCTGCTGGGCAAGGTCAGCAAGATCGGTGACGCCTACATCGGCGTGGAGTTGGCTTCCGGTGTGGAAGTGCAGATGCAGCGCCAGGCCGTGGTGCAGGTGCTGCCCAAGGGCACCCTCAAGTAATCCCGCATGCCGCGTTCGCGCCCTTGGGGGTGAACGCGTGCTTCGGTCCTTTCGCGGCCCTGGCCGACGCCCAACGCCCCATTCATCATGAACCGTTATCCGGTCTGGAAGTACGCGATCCTTGTTGTCGCGCTGCTCCTGGGTGCCCTCTACACCCTTCCCAATTTCTTCGGCGAAGCGCCGGCCGTGCAGGTCTCATCGGGCAAGGCCACCATCAAGGTGGACCTCGCCACCCTGGGCAAGGTCGAGGACGCGCTCAAGACGGCCGGCCTCACGCCGCAGGTGCTGGCGCTCGAAGGTCAGTCGGTGCGCGCCCGCTTTGACAGCACCGACAACCAGCTCAAGGCCAAGGACGCGATCCAGAAGGCCCTGATCCCCGACCCGGCTGATCCGCCCTATGTGGTGGCCCTCAACCTGGTCTCGCGCACGCCGGCCTGGCTGAGCGCCCTGCACGCGGCGCCCATGTACCTGGGCCTGGACCTGCGCGGAGGGGTGCACTTCATGCTGCAGGTCGACATGCAGGCGGCCCTGACCCAGCGCGTGGAATCGCTCGCTGGCGACATCCGCAGCCTGCTGCGCGAAAAGGATGTCCGCCACGGCGGCATCAGCCGCAACGGCCAGACCCTGGAACTTCGCCTGCGCGATGCCAAACAGCTGGCCGCCGCCAAGAACCTGCTGGCCACCCAATTCCCCGACCTGCTGGTGACCGAAGTTGCCGAAGGCACGGAATACCGGCTCACCCTGACCATGAAGCCCGAGGCGGCGCGCAAGGTGCAGGAACAGGCACTCAAGCAGAACATCACCACCCTGCACAACCGGATCAACGAACTCGGCGTGGCCGAACCCGTCATTCAGCAGCAGGGCCTGGAGCGCATCGTCGTGCAGCTGCCGGGCGTGCAGGACACCGCCAAGGCCAAGGACATCCTGGGCCGCACCGCCACGCTCGAAGTGCGCATGGTCGACGAAAGCACCGAAGCGCGCAGTGCCGAAATGGGCCAGGGCGCCGTGCCCTTTGGCACCGAGCGTTACCTCGACCGTGACGGCCGTCCGCTCATCGTCAAGAAGCAGGTGGTGCTCACCGGCGACAACCTGACCGATGCCCAGCCCGGCTTTGACAACCAGACCCAGGAGCCGGTCGTCAACCTGACGCTGGATGCCAAGGGCGCGCGCATTTTCAAGGATGTGACCCGCGAAAACGTCGGCAAGCGCATGGCCATCATCCTGTTCGAAAAGGGCAAGGGCGAGGTCGTGACCGCCCCGGTCATCCGCACCGAAATCGGCGGTGGCCGTGTGCAGATTTCCGGCCGCATGACCACGGTGGAGGCCAACGACACCGCACTGCTGCTGCGTGCCGGTTCGCTGGCCGCGCCCATGGAGATCATCGAAGAGCGCACCATCGGCCCGAGCCTGGGTGCCGAGAACATCGCCAAGGGCTTCAACAGCGTGACCTGGGGGTTCCTCGTGATCGTCGCCTTCATGTGCGTCTACTACGCCATGTTCGGCCTCTTCTCCAGCCTGGCGCTGGCGGTCAACTTGCTGCTGCTGGTGGCGCTGTTGTCGCTGCTGCAGGCCACGCTCACGCTGCCCGGCATGGCTGCCATGGCGCTGGCCCTGGGCATGGCCATCGACTCCAACGTGTTGATCAACGAGCGCGTGCGCGAAGAACTGCGCAACGGCGCCAGCCCGCAGGCGGCCATCCATGCCGGTTATGACCGTGCCTGGGCCACCATCTTCGACTCCAACGTGACCACCCTGATCGCCGGTGTGGCCCTGCTGGCCTTTGGTTCCGGACCGGTGCGCGGCTTCGCGGTGGTGCACTGCCTGGGCATCCTCACCAGCATGTTCTCGGCGGTGTTCTTCTCGCGCGGCCTGGTCAATCTCTGGTACGGCAGCAAGAAGAAACTCAAGAGCGTGTCGATCGGCACGGTCTGGCGCCCCGAGGGCGGCACAGCGGTCAAGGCCGATTGAACGGGAGAAAAAAGATGGAATTTTTCAAGATCCGCAAGGACATCCCATTCATGAAGCACGCGTTGGTCTTCAACGTGATCTCCTTCGTGACCTTCGCGCTGGCGGTGTTCTTCCTGTTCACCCGCGGCCTTCACCTGTCGGTCGAGTTCACCGGCGGCACGCTGATGGAAGTCAGCTACAGCCAGCCGGCCGACCTGAACAAGGTCCGCAGCACGGTCGCCGGACTGGGCTTCACAGAAACCCAGGTGCAAAACTTTGGCACCGCACGCGATGTGATGATCCGCCTGCCCGCGCAAAAGGGCGTGAGCTCGGCCCAGCAAAGCGAGAAGGTGATGGCGGCCCTCAAGGCCGACGCGCCTGATGTGACGCTGCGCCGCACCGAGTTCGTCGGTCCCCAGGTGGGCGACGAGCTGATGGAAGACGGTCTCAAGGCCCTGGCCTTCGTGGTGGTTGGCATCGTGATCTACCTGGCCATCCGCTTCGAATGGAAGTTCGCCGTCTCGGCCATCATCGCGAACCTGCACGACGTCATCATCATCCTGGGCTTCTTCGCCTTCTTCCAGTGGGAGTTCTCGCTGGCGGTGCTGGCGGCTGTCCTGGCGGTGCTGGGCTACTCGGTCAACGAATCGGTGGTGATTTTCGATCGCATCCGCGAGAACTTCCGGCGCTTTCGCAAGATGAACACGGTCGAGATCATCGACAACGCCATCACTTCCACTATCAGCCGGACCATCATCACCCACGGCTCCACCCAGATCATGGTGCTGTCGATGCTGCTGTTTGGCGGCGAGACGCTGCACTACTTCGCCATGGCGCTGACCATCGGCATCTGTTTCGGCATCTACTCTTCGGTGTTTGTGGCTGCGGCGATTGCCATGTGGCTGGGCGTCACACGCGAGGACCTGATCAAGCCGGTCAAGAAAGACGGCGACCTATCCGACGAAAACCACGGCGCGGTGGTTTGACCAGGATTTTCGGACGCTGCATGGATGCCCGATCCAGTCGGGCATGACAAACTCCAACTGTCATCCTCGGGCTTGACCCGAGGATCCAGCACAGGTCACCCCCGCACCACCCTCTGAAACAGCCCGCCCAGCAGACGCTCGACCTGCCCGGCCAGCTCCAGGTCCAGCAGTTCGGCCTGCAGGTGGGCAGTGTCCAGCCCGCTGCGGGCCTGCAGTGCGTCCAGCCCCACCGGGTCGTGGCCCAACAGGGCCAGCAGGCCGCCATCGACCGCTGCCGGGGTGTCCAGCGCGAGCGGCACCTGCGCGAACGGGTCGGGCACGCGCAGTTCTTCGAGCACGTCCTGCGCCGACTCCACCAGCTTGGCGCCTTGTTTGATCAGGGCATGGCAGCCCTTGCTCTGGGGCGAGTGGATGGAGCCGGGAATGGCAAACACCTCGCGACCCTGCTCCAGCGCCTGCCGGGCGGTGATGAGCGAGCCCGATTCGAGCGCCGCCTCGACCACCAGCGTGCCCTGGCTCAGGCCCGAGATGATGCGGTTGCGGCGCGGGAAGTTGGCGTTGAGCGGGGGGGTGCCCAGCGGGTATTCGGACAGGATCAGCCCCTGCTGTGCGATGCGGCGAGCCAGCGGCTGGTGCCGCGCGGGGTAGACCCGGTCCAGTCCGGTGCCGACCACGGCCACCGTGGCGAGCTGGCCGGGTGCTGCGCCATCCAGCGCGCCCTCGTGCGCCGCCCCGTCGATGCCCAGCGCCAGGCCCGACACGATGGTCAGGCCGCTGGCGGCCAGGTGGCGGGCAAAGTCGCGGGCGTTTTGCGCGCCCTGCGGGCTGGGGTTGCGGCTGCCCACGATCGCCAGCGCGTGCGTGGCCTGCAGGTGCCGCAGCTGGCCAATGCGCCCGGTGGCGTACAGCAGGCAGGGCGGGTCGGCGGTTTGCAGCAGGGCGGCGGGGTAATCCTTGTCGCCCAGCGCGACGATGGCCCGTTCATCGAGCCCGCCATGCAGCCAGACCCAGGTCGATTCATGTAATGCGGCAAAGCCCTCGGGCTCGGACGCCATGCTGTGGGCGATGCGGTGGCCGACCACGCCGGCCCAGGCGGTGGGCGTTTGCGCCCAGATCGCCTGGGGTGGCCCCAGTGCGGCCATCAGCTTGCGGGCGGTTTCCGGCCCGATGCCCGGGGTTTGCAGCAGGCGCAGCCAGGCGCCCAGTTCCTCACGCTCGGTCAGCATGTGTCTCCTCCCTTCGGTCCTCCTGGACAAGTCCGGACTCTGCGGCCCATTCTGGGTGAAAGCGCGGGTGCCGACAAGCATGCCGAGGCAAGGACTTCGCGAGCCTGCGAAAATACGGGCCATGGCCCTGCTTTCCATCCTCCGTTATCCCGATCCGCGCCTGCACAAGGTGGCCCAGCCCGTGCAGGCTTTCGATGCGCGTCTGCAGCAAACCATCGACGACATGCTCGAGACCATGTACGACGCCAAGGGCATTGGCCTGGCCGCGACGCAGGTCGACGTACACGAGCGTCTGATCGTGATCGACGTGTCCGAGGAACGCGATCAGCCCCTGGTGCTGATCAACCCCGAAATCACCTGGTCCAGCCCCGAGCGCACCAAGGGCGAGGAAGGCTGTCTGTCGGTGCCCGGCATCTACGACGGCGTTGAGCGCGCCACCTCGGTGAAGGTCAAGGCGCTTGACCGCCACGGCAAGGAACAGCAGATCGAGGCCGATGGCCTGCTGGCCATCTGCATCCAGCACGAGATGGACCACCTGATGGGCAAGGTGTTCGTCGAATACCTGTCGACGCTCAAGCAGGGCCGCATCAAGACCAAGCTGGCCAAGGCCTTGCGCGACGAGCGCTGAGGCACACGCATGCGTCTGGTTTTTGCGGGTACGCCCGAATTCGCGCGCGAGGCCCTGGCCGCCTTGCATGTCGCCGGCCACGAGATCGCTCTCGTCTTGACCCAGCCCGACCGCCCGGCCGGCCGCGGCATGAAGCTGCAGGCCTCGCCCGTCAAGCAGTGGGCGCTGGACCATCGCGTGCCGGTGGCCCAGCCGCGCAGCCTGCGCCTGGATGGCAAATACCCCGAAGACGCCGCCGCCGCCCGTGAGACCCTGCTGGCGGCCCAGGCCGAATGCATGGTGGTTGCAGCCTACGGCCTGATCCTGCCGCAGTGGGTGCTTGATTTGCCGCCCAGAGGCTGCCTGAACATCCACGCCTCCATCCTGCCGCGCTGGCGCGGCGCAGCGCCGATCCACCGCGCCATCGAGGCCGGGGATCTTGAAACCGGCATCACCATCATGCAGATGGACGCCGGGCTCGACACCGGCGACATGCTGCTGGTCAGGACCCTGCCGATCGCCCCCGACGCCACCACCGCCACGCTGCACGACCAGCTGGCTGCCTTGGGTGGCGAGTGCATCGTGCAGGCGCTGGCTGCGCCCGATGCGCTGGTGCGTACGCCGCAGCCGACCGAAGGCATCACCTACGCGCACAAGATCGACAAGGCCGAAGCCGCGCTCGACTGGGCCTTGCCGGCCGAGGAGCTGGCCCGCCGCATCCGTGCCTTCGACCCCTTTCCGGGCATGACGGTGCCGCTCACCCACCACGGCGCCACCGAAACCCTCAAGCTCTGGGCCGCCACGGCCGAGCCCCTGGCGCAACCCACTGAGCCGGGCACCGTGGTGCAAGCGGACGCCAGCGGCGTGAGGGTGGCCTGCGGCGAAGGCCAGCTGTGCCTGACGCAGCTGCAGCGCCCCGGCGGCAAACGCCTGAACGCGGCCGATTTTCTGCGCGGCTGCCCCCTGCAGAGCGGCCAGCGCCTGAAAGCCGACTGATGTTTTTCCTGCCCCACCTCTACCGTCACCCGGGCTTTCGGGAGGGCATGCGCGACGTCTCGCCGCAGTCGCCGGGCATCGCCGCCTGGGGCCTGATGACCGGTGTGGCCATGGTCAAGTCGGGCATGAGCGTGTTCGAGGCGGTGGCCATGACGCTCACGGTGTTCGCCGGCAGCTCGCAACTGGCGGCCATCCCGCTGATCGTGGCGGGCGCACCGGCCTGGGTGATTCTGGCCACCGGCTTTTGTGTCAACCTGCGCTTTGTGGTGTTCAGCCTGCACCTGCGGCCTTACCTCATGCACCTGCCGCTGTGGCAGCGGCTGGGTCACGGCTACCTCACCGCCGACATCAGCTATGTGCTGTTCACGCGCCGCTTCCATCAGCCCGGCCACACGGCCAAGGAAAAGCTGCACCAGGAGGCCTATCTGGCCGGCAACGACTTCCTCAACTGGCTCAGCTGGATCATCGCCAGCCTGGTGGGCATTGGCCTGGCCAACATGATTCCCACGTCCTGGGGCCTGGGCTTTGCGGGCATCCTGTGTCTGCTGGGCATCCAGTGTTCGCTGGCCAGCTCGCGCATGCGCATGTTGTCGGCTGCGGTGGCGGGTGCGGCTGCGGTGGTGGCGTATGCGCTGCCGCTCAAACTCAACATCGTGGTGGCCATTGCCG
>JACCDG010079250.1_pt1 | contig 66563 bp, 90 predicted proteins | sample 7442471 | NCBI WGS metagenome assembly JACCDG01 (sample SAMN15323444, study PRJNA562643) | freshwater metagenome | isolation source: river surface water | place: USA:Blue River Watershed | collected 2017-08-17 | reverse complement strand
GGTGTCACTTTTCTTTTTTGAAATCAATGTCGAAGGAAATAACTTTATTGCCATCCTCAAAAATCTCCTCTCAAAAAACCAATATATCCCCATCATAGAATGATATTTTTCTCGGTATAGTGAAGGTGGAGCGAGCCTCCCTACAGATATTATTACTGTTTTTCTAGCATTTCTTGAAGAATTTTCAAAGCTCGGACTCCTCATCCTCGCTATTCGTAAATCACTCCGACTCCCTATCATGATAATTTATCTCTTTCTTGTTTATGGACTCATACACAAGATGGGGGGTATTACATCTCTCTCGAGTAGTACTCTCGGAGGACTCACTGTAGCTGGATTAACAGTTGGTGGGATCTTATGGTATATGCTCAGTGCTCCGTTGCGTACAGTGAGCGTCGCGGATTACATCTATAGTATTGCTCTCGTGGCCGCTGGTTTTGCCTTCGCAGAAAACATCAAATACATGATAGAGATAAGTGCCGCCACTCATGGAGATATCCAGGCTATCAAAGAAAACGCTATTCTCCGTTCAGTCTTCGGATACCTGTCACATATATTTTTTAGTATGGTTTGTGTGTCTCTCTACGCTCGTGGACGATTCGCATTTCTCCGCTATATCGATCAATCAGGAAATCTCTCTTTTGCTCAGAAAGCTCTCGGATGGAAAGGTTTTACTCAGCTCAAAACTATTCAAGGTTTCTGGTTTGGCGTTATATGCGCATCGCTCATTCACGGTGTCTACAATATCATGATTGGGACAGGCAATATCATGATTCCTTCAGTGATTCTCATTATTGGCTTTCTCTTCCTCGAACTCTTTGTGCTCCATGATTTGCGTAATAATACGAAATATGGGAATCTCGAAATCTATATGAAATAAAATATGCCTTTATTTTGGGAATTTTATCAACAAAACTTAATTCACGATGCCACAGATACAGCGTACCGGGCAAAAGGCATCGCGGAGAGATGAAGAATAGAAATTGAGGATATAAACAATCATTATGGTAGAATGGTTTTGTTAGTAACATCGCTCTGAGAATTGTTAATAAAAAAATGAATATTAACTGAACAAGAATTGTCTGATATGATTCTAGAAATCGACACACGTGATGGTAAAAAAGATGCAAAAATAACACATAGACCAGTTATATGTCCAAAATGCTGATGCGGAATATCAAGAACATTTAAAAAATGTTTAATGTGTTGATACGAAGATGAAACCATAAATAATTTAGAAACAATTTAATTCAAAATATTTGCATTCTAAATTAGCACCTATATAATGTAGGTGCTAATTTTATATTTTATCCCCTTAGAATATGAATCAAAACTACACTATGGCGGCCCAGGAACGCCTCCAAGAATCAGTCCAGCTCGCTCAGAGTTCTGGACATACAGCGATAGAACCTCTTCACTTGCTTCGAAGCATCTTGCATGCTTCTGAGAGTATTAATCAATCCCTTATCGAACGCGCTGGGGGGAATATCCAGGTACTCAAAACCGATGTCGACAATACTGTGTCGAAATTGGCGAAGGTGAGTGGAAATACCGCAGAACCATGAGCTTCCCAGGAGTTGGCGAAAGTTCTCCAAAGTGCTGAGAAATCCATGAAAACAATGGGAGATAGCTACACTACCGAGGAACATCTAATGATAGGACTCCTCGAATCAGCGAAATCACTGGAAGGAATTTTTAAAGCCGGAAATGTATCACTTAAGAACTACCAAGAAGCAGTCAAAAAACTCAGAAATGGTAAAAAAGTGACATCGAATACAGCTGAGAATCTCTACGAATCTCTCAAAAAATATACGATTGATCTCATCGATCAGGCCAAGAAAGGCAAAATAGATCCTGTCATCGGTCGTGATGACGAAATCCGTCGAGCCATCCAAATCCTCGCACGTCGAAGCAAAAATAATCCTGTCCTGATTGGTGATCCAGGCGTCGGTAAAACCGCCATTGTCGAAGGTATCGCCATACGAATTATTAGTGGCGAAGTGCCAGATGCTCTCTTGTCGAAGAAAATCCTGACACTTGACCTCGGAGCTATGATTGCCGGGGCAAAATACCGTGGCGAATTCGAAGAACGACTCAAGTCTGTCATCGACGAAGTCGAAAAATCTGATGGCGAAATCATCCTCTTTATTGACGAAATCCATACCATTGTTGGTGCTGGCGCGAGCGAAGGATCGACAGACGCTGGGAATCTCCTGAAACCTGCTCTTGCCCGAGGACGCATCAAAGTCATCGGCGCAACAACGATTAATGAATACCGAAAATACATCGAAAAAGATGCAGCCCTCGAACGACGTTTTCAACCGGTCATGGTCGACGAACCAAATCGAGAAGATGCACTGACGATTCTCCGTGGTATCAAGGACAAGTACGAAACCTTTCATGCCATAAAGATTACTGACTCTGCCCTCGTCGCAGCAGTAGACATGTCGACACGATACTTGCCAGATCGAAAACTCCCCGATAAAGCTATCGATCTCATCGACGAAGCTGCATCAGCTCTCAAAATTGGCTCAACCAGCAAGCCAGCCGAGATAGACACGATAGACAAAAAAATCCACTCGCTTCAAATCGAGCGTGAAGCTCTTCTCCGTGAGCAAAAAGACCGACCAGAAGACGGAAATAAGACACGCATTGTCGACATCGAGAAAGACCTCGCAAACCTCCAAGAAGAGCAAAAAAAGCTCCATGCTGCCTACGAAGATGAGAAGAAAATGATGCAGGATTTGAAAAAAATTCGTGAAGACCGAGAAAAGCTCATACTCGAAGCAGAACAACTCGAACGTGACGCTGACTACGCCGCTGTCGCTGAAATCCGATACAAGAAACTCCCTTCCCTCGACACAGAACAAAAGAAACTCGAGGCTATTGCAGAAGCTCGGCGGGCAGATGGTCGAAGTTTCTTCCGAGACACGGTCGACATAGAGGACATAGCAGCCGTTATTTCTCGCTGGTCAGGCGTGCCCGTCGGCAAACTCATCCAGACAGAAAATGATAAATACCTCCACCTTTTCGAGCACTTACAAGAATCCGTCAAAGGACAAGATCACGCTCTCAGGTCTGTGGCTGAAGCAGTCCAGAGATCAAAGGCAGGACTCTCAGACAAGAACAGACCAATCGGAAGTTTTCTTTTCTTATGACCGACTGGTGTCGGTAAAACTGAAACAGCGAAAGCGCTCGCAAGTGCCCTCTTCGATCACAGTGGTGCTTTCATCAGAATCGACATGAGTGAGTACGGCGAATCACACTCTGTGGCACGCCTCATCGGATCTCCTCCAGGGTATATCGGACATGACGAAGGTGGACAACTCACCGAGGCCGTCCGTCGGAAACCCTTTTCAGTACTCCTCTTCGATGAAATAGAAAAAGCTCATCCTGATGTCTACAATGTCTTTCTTCAGATTCTCGATGATGGTCGACTGACGGATGGAAAAGGTCGCACTGTCGACTTCCGAAATACCATCATCATCATGACCAGCAATATCGGTTCTGAGAAGATTATGGATTTCTTTAGTGAAGAAAAAGGTGGACACAATGTCGACGATATCCAGATGAAAGCCTTGAATGATATGATGATAGGGCAACTCCGAAACTATCTCCGTCCTGAGCTCATCAATCGTATCGACGACATAATTGTCTATAGACCACTCGGCGACGAAGTACTCCGCTCTATCATCGACCTCGAATTGGCGAAGGTGTCTACCATGCTCGCTGAAAAAGACATCACCGTTACTTGGGATACATCCGTCCATGACTACCTGATGAAACATGGTATCGATCCTCAGTTCGGTGCCCGCCCTCTCCGTCGCGCCGTCACAAAATACATCATCAATGCTCTATCGATGAAACTCCTCGATGGAAGTATCCAGGAAGGAAATAAAGTCAAAGTGAAATTTGAAGAAGAGAAAATTAATATTCAATAGTTTTTCGATTGAAGGACTATATATTTTTCTCTTTCTTCCGACGAATTACGAGACCACCAGAAGAATCCCGGAGACCAAGTACAGATCCCGGAAGAGATTGGGCAGTAAATCATAGCTTAGCAGCGACGACTTGGACAGCTTCGGTAGCAAGTGGATGACATGGTGTAATATGGTATGTATGTGGTACACAGCTGGCTCTATGAGATTGTTTCGTATGAGTGCCGAGAGTGCGTTGAAGTTGGGTAAAAAATCATCGACCATTCTCAGCAAACATATCAGCCAAGGCCATGAGATAGGTCGTAGCTTGATGAGAGTCAGTCATGGGTATTTGTGGGCTTGGAAGATGAGCTCCTACTCGTTGTACTATATCATCAGCTCTTTTGTCATGATGATAGCTGTGACATTTTTTCATGACTTGGATGATTTTTTCAAAAAGAATGAGACCTGGAGCTTGTGGAATATGGTGTATTTTTTGGATATGATTCAAAAAACTTTCTACCTCATTCACATCAGGACCCGAACGAGATTGAGAGAAAAATAATATAATATCATCTACCGGGATATTTATCGGAAGAGTTTTTTTATCTTCTTTTGGTCCGTAAGTAATATCCGAAGAACAAATTTCCTCCAGGTCGGAACGAAATATACCTGTCGTATATTTCATATCGTACATCCGATGATGACGCTCGACATACTGTCGATTTTGGAGAGCATCGAGGACATTGATGGAGCGAGCAAAGATCACTTTGCCTTTGTATTTATCGTGAATTTCTCGGATATCGGTATCATCCATAAGGTCGGCTGCAATATACTCAAATCATATACCGAGTTTTTCATGCGTTGTACCCAGAACCTCTCGACAACTCTCGACACCTTCAACAGCAATATCGACACAGACATACTTAGTTTTTTGTAGGCGTGCTCTCAATATTGATGCTTGTTGATGCTGTGCCAGAATAGTCTCTACGACAGCCAGCGTTTCTGGTATACCATTCGCATGCCATGTACCCGTTTCTAGAATCACGTATTCAGGCCGGTCTCCTGCTTCTTCGAGAGCCTCGATGATATGTTCGGCTGATGCCTGAATTATTTCAGGACTTTTAGCAGATTCTGTACCAGCATCACCAGACTCTCCACGTGCTCCCTGGAGGGCTCAGAACCAACCCCAGCCATCTTTTTGCAATCTCTCCAGAAGGGGTCATTCTTTCGGTATTTTTGTTTCAAACATTGCAACACCTGGAAGAGGTTTTTTTTCTAAATGAGCTCTTAGGTATGCTTCCAGTTGGTCGAGGAAGGGAGCAATATCGCTGTAATTATATCTGACATCGATACGAATCTCATGCACACTATCTTCATCGCTCGTGATAACTTCAATAGGTAGGATATGAGCATGGTTATTGGCAGACATACGAGAAAAATACACCTCACAATTTTTCCAAAATGGATGGTCGGTATAGTCTCTTTTCAATTGTTTCAATTTCTCTAACACGGGATTCAAGAGTGGAAGGAATTCAGCAGAATACTGTGCCTCACTTTTTGGTTTTTTCTCACTCGAATACAATCCTGGTGGAGTAATAATTCTCATGCCTTCAGCATGGTAGAGCTGTTCAGCCCGATGAAGGTCCTGAGCATTTTGGTGGGCAATATTATCAAAACCATTTTGATGTCGTCACATGCCGACAACATCTCACAAAAGCGCAAAACTCTCTCCTTTGGAACCCATAAAATGTATACCAGAAGCTCCTGCGAGTGACAACGCCCATTCCAAACAATTGATGGTAAATTGATCGGCGAAGACTTTTACATAACCATCCTTGTTAGCTTTCTCAAATTTCTCAAGAAGAAAAGCAGCTTCTGGATGTTTCTCAGGGATGATATTCATGAGGATAAACCAGAATTTGAGTGCTGCTAAACTCATCACATGAGGGAGTCCAATCAAAATCGGGATTTCCTTACCTTCAGGAGCCGAGCGAAGCTGCATAAGAGCCTGATAAAATGTATCGGGCATAAATGACGCTGGCTGAGAAATCATAGCTGACATGCCGTGATGTATTTTACTACTCACGCGGCCATCAGTATCAGTATGATAATTCCACGCACCGAGAATAGGAGTTCCTGGGAAAGCACCTCTTGCATCGTCCATAAGCTCTCGGACATCAACCTGGTCGTACAAAAAATTTTCTAAAAGAGGAATATGAATTTGATATATTTCGAGAATTTTTTGAAGTTTTCGAAGAGGATGTCCACCACTCACCACGAATAATCCAGCTGGATTATTGAGCTGTCACAGGTGTCCTCGCAGGGTTTCACGATTATACATCTGTGCTGGTAGTGTACGGATATGCCTGGACTCGACATCCTCTGCCAACGGAGCTACATCACGACTCGGCTGCCGGTGTGTTATCTCCGCGAGGAGTGATATGGCGAGATCTCGATGTTTCTGGGGCATTCTCTTGAATATTGGTGATTTCTGGAGAATCGACCGAAGATTTCGAGCCAAAAATACAATTGGCACTGGAAAGTGAGGTAGGGCTGTCGTAATAAGAGTATCTGCCGTTTTGGAACGAATGAGTCCTGAAATCAAGTCTACATCCGCAGCAAATCGTTCTCAATCAGCAGGACTATCTGGTGGTAAGAGCTCGACACTGACATGTCCATGGGGTTGTAACAGCTGCTCTCACATACTTTACTATTAAAATAAATATTTATAAAGAATTATGAGAGTATAGATAAGAAATATTTTTGTCTATGATTTTTAACGTTAATTTTAAAATAAGATAGTCGACAACTTCGACAAAATAATAGACAAAACCTCTTCCAAACCATCAGAATACAGTTGTAAATAGGGATTCCTTGCAAAAGGATGACAGAGTCTATCATATGCAATATGAAGAAACTGTTTTTTGTCGTGATTACTCTTATTTTCTTGAGTAAAACGTTTGCGCTCGATACTTCTTGCTTGCTGGTGAAGAGCCAGCCTATCACTGTATCTCCAGGGGAAATCATCGAGGTAGAAAACTATTTTGAGATATACCCCGTGCAGTGAACAGAAATAGCTCCTCTTAAAAAACTCAATAAAAGTTCTCCAGCCGAATATTTCGATTATTCTATCATTCAATCAAGTGGACTAAAGAACCCGACAGGATCATACCTCTCAGATAACAACCCTGCAACATTTATCCAATTTTCAGAAAATCCTAAATCGATCACCCTCAAACTAGACACACCAGTAACGGCTGGTAACTTTAGTTTTTTCCTTGATGCTGATATATTTGATTTCGCGGAAATTGAAATATCTAATGATGGTAAAAATTTCGAAGCCATTCTCCTGTCTGATATAGAATATTTCTCATTCTGATATATACGATTATCATTCATAGATATTCTCAAAAATTCTAAAACGACTCTCTTTGCACCAACAAAAATCAGGGATATCCTTTTTTCAAAAAAAGAATTACAAACCTATCTCATTAAAAGTATTTCATCTGAACCGATCTCCATCTATACTCAACCAAATTGTGAAAATACAGAGATAAATAAAGAACTCTCCGCTGCCTATCAAAAAGCAGAAACTATCAAAATGAGTACCACGATCAGCACAAGAAAAGTAGACACCATGATGAGTAAAAATGATGCCTACAATAAAGACAAGGACAGTGACAGTATCCCAAATAACGTAGACAATTGTCCTCTTAAATCAAACAAAGACCAAAAAGATACAGACAAAGATCTCATAGGTGATGTCTGCGATTTAGACCCAAAAAATCGTAATCCTCTCCTCGGAGATAGTGATTTTGACGGTATCGATGATGAGCGCGACAATTGTCCATTTACGAGAAATCCGGACCAATCAGATGAGAACTCCAATGAACGATGAGATGCCTGTAGTGACGATGATGGGGATGGACTGGTTGGCTCTGTCGACAATTGTCCGAGCGTACCAAATAGGGACCAAAAGGATGTAAATGTGAACAATATAGGAGATGTGTGTGAATCAGATCGTGATAAAGATGGGTTTTTTGATATCATGGATGTCTGTCCTGGAATCGCAAATCCAGATCAGAGGGATTCAGACTCTGATGGTATTGGTGACGCTTGTGATAATTGTGATAGATATAATCCAGATCAGCGAGATGAGAATGATGACAAAAAATGAGATGTCTGTAGTGAATGGGAAACATATGAAAAATCACATGATGATGACAAAGATGGCATTATAAATTGGGAAGATAATTGTCCAAAAATAGGAAATCCTAAAATAAAAATGATACATCCAAAAACTGGTAAAGAAGAGCTCATGCAACCAGACAAAGACTCTGATGGTATTGGCGACGCTTGTGATAATTGTGTCGACATCCAAAACAACGATCAAGAAGATACAAATCAGAATAATCAGGGGGATATGTGTGAAGATATAGATGGCGATGGCCGACAGTCATATGAAGATAATTGTCCGCTCGACAATAATCCTGATCAAGCAGATAAAAATAATGATGGTATTGGCGATCTCTGTGATGACACTGACCGAGATAGTATCCGTGCATCTGTCGACAATTGTCCTTATGTATATAATCCTGAACAGTTAGACTCAGATAATGACAAACGAGGGGATAAGTGTGATGACAAGGATGGACGATTTCTAGAATCAAATAAGAGTGTCTTTGTGGCCATATTCGCCATTATCGGCATTGCGATGCTCTGAGGCATAGTTGTTCTCGGTAAAAAACTCCTCTCTTCTCACTAATTCTTATTTTCTTTCTATGGGAAATCCGCTCAATAAGCTCGCATGGGTTGCATCGCTCGCACTTGGTTTTCCAGTGTGAAATGTCCTCTTTTCTCTCTCATTCGGATATATAGGGGGAGGTTCAATACTCTATATCTGCATAGGAGTTCTCGCTGGTATACTATTCAAATTAGCTCTTTTCCCAGAAGATGTATTTGATAGTCTCTCTGTTCGAGCATGAAGCAAAAAAACAATTAAAAAAGAGGAGGAGGAAACAGAAATAGTAGAAGAAGTATTCGCAACAATAAAAGAAAGGCCTCAAGCGAAAGAAAAGCCAGAACCTATCATCTATGAAAAACCAAAGCCATCAAAGCCAAATCCTCTTGTGAGCTGGTTCGCAGAAAATACACTGGCAAAGGTAGGAGGACTCCTGATTTTCCTCGCTATCATAGCTTTTTTGAGTGTCATCTATACTCAGATTGGGCCTGTGGGACGACTCGTCATCAGTATACTTGTATCATTGAGTATTTACGGAGTTGGGGCCTATCTTTTTTCAAAAAAAAGTTTCATTCACGAATCACAGATTGTGCTCGGTGTAAGCATAGCTTCTCTATACCTGTCTCTCCTCTACATATTTCGAGTACCAGTATTTGTGGAAAATTTTGGTGATAAATTACCCTACATTGTCCTGGTCCTACTCACTATAGCCGTCATCTGGTGATCCATAACTGGTATGATTTTTGGAGCGACTTCATTGTTTGCGTTTTCGATTGCTATAGCATATATCAATCCTTTTTTGATTGGAGCAAATCTTTCTACCATCCAATTTCTCATCTATATCATCTTGATTTCTGGTGGAGCAATAACTACAGCGAACTATCTGATAAAACAAAAGAGGGATAACTCTCTCGCTTCGACAGTACTTCATATAGCTTTCTGGTGATCACTTATCCTTATTTGATGGGTGAGTACTCGTACTACTTTCGAATTCAATAGTGTCTTAGTCGTCATAGTAGCATTGACAGCGGGAACGAGCTGGGTAGCGAGTTTTTTGAAAGGCACGAAATCCCTCAGTATTTTCTTGATTGTTGGAAGTGTGAGTCTCTTTTTGACGATGGTATGAACGGAGATATATAATACTCTGAGCGGATCTGTTATTCTGGGTGCAAGCGTCGTCTGTATTTTTGGTATGCTCGGTAAATACAAAATGAAACTTGGGGCAACGACACTGATAACTATTTTTTGTTTGCCTCTCATACTCTGGGTGGCATGATATATCACAGGTTTTTGGCTTGCACCAGTGATAGCCTTTGGTGGTATGATACTCCTCTATGCTGCATTATTGATGATTTTTACAGTCATACCGAGCTGGTTCAGTTCAGTTCTTTTTATACTTTTTGGAGTTACTGGTGTCTTTTTCACTCCAGGATTATTTGCCGATATCAGTCTGACTTCTCGCTATCTCTTGATGGCTATCGGAGTATTTCTCTTCGCATTTGGACATTATTTCACACTCAAGAGAAATATAGCAATCACGCCGATTATTCATACTCTCACGAGTCTCGGACTCCTCGCACTCAATCGTCCTGGGACTACTCCATTATGGACAATACTGGCAGTATCTCTCCTGACATTGGCAACAATAGGTATCAGTTTTTATGCTTACAATAAAAAACTTCAGAGTTCTCTCGATCACATACTCGTGCCAATTATCGGTGCCGCGAGTCTCATCGGGACACTCCTCTATTTCGGAACTATTCAGGCTCATTGGGGCATAGCCCTGGGATGAATATTGCTCATAGTCGCAGCTGTCTATATCTGAGCATTTATGGTATGTCTGAAACCACTTCAGCAAAAAATGGAGCAATATATGACCGTCACGTATCTCGCGATTGCTACGAGTATTATTACACTCGCCATTGCGTATCTCTTTTCAGACTACGAAAGTGCCAAAACTCTTGCCTGGATCATCGAAGCATCGCTGATATTCACGGTCTATGCTCGATTTCCAAATCCCTGGATACTCACAGGTGCTATTCTCGTACAGGTTGTTGGAATAAGCCAATTTGCCATCATGGGACCAGAATTACCAGAAAATATAGCCGTGTTCACCGTCGTATTGCTCTCTTCATTTTGGAATATCTGGTCTCTCCGAAATATCACGACCGAGAAAACATGGGCTGCAGAAATCGTACTTTTTATAAGTACATATGTATGGTTTGGCAATTTCACATTCTATAATGGATGGTCCAACCAAGATATATTTATTGTTTCGGCAATATTCATAATGCTCCTATCAATACTTATGGCTTTTGCATTCAAAAAAGTATTTTTCTCGTGACTCATGTTATTAACACTGATATTCTCAATAGAAGCAATTGATATGCTTGAGCGAGAACTATTTTACGATACAGAAAAATGGGTCCATTTTATTACTCCTTTTTGTTTGTTTGTCTCTCAATACTATTTTACACAAAAACAACCAGGCATTTTCGCGAAGATACAGTGGATCATAATTGGAATAGGTACTTTCGTGGTATCAAGCATTTGGGTAGACGGTCACTTCGCAAATCAATACATGCTCACCATCTGGTGGTCACTCTGGATTGGAGGACTCCTCACTATCGGTATCAATCGTAAAATATCCATCCTGCGTTCATTCGGACTCATGGTATACCTCCTCACACTCGGAAAAATACTCTTCGTTGATCTAGGGCGTATTTTTTCTTCAAATGAAGGATCTGGGGTCTATGTCGGAATAGGGATTATTATGCTCCTCGGTATAGTCTCGATAGGACTCTCAATGCTCTACAAGAGACTCATGGGCGATGGAGCTCTGAAGAGAGATTTTCTCTTTCAGGGGGGTATAACAGAAAAAGAAAATATAAAAGATACACTCCTCAAACTCGATATATCAAATATCAAAGGTGTTACTTTTAGTTCTCCGAATGAAAAACCAATTCAATCAGGAGAGTCTGAAAATCTAAAACGAATAGCACTCTACATCGTCAAAAAAACAAAGAAAAATATATTTGAACCTGGGGAACTCGACGAATTTTATACTCTTATTGCCCCTGTTATTGAAAGTAAATATGGTTCTGATGCCCTCGCAAAAGGCAAAACTATGATGAAAAATTTCGTCAAAAAAGGCGGTACTATCGAAATAAAATCATAATGAGCAGCTTCGTTCGACTCTTATTAATATTATTTCTCCTGGTGTGAGGAGGTTTTTCTTTCTGGTATTTTTCAAAAGTTCCAAGTCTCGATCGTGATTGGAATGATGATCAAAAAATACTCGCAGAAATATCATTCAATGGTACAAAAATTGGGCTCAAAAATGGCCGTAATTTTGATTACAAAAGTGAGAAGGAATACACAATAGATTATTATGATACGCATTTTGATACGACGAAATTGAGTCGTGCTTGGTATATTATTGAGCCCTTTGGTGAAAGAGACGGACCAGCACACACCATGCTCGCTTTTGACTTCAGTGATGGACAACACGTAGCTGTGTCAGCAGAAATTCGTAAAGAAAAAGGGGAATCTTTCGATGCTCTAAAATGACTCTTGCGACAATACGAACTCGTCTATATGGTAGGTGATGAGCGTGATCTTATTGGTCTCAGGAGTAACTACCGAAAAGATACAGTGATCATGTATCCTCTCAGGATACAGCCTGACAATCTCCAGAAATTCTTCATCTCTGTCATGGAAAGGGCTCAGAGACTATCAGTACAACCAGAATGGTACAATACGATTACCAACACGTGCACAACAGCAATACAAAATCATGCGAATCTCCTCCTCCCAGATGATAAAAAAATACCCTGGAGCAAACAAATACTTCTCCCAAAATATTCAGATGAGATTGCCTATAATTTAGGACTGATTGATACAAAATTACCACCCGAAGAGGCTCGTAAATATTACACCATCAACGAACGTGCTCTCGGTGCTGATAAAGAAAAAGATTTTTCTCGTAAAATACGTCCAGAAATCCGATAAAAGTGGACAGCAACGAAGAAAAAAATACAATATTTCTATGAAAATAATACTCCTTCGATTGCTACTCGCTCTAGGTATTTTGACTCTCCTCGGATGAATCATCATTGGTGCCAACGAATATTTTGCTCACAAAAAACTCCAAGAACGCCTCTCACAATTCACGGGAGAATATGCTGAACTGGCTCAAAAATGTCTCTGAAAAGAAGACGGCCTGAGTTGTTGTATAACTTCTGTGGAGTCTATGCAAAGAGCTCAAGCAACAATAACACCAGAGAAATGATGTCCCGATGGGAGTGTTGTGAACTCCCTCAAGTGCATTAGCTCCTATGCATGGTGTGAGAAAAAAGACCTCAAACCAAAAGACCTCAAGTGAGCACCGCCAAAAGAAATTATCAAATATTATTAGACCGTCTTTCGCATATACCCAACAATACGGTAAGTGACTGGGGTAAAGAGCGCCTCTATGGCAACCTTGAAAACGATATTTGAGAGAGCCAGGGCAAAGAGATCAGCATGTCACATAGTGCCCAGAAATGCTATCAAACAAAAGACGGTACTGTCGAACGTCTGTCCAACAAGTGTCGAACCAATGGTTCTCATCCAGAGCCATTTTTGTCCTGTGATTTTACGAATAGCGAGCAATGTCCATGCATTTGAAAACGTACCGGCGAGATAACCAAATATGCTTCCCAGAGTAATACGAGGTACCAGTCCGAGAATAGCTTCGTAACTCCCTTGATTCTCCCAGAAACCAGCAGAAGGAAGAATTTGAACTATGTAGAGAATAACAGCATTGAGAACTATACATGCAAACCCGAGTAGAATAACCTTTCGAGAAACTTTCCAACCATACACTTCAGCAAATATGTCTCCAAAAATATAAGAGAGTGGAAAGAGAATAGTCCCGGCGTCAAGCGTCAAACCGGCAAACTCCGTCATTTTTGTCGAAGCAATATTGGAGATAATGAGGATAACACAGAAAAATGTTACCAAAACTGTAAATCGAAATGAGTTCATAGAAAATAATTAATGATTTTTCACCCAATCGACGAGAGATGTAAGTGAATTATGAGTGATGATAGAGAGACCTTTTATATCCTGATATTTTGACTGAGAAACGGGTATATGAATCGTTTTGAAGCCAAGCTTCTTTGCTTCTTCCAGACGTTTTTCGAGTTGGGCGACAGGTTTGATAACACCAGTAAGTGATATTTCTCCGAGGAAGAGTGCATGATCAAGAGGCTTCTTCTGATCTGAAGAGAGAAGAGCTGCGACAATGGCCAAATCTACTGCTGGTTCCCCGACCGAGAGACCATGCGAGACATTCACATACACGTCATCAGAATCGAGGTTTATTCGTCAAAATTTGGCGATCGTCGCCAAGAGGAGTTCTATTTTTTGGCTTGAAATACCTCTTGCTGACCTTTTTGGATATGGGTACTTTGTCGAATGTGTCAAAGCTTCTATCTCCATAATAACAGGTCTATTCCCCTCAAGAGCTATAGTCAGAGCTGAGCCAATTTGTGGTGTTGTTTTGAGGATACCTTCAGCTGGATTTTTGAGATCCAGGAGTCCAAACTCACCCATTTCAAAGAGACCAATAGCGTCTGTCGGGCCAAAACGATTTTTCATGGCACGAAGAATCCTATAACTCTGATACCTGTCTCCTTCGAGAAAAAGGACTGTATCAACGAGATGCTCAAGCGTCTTTGGGCCAGCCAAGTCGCCATCTTTCGTTACATGACCAATCAGAATAACGGCAGTATTCGTATTTTTTGCAAAGTGCATAGATGTCTCGGCAATGGATCGAATCTGCGCCATACCACCACTTGATCACCCCTGAGACTCAGAATAGAGAACACTCACAGAATCGATAATCACAATAGGATGTGGAGCCGATTGAAGGGTGGCGATGATGTCTTCGACGATTTCACCATGAAAAAAGTGAATATGTGGATTTGAAACGCCGAGACGATGAGCACGACCAGCTATTTGTTCTTCGCCTTCTTCACCAGAAACATAGAGAACGGGTGTTTCCTCCGAGGCACACCACTGAGCAAGTTGAAGGGTCAATGTCGACTTTCCAATACCTGGTTCACCCGAGAGAAGTGTGAGACTTCCGCGTACCAATCAGCCTCCGAGGACACTCGCAAGTTCGACACTTTCGACACTGAGACGGGTATGAGATGTCGAACGTGGGTTCAAATTTACTACATCCCCTTTTTTACCAGAGACTTTTGGTTTTCCTGATACTTTGATGACTTCTTGCTCAATCAAAGTATTCCACTGTCCACATTGTGGACATTGGCCTGACCATTTGAGTTGGGTATGATGACAATTGGAGCAAGTAAACATACCCCTATTGTATTCATAACTGCCAAATTTCTATACTAGACTCTGAAAGTGATTTTGAGATCAGCCACATACCCAACTATACCAGTTATAACAGACGAGATAGTACGAGCCCAGACATAGTGAAATGCGAGATAGTGTATGAGGGCATAGGTAATAAACAAAATTGCTATAAGAGAATACAGGGCGATGATGAGAAATCGGATATATCCTTTTTTAAAATGGACAGCGGACTGAAAAGTCCATCGCTTATTCACATAAAAACCTATAAAAGACTCCGCAATGAAAGCAATAGCACAAGAGAGTAGATAATGAACTCCGAAAAATCTCGTAAAAAACCATACTAAAACAAGATTTGCCACGAGCATGAGAAATCCCGCAAAGGTGTAACGGCTAAACTGATGAATATGGTGTCTATGATGGTGAGAAAAACTATGTTTATGTGCGGCGAGAAAAGTCATGCTTGAATTTATGAGCATAACTTAGCATAAATATTTTAAAGTGTCAAGTTATATTTTCTATTCAAAGTCTTTTCTCTCAAAAAAGTCTTTCTGATGTTCTTGTCCACGAGGCTGCACAACGTGTTTGATGGCACAACTATAGAGCTCCATCTGGTTCACTACCGCTTTGGCATATCCAACGAGACCGTTGGCATACTCACAATACAAACAATTAAATTTTTGCCAAAAAGTAAGTTTTGCAAGTTTATATCTATCCAAAACTACATAATCTCTGCGGCGAATATGCGGGATATCAAAGATGCGAAAATAGATATTCTGAAATTGATACAGAAAAATATCCATCAAAATCAGAGGAAAAATGCAAATATAAGAAGAAATAGCGGCTACAATGTTAAGGATAGCATTGGAACAGTCGAATTTGAGTCCTTGTCCTGGTATAACATGTTTAGCCATAAAAAGTATATTATAAGCACAGACTACACTACTTCTCCCTTAAAATCAAAAAACTTGAGAACAAATAAAAGATGAACCTCGAGGAGTTCGAGAAAAAACCACAAAAAACACTCTTAATAGAGTGCTTTTAATTAACAATGGTGCCAAAGAGGGAGATATGACCAAAGTCATATCGAGTTCGAACCGCGGGTTCGAGTCATCGATAAAACAAGAGAGAACTCGCTTGCGCACCCGTCTTATTCTAAATGCGATTTGCGCATTTATCCCCTCTCTGCGCAATTTGCCACCTTCACTCTTTCTGCCATTCAGGCAGTGTTCGGGTTAGCTTCTCGTCTCAAAAATCAGAAATAAAAAATACCCTTACGGGTATTGTTTTATTTCTGGTGCCCAAGAGAGGACTCGAACCTCCATGCCTTGCGGCGCTACCACCTCAAGGTAGTGCGTCTGCCAATTTCGCCACCTGGGCATTGCATGGTGTACTATAAGACTATTTTTCGTTTTTCAAGTTTTTTGCTTTTTCTTCTTTGCTTTTGAGGTATTCACGAATAACTTCTGAAGCAGCTGATTGCCCACCGAGGCCAAATGCAAGACCAAAAGCCAAACTCACCGCAGAAACAAAACCAATAAGAATAGAGCGAACCAAATATTCTGGTATAATCTCAATAGGCCCGGTATTGATGAGGTTGATGACAATAGCAAAAATAAAGAACAAGAACAAAACCACTGTGATATTGGCAATAATAACAGCTGTTCTCGGATTCTCGAAATTGACAGTATTGTAGACAATATTGTAGAGAGTACGGGACGTCTGAACACCAAGAAATGTAATAAAGACAGCAAGGAAAAGATATGGGAGATAGCTGACAACACTATTGAGAAATTTCTCTACTTCAGTATATCCCGCGAGCTCCACTGCACTCCGAAGAAATAATATAAAAATTGAAACAGCAATATATTTACCAACAGCTTTGGGAAGAGGATCACTCCCAATTTTGGTACCATGTCATAAAAAACGGTGAAGGAGGTTTTCTAATCCAGTTGACCGCAAAAACCAAACGATAAAATAATAGGCTACAACTGAGGCACCCATACCAAGCAGGAGGCGTTGTCCACCCAAGACCCATGGAGACTGAGACCAATCATAACCAAGCAAGGTATAAAGCTGAAAAGAATCGTTCATAGAAGCATTGTATACTATTTTGTACCCTTGTGCAAATATAGGGAGCTAGTTTTTCTCAAATGATAATTCCAGTATTTTATCACGCAGATTGGCAGCTTTTTCGAAATCGAGATTGGCAGCAGCCACATCCATTTCGAGTTCTAGTCTCTTGATATAAGCCTCGAGACTGACTCATTTTGGTACTTCAGAGGGTTCTTGTTTGTCTTTGAATCAGAGATCTTTGATACTCGAAATAACGGTAGTAGGAGTGATGTTGTGTTGAGTATTATATTCTATTTGAATTTGACGTCTTTTAGCTGTTATATCCATCGTTTCTTGCATAGATCTAGAAATAATTCACTCATGGGAATAAAATACAACATAACCATTGGAGTTTCGAGCGGCACGACCGACAATCTGTATGAGAGATTGGGTAGACCGTAGGAATCATTGCTTATGAGCATCGACGATACCAATAAAGGAGACCTCTGGAAGATCGAGTCATTCTCGAAGCAAGTTAACACCAACAATGACATTGACTTTGCCAATGCGGAGATCTTTGAGAATTTTGAGACGTTCGATAGTATCAATCTCAGAATGAAGATAATGAGCAGAGACGCCATGCTCTCGGAGGTATGTAGCGAGATCCTCACTCGATTTTTTTGTCACCGTCGTGATGAGAGCACGTTCGCCACGTTCGACAGCTTTGCGGATATTGTCGAGGAGGCTTTCGACGAGTCTGTCCATCGGTTCCACCGTTATGAGAGGATCGAGAAGTCCTGTTGGTCTGATTATTTGCTCCACGACAGGTCCACCTCGCTCTATTTCTGACTGTCATGGGGTAGCTGAAATGCACACAAATTGTTTGATTTTTGATTCAAATTCTTCGAAAAAAAGTGGACGATTATCGTAGGCACTTGGGAGTCGAAATCCATTTTCAATCAACATATCTTTTCGAGCTTTATCACCCGCAAACATACCCCGGACTTGAGACAAAGTAATGTGTGATTCATCAACAAAAGTCAGGTAATTCTCAGGGAAAAAATCCAAAAGTGTCATAGGTGGAGCTCCTGGTTCTCGCCCATCGAGGTAACGAGAATAGTTTTCGATACCTTTCACATATCCTACCTCTGTCATCATTTCCAAATCATATTCGACACGAGTTTTGAGACGTTCAGCAGCTACGATATTGCCTTGTTCTTTGAAATATTTGATGCGTTTTTCGAGCTCTCCGAGTATAGCAGGTTTGATTGCTTTGACATGTTCTGGGCTCGTGACAGTGTGTGAGGCAGGAAAAATATCAATAGAATTCACTGATTCGAGAACATGGGAGGTAATAGGCTGTACAACGCGTATATTCTCTAGTTCTGTCCCGAAAAATTCGAGACTATAGTAGAGTTCGTGACTCGCAGGAAATATCTGGAGAGTATCTCCAAGCACACGAAACATACCTTGTTTGAACTCGAGCGTTCCTCGTTCGAACTGAAGTCATACGAGCTTATCAATGAGTTCTTTCATGACATATTTTTCTCCAACTCGAAATGACATAACGCCTCCGAGATATTCTTCCTTGTTACCAATACCATAGATACAGCTCACAGAGGCTACAATGATGACATCCTCGCGAGTGAGGAGTCACTCTGTCGCTGCATGTCGCAACCTATCTATCTCATCATTGATAGCAGAATCCTTTTCGATATATGTATCGGTTTTTTGGATATATGCTTCGGGTTGATAATAATCATAATAACTCACAAAATAATGCACCGCATTATCAGGGAAAAATTCACGAAACTCCTGACATAATTGGGCGGCGAGTGTTTTATTATGGGCGAGAATGAGTGTTGGGCGTTGGACTTTTTGGATAATGTTCGCCATTGTAAAAGTTTTACCGGAGCCTGTTACGCCCTGAAGTGTTTGAAATCGATTACCAGATTGGATACTCTGCACGAGCTTTTTGATTGCCTCGGGCTGGTCACCAGTAGGTTGATAATTACTTTTGAGTTGAAACGGCATTTTTGACGATTTTTAATGCTTCTTTCTCTTGATTATCAGTTCATTCTGTTATATCTCGAGCTGTTGGTATTATAATAAAGTCAGGAATTATGCCGACTCCGTCGAGGAGCTGACCGCCAGCAGTCCTCCAATGAGCAGTGGTGACCTTGAGTTGACCCCCATTACTGAGTTCAAAAAGCTCCTGAACAGATCATTTACCATAGGTTTGAGAGCCTATGATGGGGGCTTTGAGATAAAAATTGAGGGCAGAGGCGAGGATTTCTGCGGCCGATGCAGTGTTGGCATTAACGAGAACAAAAAGAGGTATGTTGGTATTTTTGTCTCCATATGATGTATATTGTTTGCTTTCTTTTCCCTCGACAGTGGCAATGATGGACCCCTTTTTGAGAAAAATGGAACCCACATCAACAGCGGCCTGGAGGGTTCCCCCACCATTTTCACGAAGATCAAGAAGTATTTTTTTGTATTTACCCTGGTACTTTTGGAGGGATTTTTGGACGTCCTGACCAGAATAATCATTAAAAGAAAAGAGTTTTATGTGCAGAATATCTCCTTCGAGTTTGTCTTCCATAATAGGTAGTTCGAGGTGTCGACGTATGAGAGTGACATCTTTTTTGGTTCCGAGAACCGTTGAAAAAATCTGGATAACAACGGGTGTACCGGCGGGTCATCTGATTTTTTTAACAGCGTATTCTGCGGTCTTGCCATACAAAACTTCACCATCCACTTTTTGAACCAGATCTCCTGGTAATAATCCTGCCTCCTGTGCAGGAGAGCCTGGCAAAACTCCACGTATATATATATCACTTGCGTTGTTTTCTATATAGGCTCCGATGCCTTCAAAGTCGCCTTGTATCATCGTCTGAAATGCCAGAACTTCGTCTGGTGGAAAATAGGTAGTAAACCGATTACCGTATGAATTTACAAAACCAGATATGAGGTTATTTTGAATAGCATTTGTTGCTGGTCGAGGCAGGTATGCGTCGAGGATATTTTGCAACTCGGTATATGGTATGTTATTCTTATCAAAATCGGCTTTTGCTGGGTTTTTGAACACAGGGGAGCCTTGTCCAAGAAAGAACAAAGAAGAGAGGAAAATTCCTGTAAAAAAGAAAAGAATGTTTTTTTTCATAGAGCAAAACCCATTATCGTAAAATAGTTCTTTTTTGCTACTCTTTTTTTTACATTTTTTATTTGTAAAAAACTTCTCGTTTTATCTTATTTGGTAAAGATTTTTCCTATCGAGGGAAGTGTAAAAGAATATTTGTGTTTTGTTTTCAGATATGGTACTATGGTTTCACGAGTATGCCTTCTTATAAGATACATAGTTTAAAAGATAATAAAAAACTCTCATTTATAATAGAATGAGATTCTGAATCATCGGTGGAACAAAAGCTCTCAGGAGAAGGACATATTGTGCTTTCCGTGGAAGCTATCGAAGTGGATCAGGGTATACAATTTTTTTCTTTTGAAGGAAGAAAGCCCTCAGATAATTCTTTTATTTCAGGAAAAATATCGGCAGAAAATATATTCACGGCGTATGAAATGCTCACCAGGGATTATAATTACGGACTGAGTCGTCTATACCCCGCTGAAATTGAAGATATTGCCGAGCAAGAAAAAATATTTCAACAGCTCCTCCTCTCGTTCCAAGAAAAAAAAGTAGAAAAAAAAGTAGAAAAAGTAGATTCTTCGCAAGGAAAAATACAAAAGAATAAGAAAAACATACAAGCACTTATAGAATTCATAGAAACAGAAAAACCTCTTCCGGACGGAGAAACAATCATACAAGAACTCAAAAAACTAGACCAAATAAATAATAACTCAATTATTGAGGAAACCCTCAAAAACACGATAAAAAAAATATATAAAAACACTTCAAATAAACAAAAAATACACCCAACAATCAAAACAATCGCACACGATATACATCTATTTCTCATACCATCGTTTTATAGAAGACTCGGCGAAAAAATACAAAAAACTTTCGAGTTTTTTGCTCCCCTTATACACCCTTCGAACACAGATTTTTCATTGAAAAAAATACAAAAACAAGTAACAAACGATGCAATTCAAAAAGATCCACACATCAATAAACTTCTTCATCAAAAGTATCATTCCAGTATAATCAACCTCTTTGACACACGAGAAAGACAAGCGTATTTTTACGCTCTTTTTCGACAAAAACCAGCTATTTTTTTAGGAAAAAAATCTTCCAAAATCTTCCAAAAAATCCTCCGAACCACCTTAGTTGTCTTTATTTTTAGTCTGTGTGTACTAGCAGTTATGGGTGAGTACAGTGCATTTTTCTTCCCGACAGATATTTTTGCATTATTTTTCATTCTCTTGTTTTCATCTCTTGTTTTTCTAGACCAGACTGTATAATTTTTACATGTTTGTTCTCCTGAGTTTGATACATGTAGTTTTTGCGTCCATTTTCTTTCTCTTCGAGAGATATATAGAAATGGGGGGCATTATTTTGGTCTATATATTTTTCCTTTCCAAAGTTATTACGCCCCTTGATATATTTCATCGTCCTGCCTTTTTTCTCTCAAAAACACCAGACAATAAAACCCTCGAACAATCCCTTTATCTCAGTTCGGGAATACTTTTTTACACGGCACTTATCGGTATATCTCTCGGAATATCTGATTACTTTAATATATCAGTTGATCTACAACTCTTTCACTACAGTGTATTTTTTCTTACCAGTGTCATATACGGTATATATCTCCTTTTTTATCCGAAAAATCCGAGCGCCTTTCTTCTTTTCCGAACACACACTATTTTGGCAGGACTTATCGTGAGTGGCATGGTTCTCGGCACGCTCTTCTTCGGTCTGTTTTACATTGGCATTACGATGATCATCAATCTCATCTTATTGACGTGCGGCATGGCGATAGTGATCATTCTCGACAGAACAATACCCAAAAACACACACATTCTTACAGTCTACTTTTTTGTCTTTTACTCTTGTATGCTCGTCCTTGCACTGCTTTCTTTTGCACGACCAGAAATCAGTACTTCTATATTTTTTGTTGTTGCCACTCTCGCCACTCTCTATCTTATCTTCCCATTTTTTCTATCAAAGATTGTTAAAGACGGATACCTCAAGCTCCTCTCCTGGCACTTTTCAAATTTTGTCCTCGGCATTTCGTGGGCATGTTTCTTTTATTTTTCGTGGGCACTTTTCCTCTCCCCAGAATATTCCCACCTCGTTACCTATGTCGGATTTTTGCTCCTCTTTGCCCTCTGGGCCTGGGTATATGCTTCCGAGGATCACAATCCCCTATTTTTCTCAGGCATGCTCATCGTAGTAGGAACTCTCTATTCTTATCTCCTTTTTTCCAGCGGATTGTTTTTGGAGTTTTGGGTGATTACTATTTGTCTTTTTATTTTTGCAGGGCTCTTATTGCTCTCATCTCTGAATTACAAAAACAAAACCGAGGAGCTTATCCTCGCGGGAGGCAGTGTGATATTTTTATGTGTGGCAGATTTAGTTATGATTTTCCAGGACTACCAACTCTTCCAACTCTCTATTCTTTTCTTCTTTCAATCATTCCTCTGGTACGGCGCATATGAGATATTTCATCGACAATCATATGCTAAAAACGCAGCACTATAAACGATATATAGCGAATTTTTCCCTTGATGCAGTCGTTGTTGGAACATATTTTGATGATGAAATGCGGCGAAAAATTCACAGATTCAAATTTGTCCACAATCATGTCGACCATGTCTACTTTGAACGACTGTTTTCTTATATACAAAAGGAATACCCATATATTCCAGATGTCATAGTATATCCCCCCGTTAGTCTACGAGATAGAGTTCTGAGATGACCAAATCATGCACAACTTCTCGCCCAAAGTTTTTCGTCACCCGATGCCTCTATTTTGTGTCCATTTCGTAAAAAAATATTTTCTAGTCATCAATCACGGCGAATCAAAGAAGAGAGAACACGAGTGAGAGATGAATACTCGTTTAGTCTAAAATATAGAGAACATATCAAAAATAAAAAAATACTCCTCATCGATGATCTCATCACGACAGGATACACGGCTCATACCCTCGGACAGCTCCTCAAAAAAGCAGGAGCAAAAGAGGTAGTTGGCTATTTCCTTGCGAGCGAAAAGGTCTAACCGCCATGATTTACCACCTCTTGTTGCAAAGATATTATAGGATAGCGTGCTTTGTGCAGGTCAGAATCAGGAACAAGACAATTATTCTCATCAATATCACAAAATACATCTCCTACAGCAATCTCACCTTCAGAGGGTGCTTCTACTACTCTTAGTACAATAGTATTTTCCACACGAATGCCACGCAACAAAAAGAACAAATTACATTCTGTTTCTTGGTTGTGAGGACTCAGGTTTCCACCACGAATAGAGCCAACTAATAATCTTTCGGTGTCAAATTGCAATGTTTCCAGACGAATCCCTTTATTTCCGAGATATCTGCCCATACCGGATGGAAATGACACTTCGGATGGCGATAAAATAAGCTGTATTTTAGCGGTTGCCTTCGAAGGAGGAGCCATAGGAGGTTTTGGCAAACCAGCATAAGGATTATTTATTGGTTCGGCGTTTGTTTCCGATACAGAAGTAGTCATGTTCATATACTACCATAGAGAATATTCTCTGTCAAAAACTTGCCACAATACGATAATTTTCTATACTCTCATATCGCTTCCATTTATGTCCAATACTATTGATCTTTTCGGAGTCACAACCCATAATCTACGAGATGTAGATGTATCTTTTACTAAAAACGCACTCACCGTCCTCACTGGTGTGAGCTGATCAGGTAAATCATCCCTCGCGTTTACCACTCTCTGTAATGAGTGACAGAGACGCTATCTCGAATCACTCTCCACCTATGCTCGTATGTTTATAGGGGGCATGAGCGAAGAAGCAAAAGTGCGAGAAATACGTGGTCTCACCCCCACCATCAGTATTGAACAAAAAACCGTTGCCCACAATCCACGTTCGACCGTCGGGACCATCACCGAAATATATGATTTTTATAGGCTTTTCTTCTTGAGTCTCGGGACACGCATATGTCCTCATGATGGTGAGGCTATGATCAAAAAAACACATAAAGACGTAATACAATATATCGCCAAGATCAAATCAGGAACTCGAATCGGTATCTGTAGTCAAATACGAAAAACATTTGAAACAGGACTAGAGCTTCGAGATTTTGTAGGTCAAAAATGATTTGTGAGGTATTTGGCGAACAATCATGTCTACAATCTCTCAGATGCGCTTCCAGAAAAGACAAATGACGCATGGATTATTGTCGATCGTATCGAAATAGATCATGACGATGCGACTCAGACTGACCGCCTTTCACAGTCGATTTCTACAGCCTTTGAGCACGGTGAAGATGTCGTTGGTGTCTATTATTTTGACGAGGAAATAAAAAAAAGTAAGACCAAAAACAGCATAGAGATTTTTTCACGAGCCTTTCGTTGCCCACTTTGCGGCTATGTCCCAGAAGAGCTCACTCTCTCTCATTTCTCATTTAACTCGCCAAAATGAGCCTGTCCAACGTGTCATGGTATTGGTTCTCTGCTCGACTTCACCGAAGAGTCTGTTATTGATCCAGACAAAACTGTTGAAGAAGGATGTATCATGCCATGGACACCTGATTCATATTATTATTTTGTACTCCAAGGAGCATGTAAACACCACAAAATACCAACGAAAATCCTCTACAAAGACCTCACCGACCGTCAAAAAAACATCCTCCTCCATGGTTCTGACGAGAAACTCTCACTCTCGACACCACAGATGCAGAAACCATGGAATGCCAAATATCCGGGCATTATTCCCTACATGAACCGTGTCTATCATGATCCGGATACGAGCGAATCTCTCCATGAAAAAATAGATCCATTTGTTGTATCCTCGACATGTTCGACATGTCATGGATATCGTGTTGGGCAAGACGCGCGCAGTGTCATAGTAGACAATAAACATATCGGTCAGGTCGCAGAGCTCTCTGTGGAGCAATCCATAGCATTTTTTGACCAACTCCAACAATCAAAAGAAGATACAAAAATCGCTGGTAATATGCTCAAAAATATCCGTGACCGTCTCAAATTTCTCAAAGGTGTTGGTCTCGGATACATGACACTCTCTCGACGTTCCAACACTCTCTCATGAGGGGAATCTCAGCGTATTCGTCTTGCAACGCAGGTGGGAACAAGACTAGAAGGCATCACCTACGTCCTCGATGAACCATCTATCGGTCTCCATCCACGTGATAGTAGACTCCTCATAGACAATCTCCGAGAACTCGTCAATCTGGGTAATACAGTCATCGTCGTCGAGCATGACGAAGACATCATGTCTACTGCCGATGAAATCATCGATATAGGACCAGGAGCAGGTGTCCATGGTGGTAATATCATATTCCAATGAACACACGCAGAACTCCTCAAATCAGACACACAGACAGGGAAGTTTCTCCGAGGTGAAGAAAGTATCCACATACCACCACTCAAGAAAAAACCAACAAAATATATCTCACTCAAAAATGCAACGGAAAATAACCTCCAAAATGTCTCAGTCGACATCCCTCTCGAAGCTTTAACGGTGGTTACAGGGGTGAGTGGTTCAGGCAAATCCTCTCTCATAAACAGGACATTTTCCCCTGTTATGCGCAACCTCCTTCATGGTACACGAGATCAGCATGGACCGATTAAGAGTGTTACCGGCTATGAAGAACTCGACAAAGTCGTCATTATCGATCAGATGCCTATTGGTAAAACCCCGCGCTCAAATCCAGCAACATATACCGGAGTTTTTACCGATATACGTGATGTGTTTGCACAAACCCTTGAATCTCGTGCTCGTGGATACGGTCCAGGACATTTTAGTTTCAATACAAAACAAGGACGTTGTGACGCTTGCGAGGGTGATGGTGTTCGTCGAATCCAGATGCACTTCCTCCCAGATGTTCATGTCACCTGTGAATCGTGTGGAGGTACTCGCTACAACCATCTCGTTCGAGAAGTTCATTTTCACGACAAATCTATCTCCGATGTCCTCGCTATGACGGTCGAAGATGCGGTCGTGTTTTTCGACAAATTCCCCAAGATTAAACACAAGCTCCAAACTATTCTGGAGGTAGGTCTCGGATATATCACACTCGGTCAATCAGCCCTGACACTCTCGGGTGGTGAGTCACAGCGTGTGAAATTGGCGACTGAGCTCGCTCGAAAGTCGACAGGTAAGACACTCTATATCATGGACGAACCCACCACAGGATTGCATTTTAGCGACATACAGAAACTCATGCTCATCGTGTCGAGTCTTGTCGAACGTGGCAATACAGTGGTCATCATTGAGCATCATCTCGATGTCATCGCCAATGCTCACTACCTCATCGATATGGGTCCAGAAGGGGGCGATAGGGGTGGTAAACTCCTCTATCAAGGACCTCGTGATGGCATACTTTCTGTGAAGTGATCATTTACAGCGGAATGTCTCCAGTCATATATACTACATAAAGAAGAGTTAAAAAATAAAAAGAAAAAATAATGGAACAACATATCGACATCTCTCACTTGTCTGGCTATCAAACTCCTGCGATGGCGAGGTATTTTGTAGTTTTTGACGGTCATAATGTCGACGAAATAAGGGCAGCTACGAAATTCGCATATGAGATGAAACTCCCTATTCTAACCATTGCTGGTGGCAAAAATAGTCTCCTCGCTTTTGACGAATACCCAGGACTCGTTATTCACAACGCTTCAGAGGGGTATGATTTGCAAAATACACAACTCAAAGTCCTCTCATGACAACCTATTTGGAGCCTCGCAGAAACCCTCGAGAGTGAACATGGGATTGATCTCTGGCATCGTTTTCAAGGCCTCCCGGGTTCTGTTGGAGGAGCGGTATTTGGCAATGCTGGCTGTTTTGGACTGGAAATCGGTCCGTATGTTACATCGGTTGATATATTGGATATGAAAACAGGAGAAATTCTCTCCAAAACAGGAGCAGAACTCAACTTCGACTACCGATGGTCCGAATGTAAGAATCATCCAGAATGGTTTATCCTCTCTATCAGTTTCGATCTCTCAGAACTCCGAGAAAAGTATCATTCAGACGAAGAACCACTCCTCTGGAGAGAGCGTGTCCAGCCAGAGGGGCTTTCTTGTGGTTCATTTTTCAAAAATCCGAGCCGAGAGCAGTTAGCAGGCTCTCTCATAGAGTCTGTTGGACTCAAATGACACCACCTCAGAGGAGCCTATTTCTCAGAGAAACATGCCAATTTCCTGATGTCTGATGGGTCAGCCACCTGGCAAGACCTCATCGAGCTCGTACAGCTCGCACAAAAGAAAATCGAGGGTATACATGGCATAAAAATCGAGCCAGAGGTACGAATTATTGGTCAATAGTGATTTTTGGCCCTGTTCATGTAACTAGACAAGTAGACAGAATTTCGTGTCTGTCTACTATATAGCTTATCTCATATATAACAGAGCGCACACCCTGTCCGACATATGTCAGTTATAGACAAAAATGTTCAAAACTCCTCTTTTTGGCGAATGTGAAGAATTTATGTGAAAAGGACCAAAAAAGCTCAAATAACTATTTTATAAAATAATTATAGACATTGTACATAATATGGTGCTTGTAATAATTGTGAAATTATCATGATAAATTACAAAGAGGCAAAAACCTTTTTGTTATTTTTATATCAGTTTACACTATGAGAAATAGTTTCCATTTAGCAGGAGTAGGACGTAAGTGTTTAACACTCCTCACCCTTTCAGTGTTTCTTTTTACACACTCAGCATTTGCTGCTCTCGTGGTGAACAATGGAAATTTTAGCACTCTCACAGGCCTTACAAATGGAGGCGGGGGCTGGTATCATGGTGTACCAAATTCATGGACGACTCTCAGCGGTACAAACTATATCATACACACAACTGGTGGCGCAAAACTTAACCTGGATCATGCCGGTACTATTTCTCAAAGTCTTGGAACCGTTGTTCTCGGACAAGAAGATGTAACCATATCGTTTGATTATGGTGATGTCTGGGGTGGCGGATATTATGCTGCTAACGAAGATATGATAACAGCAGAGCTGTGGGATACAACAACCAATACACTCTTAACTTCCAAGACAGTCAAAAATACCTGAGCCTATGGTTCACTTGTTTCTGATTCAATTTCTACATCGAGTTCTGCAACTGTTGGAAATACTCTTGAGGTACGATTTACATCGTTGCCGGGTACATGAGTGACACCTGGATCAGCTGCTGCACTTGATAATGTAGCTGTTACAGCAACTGATACGACAGCACCAACTATTACCAATATTACTACGACGACTGCCAATGGATCATATCCTGCAGGAGCCATTATTCCTATCGATGTGACATTCTCCGAAGTAGTAACTTCAACTGGCAATGTTACAGTAACTCTTGATACGGGGAGTACTTGTACTTTTACTGTTACAGCGAGCACAACAGGGAGCTGTAATTATACAGTTCTTGTTGGAGAAAACTCATCAGACCTCACTGTATCTTCTATTGCTGGTACTATCAAAGATGCAACTCTGAATTCCATGATAAATTTTGTACCTACTACAAATCTTGCTACGAATAAAGCAATTATTATAGATACAACCGCACCAACTGTTGGTATTGTCATGGCACCAACAACTCTCAAAATCGGAGATACCTCTCTTGTGACATTTACCTTTAGCGAACCAGTTACGAGTTTCGATGCTACTGATGTCACAACACCGAGTGGTTCTATAGGAGCGGTGAGTGTAACAGGAAATCCACTTATTTACACAGGAACCTTCACACCGACTACACCGCTAGAGGCCCCAACAAACTCCATTACGGTTGGTACATCTTGGAGTGATACAGCAGGTAATGCTCCTGTTGGATCTACAACATCTGCTAACTATATCGTGGATACACTTGCTCCTGTTATTTCTGAAACTGTCCCAGTAGTCACACCATCAAATATACCAAATCCTCAATATAGTTTTAATTCTACAGAAGCTGGAACTATCTCTACCTCGGGGGGGAGCTGTTCAGGTTTTACATCCTCGGCGGTTGTAGTAGGTGCAAATACTATTACTTTCAATAGTTTGGCCGGTTCTCCAGGGTGAGAGCTCTATGATGACTGTACTCTTGCTATAACAGACGCAGTTGGTAACGTCAGCAATACTATCGATATCAGCGATTTTACTATTGATACTTCGACTCTTCCTCTAGTTATTACTTTATCAAATTATACTATCAAGATTGGAGATACACCAACAGTTTCCTTTACATTCTGAGAAGCTCCAATTGGATTTGATGACGCAGACATAACAGTGGTAAATAATGGTACGTTGAGTACCATTGCTGGCTCAGGAACTCTTTATACAGCAACATTTACACCAACAGCTAATCTAGAAGCGACCTCAAATATTATCACTGTAGGTACAGGATGGACAGATCAAGCATTGAATTCCCCATCATCTGATACGAATTTATTAACACCATATTCAATTGATACTCTTGCTCCTACAGTTACATCTGTCTCAATTGTCTCAAATAATGTCACACCTACACTCGCTAAAGAAGGTGACGTTATAACTGTCTCATTTACTACCTCAGAACCAGTCAATCTCCCAACAGCAACTATTGCTGGAAAGACTGCCACAGTGACCAATACAGGAGGTAATAATTATACAGCGACCTATACCCTCACAGCAACCGAAACACAAGGCGTCGCAGCCATTGCTATCGACTTTGACGACATCGTCGGCAATGACGCTACCCAAGTAACAGCTGTCACTGATGCATCATCTGTTACGATTGATACGATAGCACCAAGTATTTCCAATATTGCCTCTACTCCATTATTTCCTCCTGGATCTGCTATTACTTGGACAACAAGTGAAGCGGCAACATCCCAAGTGGAATATGGACTTACAACTTCATATGGATCTATAACCACACTCGATAGTACTCTCGTTATGAGCCATACAGTTAATGTCACAGGTCTAACCGCTCCAGAAACATATCATTTCTTAGTTGTTACTGCTGATGCTGCCGGCAATATATCTACGAGTATCATCGGTGCAAATACAGCTGTAACATCAAATGGTGGGGGTGCTCCGTTTGGATCATCTGGCGGGTTATCATTTCAGGTAACACCAACACCAGTAAATAATCCAAATCCTACAATAATTCCTACAAACCCAACTCCAACAACCGAAACTACTCCTACTACTCCAGAATCAACACCAACACCAAATCCAGAAACCCCCACTACTCCTGAGACGACCAATACAACAGGAGATAACAGTGAGCTCATCCCTACATCATTCCCAAATGAATCGGAGACCAACACGACTGGTACTACTGGAGGTACTACAACAGGAGGCACAACAACTGATGGAGGTACTACTGGCGGTGGAACTACAACAACAGGAGGTGCATTTAACCCTGCGGATGCCAACCTCGATAGTGGTGGTGGCACAACTCCAGAAGAACCAGAAGCGGTAGAGCTGAAACCTGCAGAAGAAATACCACAAGATATCGGTGGATGAGTTGTACCAGAAGAAGAGTCACACACACTCGCTTGGACACTTCTCGGACTCGTCGTTCTCCTCAATTTCGCATGGTTTTACACTCGCAAAAATTCAATTCCTACACGATAATCCCCATAGACATTATACAGAGAGAAGGGTAGACATACGTCGCCCTTCTTTTTGCTTTTAGAGGTTTTTCTCCTATATTTTCTGCATGACTCTCTCTGATTTTTCGACTCTCCTGGATTCCAAAATCCAATCAAAAAAACATATAGCCATCATCGCACATCGTAATCCTGATGGTGATGCTTTTGGTTCTCTGGAGGGTATGCGATGACTCCTCGAATCCAATTTCACAGATAAAAAAATCTCTGTCGTAGTGCCTCCCGAAGTATTTGATACTCATGTATCATGGATACTCTGAGAGACAGTTCCGACAATACCTGCTGACGCCGATATGGTTATCATGCTCGATACATCGATTCTCAGTCGCACTGCTCTACCTCTGGAGAGTTTTGATGGTTTTGAGCTTATAACCATAGACCATCATGAGATTCTCCCTCTTGCCATTGATGGCTATAGAGATGAGACATCTGCCTCTACAACACAGATATTGACACAGATAGCACAAACACTCAACTGGTCCATAAGTCCTACAACAGCCACTGCCCTTTTGCTCGGTATATATACCGACACGGGCTGATTTATCCATAGAAATACGACAGCCACAGCACTTCAAACGGCTGCTTATCTCCTCGAAAAAGGAGCTCATCAACCTAGTATAGCTCAGCAAGTTTTCGGAAATTATACGCTTGACTATGTCCACAATCTCGGGCATTGACTTTTGGCCATCCAACTCTTCGGACGTGTCGCAGTGCTCTGTCTCCCAGAGGATTCAGAGGCAGGACTCAAAAATCACATCGTATCGTATTTGAGTGGTTTGGCGAACGTCGACATTGCTTGTGTTATCATACCAGATGGACCAGAATTGCGCGGCTCTCTTCGGACACGCTATGACGAGTTTGACGTTAATGCTATCGCGAAGAGACTCTGAGGTGGTGGTCACAAAAAAGCCTCAGGATTCCGTATTGTATGACAACTGGCTGATTCCATCATTTCGTTTGAAAACACTTCTTACAGCATAGAGGACTTCGTAACAAAATATCTGAAACCCTAATATATGACAACTCTTCGTCTCCAAAAATACATGTCCGAATGTGGTATCTGTTCACGCCGTCACGCTGAGGATGCTATTGCTCGTGGTGAGGTCCGTGTGAATGGCGCAGTCGCTCAGATAGGACAATCGGTCGATCCAGAAAAAGACCATATCGAATTCGGGGGCAAGCTCATCAAACGGAGTGAAGCGCTCGTCTATTATGCCGTGAACAAGCCACGAGGTATAGAGACAACTTGTGCTCAGAAAGGTGGACAAAGCATTGTCGACATTGTCGACATTCCAACTCGTGTCTTCCCTATCGGTCGCTTGGACAAGGACTCTTCTGGACTTATCCTCATGACGAATGACGGACGTCTCACGCACCGACTCCTCCATCCATCCTTCGAACACGAAAAAGAATATCTCGTCACCACGTATGGCAAAATCGATGATCATTCTCTCGAGGCTTTGAGAAACGGTGTCAGGTATTCAGTGACAGAAGGACCAAAAACTGGTAAAGATGCAAAAGCAAAACTCACGCAAGGCGGAGCACGATTTTCGAAAAGACTACCACCAATAGGTAAAAAATGATTCGCCGATAGAGGTACTCCATGACTCCTGCAACTCACGAAATTTGTCCAGACACTCCCCTGTGAAGTAAAACGTGCGAGCTCTGATACATTTACAATAGTCCTCACAGAAGGTAAAAATCGGCAAATCCGTCGTATGGTCGAAGCATGTGGACATCAAGTCAAACGACTTAAACGTATAAGAATCGAGCATATACTCCTCGGTATCATGCCCGATGGTGCTTATAGAGAGCTCAAACGTGGGGAACGAGAAGAGCTCCTCCGTCGCGCTGCCCTTCCTGTGGTTGATTATGCTCCGATCGTTGGCGAGGTGGTCCATGGAGATGGACGAGGTCACTCTCTCGGCTTCCCTACTGCCAATATCGTTATGGCATCTGATGTCCTGCCTAATGAGACATTCTCTTGTCGAGTAAAAATCGGCGAAGAAATCTATCTCTGAGCTGGTTCATACCAACCCAAGAAATGACATTTTGAAGTCCACATCGTCGGTTTTGATCGAGATATATATGGAGAGACTATTCATATAGATATCATGGACAGCATCCGAGTCAATCAACACTTCACGAGCATTGATGAACTCAAGAAACAAATAGAAAAAGACGTAAACCATGTCCGAGCTCACTGGCGCGCAGTCTTGCAGGATAAAAAATAAATCAATGAAAATAGCCATACTTCATCCTCAATGTCGTATTCAGTGATGAGCTATCAAAATGGCCCTCCTATCGACTCATCTCCTCACAGAGGCAGGACACGATACAGCACTCTATACTTTTTCACACAGCTCAGATTGTTTTGCAGACCTTCAAAAAAATATAAAAATTGAGCTCCACGAACCAGCGAAAAATATATCGTTTTCTCCCCTCAAAAAGCTCATCAGCATAATCACACTTGCTTGGCGTCTTCGACACGTCGACACGATTATCGCCAATAACCCACCGATGCAGATAACAACAGCACTAGCAAAGATTTTTAATCGAAAAATTCATACTCTCTGGTGGCACCACCATACTCCGTGGTATATATATAATAATAGAATCAAATCCTTTTTTGAGCGTTATCTAATTATGCCATTTATAGATACTATGATTGTGACGAGTCATTTCGTGGGAGATCAGCTCAATACCTACAGTGGCAGAGATGCCACAGTGATACATCCAGTGCTCGATAAAATACCTCAACAATCTAATAAAAGTATTATATCTGAAAATGACTCTCGCGTTCTCCTCTTCACACATGGACGCCTCGAGCCTGGCAAAGGAATAGAGACCGTTATATCAGTGTGGAAAAGTCTCGAGGCAGATGAGGAGACACAATGAAAATCAAAACTCATTATATATGGCACTGGATCCCTCGAACCATCTCTCAAAGCACAATGAATCGACGTCCAGAGATATAAAATTGAGTCGACATTGACCGATATTGCGAACAGTGGCGTGTCATCTCTCGCCATCTATGCATCGACGATAGATGCCTTTGGTATGGCACCTCTCGAGGCACAATCGACAGGTATATCGACACTCATTCTCGACAGAGGTGGCGCACGTGAGACACTCGTGTCGGACGTGTCAGGCGAATGTGTCGGACGACTTGTCGATACCGAATCAGACCTTTGTGCTACAGTACGGTATTTTATCACCCACAAAAAATTTCCAGAAAATATGTCTATTGTGAATTTTTCTCACACAATCGACTATTTCAGACCACAGAGATTATCCTCTGATTTGCTCTCGGTTATCAATAGAACAAAGGAATAAAATCATAAAAAAAAGTTCACACAATTGTGAAGAGTGTGTGAAAATGGGTGTCGAGCACTTGAATAGCGTCGATTATAGACTATTATCTGCGCACGATTGTTCGTGTACATCTCCCTCGTTTTCCACTCTTGCTCAGTTTCGACAGTTTTTCATGTGTTTCGACACATGACGAACATCATTACTTGGCTCGCAGATCGAAGAGGGTTATGACTTCTCGCTACCACCACCCATATATGGATTTATGAAATATATGTTTTGCTGGGAGTCGAGATGTATTCGTTCAATTCTATTTTTTACCCTTTTATTTATGCGTCAGACTTTACGACAAATCGTCGCAGTTCTCGCGCTTATTGGTATGTCTATGAGCATTGCTCCTACGACTTTCGCTGCATCATACTCTGATGCTAGTGCTGCTAATAAGCTCGCTGCAGCTGGAATCGTCCAAGACCACTCAGCTAAAATTGCTGATTACCGTCTCGGCGATAATGTCCTCCGTCAGGAGGCTGTAGGTATTGCTGGTCGAGTTTCTGGAGTAATCCCAAACTCACCTGTCTCTGCTTACAACTGTCAGGATATGTTTAGTGACATTTCAGAAGCATGGGTATGTCGAGCTGCTGAGCTCGCTGCTGCTGCTCGAATTGTAAACGCTAACAACACTACTTTCCGTCCTATGGACAAAGTAACTCGTTATGAGGCTGTTGTTATGGCGCTCAAAGCTAGCTGTATCAATCCTGTTGATGCTGCTGGTACAACTCACATCGAACAAACAGCTGCTCGCGCAGTTGAAGCTGGACTCATCTCAAATGCTGCATCATTTAATCCAAATGCTGTTGCAACTCGTGGTGATGTATTCCGATACAACGTCTACGCTATGGACTACGCTGAAGCTAATACAGATGAAATGGACGACTCTCTCCCTACTTGTGCTGACCGCATGGCTGGTGGAGAAGGTGGTAACGACATTCTCTGTGTCCTCGATCCTTCTTTCTGTGCTACAGAAGAAAATAACACAACAGGCGGTACATCTACACCAGTTGGTGGTTCTGTAAATGTATCTGCTGGTCCTGCTCCAATTGCTGCTGGTACAACTCTTCCAGTTGCTTCTGGTATCACAGTTGGTAAGCTCAACCTTACTGCTGGATCAAATGACGTATCTATCACTGCTATACGTCTTAATCACCGTGGAGTAGGTGCTCGAACAGATATTGCTTCAGTAGGACTTTTCTCTAATGGAGTAAAAGTTGCTAAGAGCAAATCAATCTCTTCTGAGGATACTGTTGATCTTAACATGATCACTCCTCTCGTAATCAAGGCTGGTACTACTGTCACAGTTGACGTTGTAGTTTCTACAAACGCAGCTGCTGGTGAACATTACTTCCACCTCTTGAGCGACGGTATTACTTCTAGCGCTTCTAGCGTTGGTGGTTCATTCCCTGTCTCTACACCTCTCTTCAAGACATCTACTACTTCTGCAGGTACTCTTACCTTCGCAGCTGATGGATCTCTTGCTGATGTTAAACTCGGACAGACAAATGCAGTTCTCGCTAAATTCAAAGTATCTACAGATTCAGTAGAAGATATCACTATTAAGTCTATGACTTTCAAGAAGGATTCTGCTTCTACATCTCAAGATAACGACATCGCGAATTACAAACTCTACCTCAATGGTTCTCAGGTTGCTACAGGCGTAATGGTTAACAAATATGTTACATTCGCTCTCAACACAACTATTCTCAAGAACAAATCTGACCAGAAGTTTGAAATCCGTGGTGATGTCGTCGGTGGTGCTTCTAAGACAATTAAACTCGTCATCGATAGCTCTACTGATATCACTGCAAATGGTTCTCAATACCTCTACGGTTCTAACACATCTGGTACAACGACAGCTCCTGCTACAACTGTAAATATTACAGCTGGTGCAGTCTCTCTCGTTCGTGAAGATGCTGTTGTTGACAAAGTTCTTCCTAATAAGAAGGATGTTGTTCTCGGTAAAATCAAGATCTCAGCTAATAGTGGTAAAGATGTAGAACTCTCTACTCTCAAACTCACTATTGATACTTCTCTTGACTCTGTCCTCGGTGCAGCTGCATTCGGTGAAATTGAAAATCTCGAAATCTACAATGAAACAACAAACCAGATCTACGATCTCGCTTATGCTTCAGGTACGACTTCAAAGGTTTACTCAAACACTGACATGGGCCTCATCCTCCGCAGTGGTACTACATATTCTCTCGTTGTCCGTGCTGATACTAAGGTAGCAGCTGTAGATGGAGACTATACTGTCCGTATCGCTAATGCGACTGGTGGTGATCTCGTTTTGAAGGAGGTAGCTAATGATACAACTGTGACAGACATTACTCCTAATGCTCTCTCTCTCAAGAAAGTATCTGTCGCTACTGCTTACTTCACAATGACTCAGAACGCTCTCTCTTCTGCTATTAATGGTGTTATTGGTTCTTCAGATATTGAACTCATCAATTTCAACCTCAAAGCAAATGATGTAGGTTCTATCAAAATCCGAGAACTCAAGTTCGCTGATGAAGCAGCTGGTACTCTCGATAATACTCTCGTTACAGGGTTCAAACTCTGGAAGATTGTTAATGGTACTGCAACTCTTGTCAAAGAAGTTGGTACATCAGATCTTGCTTCACAAGAAGTCACTGTTCGTGACCTCAATGAAGTTATCCCAGCTAACACAACTGTACGATACGCTCTTACTACCTCTCTCGTAAAAGATTCAGGTGAAATAGGACAGACTATCAAGGTACGTGTCAGTGGATACTCTGCTGAAAATATAGATGGTAATTCTGCATATACTGGTGGTGCTGGTGTCGACTCTAACTCTGATGGCGTTATCACAGCTGCTCAGGCAGGTGCGGTTTCTGCTCGTACAGTAACAGCAGTTGGTACTGGTTCATTCACAAATATCGCAGTTGATACTGTTGATTCTGCTGTCAGCAAGAACAAGAACGTTCTCGCTAACACAACAACTGATTTTGTTGCTGCATTCAAACTCTCTGCTAATAACGAAGCTATCAAGGTTAAAGACCTGAACCTCGTCTTCAGCTCTGATGTTTCATCTAGTGTTGATACTCTTATCCTCTACCGAGGTGACAAAGTAACAGAAATCGCTCGCGAAGCAGTTACTGGTACTACAGTTCAATTCAGAAATATCGCTAATTACGTTATCGCTGAAGGAACTGAATCACTCTACGCTAAACTCGTGACTCGTAAGATTGGTAAGAACGAAGCAGGGGCTATCGCTCTTGATAAGACTCTCCGTCTCACAGTCGTAACTGCTGAAGGTGCTAGCTCTGGTGATTCTATCACTGGTCTCACCACAGCTCACGAAGGGACTACAACTGTAACAAATGTCTCTAAGACATTCTCAGTTGTTCCTACTCGTATCTCTAGTGTTGCATTCGTATCTTCTAACGGAGGTGACTCTGTAGTTGCATCTAATGCTCTCGCAACAGGTACATCTCAAATTATCGGTATCGTCGCTATTACAGCTGACACTACTACTAATACAAATTCATCTGGTGCTATCCTCAAGACAGCTCTTCTCAATCTCGAATATAATATTACTGGTTCTGCTTCTGCATTATCTGGTATTAAGATATCTCGTATTGGCGGTTCTGATCCTGATGGACAAGCTTCTGCTACTCCTACTGTTGCTACAGGACGATTTGATATGGATTCACTCACGGGTGGAGACAATCTCATCGAAGGTGGTCAGACTGCGTACTATAAGATTGAGGCTACTCCTACTGTTGCAGTAGGTGGTTCTGTCCAACTTATTCTCCCAGACTTTGACACTGCTGGTGCAGTAGATACAGAAGGTCTCGACTATGATTCTGATGCTGGTTCTCATACTGTACTCCAGTTGAACATCGGTACATCTTCATTAACTGGTCCTTCTATCTCTCGTCCCTAATTAAGGATTAGAGCTTAACTTAGCAATAAGTTTCAAAAACCCCCCGGAAACGGGGGGTTTTTTGTGCCCTGTTTTCGCAGAGTTATGTATGAAGAATAGGTGATTTTAAGAGTGAGCGCATTGATTTTTGCATATTTGTGGCTATTATCCACCATATATTTCTTTTTTTATTTTGTATGAAAAAACACACACGTTCATCGCTTATAGTCGTCGTACTCTCTCTCCTCATCGTCCTCGGAGGATTCTGGTATGAGAATAGAACACACGAGACAGCGACTGGACTCCGTGAGCTTCTCAAAACACAATTCGTGGCTGACCAACATCACCTCGACCTCCGAGGAAAAGGATATACGAGCATTCCAGATATTTGTAGTGTGATAATTCCAGGACAACAGGCGGATGATATCTGGAGTATTGATCTCGGAAACAACGAGATTACATCTATATCAGTCGATCTCTCCTGTCTCAAAAATCTCTCTGAACTCAATCTCGGTTTCAATAAAATCAAAAAGATACAAAACATCGCTCAGCTCACTTGGCTCAACAAGCTCGATCTCGGAAATAATGAATTATCACGAATAGAAGGTCTAGAAACCCTCCAAAGACTTCAGAACCTCCACTTAGGCTATAACCAGCTCACCTCGACTGCTGGCCTCGAGAAACTCATAAATCTCTCATCACTTCAACTCCAACGTAACAAACTCACGGATATATCGAGCCTCGCTGGTCTCGCCAATCTCGAGACACTGAAGCTCGAATTCAATGAACTCACAGACGAAGATGTCGCATTTATACCATCGCTCAAAAAGCTCAAAATAATCACTGTTGCTGAAAATAAAGTAAGCCCAGCAAAAGTAGCAGAATGGAACGCGCTGAGCCTCAAAAATATGAAATCGTAGTTTTGGTCTTTTTCGAGCGTTTTTCTTTGCATTTATGAACTTTTTATGGCATAATAGTGCTATAGAATTATGTTCCAAAAAATTACACTCTCTATTTTACTCTGTTTTTTCCTCGGAGGCATAGTATGGGCAGGAGAAAAAAACTGGACACAACAGAGTAGTCTCGGATCAAAAAAATGGTCCTCTATCACGATGTCGAGAGACGGATCAAAAGTCGCCCTGGCGGATCAATCACCCGGTTATATTTATACTTCCAATGATTCAGGACTTACCTGGACTGAACAAACATGATCTGGTAAGAAGAATTGGCAATCGGTTATCTCTTCTGGTGATGGAGTGAGACTCGCTGCGGCCGATCAAAACGGGTTTATCTATACTTCGACTGATTCGGGTGTCACATGGACAGAAAAAACCGGTTCTGGACAGAGAAATTGGAGAGCTATAGTTATGTCTGATGATGGCAAAAAACTCGCTGCCGCTGCTATAGATGGATATATCTACACATCCTCTGATTCAGGCGCTACGTGGGTAGAACAAAAATCATCCGGACAGAGAAATTGGCGATGAATCGCGAGCTCTGATGATGGAAACAAACTCGTCGCAGTGGTGCAAAACGGCTACATCTATACTTCAACAAATTCAGGAGGTAGCTGGACAGAACAAAAAACACCTGGTGCGAGAGGATGGTATGGTGTGGCTTCATCGGCTGATGGTACCAAACTCGCTGCCATAGAGTACGGTGGCAACATATTTGTCTCTGCGAACTCAGGAGCTGCTTGGTCTGCTAAGGCAACCAGACTCAACTGGGTTGGTATTGCTTCTTCTGCTGATGGTAGCAAACTCACAGCGATAGCCGATACAGAGCTCGTTTATGTCTCGAGCAACTCAGGAGGTAGCTGGACAGGATTGCAGCTCTCTATGGCGAGAAAATGGAAGTCTATCGTCAGCTCTGATGATGGCACCAAGTTCATCGGTACTGTCTATGATGGACCGGTCTATATACTTATGCCCCCTTTTATAACGAATATCAGTTCTGATAAACCCAACGATACCTATCGTCCGGGAGATACTATTGATATCGATGTGACATTCTCAGAACCAGTAACATCGAGCGGCAATGTCACAGTAACGCTCGAGACAGGCACTACTGATCGTACCTGTACTTTCACAGTCGTCAACGCCACGACAGGGACCTGTAACTATGCTGTCCAAATAGGTGATGTAACAACTGATCTCACGGTGTTATCTGTGTCGGGAACAATAAAAGATGTCGGAGGTTCCCCTATGACCAACTTCGTTCCTGTGAAAAATCTCGCTGAAAACAAAGCTATCAAGATAGACAATGCTCCTGCAGCCGTCGTAACTCCAGTCACTCCTCCAAAACCTACTACTCCAACCACCACTCCTCCAAAACCTACACCCGAACCAGAACCAGAAATTGATTATGATGAACCGCTCCCTTCTGCCCCAGAAGAATACAATTACGGGGAGCCATTTTATAACCCAGAAACAGGTGAGACATACTTCCCAGAAGAAGAGATAACTTCAGAAGAAATACCAGTTCTGGAGAGCGCTCCTGAGCCATTGGCGAACGTCGACATTCCTGTGTCGTACCGAGATATTGATTTCACTTCATTTCAGGGAACAGGTGAATTTTCACCACGACAAGAAGTTATCAGCATCGCTGTCCGTATCAATCGTATAAATCTCACATCCAATTATATCTGCAAAAATATCTACTCTGACACAAACGGATATGGTGTTTCACCATGGACATGTCAGTTCGCAGAACGCTCACAAGCAGCAGGACTTATCTCGGGGTCTCGATCGACATTTCGTCCACTAGATTCTGTAACTCGTGCGGAAGCGTACGCCATACTCCTCAAAAGTGCTTGTATACAGCCAAATATAACACCAGATAACTGGCAAATTGGTGTCATAGAGACAGCCATGGAGTATGGATTGACCGTTCGTGATGCCTATTCATTTGCCCCAAATCGACCAATTCAAGCATCAGAGGTGTATGCAGTGGCGAGTCGTGTCAAAGACCTCCTAGAAGCCCATCCAGAGATGTGTAATAATTAGTTGAGCGTGTAGAGTCATCCACGATTTGAGATAATACCCTCTATTTCGAGAGAAGAGAGATAGGTCATCAGTACCTGAGTATCGAGATTGAGCTTCTCGGCGAGTATGTCTATACCGAGGCTGTCGAGACAGAGTATATCATAGATCGATTCCTCTATTGGATGAGCAAAAGTCGGCCTCATAGTCGTCATCATAGACAATTGTTTGTCGACTATCTCATACTCACTCAGTATATCTTCGTGGGAGAGAATGAGTTTGCCGAGGCCATCACGGATGAGGCGGTTGCTCCCGACAGCACTCTCACGTGTAATATCAGACGGTATCACAAAAACATCCCGATTTGCCTCGAGGGCGAGTCGAGCCGTGATGAGCGTCCCAGAGTCTTCACCAGCCTCAGCTATGAGCGTCCCACGACTCATACCAGCGACTATATCATTTCTCATGGGGAAATTGTAGGGTTCTGCGAGAGTTCCAATCGGAAATTGAGAGACGAGCGCTCCACCTTGCACTACCACTTTTTCAAAAAACGAAGTACTCGAAGGAGGATAATACACATCGATACCAGATCCAAATACGACGGTTGTGTGACCTTTTTCCTTGAGAGCGGCTTCATGGGCAACCGTATCTATACCATAGGCTCCACCACTGACGATACCATATCCAGCACGTACAAGGCCTGGTATGATTTTTTGGACGCAAGATGCAGCATATTGAGAGTGTTTACGAGAGCCCACCACAGAAATAAGGGCATCATTTGGGTGGAGTGTGCCACGGACATAGAGAATAGTCGGTGCTCCGACCAGACTCTTCAATAAAATCGGATATTCATCATCATCTCTATGGACTACTCGGACTGACTGGAGTGCATGTTCGACACGTTCGACAAGAACCCCTGTTTTTTTGTCTACTATCTTTGCGGCAGTCTCTTGGCTATGGCCATCAGTAAGCAATAATCACATGTCGAGTCTCTCGTAGTATTCTTGAGCTCGTTCGGGGGTGATATCGCGGAGTTTCCGTTGAGATATACCCATGCTGTGGAGCACGGCGAGATAGAGTCATTTCATGCTCTCTTTATATCTATTTTTCAGAGAAATTCATCTCTTTTTTATTCAGTACAGCTGCCGTTTTGTTCTTTCCAGCTTTCGAGTCGTTTGCCAATAGCGATAATTTCTGAAATAAGGATTGATCTATCAGGACTAAATGTCTCAAATGTACGCTTGGTAAATCCGAGTTCGATAGCTTTTTCGATGACGTTTGCTCGCCAATCAGTATTATTTTTATCAATCGTAATACAAGCACTCTTCATCAGCATAGAATATGCTTCGACACGAGTTACAGAATCTAGTGGACGAAATGTCGTCTTGCTGCGAGAGATAATGCCGGCATCCTGGGCCTTTTCCGCTATCTGACAAGTGCTCTCTGAGATGTTATCGCCCTGTGTATCAGAGTGACGACCTTCACAGGCATAATATTCAGCGAGTTCTACACCACGGATAGTCACAGCGAGTGTAACGGTCTGTTCACGAGTCGCAAATTCATTTTCATCAGCCGATCGGAGAACAGGAACCTCGCTATTATTGATATGTTTTTGTATATTCTTGAAACTCACGGGCGTGATTTCTTCCGGAGCAGAGTTAATTGTTGGCGTAGGTGTCTGAGTGTTGTTTTTGGTCTTCACATCAGCGGATACAGCACTTATGACGACGGGTTCGACCACGCCGATACCGCTGCCTCCACCTCCTCCACCCCCTGTACTTGCTGGAAATCCATTATCGGCGCCTATGGTGGTATTACCAGCAGCATCAACAGAAATCACACGATAATGATATGTAACTCATGCGGGGAGACCACTTATATTCACCGTATGGTTGGTAACTAATGTAGCATCGACAGTTGTTGTTGAGCCATAAGAAATAGTTGTTCCATATTCGACTTGAGAGGTTGCCGCTTCGCTCGTTGTCCAAGTGATGGCTGCTCCTGGAGGGTAGAGCGCTGTAGAACTCACTGCAGATATAACAGTTGCCAGAGTATCAATAGTATAATTTGATGTACTTGTCGTTCCTGAGCCGGCATTTCCTGCAGTGTCTGCGACACCACTTTTGTCCACAGTGATAACATTTGTGTTATCTTCAACAGAGGCATTTGGTGTAAATGTCGCTGTATAGGTTGAGCCAGAACCAGCTATAGTGGCGAGCGTTCCATTCGCAATAGTTGTTACGTCAGCATTTGCAAAGCCTGTGACTGACTCACTAAATGTGAAAGTCACGAGAGAAGTGTCCCCGAGTTTCAAATCTGTATCTGACATTACAATGTTTACTGTCGGAGCGAGTGTATCTACCTGGTAATTTGATGACGTACTTGAACCAGATGGAGCATTACCAGCCGCATCTGTCCATCCTGTTCCAACAGTGACGATATTGGTAGCGTCGAGATCAAGAGATGCTGTCGGAGTAAAGAGAGCCGTATAGACTGTCGCAGATGACGATGATGTCGAACCAATAGTACCATTCTCGACTGTTACATCTGCAGCAGTAAATCCTGTTGGAGCTTCGCTAAATGTAAATGTGATGGTTGAGGTTTCGCCTACTTTGAGAGCAGAATCCGAGAGACTGATGGCGACCGTAGGTCTCGTGGTATCAATAGTATAATTTGATGTATTTGTCGTTCCTGAGCCGGCATTTCCTGCAGTGTCTGCGACACCACTTTTGTCTACTGTGATGACATTTGAGACATCTTCGATAGGCGCATTTGGTGTAAATGTCGCTGTATAGGTAGTGCCTGAACCCGTGATAGTCCCGAGTGTACCATTCTCAATAGTGGTGACATCGGCATTTGCAAAGCCTGTGACTGACTCACTAAATGTGAAAGTAACGACAGATGTATCACCTACCTTGAGAGCTGTATCATCCATGCCTATAGTTACCGTTGGTCGTACTGTGTCTACCGTATAGTTTGATGAGTTAGATGAGCTCAAAGGGGCATTACCAGCCGCATCTGTCCATCCTGTTCCAACAGTGACGATATTGGAAGAGTCTTCAATAGATCATGTTGGCGTAAGTGTTGATGTAAACACAAGAGGATTTCCCGTACTATTCACAGCATCTATGGTACCATTCGGGGTAGTGATATCTGCTGTTGTAAACCCTGTCGGTACTTCCGTAAATGTATAGGTGACTGTCGATGTATCGCCGATTTTCAAAGCGGAATCTGAGAGGCTAATAGAAACCGAAGGGGCCCCTGTGTCTACAGTAAACGCTGTCACTGCCAATGCGCTACTCGCATTATTTGCAGTATCAGTGACAGTAATAGTACAGTTCGAATATGTGGCATCCGCCAGGGTATTAAATGAAATTGTATTGGCACCTACTGTAGCAGATGTCGTACCGCTACTACAGGATCCACCATAGGTAATCGTCCCGGCTTCATTGGTTGTAAATGTATAGGCAGGAGTATTATCGCTTGTTGGTGTTGTGACAGCGGTTGTTTGTGAGAGGATAGGAGCAGTAATATCTACAACGCTGGCACTGTATGACGTAAATGCTGTTCCAGCTGGTGTAGCTGTACAAGTAATATGTGTTGTATTATCGGTACACACTGCGTTGGCATGAGCATCCATAAGTGTTGCCATTGCTGTGACTACTTGTGCTACTGTTTTTGAACCTACAACCGTGTAATCATAATTAGTACCGTTGATATTGGCTCGAAATGTCTCACCAGCTGTTGGCGCTGATGGTGTAAAAGTAACCACTTGTGCCACTGCTGAAACAGGAATTGTACCAGTTGTTGAGGCTGAAGAAGTGATATCTCAACTTGTTCCATCAGTGAAAGTAATTTCACTCGCCGCCGCCTCAGTACTCGATGTTGTCAAAATAACATCAGTTGTGCTACCGGAGAGAGTAAGAGCTCCATGCCCTGTATCAGAAAGATTTGTTATAGATCGGATAATAGAAGCAATATCCTCAGCTGTTCTAGGGGTATCGCCACCATCGGTGTCTAAATCGACACTGGCTACATTATCATCACAAGCGAGCTCATCAGTGGTAGCACCAGCTATAGCCGAGAAAGTTACTGTACATAAACCGATAACTATTGTCTCTGTATCAGCAGGAACTGCGCCTATTGAGAGAGTTCGAGTGGCTTTTACTTCTGTCACAGGACTAACATTTGCAACAGTTTGCAATGTATCAAAAACACCAGTAACCGCCCAGACATTGTACCAGGGCATAATCATCGTTGCCAAAAATACACCAATCAGTATCGATGAAGTTGCCTTACGGAATGTTTGAAAAAAGAGGAGAAGAGAGTTTTTCATATGCTCTTACTTTCCTCTATTTTGTTTTCACAGGCAAATACTTACGGATTTTTTACCCGATAAATACTTGACGATGCCTAACTATTTATTTTGGCAACTATTTGGGTTATTTTTTTTCCATTCACCGATTTTTTGCGCAAGAGCAAACATTTCAGAATTACTAATCGGTCTGTTTGGGCGGAAATTATCTATTGTTCTCGTGGTAAAACCAAGTTCAATAGCCTTTTTTATAATAAGGTTTTGCCAATTATTTTCGTTGGTCTCAGGTGCGACGCAGATACTCTTCATAAATATAGCATATGCTTCTACTCGAGTCACTGATCGAGTTGGACGGAAGGTCGTACGCTCTTGTGATATGAGACCAGCAAATTGAGCTTTCTCAGCCACTTCACAGCTATACGGTGTTGGAGTATCAGTGAATCTATTTTGACAAATATAGAGACCAGTCACTTCTATTCCTGAGAGTTTTAGAGCGATGCTGAGCGTCCTCTCTCGAGTTGCAAATGGTTCGTAGAGAGGTTCCTTTGAGAGAATTTCGGCTTTTGTATTTTTTTTATCTTTTTTTTCTTCAGCCTTTTCAGCCTTTTTCTCTTCCTTTGCAGCTTCTTTTTGTTCTTTCTCTTCAGTTTTCTGCTCATTTTTTATATATTTCTCCTCCTCTTTCGTTTCTTTTTTTTCGTAATTGCTACCCACGCCCCCTCCACCTCCATTAGAAGTAGTAAAGATATTATCGTCCCCTGTAATACTGTTTCCGGCAGCATCAACAGATAGAACACGATAGTGGTACGTTGTACCCTGAGCAAGTCCTGTGATATTCACAGTATGAGATGTTACCAGAGAGCTATCCAGTGTTGTGAATAATCCATATGATGTATTTGCACCATATTCTACACGGGATGTTGACGCTTCATTTGTTGTCCATGTAATGGCTGCTCCTGGAGGGAAAAGAGGTGAAGATGCAGAGTTGGAAATAGTTGGTTGCAAGGTATCCACCGTAAACGCTGTCACCGCCAAGGCACTACTCGCATTTGAAGCACTATCAGTGACAGTAATAGTACAGTTGCTATATGCTCCATCAGCTAATGTACTGAATGAAATAGTATTGGCACCTACTGTAGCAGACGTTGTAGCACTACTACATGATCCACCATACGTAATTGTACCAGCTTCATCAGAGGTAAATGTATATGATGGTGTATTATCATTTGTTGGTGTTGTGACAGCAGTTGTTTGGGAGAGGGTAGGAGCAGTAGAATCCAGGATATCGTTTAATATCTGTACACGGTAGTTGAGCGAATCCCCAACGTAGATATTACCAGCAGAGCTTACCGTTATACTTGTTGGATAACTAAATTGACCGTTGCTAGAACCTTCACTGCCGAATTGAGAAACATATGTACCATTACTATCAAATTTTTGTACACGATGGTTATATAATTCAACAGTGTAGATATTGCCAGATGTATCGAGGGAAATATCGTAGGGACGATTAAGTTGTCCATCACCAGAACCGTAGCTTCCAAATTTAGATATAAAAGTACCATTACTATCAAATTTTTTTACAGAGTGAGTACTGTCATCGACAACATAGATATTTCCGGATGAATCACTTATTAAACCGATTGGGTGGCTAAATTGAGAATTACCACTACCGAAACTACCAAATTGAGAAACATATGTACCATTACTATCAAATTTTTGAACTCGGCGGGGATTAGAGAAAACTCAAGAACCCTCAGAAACATAAATGTTTCCTGACGGATCAACGGCTATACTCAAAGGTGTTTTAAATTGCCCACTATTGACCCCCATTGTCCCAAATTTAGATATAAAAGTACCATTACTATCAAATTTTTGAACTCGAAAATTATTGCTATCTAAAACATAGATATTTCCTGACGAGTCAATTGCCATGTCCAATGGATTTGAAAATTGACCATCACCAGAACCATTACTTCCAAACTGAGAAACATATGTACCATTACTACTAAATTTCTGGATACGGCTAGTAGCACTATCGACGACATAAATATTTCCTGAAGCATCTATGGTAAGACCATTTGTACTATTGAATTGACCGTCACCAGTTCATTGTATTCCTCAAAATTGGGAAACATAAGTGATCGCAGCAAAGGTTGGCGATATAAAGAGGCTGGAAATACTTAATACCGTGAGTGTAAATCGAATAAAATTATTTAGCATAAAATTAAGGTAAATTATTGAACTACAATAGAATTATACCACACTAATTTCGTTTTGCAAACTATTGAATATTTGCTCTGATTTTCCCTGCCATTCTCTCCATTTCTTCCGCTGATTCCGTATGTGCTTTCGCAAGATCCAAATCACCAATCTGATTCAGTGGTATGAGATGGAGATGGATATGATCGGGGACGCCAAATCCCTCCACGCTATAGCCAATTCGAGCACAATTGGTCGCTTTTTGAATAGCAGGACCGATTATATTTTTTGCTGTGAGCATGAGGTGAGTATAGAGAGCGTTATCCATGTCGAGGATATTTCAGATTTCTACTTTGGGTACTACGAGTGTGTGTCCGAGATGGAGAGGATGAATATCAAGAAAAGCATACAGAAACTCGTCCTCATACACTTTATAAGAGTGGATTTCACCAGCGATAATACGTGTAAAAATTGATGGCATAATGGAAAAATATTAGCGAGCTGCGATACGTTGTACTTTTTGTATCATTTTTTGTCGGGCTTTCTCATCACGTTTTCTCATACGGTCAAAGACAGTATAGCTCTTGGTTTTCACCCCACACCAACCGAGAGTTCCCATGGTTAATATATGTTTGAGAGGATTACCTATGAGGTAATAAAACCATCCAATAGCATCACACGTGACGAATATCCTGGCTGTTTTACCAGTGAGGAGTTTCTTCGGAAACATCTTACCAGAGACATATTGATAGGCAAAGCCGCCTGTAAAGATCGTATCAAAGAAGTTTTTGAGAATACCAGGCACATTGACCCACCAAGTAGGAAAGATAAAGACAAGCTCATCGGCATATTTTATTTTCTCCTGGAGAGCCAGACGTTTCTCATTTGGCTTCTTTAAATCGCTCGGATCTTCGAACGTGAGAAACCCTTCCTGAAATTCAGTTTTATAGAGGTCGAGAATTTCTGCTGTGTGGCCATTTTTTTCTCGCACTTCTCGATAGTTTCTGGCTATTATATGGGCAAAACCTTTGGAACTCGGATGAGCGGTGATGATGAGCGAGTGCATAAAAAAGCGTCAAAATGAATTGACGCTAGTGTACGGTTTTTTGAGATGAGGGCAATGTTATTTGCTCTCTACGCTCAGTTTGTCTAGAACTTGCACTCTTTTGCCGACATTTTTATGTTGTACAACCCAGTGAAGTTCTTTGTCTTTTCCAATAGGGAGAAACCTATTTCAGATATATGTATTTCCGTCAGCATCACCATTTGGTTGACTCCATGTTTCTGGAGATTTGGATTTGTCCCATTCAACACCAGCAGATAATAATGCCCATACAGAAGGAACATCTTCCGCAAGTATTTGAGCTTTTAGAACTATTTTTGATCCCGGTTTGATGACAGTAAGAGTAAATAAACCAGTATCATCGAGATGGAGAAAATTGATTTTCCCATTTGGTTGGAACTCGGCTGAGCTTGAAGATTCCCAGAGCTTATTTTTATTAGCAGCTAGTTCAGCGACATCTGCAGAATAATCCTCCATCGTGTCATCATTTGAAGCGACAGGGAGCTGTGCAATGATAGCGTCTGCTGTGCCTTGTTGTACGAGAGGACTCCCTGTATCAGATTCTTCTGCTCGTGGTAGATCCGTCAAGATTTCAGCAGTACTCAGTGAGCCACCTCCGCGGAGACTGATAATTTCTTCTGGAGAAAGAGGGTGCATAAATTTATTATAATTATTATTATGTTATAATAATCATTTATACTGCCTGTCAATGACTAGAGTTCAATTCTATGGATATCGTTTGGTAGACCTGCTGTATGATTGGGCTGGGTGGTCATCAATGTCATCGTATCACGGAAGAGCCCACAGAGGATATCAGTATGCCTCGTATCGAGCTCTGAGAGGACATCGTCGAGGAGAAAGAGAGGTTTTTTGCCAGAGATTTCCTCCACATAGCGACCGATAGTTCGTATACAGGAGAGCAGGAGTGTCTTGTTTTCACCACGAGAGAGGACGTATTTCGTGAGCATCCAGGCATTATTTTCTTCAACATAAAATCCGATATCATCAAGATGAGGACCGATAGTTGTGCGTCACACAATGAGATCACGGTCGAGGTATTCTCTTATAAAATCAGAGAAAGTTTCAACCGTAAGAGTTTCTAATTTGTGACGTTCTTCGAGCGCAATTTTGACTGGACCGGGGAGATCGAGTTCTATGATTGGTTGTGATTCAAACCAGGTGAAAAATTTCCTTCGTTCGAGAATCATCTGGACCGCATGTTCAGCGAAGAGTGTATTCCAGGGATTGAGGTCAGATTTTTTGGCCTCACCAGCAAGGATGGATTGTATCACGCGATTACGCGCCGTCAGAGACGTCCTATAGTTTCTCACTATTTTTTCGTATTCAGGATGAGCATAAGCTATCATCTCGTCAAAAAAAGCACGTCGCTCCGTTGGTTCTCCAGAAATGACGCGGAGATGATCACTCTGAATCCAGAATGCGCGATAGGGCATGGCGACCTGAAATTTTGGCTTTGAAACACTTCACTCATCGATATACCATTTTGGTGACACTGTTTTTCCGTCAAAAATTCACTGAAAAAGTTTTTCTCCTATTTGCCAACGGAGCGCCCAATCTGTTTCGTGAAAACTACATTTTTGTGTCCAATTCGTATGGTGAGGATTGTGCGTATTCGTGAGGAGAGTGAGAGCTTCGCAGAGAGTTGATTTACCAGAACCATTGTCCCCGACGACGAGCTGGAGATTCTCAGAGAAAGTCAGTGTTTTCTGGTGATGATTTTTGAAATGATAGAGGTGAAACTGCATACTAGTTCAACTCAAATGATCGTATGAATTCAGCTATTTTCGTGGCATTTTTCTGCCATTTGTTCTCATCAGTTTCGCTATAGAGTATGTAGTATTTTCCGTTGTAAAAAAGTATGGTCAGTAATCAGTGAAATGATGTACCATCTCAGCTTCTCTGGAGAGTATAGATGTAACTCTTGAGGCCAGACGTTGTGCCAACACCTGACTTGGTCGAGATGGCATCTATGCTGGTCAAAAATCAGTTTTTGAGAGCGGTTGATTCAACTCCATCACAACTCGTACAATCACCGCTGACGATACTATAAAAAATCATTGTTCCATTGGCATATTCTGACCCAATAGTCGATTCAGAACCGTCTTTGAATTGCTCAGAAGAGAAGTTTTTATCTATTACATTATAGTCTCCGTGGGGAGGCTCGTAGATTCAGCCGGTAGTGTTATATTCCATATCATACGTATCATATTCATCAGCGGCATTGAGAGCAGTCTCGTTCTCAGAGTTGTTGTTTGGAGCGACGCCAAATTGTGTCGACAAAATGAAATCTTCTATGTCTTGTTTGACAAGAGAGTAGGTGTTGGAGCTGGTAAATCACCCTATCAAATAACCCTTACCATCAGAGACCAAAGCCCCGAGGTAGGCCTGAGCGCTCTCTCCAGTTTCGGCATCAGCCTGTCTGTATTCGATCATATTTGCTAGAATACCATCTATTTTTTGATTTGATTCTTTGAGGATAGATATTTGCTGGTCACTTCAGATGAGATTCTCCTTGATGGTGGTATAAAATCATTGTTCTCCACACGCTTCACATGAAGCCAAAGGCATAATGCCGACGATATAGACGACGGGTATTTCTTCTCCATTTTTGGTATACGATGTTGCAATTGTGAGAGAGCCGTCATCATTTTCTTCGATTTCTCGATTAGCAGGATAGGTCACACTATAGCCATCAATCGGTGAAATATAACGGACATATTGGCCAGTTTTTTTGGTTGTGTCTTGACTCTCCAAAATTCTGTAGGCGATACTAAAAGCCTCTTCACGAGTTATCTTGCTTTGTCCGTCGGATTCTTGGGCAGAGATGATTTTCATGGCACGAGCCTGGTCCATAGTGTCCGTCACCCAATCAGATCCAGAGGGAGTTATTTTGATACCTGCTGCTTGCATCAATATAGAGAGTGATTCTGCTCTGGTCACAAAGCTCATTGGACGAAAAGTAGAGTTGTTTCTCGTGATAAGACCATTATCAGCAGCGAGCTCAGCAGCTCGACATACCCAATCATTTTGTGCTGCATCAGTGAAGTATCCGCGACAACGAAATTTGTCAGGGAGTTGTGCCCCATTCATCTGAAGCGCTATCCCGATGAGTTCTTGTCTCAGCATAGGTTCATTCAATCGATATCGACTCGGAGCACTCGACCAATCAGTGATGATTCCGAGTTTTGCGAGAGCATTGGCATGTGTCGCATCTTCTGCAAAAATAGCTGTTACCAGGAGACAACAGAAACAGAAAATGAGAAACAGTTTTTTCATAAAATAAAGATAAAAACTATATCTTCAGAGGCATGATAATATGACGGAAATCTTCCTTTTGTTTATCGATGCTAGCGGCTTGTATGAGTATAGGTGAGAGACTTGTCTCAAAACCGATACGGACATCGTCTCCTTCGATGACCTGAAGAGCATCAATAAAATATGTCGCATTGAGACCGACCTGATCGGTTCACTCTACTTCAGCATTGATTTCGATCTCACTCGTACCAATCTCAGTATCTCCTGATTCGAGTTTTACAACACCAGTTTTTTCGAGACCCATTTTGACATTAAAATTATTCTCTCGAGCAATGAGGCTCACCTGACGGAGAGATTGTATGAGCTTGCTCCTGTCGATAAGAGCGTGGACGCTCGTACTCTTTGGAAAGAAATTGGCATAGTCGGGGAAGTGTCCGTTGAGGAGCCGAGAATAGAGGAGGACATTTTCGTAGACGAGGAGTATCTGATTATCGGCGAAAAATATCTCTACATCGATTCACTCAGGGAGAGTTTTCATTATTTCATTGGCACTACGGAAAGGGAGAATAATTGCGATTTTCTTATCAACCCCAGTATCACAATTGTACCGGTATTCAGAGAGTCGGAAACTATCGGTCGATGCAAAGGTCACATGGTCCGGATGGAGCTGGATGTAGACTCCAGCGAGGGTTGGGCGGATATTGCCACTAGCACATGAAAAGAGAGTTTTACTAAAAGCTCTTCGCAGAATGTCAGAAGACAACACAAATCTCGTGTCACGACGAGTCGCAGGAATCATAGGAAACTCTTCGGCACTGAGACCTTTGTGACGCATTTTATTTTTGTTCGCCGTGAGATGGAGCGTGTGGCCAGTATCGGTCTTGATGGTGAGCCGTGTTGGATCGAGGAGGTTGAGGTATGAAGCGAGAAATCGAAATGATATAGTGATATCACCAGGATCGTGAACAACAATATCAGAGTCTATGGTATACTCTATCGCCATTTCGAGATTGTTGGCTACAACGACCATTTTTTCATTCGTGACTCGGAGGAGGACATTTTCGAGAATGGGTGTTGTCGGAGAATTGACGACAGCATGGGCAACGGTTTTGATGGCCGTGAAAAGTCTGTCAGAATCGAGCTCAATATGCATAAATGAAGTGAATTATGTATCCAGTGAAATATATAATCTCAGTATAGCGAAAAACAGAAAGAAAAAAGAGATTTTCTACTGTCTCACAGAAGAAATCTGCTCGATTTTGAAATTCAAAAGATCAACACGAGAGGTGACCTTGTGTGTGACCGTTACTCATTTTGTAGTTATTTCCACCAGAAATTCATAGACATTTTCTCCGAGATCTTTCACAGTGTCCTCACGAAAGACCACTTTATCTGCTCCTCCGTACGCTCGTTGAAAGGTTTCGAAGCTCACACCACCCGTGCCCACTTCACCAGACATCATACCACTGCCTTGAGTGAGCATTTCGTGAGCGAGCCGGAGAGATTTTTCATTGATAGAATAGTAGTGGATTTTGAGAATATCGACATTTTTGAGAGAATAAGAGGCATCCACAAAAGAGAATTTTTTGATATGCTCATCAGATTTGTAAAAATAACCAATAGGGAGGACTATCAACGCTTCTTTTCCCAAGAGAACATATGCGCGGGGAATCCATGCCTGTACGATATCGGTATTGAGAGGTATAATTCCGCCAGTAGTCGAAGACTTGTAGTATTGGAAAAGGGCTTTGATAGGATCACCGCCATGAGGGATAACCATGAAGCTCCGACGAGCCATTGGATGAGCAGCATCAAATCCAGAAATATCGATTTCATCGCCGTATTCATAGGTCATTTTACCGAGAGGATTGATTTTCTCTATTCACTTTGTCTGGATGTCATATCGTTTTGCGAGTTTTTCAAAACTATTATTCACCAAAGTCTTTACCACGAAAGAGAAAACTTCTCATCGTTTGATGGCATTATTTGGTGTAAGAGAAGTGTAATCTGTGATAACTCATAGATCTTTTGCAGCCATAAAGAGTCCCATTTGCCATTCTGTTGTTCATTTTGGGAAAGGGTTTCCAGAGGTCCGTAAAAAATCTCTTATGGGCAAATCTCATACTGAAGGGTACTCAAGTGCTCCAAAAATTATAGCCAACGCCTCGCTTTGTGTAACCTGATCTGTTGGTCGAAAAGTTGTATTGGCGCGAGATACGATATTTATCTCTGCTGCTATCTCAATTGCTCTACAAACCCAATTATTCACAATGTCATTTTTGACGTCAGAAAAATATTTTTTGCATGTATAGTCTGTTGGTAAATCCACTCACTTTATTTTCAGTGCCATGCCTATTATTTCCTGCCGTAATATGGGTTCTTCAAAACGATAATTTTTGATATCAGTCGACTGATCGACGAGGATTCATTCTCGTGCGAGGAAATTCGCATCATCGATATCAGTGGGCGTCGCAGCAAATGCAACGAGAGAAATCAGAAAACTAAAAATAAAGAGAGAGATTTTTTTCATAAGTGTCGAGATTTTATACGAAAATACCGCCATTTCTAGCGATATTTTGATAATCAGGCTTGACCACTGTAACAAGTATATGGTAGCTCCGGTCGGACTCGAACCGACACACCTTGCGGCAATGGATTTTGAGTCCATCGTGTCTACCATTCCACCACGGAGCCATATAACTTGTATGCTTGCTCTGAGAGCGAGGCAACGGCGGTAGAATATAGCAAAATATGATTTTTGCAAAAGAGACTTGCTAGAAATTTATCGTATGAGTTTTAGCAGGAGATTTTTGAGTATATCTCTACCGTTTTCTGTCATCACTGATTCTGGATGAAATTGCACGCCCAGCATCTTTTCTCGAGAAGCATGGATCATATCGATACTTCCATCAGGTTTTTTGTGTATCTCACAGCCTTCTTTTCCCCCAAAACCAGCAAATGAATTGTAGTGACCAACTTTTTCTCTTGTTGTATCGATGAGAGTTTCTGCTTGGTTTCATTGCAGAGGAGAAGTAAGTTTTCTTACTTCTAAACCGAGATTCTGGCAGATTGCCTGGCAACCAAGACAAATACCCAGAAGAGGAGTTTCTCATCGTCACGCAAGAATTTCTCTGAGACGGTTCATCTTTGAGTCACTTGTATCATTGATATCACCTGGCCCACCACCGAACACGAGGATATCTTCATCCGGTTCGTATCCTTGATAGGATACGACTTGCACCTGTGTTCAGAGCGATTGAATCATGACTCCCAGAATATGGGCAAAATTATCATCAAAATTAATCACAGTCACTTTTTTACCCATGAGTTCTGGAGATGGCTCAAGGGTTTCTTGTTTTCTTAAGAGAAAGGAATTGAGATGAGTATTTCTCTGTATTCTCATGCGTCGTTCGAGGACACGGGCAGAGGTGGGTGACAAATGAAGTGGATTTACTTCTGTTATATCAGAGGTTAAAACTCTTCTCACACCTGCCGATTTGCTTTTGGTTTCCTCGCCTTCTGCATAAGGGTCAGAATCAAGTGTGATACCAGCGCCAGCTGATTGTGTGAGGGTAGAATTTGTGTGGTCCAAAAGAGCACCACGTATAGCAATGGCTGTATCTATATTCCCATTGTTTCTGTAGACACCAAAAACTCCACCATAATATCCTCGCGATATATCTTCGAGCTCTCCAATGACCTCACAAGCCCGATTGATAGGGCTACCAGTGAGGGTTGGAGCGTTGAGGGTTTTTCTGAGAGCATCGATGACGTGCGTACCGGATACAACTCGTCCAGATATTTTGTATTCAGTGTGTATGACGGCTCCCGTCTCTCGCAAAAATGGTCATTCTATTTCGCCATGAGGACAGAATTCGGCAATAATTTTAGTCCCTTCATCCAGGAGCATGGCGAGCTCTTTTGCTTCTTTTTCATTGTGGAATGCGAATTGTTCGAGTCGTGATTGAAATGTGTCAGAATCACCGATTTTCATCGTTCCAGCAATGGGATTTGTGGTCGCTCGGCCGTCTCGTATGGTGAGATGACGTTCAGGACTTGCATAGAGATATGATGCCTCAGGTGTCCTAAAAAGAGCGGTCATATAGGTCCCTCGTATCATGAGGAGACGATGGAGCATTGCGAGAGGTGTTTTCTCGGGATTCATGCCAGTAATAGGCGACACGAAGTGACGTGCCAAAACAGCCTGACATATATCGCCACTACGGATATGATCTTGGACTTTACGAACCTTCGCTGCATATGTATCATCACTCATGCTCGGTGTTTGTGTCCCGAGTGAGAAATTATCATCTCCATGTTGTTTGAGTAAACGTGAGAGTTTGTCCCGAGTGTAGTATTGAACGTCACATATATCAGATACAAGAGCGAGTATCGGTTCATCACCGATAGCTGCTCTTCCTGCTTCTTGCATGAGTCTGGAAGGAGCGAGAAAGGTCACGACTTTCCCCGGAGTTTGTAAGGCTTTCATTTCTTCGAGCGTGGCAGTTTGTACGAGTTTTCCAGGATAGATACGTGCGTGTTTACCCTGAGCAATAATAGCGTAATTTTCGCCTCTGAGTGAGGCGGGGAGGGGGTTATTTAGGTTCATAATAATTTTGTCATAAGTAGCATGAATCACGGAGATCATGCGTAAAGAATTCTTGAGGATCACGTTGGTATCTTCGATGATAGTCTGCACAAAGTAATCTCACATGTGTAATTGATAATTGTGATCAGGAAAATCATTTCATACAGAGTATTACAAGAAGTGTTCTATTTGGATGAAGCTCCACAACAGGCCATCCGAAAGTTCCACCTAGTCATCGTCTATGATCCGTGAAATATGTATCTATTTCATGGAGAGAGAGTGATTTGACTCATTTGTCCATTAATTTTTTTGCTATACGTAAATTCTCCTCAAATCACTCTGAATTATTGAGTATTTCCCTGATTTTATCGCAGGTATTATTAGGTTGTTCTAATGTAATTTGTATTTCTCTACCACTTACGTTTTCTGTTTCCATAAATTTAAATTAAAAATAATAATGTATTACTACGGTGTGCACTGAGGACAAATAAAATGTTATTATGAATAACTTCAGACCGAATGGAGATGTCTATATGAGCTACATCATGCTCGATCATTCATGACTAAAGTCATATATTTTTCATTGTTTTAGTTTTGCTCTTTGTCTGGCCAAATCACTAAGTTGAAAAGGATTCATAAGTAAAATGAATGGCAAGAGGCTGTATGTTCAAAGAGCTCTAGTGTTGTAGTCGCGAAGTGCTTCATAATATTTCAGTGAATATTTTCTGGCAACTTGTTCTACAAAAACAGGTTCTTTAAATTTCTCCACCATTGTTTCTCGTTGGTGTCTTTCCAGATCTTCACGTTCTTTTATATTAATATGCGGAGGATATAGTTGTTTATTCAGAGTTGGATCGTTTTCATTTGCTGCCTCAATTACATGCCTGTCAAGAGGGTTTTCGGTGATAAATTTTTCAAAATCTATAAAAGTTTTCATAAGCTTTAAATTAAAATAAATAATGTATTACTACGGTGTGACAAAAAGGTCACAAAAAAGAGACTTCAGAAAGTCCCAGGAGTACAGGAGTACTCAATTACTTATTTACGCCATCATCCTTTTATTCTTCCATACTGGAGAATACGAGATCCACGACTAACAGTTGTGATTGAGAGTTCGAGTTCTTCGGCGATCTCGCGTTGAGTTTTCCCAGCAGTGAGAGCGTGCATGATCTTGATTCTCTCATCGAGCGCTTCGATTTCCTGAGGAGTCATCATATCCTCAAGAAAACCATCAAGATCATCTGTATGACGCTTGAGTTCAGCTATGATGTTACTACGGAGAGTAGCTTGGTAGGACATAAATTATACTAATGTATTACTACGATGATATATAGAGCAATAAGAAAGTCAAAAGAATTTTTTATCATTCTTTTATCGAGTAAAAGGTACAGGTTTACGTGCGCCATTATTCCACTAATTTTTTGCTGATAAATCGAAGAAGAAAAGTGTTGGAACATTATAAATTTTGAAGGCGACTCTGAAAATAGGTTCGCCAGTAGTAGTGACTGTAATACCAGAATTTCCGAAATCTATTTCGTAGAAAGAGCTTTCTTTGTACAATTTTTGTTGTAGAGGTGCTAGGTATGATATATTTTTGATTGTACCTGTGTATCTTTCCACACCATTTAATTTCACTAAGTAATCAACATCGGAGAGTATTTTTTCTTCTACTACATATTGAGTAAGATATGATTGTACCATTGTTACTAAACCATTTGTTGTTATTAGAGTATCATTCTTTGTACCGTCAATGAGTTCAACTTTTATTCTAAACTGATATTCGTTGTTTATTATTTCTGGTTTTATATTTAAGCTGCTAAGTTTGGCACGAAATTGTTCTGAAATTTTTTGAGTAAGTTCTGCCCCAAATTGTGTTATCGATCAGTGTTTTCCAAAATTTGTTTGAGCTTCATGTACACAGGTAGTTAGTGTATGACTGTCTTCAAGGCTCATATTAGTGGAAACAGATATATCCTCGGCTTCCGGAAGAACAACATCAATTTTCCCCATTCATGAGAATGAAACCGTTGCCACAGCTCTTTTTTTACCTTTAATAAGAGCATGCCCTATATGTATATCTCTTCCAGTGATACCGGGTATTTTTCATAATTTTTCGTTTATGTCATCTATTTCTATCGGATGGAAAGAATCCTTTTTTTCCAAGCCACGAGGTAATAAAAGTGCACTCCCTATTTTCTCTCAAAAATCTGGAATATGTATACATCCCTCTTGTTGATTATTGGTATCACCTTGAAAGATGGTTGTATATTTGAGAATGGCACCCAGGGTAATACCAGGAGCGGTTATAAGAGGAGTTGTGATTGTCATTCACCCCGGGAGAATGGATACTTTCTTACCCTCAGAAGTTATGTGTATATCTGGAGCAGAATCATGAGGGTTTTTTATAAAATATTGTTTGAGTTCCTGTCATATTTTTTCTTGGAGACCTGGATGCAGTGAATATCGACTTGCTCCAGTTGAGCTCATATTTATGGCCGTGAAAATAACTTTATCTGCTCGGCAAATATATATATGAACACCAATTCCATTTTGCGAAATACTATTGCAGAGAACGGTGATATTCTCTGGTCCGAAGAAATGACCCAGAGGTCAAGCAGTTATCTCGGTTTGCAAGTTTTTTTCAAGGTCTTGTAAAAATGTTGCTGGATAATCATGATGTGGATTTCTGAAATCTGATTCGATTTTTTGTAATGTTGGTTGGAGAGCAGTGACATTTTTTTTCAAAAATGCTTCAACAACTTGTTCTACCTCGACGTCGATATGTGTCGTTTCTCATGGTCATCTATAGCCTTGTTTCATGATTTCGATTCATTCAGGATCGTTTTTTTTGGTAAATTCACGGAGAGGAGAACCAACATCAATCATGCAGAATTCACTTCTAACAGGCCCTTTCCCGTCAGTATTATGTATGGTTATCTGGATATGATCCGTTCCAGGAACAAGGTGTGCAGTGACGGCAAATTTAGCCTTATCAAGCCCAAGAAAGTCGGCCATTTTTTCACCCATACGAGCTCCATTTTTTTCTCAAACACCCAGATCTTGAATAGTGATTTTTCCTGTTAAAATTTCTCCCTTGACCATCTCAGAGAGTCCGACAAATTTTTCTGGTATTAGTTCGTGGCCAAGGATAAAATAAAATCATTTTTCACCATTATTAATGCGTAATCCAATAATATCTGTCGGATGTGACATTACAGCGGTAGATTCTTTAGGAATATGAGCAAAAACCTCGTCGTTCATTCTCATAAAATCAAGCATTTCTACGAATTTTCCTTGAGAGTAGAACATCGTAATTTGAACGTGATGTCTTGCAAAGAATTCTTGCCATCTTTTTTGTACTTGTTCATGTAAATGGTTTTCTACATGGCTCAGACGAGGCTCTATCATACACACCTTCATCATATCTCCCAGTCGTACCAATTTTACTATTTTTTCTTCTGAGAGACCCAGGTTATGATTTCTATTTAAATCTTTTTATCTGAGCACCGAGAGAGGAGTATCTTTCCACATCTGATTCTTCCATGATAGCTATTTCGGCTGGAGAAAAATAATCACCGAGAATAGTCGTTCTCCATTCTAATTTCTGTTCCTGCTTTTTCTGATATTGTTTGACGGCGAATCATCATCATATTATAGCACCTGCTCCCACAATGGCCACAGCTGCATTTCTCATATTGAGCCATGCAGGCCACTGTATTGGTGTGCGAGTTGTTCCAAGTGTAGAAACTGTTGCATTTGCAATAGTTTCTTTTACAACTACAACTGGTTCTATGGTTGACTCCGTTATTGCTGGCGCTATTGCAAACTTGAGTTCACTGCATGCGAGCTGAAATGATTGAGCGAGACTACTTATATCTGAAAATTTTGGTATCTCTATTGCGAGTTCTTTTTGTCTTTTCTTCAGATCTTCTATTGCTTTATTTGGAGTAGATCGTGCAGCACGACGTGTTTCATATTCTCGAATAATTGTATCGCAAGCGTCTATTTCTTGTTGAATTAGCTCTCTCTGATGTTCAGCTGTCATTTCAATCGATCCTGCTCCGCCCTTCCAATCTTTCACCTTCGATTTTTTGATACCCAGTGCTCTCTTTTGAGAGATAGCACTTTTATGGGCAGAGCTGTCTGGAGTTGGTAGTTCGTCACGTTGTTTTTCTAAAGTTTTTATTTCCTCGGGTATTTTGTCTAATTGTTCTGCTAATTCTTTGGCATATAGTGTAACTGCCTGGATGTATTTTTCTTTGAGTCTTCCAAGCGCATCTTCTGTGATTTTCCATACACCATCCTTTTGCTCTATATCAGTTTCAAGTAAGGTACCATTGAAAGGTGGAATATCAGTTTTTATTTCCCCCTCAAAATAACTGATAACTTCAGCGGATGGAACTTCAGAAGAAGGAGGTGTTAGGCGTGGATCATTCATAACAATCTATTATAATTTTCCGTATTATAAAAGATTATTATACAATGCAAGTATGTTTTGTAAAATATGGTCCCAAAATTTTCTATCTTCTCATAAGAGAAATTGCATTCCAGCTGTATCATGATATATCTTCTCCTGTAAATGGTTTTTGGAGAGTTACATTCACCCCAGTGAATTTCTCCTTGTCTCATAACCATGTCGAGACAGTATCATATTCATTACTTTGTCCCATGACTACTCCAGTCAAAATAAAGTCTGTTCCTGTTCCAGCTGGTATAGCGTAAGGGTCATTAAATGTTATCACTAACTGCACATCCTTATTAAACTCATTAACTTTATTGATAGCGGTCATAGTTACACCGAGGATATTTCCGTTCTTATCACGGAGTTTGATATTCGATACATTGAGATTCTTTGTATAGATTTGCATATTGATGGGAATGGTTTTGAGGAGTATGTCGTATTTGTTATTAGCTGCTATGTCGAGCTTCATGAGGTTTGTATCCTGACCATAGACAAGGCCTGTTGTGTTGTCGAGGAGGGCTGTGTAGATAGGAGAGGAGACAAAATGGTCATCATTTCCATTTTCTTCTTGATCTGGATTTGTGGTAACAGCAGTTATAGTAATTGGCTTTTTACAAGCGGCTATTGTAGTTGTCTGACCATTAACGAAACATTCAGCAGTATAGGTGCCAGTAGGAGTTGTAGGTATGCTAAAGATACCATTTGCCGTTGTCATTGTTTGGACTACTATCCCTGCGGGGTTTTTTAGCACAACAGAAAAGGTTTTTGGTTTACAAAAGTTTGGGTCGAGGATACAGAGGATGTCCATATTTGACTGACATGTGTAAGATACAATACCACCCCCCTGAGTCATACTCGGGGTTACTGTTAGGTCTTCACACACTTCTACTACAGGATCAGCGGGTTTACAGGCGCCATCACTACATCCATTTGGGCAAGTCACCGTTGTATATTTCGCAAAGCCCTCACTATCACATGAGACTTGATTTATAATTTCACCAGTACAGTAGTCATAAGATGCTTGGTAATAACGAGGCGAGTAGACATGTCGGGCAAATCACCAAATCATACCTTTTGTAAAGATGTCATCCTGAGCATCGGACATATCTTCACACTTGAGAGCCTCAGAAGTACATTTACTTGTCTTTTCATTGTAATAACAACCATTTTGTTGGAGACAATTTTGAGAACCTTGAAGATTTTCACATGAGGTTGAAACAGTACAAAGATCAGGAGCTATAGTACAAAGATCAGGAACCTTTGCTGCTTCAATTGACTGTACAAGGTAATAGAAGAATTCTCCACGAACAGCAATATCGTTTGAATTAAATCCTACTTCTGAAGGTATAAGTTTTGCATCAATAGCTATTTTGAGTATTTGTTCTGTAGTTTGAGGTCCCTCTATTATATGTGAGGCACGAAGAGCGAATGTAATTGCTTCAATTTTAGTGAGTTTTTCTGTTGGCCGAAAGAGGTTACCAGTTTCTACTACGAGGCCAGCCCCCTTTGAGATTTCAACGACGCGACACACCCATGGTATACTATTTGAAATATCTGTGAAAATGCCAGTGCATATATAACTTGATTCATTTTCCAAGATGCCGCCAAAGACACTGGCCGCTACCCTAATCGCTTCTTGGCGAATGATAGTATCAGAGAGTCTATACTCGGCAGGATTAGCCGAGTGGTCTACGATTATACCGAGACTGGCGAGTTTATTTGCAGCAGAAACATAGTCAGGCGTTCTCTCTATTTCGCATTTATAGTTACACCCATCATCATTTACATTATTTCCATCATCACATTGTTCTGCACCTTCTTTGATACCATTACCACATATGTTTTGTTGACATGAGTTGGATGTATAACTGAGTATTGCAGGCTGTGTTTGATCAATGACATCCGTTCTACCTCCGTTATACTTGAGAGAGACGAATTCCGTATTGACCGAGATAGGCATGGTCACGGAACCGAGTTGACCTATCAGCCTGAAACCTAATTGAGCACCAGGCGCTATTACCATTATGCCAGTACTTGTTTGAGGGAAGGCACATGTTACTGTGATTTCTACAGGGTTTGATGATTTTTGTTTCGAGGTACACGTCGCACGAGTGTATTGGTTAAATTCTAGCAACCATGATTTTATATTGAAATTATTTTCTGGAGTTGGACTCACCGAGAATTCAATCTTATCTACAGCGACACTGAGTATAGTTGGAACCACTACTTCTCCAGATACTTGTACTTCCCCAGACATCACAGGCGCTTTTATATCTCCTGACAAAAACACTACTTCACCTGACATGAGTTTTTCAGGACAAGGTGTTTCAATTTCACCAGAAATAATTCTGAGTTCGCCAGAAGCCAAATTAGAAACAACGATGGGCTTTAATTTGAGTTCAGCATCACAGGATTCATAACGTTTTTTGAAGATCGCATAATCATTTATTTTTCCTTGCCATATACCAATCTGATTTTCTTTTAACTGTATTTTTCACTTCAATGACTTGCTGTTTTCTGGTGTTCCGATTTCACCCTGAAGCTTTTTGATATCATTTTCCAAGGCATTGAGTTTTGAAATCTCATTTTCATACTTTAATTTCTCTTTTTTCTTGTCATTACATGTTCTTACCATGGTTCATGTAGGTTGACGACATTTTGTATTAATAAACGTCGTGATAGGGGAGATAAGGGCATTGAGCCTTTGGATTTCTGCCGGTCGCGTTGCTATCTTTTGTTCTTTTTGACCGATAGTCACGTTGTGGGCATTGATTTTATCCTGGAGGACTCTGATTTCACCACTTATAATGCTGATTTTATTATTCGCATTGGTGATATTATTGGGAATTTGATTGTATTGAGCGAGATTTTTTGTCTGATTCTTTTCATTACAAACATAATTAGAACTCGTAATGGCGCTCGATGATAAACCAGAGAGACTCATACGTCCTGTACTCACCAATGTCACTACCGTGAGTAACAAAAACGCACCAGCTATAATGCTTATTTTTTTCTTCTGAGAAAGTTTATGCATAAAAGTAAAATAAAAAATACCTAGTTTTAGAGTACCAGGTATTTTTATAGATGTCAAATATAAGAACTGTTTTATCCAATCACATTCCCTGCCTTATCCCGAATCACCATTTTTTTATCCTCTGCTTGGCGATTTGCCACAGCTTGTTGGACAATCATAAATACTGTACCAATGAGCCAATAGAGACCGATACCAGCTGCATAAGCGTAAGCAAGATAGGCTGCCATTGCTGGGAAGATATAGAGCATCATTTTTTGCATTTGCTGCATATCTGGCATATTTGGGTCTTTTGGTTTTTCTTCTTCACCACTTTTTGCCTTTTGTGCTTGTATTTTCTTTTGAGAGAGCCACATCTGACCAAATTGGAGACCACCAGTGAGTACGCCGAGGACCACACCGACTATTCCGCCACCCTGACCGAGTTCGAGTCCAAAAAAGTGTGAATTGATGGTCACGTTTCGGAAACTCTGGAGCCAGTCAATATGATACAAATGAGCCAGATTGCTCGGATTTCCGATATTGAGAATAACCTGATAGAGGACGATAAGAATAGGGATTTGTATGAGGATAGGGAGACAAGAACCGAGAGGATTCACTCCTTCTTTTTTGTAGAGTTCCATCATTTTCATACCAATTTGTGCTTGATCGCCTTTGTGTTGTTCTTGGATGGCTTTGATTTTCGGTTGAATCACCTGCATTCGACGCTGTGATACGAGCATTTTTTGTTGTGGTATGAGGAGGGCTAAACGGATGATGAGAGTGATGGCGATAATGGCCCATCCGAGACTATGACCGGGGAGGATGAGAACGAGTGCTGCGAAAAAATTGTAAACAGGATTATAAAAGAACGTCCTGAAAAAAAGACGAACAAAGCCTGCCTTGCCGAGTGTAATATTTACTTCTGTTTTTGTTGTTGATTCAGGCTGAGTATAGGTGAATCGGAGTGATGTCTCTGGTAGGTTCTGAAATCCATCTTGGAATGTGATGATATCATCTTTTGTGTGACCGATAAGAGGAGTTATTGATTTGGCAGGTACTTCAACTGTACGGCAGAGAGTCGGTGGGAGCGTAGCCTTTTCCTCACCATTTGCCATCATTTTCAGGTCACGACAAGTATCGACTGTGAGAGATTTTTCAGAATTATTGACGAGAGAAATAGTGGGCGTTTTTGGGAGTGTATAGCTCGTTGCATCGCTGATGATACGTACTGATGCTGGCTCGGGAGCGGGTTTTTGGGTAGCTGATTGATAGAGCACGATGAGGACAAATACACCATAGATTGCGAGCAAAATTTTTTTTGTAGAGTTCATGAGCAGTATTATGAGATATTTTTATTTTGTGCAAACTGAGTTCATTTTTCAAACACTTTGATAGCATCCTCAATCCATGCTTGCGGGATTTTTTTCTCTGGTATTTTTAATCCCTTTTTCAGTGTAAAAACCACTTGGTAGCGTTTATTGTTTATTGTTCATAGTTTCTCGTTGGAATCTTGACTCGGAGCGACCAACAGATTTTTCATCGCGTCATAAAGACCACGACGGTAGCGATTTCTCTGAACAGCTCGCTTATCATGCTTCCGAGATATACTGACTGCCATACGATGCTGACCGCCACGTGCTTCCAATGCATTCATCGTCCAGTAGGTTCAAAAAAAGGGTCTTCCTTTTTTGAAGACCCTGCTTACTTCGTATTCTCTGAGACGATATTTCTGTGCGATCATGAGAGGAGAGTTATTTCCTACTTATTTTTTCTGCCAGCGATGATGTGAAATTTTGGATTTCCTTTTGGAGATTTGAGACGAACAGGGTAAGAAGGTGTCAATTGATGACGACCTTTTGAGCGACGTCGGCGGAGGACGTTACGGCCATTGGCAGTGACAGATCTCTGGAGAAATCCGTGTGTGCGAAGTCGTTTTCGTTTTTTGAGCTTTCCGAGCATAGTGATGAATTAAAAATGATAGTGAGATAATATAGAAAAAAGAGTAAAGTCAATCTATTTTGCTGATGGGTCAATTGTCTCTGGTTTTTTCCCCTGAAGAAGCTCTTTTTTTGGATCATAGAAATCGAGATTTTTCTCTCCTACTATTGTAACCATATGGTTGATGAGTTCTGATATTTTGACTTCTTGTTGGATACCTTTTTCCATATTTTTGAGCTGACATACTCCACGACGAGCCTCCATGATACCGATAATAGCGACGTATTTTGCTTTGAGTTGATTCGCTTTTTTGAGCTGTGTCTTCATCGACGGAGAGCCAAATGAAGCGAGGACATTGAGACCCATCTCACGCGCTTGGACGCTGATGGGGAGAGCGATACGCTTTGCTTCTTCTCCGACTTGGATGAAATAGAGATCGATAGTGTCTTTGTTCAAAACATAGAGACCTGATTCTACCATAGAATCGATGAGACGTTCGACACCGAGTGCAAAACCAACAGCTGGGATTGGGTTTTTGCTCCCGAGACTCGTGGCGAGGCCATCATAACGACCACCCCCACAATAAGCATCCTGCGTACGTCCTGAATTATCGACACACTCAAAGACCACATCGCAG
>JACCDG011609948.1_pt1 | contig 66567 bp, 91 predicted proteins | sample 7442471 | NCBI WGS metagenome assembly JACCDG01 (sample SAMN15323444, study PRJNA562643) | freshwater metagenome | isolation source: river surface water | place: USA:Blue River Watershed | collected 2017-08-17 | reverse complement strand
CCTTTTTTGTCTCTGGAGTGTTGATTGACTGACGGTTACCCTGACAACAACCCCAAGACGCGCTTCGGCGCGGCCAAGGTTCCGCTGCACCTAGTACCGCCCTCGGCCAAGCACTACCTCGCCATGGCCATGGCTGATGGCGCCCGCAAGTACGGGCCGTACAACTGGCGAGACAAGACGATTTCCGTGTCCGTGTACAAGGCCGCAGCAGAGCGGCACATGGACGCCTTCTGGGACGGAGAGGACTGTGCTCCGGACTCTGGCGTTCATCACATCGCACACGCTATGGCTTGCATGGCCCTGTTGCTGGATGCAATGACGGTCGGCAAACTCAACGATGACCGCCCCACGAAGGGAGCGAGTCCGCAACTTCAACAGCAGTACGTCGCACAAGGAAGTGCCAATGGAATTCAATCTAGTAGCTGACGAGGAGAACCCAAATGGCGAGTCGGTACGAGGGAGAACCCCGTGGTCCAGCGTCGGATACCTCACGTACAAAAGAACCTACGCTCGTCCCCTTGAAGGGGGTCATTCTGAAGAGTGGGGGGACACTGTGCATCGTGTTGTCCGAGCGTGTCGTGAACAGCTTGGAGTCGGCTTTACCGCCGAGGAAGAAGAGCGGCTCTCGGGAGTGCTTCGTGGACTTAAGGGCAGCGTTGCGGGAAGATTCCTATGGCAACTTGGAACTTCAACCGTTGAACGTCTCGGCCTAGCGTCACTACAGAACTGCGCCTTCGTAACCGTTGATAAACCGGAAGCGTTCACGTGGGCATTCGACATGCTCATGCTCGGCTCCGGTGTCGGCTACAACATTCAGAGAGAGTATGTCTACAGACTCCCAAGAATCAGTAAAGACTTTCGAGCGCCTCGAAGAGTTGACGAATCAGGCGCAGCGTTTATTGTCCCGGACACCCGTGAAGGGTGGGTTGAGCTACTTCGACTTTGTCTCGACTCTGCTTTCCAAAGCTCGGGTTCCGACGTACGACGACCCGCTGGGCCTGCATCTAGACCCGGCTTTACTTACAGCACTCAACTCGTCCGAGGTAAAGGCGCTCCTATCAAAGGGTTTGGCGGAGTGGCTAGCGGCCCAGAGGACTTGGTTTGGGGCATTGGTGAAATCGGGCGAATCCTTGAGAGCCGAGTTGGACGCCAGCTAAGGCCCATCGACTGCCTCGATATTATGAACATCATCGGGGCGGTGGTAGTCAGCGGCAACGTACGACGCAGCGCGCAGATCGCGATTGGAGACTATGACGACCAAAAGTTTCTTAGAGCTAAGCGTTGGGACCTCGGAAACATCCCAAGCTGGCGAGCCATGTCGAACAACTCTGTCGTGTGTAACCGAATTGCTAACCTCCCCGATGAATTCTGGCGGGGATATGAAGGCAACGGTGAGCCCTATGGCCTTATCAACCTGCGCCTTGCGCGATCCGTTGGCCGACTGGGTGATACTCAGTACCCGGACCCAGACGTTGCAGGTTTCAACCCTTGCGCAGAACAGTCACTGGCAGACTACGAAACTTGCTGCCTTGCCGAAATCTTTCTGCCGAACATTACAAGCTATGCTGAATTCGTCGATGTTGCGCGACTCCTGTATCGTGTGTGTAAACATTCCCTCGCTCTCCCTTGTCATCAGAGGGAAACTGAGCGCATCGTACATCGCCACCGCCGGATGGGACTTGGTGTTACCGGATACCTTCAGGCAACTGAGGAGCAACGGTCTTGGCTGAGCGCGGCGTATGAGGAACTTCGTGCTTTTGACAGAGAGTACAGCGCAAAGCACGGATGGCCGGCGTCGATCAAGCTCACGACGGTCAAGCCATCTGGAACACTGTCGCTGTTGCCGGGAGTTACGCCCGGATGCCACCCAGCGTACGCGCGATTCCTCATTCGCCGTATCCGTGTCGCAAGCAATAGCCCCCTTGTGCAGACTTGCAAGGATCACGGCTACAAGGTCGAGTACCAGAGGAACCTAGATGGCACGCAGGATCACAGCACTTGCGTCGTTGAGTTTCCTTTCAGCTATCCTGCTGGCACTCGGCTTGCGGCCGACATGTCCGCCATCGACCAGCTTGAGGTTGTTCGACGATTGCAGGGGGAGTGGTCGGACAATGCTGTTTCCTGTACGGTGTACTACCGTCGCGAGGAACTACCGGCGATTCGTGAGTACCTAGCGGAGCACTACAATGAGAACTTCAAGAGCCTCAGCTTCCTGCTGCATCAAAATCACGGATTCGATCAGGCACCCCTCGAAGAGGTCACCGAAGATGAGTTCGATCGAATGGTGGCTCGAACGCGCGTTATCACTAGCGTCGAAAGCGCGCAGTTTGATGACGACGCAGAGTGCGCGTCCGGCGTCTGCCCCATCAAGTAAGCCACTCGACTACGAGTCGGCATCGTCCCTTATATCGGAGTATAACGATGGCAACAAAAGCCCCTAAGCGTCCGCAGAACCCGTTCCCCAACGATCCACCGGGCCCGAGCAAGAAGTACCCGCACAGGCCCAACTGATCTTCGCGGGTGTGGTGCAACGGTAGCATTGCTGGCTTCCACCCAGTCGATGAGAGTTCGAGTCTCTCCGCCCGCACCAAGTAACGGCACCGTAGCTCAGCGGTAGAGCAGAGTCTCGATAAGGCTTTGGTCGAAGGTTCAAATCCTTCCGGTGCTACCAATCAACGCGCGCTGCTGTACGGGTAATGCGAATCCTTAGGGATCAGGCAGAGGGACCCCTCCCTCTGGCGCGCGTCTTTCAACGTGTCGGTAGCTCAACTGGCAGAGCACTCGGCTCCAACCCGAACGGTTGTGGGTTCAACTCCTACCCGGCACGCCAACCTATGGAGATAAGTGACAGACGTAATCGACAGCTTTCATGGTGACAACCACTGGCTCAGCAACTTCGAGCACTCGCCCATCGTGTACCTCGGCCGCCTGTATGCGACGGTGGAGCACGCCTACCAAGCAGCCAAGGCACGCACGGTAGAGGACTTGGAGTACATCAGGTCCTCATCTACTCCCGGAACGGCCAAGGCTCGCGGTCGCCGGGTGCTTATGAAGGAAGGATGGGACGACGAGAAGGTCGCCGTGATGCGCGAGCTGCTGGAGCGCAAGTTCTCTATCCCGGAGTTCCGTGATAGGCTGATCGCCACCGGCGATACCGAGTTGATCGAAGGCAACTGGTGGGGCGACACCTTCTGGGGCGTGTGCGAAGGTGTAGGGCGCAACGAACTCGGCATCCTCCTGATGGAGATTCGGAAAGGAATGAAGTGACAGCAGACGAACGTAAGGGTCTACTAGGTCTATTCGCAACGGGGTTCACGCAAGTGTTCTTCGTGGCCTTCAACGTGTTCGCCATCGCCCACCAGATTCTGTGGCTGATCGGCATAACGTCGTTTGCAATATCTTACGTGTGGAGCCACAACGTGCGTAAGGTAGCTTTTGGTACAGAGTGGCACAGAGTGGTCTACGCCCTCGGCGCAGCGTTCGGCTGCCTCGCAGGATACGGGGCCGGAAAGTTGTTCACATACCTATTCCAATAGGAGATTCAAAATCCATGAACGAGAACACGGCGCTCGCCGCGCCCGCGCAGCAGAACGACACCAAGCCCTACGGCGGCGTCAACTTCATCCACCTGCGCTACTGGAAGCCGGAGGAACGGCGTGACGACGCCACTGGCGAAATCAAGATCGTCAAGACGCCGCTGTCGATGGGCGGCCTGACGGTGGCGTACCAGATCGACGGCACGACGGCGCGCTTCGCCTACGCGAAGTGTTGCGTCCGCGACAACTTCTCCCGTCGTCGTGGCCGCGAGGCGGCGTACGGCCGGCTGCTGAAGAACCGCGACGCGTACGAAGCCCACGGCGTGGAGCCCGAGGTTGCCAACGGCCGACGCGAGGACCAGCAGAGCTACATCCTCCAGCAGGTCGCCACGGTGCTGCCGGAGAAGGCGCGGGGCGACTTCTTCGCGATGGTGTCGTCCGACCCGATGCGCGGCGTCGAGGCTCGTGACGAGCCGGTGCTGGCTGCGGAATGACGACCTCTTCTCGGTCCATCGCCCGCAAGCGGCGGGTTGCCGTCGGCAAGAAGCCCTCGCAGACGCCGGGTCGCAGCAAGAACGAGTGGTGCCAGAAGTCCGAGCTGAAGGAGTTCGGCCGCAAGGCCAACCCCTACAAGCTGCGCGGCCAGCCCGCGATCCGCTACCGCCACTACGCGGCGGCGGTGGACTCGATCAACACCATGAAGCGCGAGTACACCGGCCAGCCGATCAACTGAGGAGGTAGCCATGCCCTGTCACGACGAAAGGGACAGTCCGCAGTTTCAGGCCAAGGTCAATCTCAAGACGCTCGGCATCGAGGCATCCGACATGGGTGCCGCACGTGCCGCTGCCTGCGAGATGAGCAAGGTCCTGACGCCGGAACAGCTGCGTTCCTTGCCGGCATGGGTCGGTAAGTGGATCGAGAGGCACAAGAAGGAAGATGCCGAGTGGGAGAAACTCGGCCTCAAGAAACGCAGTCTGTTGTTCTAAGAACAAGTGGGATTAGCTCAGCTTGGATAGCAGCGCGTGATTTGGGATCACGAGGTCGGCGGTTCAAATCCGTCAGCGGAGACCACATGCAGAGGTTGCCCACCGGCTGGTAAAGCCGGTGGGTCTTATACGGAGTAAAAGAGATGACGACGTTCTTCACGTCGGATAACCACTGGGGCCACAAGCGCATCAGAGAGTTCTGCCCCACGCGCCCGCAGAGCGCGACGGTCGAGGAGTCGGACGCCGCGCTGATCGAGCGGTGGAGGTAGCTTGAGCTACATTCGCTGTCTCTCTAACCCGGAGGGGCTGTACATCTGGGCGCAGGCCGACGGAAGCGTCGGCATCTCCTGCTTGCAGCACAGAGATGTGCTGTACATGCCCACGGATGTGTTCGAGGAACTGCTCCGGCGCATGAAGGCCCGCTGGGAAGCTCCGGGCTCATACAGAGGCGGATCGCTAAAAGCGCACCCCGGAGAACGATTCCGCTACAGCAAGATGCGCCTGAAGTGGAAGGACTGGGGCAGGGGCGTGTACGTGGACGCTTACGAAGTCACGTGGCACTACGCAGCGCAGAGCGTGTCAGAGGAGGAAGATGGCAACAAGGGATAACGGCAGACAGGAAGTGTTGCTGCACGTGAAGGGCACGCACGGACCCGGCACGTTCGTGGCCGGCGTCGTGTACCACGGCACCAAGGTCGTAGGGTGTGCACCGTATCTGGCCGCACGCGGTTTCTGGACCTTGACGCTGGAAGAGGCAATCCAACGATGCCTGAAGAACGGCTGGAAGTATCAGGTGAGCGCGTGACCGAGGTTCTACAGAACCTGAACCCGCTGCTCGACGGCGACGTACTTGCGTACGCCTGCGGCTTTGCCAAGGGCTCCGAGGAGTCCGTCGAGAACGCGCTTCAGGCGACCAAGACGAAGATCGAATCCTTGCTGGCCGAGTTCCCCGGCCGCTCGTACCACAAGCTGTACCTGACGGGGAAGGGGAACTTCCGCGACGAAGTGGCCACTATACTTCCGTATAAGGGCAATCGCGATCCCAACCACAAGCCGGTGTACTACAAGGACATTCGCGAGTACATGCTCGACGTGTACGACGGCGAGCTGATCGAAGGCCGCGAGGCCGACGATGCTCTCGGCGAGGAGCAGTGGAAGTCCGGCAAGACCACGTGCATCGTCGGGATCGACAAGGACCTCGATATGATTCCGGGGTTCCACTTCAACAGCAAGTCGAAGCAGGTTTACTACGTGAACTTGCAAGAGGCCAATCTCAACTTCCTCCGCCAGATGCTGGAGGGTGACCGAACCGACAACATCCCCGGCATCGTCGGGATCGGCAAGGCCAAGAAGTTCAAGCACATCCCGAAGGGGACAAGCCCGGAAGAGGCTTGTCGCACCATCGCCCGGTTCTACCACAAACAGTTTGGAGACAGCGCTTATGCCTCTGTTCGCGAGATTGCTACGCTGCTTTGGATTCGACGCGGCGGAGACGCCGACGACCAGCTCAACGGATTCATCCGACTCATCCTCGACGCACTCCCAGCCCCTTTCTAAGTCGCTGCGAGAGCTGCTCTCCGGGCGTCGCATGTGGCATCTTCGATGAAGTGACAAGCTACTTGCAGGAGCAAGGATTACGACCCAAGGAAGAAGAAAGCCCGCCCGCAAAGCCCCCTCGCGGGAGAAGCTCAAGAGCGGTTACGAAAGGAAAGTCGCCGCGTACCTCAAGGACAAGAAAGTCCGGTACGTCTACGAAGGCGAGAAAGTAAGCTACACCATTCCGCTCACGAAGCGGAACTACATCCCTGACTTCCGACTCCCCAACGGTATCTACGTTGAGGCGAAGGGGAAGTTCGACCGCGAAGCCCGCGCTAAGATGGCGCTAGTGGTCGAGCAGAATCCGGACAAGGATATCCGTATGCTGTTCATGAGAGATAACAAGATTGCAAAAGGAAGCAAAACTAAGTACACGGATTGGTGCCGTGCTCGCGGCATTGCGTGCGCTGTTTCCGTCCACGGCCACATTCCCGAGGATTGGCTATCGGCTTAAGCTGGCAACAGCTGTCGCCTTTGCTGTGGTATCCATCTACGCAGCGTACGCCCAGTTCCGTGAACTGCGGTCCGAAGCCGTCTGGCTCAAGAGCCATCCGGTGCTTTGCGTGAACACCCTGTCTCAGACTGTCACTCCGCTCTACACACTGGAGTACAAGGAGATTGACGAGACAGGCGTGTGGAGCAACTACCAGCGGTACTGGGCTGTGCCCGGCGACCACTGTGTGTACGTGCTTGAGTACAAGGAACAAGAACAAGAATGGCAGTGACGCTAGCAAAACCTGATACCTTCGAGGAGCGTGTTACCTCACTATCTCCCTTCGATCCGCAGCTTGCGGTAGGGGCGGAGTTCGAGGGCAAGAGAGTTGCCCGCAAGGCTACGATGAGTGTAGTGGAGTTCGACAACGACCCCGGCTCGTACATCCTGACCGAGTACGACCCGATGCCGGAAACACCGTACGAGCCCCACCAGATTCCCGCAGGCTACGCCCTGATGATCCAGCTGGAGCTGGAGGTAGAGGGCATCGAGAACAAGATTACGCAGCGGCTAATGGAGCAGCGTAACGCGCAGAGGCGCCTCTCGTAACGTGCGTACGCTCTTTCTCGATATCGAGACTTCCCCGACCCTAGCCACTGTCTGGGGTCTGTGGAACCAGAACATCGCGATCAACCAGCTACTCGGCAACTCAGAGGTCTTGACTTGGGTAGCGAAGTGGGAGGGCGAGAAGGAGCTTTACTCCGGCTCGCTGATGCGCGATGGCAAGCGCCGGATGCTGCGGCGTATTCACCGCCTACTGAATGAAGCGGACGAAGTAGTGACGTGGAACGGGAACGGGTTCGACCTCAAGGTCCTGAACAAAGAGTTCCTGTTGCTCAAGCTACCTCCCGCGTCCCCCTTCAAGTCCGTGGACTTGCTCGCCACGGCCCGGAAGAAGTTCCGGTTCACGAGCAACAAGATGGACTACGTTGCCAAGCAGCTAGGCTTGGGCGGCAAGCTGAAGCACCGAGGCCACGAGATGTGGCTCGACTGCATGTCTCGCAAGCGCGAGGCGTTTGACGAGATGCTTGAATACAACGAGGCCGACGTGGTTCTGCTGGAGCAGATTTACCACAAGTTCGTGCCTTGGGTATCGAGCGGAGCTAACCGTTCCATCTTTGAAAGCTCCATGGTGTGCCCACGCTGCGCATCAACGGAGTTCACCAAGCGCGGCTACTACCTGAGCAAGTCAGGCAAGTACGCCCGCTACCAGTGCGCTAATGAAGATTGCGGGGCTTGGTTCCGCAGCCCCAATGTCATCAAGCGCAACGCCACGAGGGTCGTCGAACTGTAATGATGCACGAACGGTTCATCGCCCGCTGGGCAGTCTGGCTCGAACGAACCATCGGGTTGGTTGGGGCTAGGAAAGCAGCGTTGCTCATCGAAGAGCGGCTGCCGGAATCGGAGGTAGCGCGAGTTCGCTCGCGCCTCCTCTCGGACCACATGAAGGAAATCACGAATGGACTCGCAACTAAAGCATGACGTGCGGCGCGCTATGCGCGTGCTCGACAAGGTGCTCGATGAGCTGGCTTACCAGCCCGTAGAGAAGTGGGACCAGAAGTCCCTAGACGACCTGCACGCCAAGCTGTACAAAGCCTACAACCTGCTCGACAGGAGCTACGGAGATACGGATGACGGAGAAGCCAGACGCCCCCTTGACTTCAGCGGAGGATGGCACGGTGTCGTCCAAGACGACGACCTTGTCGGTGATTCGGACGAGGAAGAGGAAGCTGCCGGAGCTTCCGTGGATCGCGGTGACGGACCAGACGTTTGAGATACCTCGCCAAGTCCCGTTGCTTCTGTGGTGCCTGACGTGGGGCGACGACGGAGAAGAGGAAGATGAGGACTGCTACATGGGAGCCCTCACCGCCTCCGGCGTCTGGGTAGACGAACGAATGTGCCTGATGGAACCAGAGAACCAGACGAAGGTCTTGTTCTGGTGCCCCGTCACGGAACCAAAGAGGAAGAAAGATTGAAGGTCCTAGTCTGCGGTGGCCGTGACCTGACAGATAGCGGCTTCGTGTTCCGCCACCTTGATGAACAGTACCGACGATACGCGCAGGCTGGCCGTGGATGGGAGGCCCTGATCCACGGTAACGCCGATGGTGCTGACAAAATCGCTGGCGTGTGGGCCGAGAACTACGGAATCCAAGAGGTCATGTGCCCGGCCAACTGGCGCAAGCACGGTAAGCCGGCAGGCATGAAAAGAAACAGGGCCATGCTCACGCTAGGCCCTGATCTGGTGATCGCGTTTCCCACCGAACAGAGCCGGGGAACGCACGGGATGGTTAGGGAAGCACGCGCGGCTCTTATCCCTTGCCTCGTCTTTCCTTATCCTTCGTGATGCATTCGGCCTTGGCTTCGTTGTGCATCTGGCACAGCTGGTAACGGAACTTGAGATACGTGACGTAGTAGTCGAACCGCTCTCCAGCCTGCGCGTCCCGCAACTCGTCGCAAAGAACTAGGTCGGACTCCGTGCAGGACGTGTCGTTACTTCTTACCGATAGCGTTGAGCACGCTGGCAGTAGCAGCATCAATCCGGCAAGCATCAGCGTCCGGAACCGCTTTGCGTAGTTCACTCTGAGTCTCCGCTTCACCCGCAGCAGCCCTAGCGGCTGCTTCGGCGTTTCTCTTCCGAGCCGTCGTCTCTCTCACGAGAGCGGCGGCTTTTTCTTTTCTCGCTAGCTCGGCTGCTGCAATGGCAGCCTTCGCCTCCTTGGCTTCCCACTTCGCGTTAGCGGAGTCGTAGCCCCACGAGTACACCCTGTACTCCGCGTAGGCGAGCAAGGCAGCTAGCAAAATCACTTTCCAGTATTTGAGGAAGCCGCTCAACAGCCACTTCCCCGCAGTAAGCCACATCGGTTAACCTCCGGTCTTGGCCTGAAACCAAGGCAGGAACAGCTTCACTCCCGCCCACAGCGCAGCACCGATCATCACCAGCGCACCCCAAGCTCCCTTGTACCGATTCAGCTGGTCAAGGATTTCCTGCTGCTTGTTGGCCATCGTGTCCTGCTTGCGGGCCATGCCCGCGATCACTTCGTCCCGAGCCTCTTCCCGCGCTTCCAGCGCGGCAAGGCGCTCAATGATATCGTCCCTGTCAGTCATCTCATCACTTCCTTGTGGTGCCTTATACGGGCGTATAAGTTAGATCATTTCCGCGTCAGCGGTTACGTGAACCCCCATGATGCTGCCGACCAGCGTACCGGCGTTGCCGGTGAAGTTGATGCCGATGCCCTTTTCATTGACGTTGACCGAGCCGGTCCCCGTGCAGTCCGCACCAACGGACTCGTCTCTCACCTGAGCGTTGGCCGCACCCGGATTGTACGTGACCACAGTGGCGTTGGCTCGCAGCGGCACAGCGTAGAACAAGCGGTTCGACTGAGAGGCAACTGCCGCCGCCTTACCAGCCAGCCAGATGAACTCACCAGTAGCCGTGCCGATGTTCGTGGCTGGCAGCGTGTCCAGCGCAAACGTCTTCCAGTAGTAGCGCAGGCAGCGATCCAGCTCAGCCTGATGCGACAGCGGAACCCAGTCCTGAATCTCCGCGCCATCAGTCAAGGAGAACTGGGCGAGCGAGATGGTGCCGGTGGCGAGAGTCAGCTGGGAATCAGTGTAGACTAGGACGTACAGATTCTTCAGGTTAGCGGGCACATCGAACACACCACCGAACCGCTGCCACGCCGTGGTCACATTGCAGTTCACGCAGTTTGTGGACACCGTAGCGTTATCAGCCAACACACCCGTCTTGGGAGCGACGTAGGAGACGTTTGTCCCCAAGGTCGGGTCAACTGCGTTAGCTCCGAACGCGGAGATGAATGTTGCTGGAGATGCGTCCGCCGTGCCAGAAGTAGTCAAGTACGCCAGCGCGATGTTTACTACGCGAGCGGAGTCGGCCTTGAGCCATCCCTGCACGCGCACGGTCCTGCCGCGTAGCTGTACGGCGTCACGCGACTCGATCATCTGGGACACGACTACCTTCCCCGTGTTGGTGATCTTGGTGAAGGTGCCGTAGAACTGGCTTTGCAGACCAGTCTCCGCAGCTGCTACCGTGTCCGTGCGCTGGTACCGGACCGATGCGTTCTGGTTTGTGACCCCCCAGCCATCTGCTGTGATAAGACGAGAGGTAGTGGTAGAGTAGGTCGTCAGCGTGCCGGGAGCCTGTCTCTGCGCAAACCAGAAGCCACCGTTCCGAATGAAGTTCGGGTTCTTGGTGTTGTTCAGGACATTGGACACACCAGTGCTGTTGAGCACGACGGTCTGACCCGACGTGTTGTTGTACGTCGTGTTCTTGTTCGTAGCCGGCGTGCTTGGTGCAGCGCCGTTCGTCATGATTAGTCTAGACACGGTTATCCAATCTCCAGTACGGCGCCAGCCTGAATCTCAAGCTCCGCACCACTTCCAATCTCGTACTCATCCGGCACGTACCTTCCAGTGCCAGAGAGGATAGTATCCACGTACCCGTCGCCAAGCGACAGCTTCACGTCCGTGTTGACGTGCAGCGTAACGAAGTCCCCCGCCTCGTCTTGCACCGAGACAGAGGGACTGCTGATGATCTTGTCTACCGTACGCTCAGCCATCAGACCTGCTGCTGCCTGTCGTTGAAGTAGATGCCGGACTGCTTCCACGGACTGTTCATCTGGAGTCCGCCGATGCCGCCGTTGACGGTGTTCGGAGCGAGGATGTTCGGCACAGCCCCGTACCCGCCGCTGTTGAACGGCCCAGCCCCGCCGTAGATGCCTTGGTCAACCGCCCGGTTGGCGTAGCGCCCGTAGGTGTTGCGGCCCAACCAGTCAGACAGCGCCGACATGCCGTTAGTCCCCTCCATGCCAAGCGAGGAAATCTGGTCTGGGCGCTGCCTCTCTCGGCCACGCTGTCGCTCCTCTGGCTGTCGTGGCTGCGCTGCACGAGCAGCCTGACGCTGCTCACGGTGTCCGGCCCAAGCGTTTCGCACGGCGTTGATATCGGTCATCAGACCGACAGGCTCGCCGTGGAAGGTGCGGCCTAGTGACGACTGGCGTCCTAGGCCGATTCGATCCCAGTCAAAAGGCATGGCTTACGGCCTCGGCCAGCCCAGCGGGCTCGTGGACCAATCGTAGCCGTTTCCACTCACCTGCTGCGGCACCGCCGGGCTTGGGGCAGCCGCCGGCTTGGCGTAGCCCTGTGGACCCGCCGGTGGAATACGCGCGTCACCGCCGTAAGACTGGCGACGATTAGGGTCGTATTCCTGCCCTCCTCCCTGATAGTAGCCCTGCATCATCTGCATTAGCTGCTGCATCATTTGCATGTACTGACCGCCACCACCGCCTCCGCGGCCCGTGCCGCGCGGCTGCTGTATGTACACGTCATTTGCCTGTGGACCCCATTGCGGCATGTACTGCATGTACTGCCCCTGTCCAGAGCCGTTCATGCGAGCCCGTCCCTGTTGCCCGTAGGCAGCGGCTCCGGGGTCCATCCCTCCCGCCGCCCCCTGCCACGGTCCTCCGCCATACGCGTACTGCGGCACGATTCCGCCGTAGCCACCGTTGTAGGCGTGGCCGTACGAGTTCGGAAGGTTGTAGCTGTACCCGCCGCCCTGCGTCCAATCGTTAGGATTGCTGCCGTACATCATGGGCGGCTGGTAGCGATTGAGCCCCGGCTGCTGGCCGGAGAAGCTCTGCGGCATCGAAGGGCCGTAGTAGGCCGCGCTCTGCTGTGGCGAGTTGTAGACGCCGCGAGGATTACCCGGCCCACCCATATTGGTGTTAGGCGCCTGATAGCCCCCTCGGCCGTATCCCTGTGGCATGTATGGGTTTGGCATTGGTTAGTCCTCTTTGGTCAACTTGCGGTACTTGTTACTGAGCTTGCCGAGGTCGGCTTCCAGTTTCATGACTTGCTTGCGGATGGCTGCTCTTTCCGAGAGCGGCTTGCCGCGTAGAATCTCTTTCTCTAGGCTGGCAAGGGAGCCCGGCCCGAACACGTGAGGCTGGAACTTGCCGGACACCAGAGCAACCAGTTGCTTGTTGTCGGCACCGTCGTTCCGAAGCTGCGTCATGATCTTGCCTTTGCTCACACCGGCAGCCTCTGCTCCGGCGATGGACTTGCGCGCTTCCACGAAAGCCTTGTGTTCGTCTGCAATTGCGTTGACGTACACGTCCTCCAGAGAACGCAGGCCGTACGGCTTGCCACTCTCCAGCTCCTTGCGCACATCCGCAACAACATCCTTCTCCACTCCGGCGTACGTAGAGTACGACCGCGACACTTCGTCCAGCGGCTTGTAGATCACCGGCTTGAATCCGGCGGTGTCCAGTGCCCGCACCGCCTCCGGCAAATCCCCCTTCTCCTTGTTCGGATACAACGTCTTGGCCAGCGTCGGGATCAGCGGCTCCGTCGCGCGGATCAATCGACCCGCGAAGTCCGCCGACACACCCGTCGCCGTGATGCCGTTCATCGCATCTTCGTAAAGGCCCCTGCTGGTACGCTTGATGGACGGATTGTTGTTAGGCATACCCGTCTGCTCAAGTAGACGCCCCAGCAGGGTGTTCATAATCAGGAAGTCCGAAGCACCTTGCACGGCCTCATCCAGATCACCGCTCGCAACAGCACGTACGATAGTGTTGACAGGATCGTTGGGATCGAATCGGGAGATATCGAGGAAGGCGCGCGTACCATCGGCACCACGGAAAATTTCGAGGAGTTCCTTGTTGTCATACAGTTCGCCCATAGCCTCCTTGATCTTGGCCTCATCATCGTCATCGCCGAACAGCCCAGCAGCCACTCCCATCAGCTTGGCGATGCCGCCACCGATGCCCTTGAGGAACAGAGTGTGCGCAGCCGTGGCAGCGGCTGCCCCACCCACGCGCTTGACGCCGTGCGCCACCAGTCCCGCGTCACCGACGCGCTGGCCGTTCACAATGTCCTGCAAGCCGACGGCGAAGTTGTTGTACGCCGTACGGAACGTCTCCGTGGTGTAGGTCAGGAACATCGTCAGGCCACCACCCTCCAGCGCACGCGCTAGCGGGATAGCTCGCGTATACGTCAGGTTGGTGCGCTTGACGCGCTCACCAGCGTCGAAGTTGATCTGGGCCTTGGTCTTTGCAATGCCCTGCCGCTGGTAGTACGCCGTCAGGAAGTCGCGCTCGTAGAAGAAGTTGGCCACCTTGGCGTACAGGTCCATGACCGCGTACACGTCCGTGACACCAGCCTTGATGCTGTTGGCCAGCCACTTCGCATCCTTCAGTCTCTGGACGCCCTTAGGGCCAAGGTGCTTGGCAAGTGGGTGATCCTCGTTCTTGAAAATCTGATTGAGCAGCGCCTGCCACTCAGCCTCCTTGATTTCCCCTGCGAACGAGTTGTCCACCACTCCCGCAGCCCAAGCGTCGATATCCTCTTCGGACACGGCCTTTTTGTTCTGCTGGTTCACAAGGTCTTTCATCACCTTCGCCGAACGCAGCAAGCCGCTGGTCAGTGGGTTGATGTTGCCATTCATGACCATGTTCAGCGGGGCACCGGCAGCGTTGTACACCCAGTTAGCTGGGTTCAACACCACGCCCACGTACTTGACCTGACGAGCCACGAAACGGAATCCCTTCCAGACGTTTGGCGCCTTGGAGATAAGCCAGTCCTCCGGACGGTTCGCAAGGATCGCGTCCGACGCCTGCTTCTCTGCTTCCACGAACGCGCGCATCGCCTGCGCGTAGCGCGGCGTCGTGCGAAGCCCAGCCAGCGGACCCCAGTCCTTCGTATCCGGGAACGAAGCCGAGTAACGCTTGCGCTGTTCCGGCGTCATCTTCTCGAAGTCGAAGAAGAACTTGCCGAAGCCACGCTCGTACTCCTCGTTCAACATACGCTGACGAGCAAGGAACTGGTTCATCTTCTGGGCCGTGTTGTACAGGTTGTACAGCGGGTCCTTGATTTCGCCCCACAGCTCACGGATGGCTTCCGGCACGTGGGCACGCGACTGGATGATGGACGTGTTCACGCCCTCGCCACGCTTGAAGATGCTTCGGATATTGCTGTTCTTGTTCTCAAGGTTCAGCAGTTCCAGCACCAAGTGCGACGCCATGTCGTTGACGTTAGGGTTGCTGGACTCCTTCTTCTCAAGGTTCGCGATGATCTGTTCCTTGGTCAGGCCGTCCGGACTACCCGCATTCCAGATGCGGTACATGTTGCCCAGCTCTTCCATACTCAGCGACTTCCAGTTAGCCGGGAAAGACAGGAGCTGCTTGGCGATGTAGTTCCGCGCGTTGTTGATCGTCTGGGCTTCCGGACCACTCGGGTTCTCGGCTGCCTTGGCAACGAGCTGCTTGGCGTACTTCTCGCCGCCCTTAAGATCGTCTACCTTATACGTCCGTGTAAGGTAATCACCGAGAGTCGCCGAACTGGCGATCTTGGCGAGGATGTTGATATCCTCCGCCGTCATCTGACTGAGGTCAGCGTGTGCGGAGATAGCCTTGGCAATGTCGAACGACATGCCCTTGATGTGCTCCTTGGCCGCCACCAACTCCTTGTAGAGTTCCGGAGCCCGCGTCTGGAGCGGGGCAAGGTTGTCAAGGTCGATCTGCTCGTTCGTGATCTTGGCCTTCTTCATCGCCGCCTGCACACGGTTGCGCGAGGGCACGATGAAGCCCACGAGCCTAGCGTTGATACGCTGAGCCGCCCTCTCCTTGGCCTCACGTACGCCCGGCGTGTCACCGGCGCGCGAGGACAGGAGCTTAGCCACCTTGTCCATGGCGCTGTCGATTTCGGAACGCCCCTCTACCTCGGCATTGCGCTCGTCACGGAAGATGCCGGTGCGAACAACGTCCACATCCTTCTTTGGCTCTGGCGCCTTGGCAGCAAACGTGCGCTGCTCCGGCGGAACTCTGCGGCCATTGTTCTCAGCGTCAACCTCTTGGGCTCGGGTGATGAAAGCCTGCCCGTGCTCCAGCAGATTCTCCAGAAGGTCGGCGTGCTTGTTGCTGTCAAATCCGATCATGTGGCCGATAGCCTCGATGATCTTCCGGAACAACGACTTGTCGAGATTGCGGATAGCGTGACGTACTTCCGGGCTGGTGAACATATAGGACACCAGCTCGTGTACATCCTGCGATGCGTTCTCAAGCAGGTCCTTGTGCACACCAGAGTCCTTGGCGATCTTCTCTAGGTTTCTGGCAATGCGCCCCCGCGCAATCTCCAATGACTTGAAAGCATTGCGAATTCTTGGATCGGAGGCGCGGTCCATGCCCCTGTCGATCTGACGAGACACAGCTGCGTGCAGCGCCTCGTGTAGAATGATTTCAGGAGTGAGGCCGTGGTCTTTGTGGGAAGTTCCCCGCACACTGACGATGTTCGTGCCAGCGTTGTACTCACCGATCTTGCCCTCAAGCCGACCGGCGTTATCGACCACGAAGCCTACATCATCAAGCCTCGTGATCTTTTCCAGATCAGCGATGAGGCCGTGCAGTGGGGATGCCTTTGGCAGCGCCTGCTTTACGCGACGCACCGCCTCGCCAACAGTCTTGGCTCCCTCGAATACGCGCTCTCTGGCCTGCCGAATCTCGGGGCCTTCGTTACGGATCGCCTTGTAGTCGTATCCGTAGGTCGTATCTTTCGGCTGTTGCGACTGAAGCGCCTTCTGCAAGTCGGCGATGGCCTGTAGCTTTTCAGCCTGAGCGTTGGCCTTGGTGGCCGACTGTGTACGCGCCGTAGGCTGCGCACGTGCCGGCTGCATCGTGGTGTTCGTGACCGAGAAGTTCGGGCGACTAGGCAGCGTACCCGATTCCTGTGGGGTAACTTCGACCGGCGCCATTGAGGCAGCCTCGGCCGTCGGCACGCGCCCGCCAGTCTCCGTGTTAGGAGGCAACGCCTGTGGGTTCATCTGCACGTTGAAGCCAGAACGCTGCAAGTTCTCCGACTGCTCCAGTTCTTCCATAGACTGGGCCGTTCCGTACAGGTTCTGGCGCGCCTGATCGGCACGCTGTTGCTCCTGCGCAATCTGGACCTGCGCCATCTGCTGGGCAAGAGCCGGATTCACCATGCCGTCCGTCTGATCCGACGTAGGCTGGCCCTGCTTCATGTACGCGATGTTCTCCTCGATCCCACGCAGGTCGTCCTGCAAGGAACTGAGAGCCGCCGAAGTCTTGTCGGCAGCCGCGTCCATTTCGCTCTGGATACGCGCCTGAATCTGGGTGCGGACCTGCGGCACTACGCCGGCAAAGCCCACACTCTCGAACGTCTTGTTGTCTGGCAGGATCGCGGAGAACCGCTCCGGATCAAGCGACGTGCTGAGCAAGCTCTCGCCAACGTCCTTGCCATTGGCTTTGGACGGGCGAGCAGCCTCGATACCAGCAGCAAGGTCAAAATCGCTCTTTGCCAGCTCGTCCAGCAGCTTGTGGGCGTCCTCCAGTTCCTTCGTCTGACGCACCTGTCGCGCTTCCGAACGCGCCGTAGGCGTGGCAAAGCCACCACCCATCAGGGCACCCAACTCACCGGCCTTGGCCGTGTCACTGAGCACCGCGCCGAACGTCACCCTGCCCTTGTCGTCACGTGGGAAGGCATCCGAGTACCGCTTGGCCTCGGCCGACGAATCAGAGCCCATGGCACGCATAAGCTCGGCAGCCTGCTGGGCTTCCTGCGACAGCATTTCGGACGCGCCCTCACCGAAGGCACGGCGAGCGATAGTTCCCAGCGCCGATCCTACGGCCTTGAATCCGGGTAGGATTTCCTCCGACGCCAGCTCGATGCCAGCCGTCTGTGCGGCTTCCTTACGCGCCGTCTTGGCATCCTCGCCCCGGATGAAGCGGCGGTCTAGGTAATCCTGACCAAACGCCTGAGCAGCCGGGATCGTGCCAAGGACTCGCGCAGTTGCGATACCAGCTGCCGGGTTGCGAGTGAGAGCGCCCACGCCAATACCACCGACCAGAGGAAGCACATTACCAGCCTGACCTGCCATTTCGATGGGGAGGTTTCCGACATGACCGTGCTTCTCCATCTCGGTTGCGACGCGCTTGTCACGCGCCTTCTTCTCTTTCAGATACGAAGTAGCGTCCTCAACCAGCGTAGGATCGGTGTCGATTTCCTTGTCGGTGTAGCCAAGCTGCTTGAGCATGAGGCGACCGGCATCGACGCCAAGCTCGGCGCCGAACTGAACGGCATCGCCGAGCAGCTCTCCACCGAATGGCATCGCGGTTGGGGATCGGACAGCATCCGCAACAGCAGCCGCGCCCTGACGCGCGGCCCCAACTGGGTCCTCGCGAGCAGCGAACTCGGCGCCCTTGTAGGCGTCCTTGAGCGAACCAACAGCGTTGTCGAGCATCGCCGAACCATAGCCGTACCCCTCAGGATTCTTCTCGGCCGCTGGAGCAGCCTCCTCTTTCTGGGCTGTGGCGGCGTACTTCTTCTTCAGCTCTTCGGGCGTGGTCGTTCCGTACTTCAGTCCCAGCTTGTCGTACGCCGTGAGAGGAAGATGCGAAAGATCGCCGTCCCCATCAGGGGACAGCGATACTCCGTACTTGTTGGCTAGGCTCTGAAGGTCAATCATTAGAAGCGCATAAGGTCGCGGAGTGGCTTCAGGTCCTCATCTTCCATCATCTGGTCGCGAAGTTCACGAATGGCGTTTGCTCTGATGATCGGGTCTTCGATACTGTCGAACCTCTTGAACACCGTCTCCATACCAGAAAGGTCTAGCTTTAGGTCTGGGTTATCCCGCGCAACGTCGAACATAGAAGAGACATCCTTCTTCATCAAAGAAGTCTGGTTCTTTATCGACTGTACCTGCACTGGAGTTAGTGGCTTCTGGCCTCCTGTAGTGCGGGCAATCTCTGCCGCTGCACGATCACGTTCCGCAGACGCGCGGCGCGCGTCAATGTCAGCAGCGATGTTCTCCTTGGCCAGCTTGAACATCTCCGGGTCGTTCTTGTTCTGCGCCGACTTGAGTTCTTCCTGCTGGATGTCGCGCCCACGCTTAAGGTCGGCAGCCTCTTCCGGACTGATCTTGTAACGGTTCACAACGTCGCCGTTCTTGTTGCGCCACACGCGCTCGTCGCCCTCTACGGACGACGTAGCGGCCATGCGAGCATCAGCCTCTTCCTGAAGCTTCATCAGCAGGCGCTGCTTGCGCTCCCACGTATCCATGTCGCGAACCGAGGCCAGCTCGTCATCTTCCTTCTTCCACTGCCGCTCCTGCTGACGCATGAGAAACGCACCAGCCGTACCGAGGGCAGATTCCAGACCGTAACTAGCCATTAGCCCAACGCTCCCATTGGCATCTGCGGCTGGGCCGACGGTGCCTCGTCCTCATCATCGTCGTGCGGGTACTCATCGCCTTCCTGTTGCCCGGCCTTGTCGAATCTCTTCAAGAGCTTGAGGGCTTCCTTGTGAGTCTCCGCCATGAACTTGCTGTCGATCTTCTTGCCGTCGAGCGAGGCCATACGAGCGAACGTCTCCACCATCTCTGGCAGCACGCCGTTTTCCGCCGTCCAGATGCGCTGCGAGAAGGGGTAGCCCTTCGAGAGCATCTTGTTGCGGGTCTCGATCAGCGTCTGGCTGATCGCCAGCGCCGCTGCCTTTGGGTTCTTGGAGCCCTGCTGGATAGCCGGCTGCATCTTCGGGTTGCTGAGGTACAGGCGCCCCATGGTGCCGGCGATGTCGGCATCCATCAGTTCCTCCTGCATGAAGGCCATCTCGTCTGGGTGAAGTTCGTCGCTCATCTTAGCCTCTCGGTGGAACGTAGGGGACACCAGTCTGCGGCACGCCCTGTCTCGGCAGCGTCGAGCCTTGGCTCAGCGACTGCGGCAGTTGCGGTACCGCACCCGGATCACGCGCAACGACCGGGGAGTTCTCCCTAGCCATGGCGTTGAGGGCCGAGTTAGGGCCCGGATTCTGACGACCGAAGTCCGCGTAGTTCGCGGCTCCCGCTGCCTTGCGCGCCTTGTCGCGGCGCATGCGCCACTCGTTCAAGGCCGACTGGTACTCGATATCGCGGCGGCTCTCTGCACCTTGTACCCGGAGAGAGTTCTCTCCTTCCTTGCGCGCCTTCTCGACCGCCTTCTGCTTCTTCTTGCCGCCGAGGTAGTTGGCTGCCGCCGACACCACGAGGCCAATAGCTGCCCAGATAATCACTGGTTACCCCCTAGGCCGCATGGCCGGATCGTAGGTAGCCTCCGCGCTCGGGCGAGCGCCGGGGTCCTGCGGCGTGTTGAGTGAGTTATAGTTCATGAGGCGGTTGGTGCCAGCGTGACGCGGGTCCTCATTGCGGCGTGCCCGATTGACGTAGTTCTGCATCAGCGCGTCGAACCGTTCGTGGCGGTCGCGCGCAACTTCCCAGTCACCGACCTGCGCCGCGTACTGGTTGGTCTTGCGACGCTCGTCAGCGGAAATCTCCACGTCCTTCGTGTTCTGTTTGGCCGAGTTGACCACATCGCGAGCCTCCCGGCTCGCCCCCATGTAGTCGCTCACTGCGGACAGGATTGCGCCCCATCCACCAAGCGCCCCCGAAGAAGCCCCGCCCATCTGACCGCCGCCACCAAGGGACGAGTACGACGACCCACCGAGAGCGGTCGGGTAGGCGTAGCCTTGCGCATACGGGCCCGGCTGCCCGGCATTGCCGGACGGCGAGTACGCAGCACCCTGCTCGAACGAGTTGTACCAGTACGGACTAGCCATTACCAACCACCCCACGCATCGTCAAACCACATGTCGAACTCATTTCCCATGTCCTCATATACGGGGTATATGGTGTTCATGATTCCACCAACAACCTCTGGCGTGTAGATATCCGGATTCTCCGCAGCCATCTGCGACAGGTACTGGAAGAACCGCGCCGGCTGCGCCTGAAGGTCGATTCGCGTACGCGCGCCGTATTCCTGCACCGCTGCGTTCGTCTGGTACCGCGAGGTCCAGTAGTCACGCGCGTTGGTCCAGTCACGGTCCAAGCCACGCTGCTCGCCTTCGTAGGCGAGGTTCTCGCGCTGACGCTGGAGCGCACCAGCCTGCTCAAGCCCGATTCCTTCCAGCTGCGCCGAGATGCGAGCACCCTCAACCTGCGCCTGAAGATCAGCGATCTGCCGCTCATTCAGGTGACCAAGGTTCGTGGTCATCATAGAGTTCAGTGCGTTGGCGTCCTGCGACGCAATCGGCAGCGCCGCTGCCGCCATCTCACGCTGTGCGTTACCGCCAGCAATCGAAGAGTTACGCAGGCCAACGCCGCCAGCAGCATCCCTGCCGCGCTGGTCAGCAAGCTGCATGTAGCGGCTGTTGCTGTCCATGAGGGCGTTGAGACGATTCTCGACAAACATGTCTGGTGTCAACTGGCCCGTGTAAGCGCGATCCTGCGTTCCCGAAATGCCCGGAGGCAGGGCGCCATTTCCGATTCGAGGATCGTACGGATTGGCGTACCCGCCCTGTGCCGGAGGCGTTCCGGGGTCACCCCCTTGCTGCGGCGGCCCACCGAATGCTGGACCACCTAGAGCTCCTTGGCCACTCGGCCACTGAGGCATCTGGGCCCCGTTGATGCTCTGGGTGTTGATCTGGGTTGGCTGCCCATACTGCCCGTAGTGATAGTCTTGGTTAGGCATCCATACCTCCCTCTGCAAACTGGATCATCAGAAGCTGTAGATAGTGCGGCGGCATCGGCGAATTGGTGCCACGCATGGTGTTGCCGTCAGGCCCCACCAAGGACCAGCCGGAGTTGAAGTTAGAGGACGTGTAGTTGTCTACGCGCAGATTCAACACACGCCCAGTGTCGCGCACGTTCACCATGTCTGAGCCAGCCGTGTAATCTGTCGGAAGCCCAACAACATCAGCGTCTGGAATGGAGAAATCCACCTGCTTGTTTGTCCCCGGCACCGGCAAGTTGTAATCGTGATTTACGCTGGCACACAGGTCTGCGTTACCGCGAGCAGCCCCCTCTACACGCATCTTGCTCAGCGACCACTTCATGAACGGGTTGTCCCCGAACACGTGGTTGGTGACGACGTACGCCGGAATGGCGACCGCCTTGTTGTTGCAGACGTAGCTCCAGCCCTGCTCCGCTTCGTACACGTAGCCGGCCAAAGCAAGAGCGCCGGTAAGCATGTTCTCCCCTCCAGTCGCTTCTTGGCTTCCGTACAGATCGAGGGAGAACAGCACTCTTTCCTTACCGGACGAATCGACAACCGAGCAAAGCCCAAGCGGAGCAATTCGCCCCGAGATGTACTCGTCCTGAATCACGCCGTGACGCGGCACGAAATACTGCATGAAGGTAAACACCGGAATCTGCTCCGGTCCTACCAGCGTCATGACAAGCTGCATGCCATCCTTGAACCAAAGACGATACTGGTTCTTGCTTCGGACAACGTATGCTTCCACGATTCCGCTAAGAGCGGCCGTTCCGGAGACGCCAGTGCCTCTGGTCGTAAGTCTAGGCAGCAGCCACGGATTTACAGCGTACGACAGTCGGGAACCCTCGAAGTCGCCGTACTTCTGCGACTGGTCAAGGGTCGAGATACCACGGTTACCAGTGAAGATAACTCGGTCGCCGATGTTCTTGACGGTGTACTCAATGGCACCGGAAGTCGGAACCAGCGTGCTCATGGACAGTGCGCCGGAGTCGCGAATACCCATGACTGCGTTCTCGCAGAACACTGCCAGCGTCTGTCCCTGAAGCGTAGAGAAGCCCGTGATGCGATCACCAACACCAAGCTCCACGGCCCCAAAGAAGCCGTCGAAGTTGGTTGGTGCCCCTGCAACGGACAAATCAGCCAGACCAGTTGCGTACCCGAGTGCGAGCCGGTCCGCAACACGCGCGATGTGACGCGGCTTGTCAAGCGAGTCCGCGTCTGCCTGCGACGGATTGTAGGCGTAGATGCGCTGGAAATACTGGCCATCGTACTGCCACGCCCGCCCGGCGCCACTGACGCCGTAGATAGCCTCCCAGTCATCAGACGCGAAAAAGTTCGCCTGCAAGAACTGGTATCGGCTGTTCTCCTGCATCAACAGGTACTGCCCATCGAGAGAATTGAAGCTCATGCGCGCAGACGCTTCCGCTACCTTCGCGGTCAGACCAGAGCTGGCGTACATGGACCAGCCGGTGTCGATGGTTCGGTTGGCCGTAGCCACCAGAGCCGTGGTTGCGTACTGTGTCAGGTTAGCCACCTGCAAGAAGCCCTTGGCGTCTCTGTTTCGGAACGACCCGCCGGTGATAACGTAGTCCACCAGATCGGCCGACACAATGTTGCCGGAGCCATCCGAGAAGTAATACTTGATAGTCGGGTTCTGGTACTGGACAGTAATCTCGATCTTGTCGATGGCCCAAGCGAAGTCAGTCCACGAGTATCCACCCGCGCGGGTGATGAAGATGTCGAATCCGAACCCGAAACGCGGGTCGATGATATCGGCGTACTTGATATCCGTACCCCACAGATTGGCAGAGCCGCCGAACGTGGTGGTCTGCGCCGAGCCGTTGACGATGCTCGGAGCGATGGCGATTTCCTCGATGTTGCCGAGGCGAGTCTCCGTACGCGCTGCCGGATCGTCGGCATTCTGCGAGGTCTTGAACAACGCGCAACGCATCTTGCAAGTCGGAATGTTGGACGTGCTACTGGTGTTAAAGCCTGTGCCACTCGTTACCCAGTAGACCTTGCACGTGATGCCCTGAATGACGGCATTCTCCGGCAGGGTGTTCTGGATGCCGTTGAAGTTGGTGAAACCCAGCGTCTGGGAACTACCCGAGCTAGTGAAGTTCAGGGCACGCACACCCCAACCAATCGAGTTGGCGTCGATAGCCGTAACGGCGTCTGCCCACGGATTGGACGTGGACGACCATCCAGCAGAGGCAGCCTGAGTAACGGCGCCACTGTAGTCTAGCCCGGTCATCGCAAAGCGCGGCGTTGCAGTGTAGCTGGTGCTGGTGTACGTCGTGTTCTGGCTCGTGGCGCCGCGATTGCGGTCCACCTTCGAGAGGTAGTCCGACTGCGAATCTCCGTTCTGGAACGGGATGATCCAGCCCGTGTTGAGTTCCTTCCAGCCAGAGTGGCGGTAGTCCATCAGGTAAGCCGTCAGCACACCCGTGTACGTCCCGCCGCCCCCGCTGTATGCGACAGTCGGAGCAGACGTGTAGCCACGTCCGGGGTTAGTAACGCGGACGGCCAGCAGCGCCCCAGTGTTGCTGATGACAGCCTCTGCCGTGCAGCCGTACCCACCACCGCCCGTGATCTGGATGACCGGGGGCGTGGTGAAGTTGACCGTCGTGCTTCCGCCAACCAGCTTGATGTGGGCTACCATTTGGGCGTTGGCCGCCACCTTCTCAGTGAACGAGCGCAGCAGCATGGCATTGGTGTGGTTGGAGTTAGGAGTACGCCGCTCTTCAAAGGCTACATACTGCTGGGAAGGGTCACGCTGTAGACGCAGCGTCTGGTTGACACCAGTGCTGGAGCGATCAATGAAGCCAGAATTGAACGGCGCGCGCCACACACCTTCCGTCACATGACCAACAATGTCCTCGGTAACAGACTCTCTGTTGGTAATGTCGTAATAGTCAACGAACGCCTGCACACCACCAACGTTCAGCCAGTCTCCGCTGTTCTTGTTGACCTTGGTGACAAGGCCAACCAGATTGCCGAACGCCGTGGTTGCCGTATCGCTGAACAGAATGTCTCCCGGCTTGATTTCCTCTACGGAACCCGTGGCCGTGACGCGCATCTGCAAGGTGTCCGCGACAGCGTATGCCTTGTCATTGAAGTAATGGAGGCCGCAGATGTTGCGGGCCGCTCCGGGCATAGTAGAGCCCAACGAGCGATTGAAGGTGGACATTGGATAGGGCCCATTGGCAGAATCCACACCACAAGTAGCGAAGACCTTGTTGATGCGCCGCCAGTATCCAGCCATGTTTCGCGCGGAAAGCTGGTTCTCCGTCGGGAACTCTGGGATGAACGGAGTGACCAACGGCAGCGTACCCGTAAAGGTAGACAGCTTTGCAGGAGGCGCAACGATGCTGAAGAACGCGAAATTCGGCAGAGTCACCGGTTCAGTGAACACCGCCCCATTGATGGTGGGCTCGTGCTCCGGGTTAAGTCGGATGTACACGAGGTAACGCTCATCAAGAGCGCCGTTTCTCCACGAAGTGACGTAGATGCCAAACGGAACAGTGGTGCTGCTCAGTGCGTTGAACAGGTAGATACCTGCCTTGTTCGCCAACCCAGTCACATCACTAGATGCGTCGTTTGATCGAAGGAAGTACAGCTCATCCTCAGCCGGCACCTGAGCGCCGTCGAACATGCGGTAGCCCTCGGTTCTACGAGGGCCGGATTCGTCGATGTACTCGTAATTCAGGCAGTCAAGGAACGAGCCGGGCTTGACCAGCGACTTCGGGGTCACCAGATCAAGGCCGCCTTCGAGGCGAACTACTCTACCCTGCAACGGCATCAGTTACCTCGGTCGTAGAAAGGATTGGGTGCCCAGACGGGCGTAGGCATCTGGTTCTCTTCCAGACGCTTCTTGTAGAACTCGAACCTACGACGTGCCTTGCGCCACAGCATGTCCTTGTCGTCGCCGTCGGCGTAGTACATCACCGCGCGCCAGACAATGGCATTGTGGTAGTCGGCAGGAAGGTCCGTGGGGGTATCGGTATACAGCGTGAGGTCCTGAATCGACTTCTGGTAGTAGAAGCGCAGGACGTAGAACTTGTCAGGCCGCGGATAGAAGTCGTACAGCCCTTCCGGCGTGATCGTGAAATACTGCGGGCAGCCGTACGCGGCTCCCTCTTGGTTCTCGAACGACTGAACCCAGTTGTCCCACGCAATGAAGTTGAGCGGGGTAGGATCAAACGACGAGGAGTTGGTCTGCGACGAGGAGCCACCAGTGCTCTGGATCGCGAAGGTGGTGAGGTCGGCCTCGAAGAGGTCAGACACTTCCGTCTGAAGATTGTACCGACCCCACCCCTTCACGCGGAACAGATTGGAGGTCTGAACCACATCCGAAGCGTTGACGATATCGCACGTCTCGTTGAACTTGAACTGGCCATCACGGGTGTTATACGTGATATAAGCCTTGGCCGTTCCAGCGTTCCACGCACCAGAAATGAGGGACACGGACACCACCGTCAGGTGTGCGCCCGTGTCGTCTCCTCTGATGATGTTGGTGGCAACTGGAGTAACTAGACCGCTTGCCTCCTCCTCGACGTACACCCTCGGCCCGATCAGGAGGTTCGCCAGCTTCGACTTGAAGCGCCACTTGCGGCGTTCCAACTGAATCTCGCGATGCGCCTCGTTGACCCAGCTCTTGAAATCGAGCTGGAGAGGATCGGTGGTCGAAGCGAAGTTCGACGTGGTGAGTGGATCGATGCTCGTGCGCGACTGGCGAATCGCTTCGTTCACGAGCTGAAGGTAGGTCAGAGCGGTAGCCATCGGGACTCCTTAGCGAATCAGTTTGATTACGCCGTCCTTGACGGCCTCCAGCAGCATAGAGTTGGTCGGGTAACGACCGAACAGGTTCGCGTACTCTTCACGTGGAGCAGACTTCGCGACACGCTCGCGCTGGTTGCGCGGCTTCGGGTCTGGTCCCTGCGTGATACCGTACACCCGGAAGGGGATACGATGACGCTCGGAATACTTGAACTGCGAATTCACCGAAGCGTTGGTCGAGGAATCCTCCTCGATGACCTTCTCAACGGCGTTGTTCAGTACCTCGTAAATCTTGATCGGCACGCAGACGGGAACGCCTAGCGGGATCATGTAGTTGAGCCCATTGACGCCTACGAACTGGGGACGCTTGCTGGCCTTCGGATCGGAACTCTTGAAGAGCTCAATCTTGGCATATCCAGCAGGAATCTGGTCGCCCTCCGGAGCAGCTAGTGCAAACTCCTTTCCCCTCTGTCGCCGAAGGATGGCATTGAGGAGGTCCTCTTTGTCCAGCTCCTCCGCACCGGGGATGTTGTAGATCGTCTTTGCTCGGACGCGCAGGGCGCCGACGGGCAAATCTTCCAATGGAATGTGCGCAGGTACAACGGGCGTTGCTTCCTGCTTCTCGACAGTCTTGCGAACCTTAGCCTTGGGCTTGTTCTTGCTGCCGGGTGGGCGGCCTCGCTTACGGGCGGGTGCCTCAATCGTGGTGTCCGTGGAGGGATGGACCTCTGGACTGGCGGCCGTGGCCGCGTTTGGAGTTTTGGCTTTAGCCATTCGTTACTCCCTTATATGCCCGTATAACGGGCGAAAAGAAGCGGAGGCCGGTTGCCCAGCCCCCGCCGTTAGTTGCACTATTACGAAACCAGACCGCCCGAGGAGCCGCTGGTGTTGTAGCGGTCCGCGTAGTGGTACGGAACCTGCGACGTGACAGGCTGACGCTGCGGGAGCAGGGTAGCCGTCAGAGTCAGGTAACGATCAAAGTCGTCAGCCGTCGTCTGGGTGCCAGCGTTAGCCAGCGCCACACGAATCGTGCGGGTTGCCGTCGAGGCCGCAACGGTGCTCGGCTCCGCTCGAATCGAGCTGTTAACCGCCGACTGGAGGGCCGTCGAGGCCGACACGTAGGCAGTTGCGCTCGAATCGTTACCGATGTTGACCGTGCCAGCAGCACCGTCAAAGATACCGGTAGCGGTACCCGAACCGTTGACACCGTAGGCCGTCAGGGTAAGCTCCTGAACAACCACGTTGGCTCCGATCTTGAAGAAGTTGAAGATATCCGAAGTGGAAATCGCAACGCCCGCGGGGACCTTGACCGTCGCCGTGACGGACGCCGGACCCTCTTCACTCACCGGGCGGTAGACGATGCCCTTGCGGTATGCCTCAGCATTGTAGGTAGCCATTGCTTAGTTCTCCTTTAGTCGATCAGATTAGAACGCCGAGCACGCAGACTCAAGGCGGACCATCCAAGCGTCATTGAGAATCTTGGCAACGTACCACATCTTCCACGACACGAATCCACGCTGACCCAGCGGGTCCTCGTAGCTGTCGGCCATCTTCGGGTTCTTGACACCCATGGCGACCGACTCCATGCCGCGAAGCGGGGTAACCGCGTACGCGCCTTCCGCAATGACCAGCGTGACGTACACGTCCACGTTCGCGCTGTTGTTCAGCACGCCAGTGGTCGTGGCCGAACCTGCGCCGAAGAACGGCTCAAGGTGCGGGGTCAGGATGATTCGAGTCTCGTTGACCTTACCAATCTCCTGATCGCAGATTGGCGAGAACGAGGCGTACTTCTCCACCGGGACAAACGAGTCCATGTTTCGGAAGTCCGCTTCCATGTTGACATGGGAGACAGCGACGAACGACGCATTGACCGGCTCGGTGGCGATGTTACTCGACGCCTTGAGGACCTTCGTGATCTTGTGGGCGTGGTTAGCCTTCAGCTCACGGACAGCCGCAGCAATGTCGTCGAGGGTAAGCGGGGCGGTGACCGTGGCACGGCTGGTCGCCGAGCCCGAGAAGTACACGTTAGTGCCCGCGCGGATAACACCCCAGATGATCGCTTCCTTCGTATCCGCAGCCTGCTTCGCGCAAAGCTCCGTGATGACCGAAAGGTTCGGGTCCTCGTGGGTGTCCTGAATAACGTCCGTGAACGGAACCCAAGCGCCGTACTGGGCAATCGTCGCAGTCACATCTTCGTACTGAAGAATCTGCGGCGCGGGCGTAACGCCCTCAGTCAGCTGGGTATCAGCCACATCGAACGGGATGGGTCTACGCCACTTGATCGTCAGGCCCTTATTCTTCGGGAGCGGCTGAACTTCAGCCCACTTCTCAAGAACAAGCTGCGAATCGGCGTAGGCCAGCATCTTGGTAACGGCGAAAATACCAACGCGAGGGCTGATATCACCGTACTGGGTGCCAGAAAAAGACATAGGTTACTCTCCTACTTATCTACGAATGTTGTACCCCGGTCGCACCTGTTCCCAAATGGATTTGTACAGTGCGTCTGGGTCGTTTACATCGAGGGCTGCCGCCGGCTTAGGTGCCGGTGCGCTGCCCACTTCTGTTGCCTTTAAGCGACGATTTCTGGCGTCAAGAACTTCCTGTACACGTTCAGCTGGTGCCGCTGGCGGAGCCGGTGGAGTCGGCTTCTGTTCCTCGGGCTGCTTGAACAGCTCGGGCTTGGTGCGGTGTAGCCAGTTGACGTAGATTCCTACGGCTTCGAGTCCGTCGGCTGCGTGCGGGGAACCCGCCAGCCTTTGTACTCCCTGCGATGCGCTCGTGAGCCATTCCTTCCACGGCTCAGAGTTCACCACTTCGTCGATGTTTGGAATCTGGGACCGGACAATCTCCTGCTGGCTAGCGATGTATCTCGCTTCTTCAGCCTTCAGAATCTCGTCTCGGGTGTCCTTGTTACGCCCTTCGTAAAAGTCAATGAGGGACTTCCTCTCGGCTTCCAGAATCCCTTCTAGGGTTCCTGCAAGGTGAGGATCAGCCTCCTGCAACTGCTTAAAGTGCGGATTCTCCCTAGTTGCAGGGAGTTTCGTTTCTTTACCAGCGTCCTTGGAGGGAGGCTGCCCAGCCTTCAACAGGCTGTTCTGACTTTGAAGATCAGCAATCGTGCGCTGGAAAGCAGAGATGCGGCCAGCGTTGCTGTCGAACCGATGCTTGTAGTCATCGCGTTCTTTTCCGAGCTGAGCCTGCTGCTCGAACAGGGCGATGATATCCTTGCGGGTATCCTCGTCCATCTTCGAGAAGCGTTCTCTCAGTCGGTCGGCAGCGGAGGGCGTAGTCTTTTCGCCGTCACGCTCCTTGGTGGGAAGGTCCTTGTCCTGCTGGTCCCCGGCCGTCCCATCCTTGGGTGCCGGCGGCGCAGCCTCGACTTTCTTTGGAGTGACCGGCTTAACCGGTTCCTGCTCCACCTTCTCCGTAGTCTCCTGCGAGGGGGTCTCTACCAGCTTTTCGCCGGAGAGGGTGGTTGTAACCACGACCTCGGCAGACTCTTCCGCCTTAACTGGGGCGGGTGCTTCCTGCTTGAGTTCAGTTTTCATCAGGGCGTCGATGGCGGCTTGGTCGCCGGCAACGATGGCCTCGTTGAGTTTCTGACTCAACTCAGTTTCGCTTAGACCATTTTCCATGAAAATAGTTCAATCCTTTTGCAAAAAAATTTCAGCGGGCGACCTTAGCGGTGGCCTCTAGTACAGCTTTCTCTAGGGAAATCAACTGCTTATAGACGCTGATCTTTCCCCGGCGGAAGGCGGTTTCCACCGCGTCCGCGTCCTTGTTGTCGTTTGCCTGTCTTTCCTTGGCCAGCTCATCCGCAAGGTAAGCCACGATTTCATGCCAATCGTGGCTCCGGAAGTTGACCTTTACCTCGTCTAGCCTCATTAGATGCCCTTGCCTCCGTTCTGCTTGGCGTACTTCATCTCTTCCCTTTGGACCGCCAGCTTTTCGTACCCCAGCGTGGCGTCGATGCCCTTGAGGAACTTCTGGGTCTGAACGTCCGTCTGGTTCCTGACGAGGTCCAGAGTGAGTTTCTTGCTCTCGGCGCCGTCCTTCTGGGCCAGCTTGGCCATTTCGGTCTGGAACGTAAGCTGTGCAGCCAGCACCTGAGCTTCGGACTCACGCAGGCGGGCGTAGTTGGCACCCATCTTTTCCTCGTGATCCCACTGGGCCTGCTGCATCTTGAGGGTGGACTCGAACTGGAGCTTCTGCGTTTCCAGCTGGATTCGCTGCTTGTCCACTTCCACCTTCTCCAGAGCCGCCTGAGCCTGAAGCATGGCCGGGTCCGGCTGCTGGTTCTGCTGGGCGGCCTGACGGGCCTGCTCAGCCTCCTCCGGGGAGCGCACGATGTTCTTGAACGGCAGCTTCATCATACTGAGGCGGGCCTTGGTAAGCTCGCCCATGTCGATATTGAAGCCGAACTCGGGGTTCTGGCTGGCCTCAACCGACAGCTTCTCCAGCTCGTTGACGTAGATATCCCGCCCCTTGATATCGGAGCTGGAAGTCACGTCTACGTCGAAGTCACCCTTGATCGAGGGGTCAGGGTTGTACTGCATGTTCCAAGCGTAGAACCCACGGATGACCTTATCGGTCACCTTGTCGTCCCACAACTCGTTGTAGAAGTCGATGACCGTGGTCGAGGCGTGCATCGTCATCTTAGTGCCGTACGCCGTATCCGCATTTTGCGGCGACTGGGTACCCGGCATGATGGCCGGCAGCGCCGATTCCTCGGTCGCGAACTCCCGGACCAGCATCAGCAGGTTGGTCAGCTGCTGGGTGGTGTTATCCGGGGTGAAGAAGTGCACCGACTTGGTTACATCTGAGTCGTACTCGGTGTTGAACCAGATTTTGTCCGGTCTAAGCTCCCAGTCACCGGCATCCGCCGGGGTGATCTTGGTCTTATCGAACACAACCTGCGGCCCAGACGAGATGGCCGCGTTGTCGAGAATCATCTTGTACGTCTTGTTGATGACGATTTGAGGGTCGCGGAGCTGGATCGGCATACCGATGCCGAAGATGCTCGACGGGTCCTTCTTCCACTCGCAAACAGCGTATGGAACGTGGCAAGCGCCCTCGATATTGGCCAGCTCGGCTCGGATAATCTCGCCGTTGCACGTCCAAAGCTCGGCGTAGTAACGCTCCGTCGGGCTGTCAAACACCGGGTCAAGGCCCAGATTACCCAGCTGATCCTTGGTCAGGGGGCCGTGGTACTCCAGAACCTGAAACTTGTTGCGGTAAGCTTCGGTGTTGTCCGTCAGCGACGTGAAGTTGAATGCCGACGAATCGCTGACCATATTCGGCCCCTTGGAAAGGGCCTCCATGATCGCTTCCGGATCGAAGCTAGGGTCGGACAGCAGCTTCTCCAGCTGCGATACCGACATTGGGTGCAGCTCGATAGCGTCCTCAGCCTGCTCAATGTCCGTAGCCGTGGGGTCTGGGAAGAAGAACCACGGATTCACGCGACGCGCGCAAGGTCGTTCACGTGGCTGGACCTGCGGCATGTACACCACGTTGCCCTGAGCCTGCGCGGCCGAGTAGCGTGTGTACATCTCTCCCGTATTGACTGGGCTCTTGACGATGCCCGTACCCAAAATCACCCGATCCTGCATGGCAAGGCGGGCCTCGAACGGGTAGCGGCACTTGGCTAGCTGGTCCCAGATCGTGGACTCCATGTTCTCCGAAGCCGCAGATGCCATCTTGCGATCCATCGGAGCATCGGTCTGATCCTGCGGAACGGGAGTGGGGTAGATATCCCAGTTCTTATCCCCTCCGCCGAACTGCATTGACCACAGTACGGAGATAGCCGTGTCGCACTTGCTGGCGACGACGTTGAACTCCTGCGGGCGCCCCTTAAGGGTGGGGGTTCCCCAAGGCTTGTCGGAGGTAGCATTACTCTTCCAAGCCGATGAGCCCAGATACAGGCCCTGTGCCTCTAGCCACTCAGCCTCCTTGGTCGAGCGTTTTGCCTTTCTATCGGCGTATTTGCCTTCGACCGCCTGAGCCAGCGACCGCTGTGCTTCCTGCACCCGCGCCTTCTCAATGCGCTGAAGCTCCAGCTGCGCCGCAATTTCGGCCTCCAGCGCCAGCTTCAGGTCCGAGTCACTCATGTCCTCGGGAAGATCAGAAGTAAGTTCGTCCACCTGCGCCTCCATTCGTCAATCCTCGGCCACCAGTGAACGGTCCGTCCTGATGTGGCGGTCTAGCCATGTTGATGTTGTTGATGAGATACCTCATGCAGTCCATGAGATGGTCATTTTCCTTGATGATCTTGCCGTCCATGTCTCGACGGTACAGGACGTACTCCTCTCTCCAAGCGTGCAGATTCTTGAAAACCTTCAGCTTGCCGCTACTGAGACGCTCCCACACGCCGTAGATGCCGGACTCGACTTCGTTCTTCGCTTCTCTGAGCTTGAGGCCCATCTGGCGGTACAGGTGCACGAGCTTTGCTCCGTCTACCTGTGAACGGGTGTGCGCGGCAGGGTCGATGACCCCCGGAATCCACCCCTTTTGCAGCTCCTTGATGCGCGTAGCGTGCACCGCAGGCTCTGCCTGACCCCTCTTATACTCCGTATAAATATAGCCAGTGTCCGTGTCCGGGTCTATTGCAAGGCAAAGCACCGCCGTTGCGTTCCAGCCTACGTCCATGGCGTACATGCGACGGTAGTGCATAGGAATCTCGAAAGGTTCCACGAGCACATCGTCGAGGGGAATGGGGTAGATGTTACCCGCACCGAGCGACGGAATGCCCTTGGAGCGAGCGTCACGAAGGTGGGGTGGGGTGTTGCGACGATAACGCTCTTTGTCGGCTCCAGAGAGCCACGGAGCGTCGTCCCAGCCCGCTTGCACGATGGCGCGGGTCTTTGTGCCCAGCGCGTCGATGCGCTTCTGGTCCTCATCCGACAGCGACGTGATACGTGCTGCACCGCCAAGGTGCTCGGCCTCCTTGTCGAAGCCGACGATAAGCGCAGTAACCCCGTGAAGCGGGGTAAACGTGACGTACAGCAGACCCTTAGTGGTCATCGTGCGGATCATGCATTCATTGTAGATCAGCTCCGGGCACTCCTCGTCCAGCCAGATAACGTGTCTGGCCGTGCCGTAGAACGCCTTGATGTCCTGATCGTACGACTTGAAACCGAGCGACGATACGCCGCCGGTAACGTGCTTGACTTCCACGGTGTCGATGCCGTTCGGAACACCCTGACGGGCCCACGTACGGCCGATGAGGTCGAGTGGGAGCATACCTGTGCCCCACTTACCCACGTCCCCGAGAAGCTCTTTCTGCACAGTGTCGCGGGTGGTCTGGCCTGTCTGCCCACCAGCCCACGCCTGAATCGGCTCGTAGAACCGCTTGCCGGTCCACCACTCCGGGTAGATGCCGGTCAGGTGGCACGCCATCTCATAGGCGCCACCAACGGACTTGCCGACACGGTTGGCCGCCATGAAGAAACGCTCGGAGTAGTCAGCCCCGAGCGAGAAGAACAGTTTGTGCTTCGGACAGTTGTCGATGGAGTAAGGACCCGGCGCAAACCACTTGGCCATGCCAATGAACGGCTTGCGCTTCTCGTACTCGTCGAGAAGTTGGAGTAGGTACTCCTTGTCGAAATAGTCGTCAGCCATCAGTGATCGGTTCCGCTGAACTGGCGAAGCAGATCAGCCTCAGTAAGGCCATCCTTCTTCATGCTCTTCAGCACCTTGCGCATCGCCCCAACCAGCTTGGCCTGCATCTCGGAGTCACTCAGCTGATCCAGCGGAGCTTCTCCGTTCGCGGCCTCAGGCTTGTCGGACCAGCCGTAACGGTTGCGCATGTTTGTGAACCACAGGCTGCCTTGGAACGACTTGTTCTGGAGATTTAGGCGGGCCTGCTCGTACCACCAAGCCTTGGCCATCATACGGCCAACGTCGATGAACGTACGGAATTCCGTGTTCTCCGCGTACCGCTTCTCGAACTGCTTTGCGGTACACTTCATGATCTTCATGACCTCCGCGTCGGAGGCCCCTGCTTCGTAGGCTAGGCGCACAGGCTCTAGCCACGAAAGCTCACTTGCTGACGAACTCAAGGGTAGAGTCCTCCTCGAACCAGCCACCCTTGCCATCTGGTGCCTTCATCCCTTGCCACTCGGCCGGGTTGAGGAACATCTTGGCCATAGGGATGGCATCCATCTTTCCGTTTGCATTTAGCTCGTTCCAGACGAGCAGAAGCACCGGATTGCCGGTGCCCGAGTCCTTTGCCTCCATGAGGCTTAGCTGATTCTGGAACGCGCCGACGTAAAGGTGCTGGAGCATGTCAACCATCCAAGTCTTGGGGTTGTTGCTCTGCACGTTCAGTGCGATTTCCGGGGCGTCCTTGTTGCGTCTAGCTTGGGCTCGTTTGCCCATCAAATCTCTCCTGTGCTCATCCGTTTTGCCAGCTCACGTGCGCGACCCTTGACTTGGGTGGCCCAGCGACTCGCCAGCATGTGCAAGGCAGCGGACGAGTAGTCCCCTGCGTTGATAGCCCCGAGTGTGGCGTGGAAAGCAGACAGCTTCTTACGACCAAGGTTGAAGGCCATGTTGACCACAACCGTCTTGCGCACCCAGTCGAGTGCGTCGAACGAGCCGCAAACAGCCTTGGCGTCTGCGATAGCCTCGTTTACATCTTCGGCAAGCCAGTCTTCGGCCTGCTCTTGGTTAATCTCCAGCCCTTCCCTTACCTCAGGGCCGGTGTGGCCGTAGCCGATTGTCCAGACACCAACGGTGTCCCTATAAGCCTTAAGGCGGCAACCTTCGTGCCGCCTCAAGTCCTCAATCGTCTGACGAACCCACTTGGGTTCCCAGAACATAGTTACTCCTCAACCAACGGTCAGCTCGTCTGAACGCATGTTCCACATCGAGAACGCGCTGCCACCTACAATGCGATTCGCAAGGTGTGGGAGCATCAAGGTAAGCTCTTCGGCCGTGAACTGTGATGCAAACGTATCCGTCATGGGGCTGTCAATGTCCGGTACCTTTACCTTCTTGGTGCCGAAGAAACCGTTGCGAACTTCCTTGGTGATAAGAGGGAAGGCGCGGTTCTGGTAGAAAGCTGCGCTGCCGACGTTGACCTGCCACGTCTCCGTAGCAAACTCCGTGTCCTTCAGGTTCGGAATGAAGAACCACTCCGGAATAGGAGCAACGCGAGCCATCGGTCCTCCTACAGTCTGCTCGACGTAGTGAATCTTGCGATCCGGATACAGCTTGAGCAGATCGACCTCAACTACGCGAAGCTTGACGCGACCGAGGTCATCCGGCGTGCCGAACAGGGCATCCCCATACGGCCAAGGATCGGGGCCGCTACCGCCACCGGTGCCTACAACAGCACCAGCCTCGGCAAGGGCCTCCTTGATGATTTCCTTCAGTTCGTTGCGGGTTTCGGTATCAAAAGCTGGCATGATTATCCTTGAATAGTGATGGAAAGGTTGTCTATTGTTGCCGATACGGTGCGGTAGCTGAACAACACGCAAGTTGTTTCGTGGCTGCTCGATAGGGTAAACGTGCCGGAGTAGGTTCCTACCCCCTGACCAGCAAGGTCAACCACTGCTTCTGCATTGGTGCCCGTTACATCATCGGCTATAAACAGTAGCGTCGAGATAGAAGTTGCCGGGTCCTCGGCGTTAGCTCCCAGAGTAATCGACCACCGAATTGTCTTGCCCGCTGTAATAGGGATAAGGAGTGGCCTAGCAATGTAGTCTGTTGCTCCTCCTGTGCCATCCTGACGACCTTGCCCGCCGACGACTGACCAGCCCACTCCCGCTGTCCAGCCAGACGCTGAGGCAAAGTCGCCGTTGGTGACCAGCTCAATGACCCCACCAACCCCCTTCTGCCGAAGCGGGCTGGAGAGCTGGCTAGAAACCAGCGCGGGGGCAAGCGGGCTCTTAAGCACGGTCGATAACCGCTACACCCACCAGCGTAGCTCCTGTAATACGGAGCAGGCACGTTGCCGGAGCAGTGAAGCCAATAGCGGCGTCCGCTCCAATATCGTAAGCCCCGTTGTAAAGCATGGGCATGTACTGGTTAGAGCCTACCGGCGAGGACTGAATCTGGTAGGTACCAGAAGTCCAGTTCATGTTGATGTTGACCGTGTGCCCACGCTGTACCAGCATGGCGGTCGAAGACTCGTTGCCGCCGTCCCACGTCCCGACAACACGTCCGGGATTGGGCTTGGCGGCCTTTACTTCTGAGTAAGCCATTATTCGATTTCCTTCTTGGAGGTCGGGTCCCCGTGCTTGGCAGCAAGGTATTTCTGGAAGCTGTCTCCGCCCTGATAGAAGCCGAGGATGGCTCCTAGGGCAGCGACGAATCCGAGAATGTCCTTGCCGATCAGAACGAGGTAGAAGCTCGCCCCCAGCGCAAGAAGGCTGAGGACGAACTTCCGGCTAAGGTATTCGAGAGCCTTAGCGACGAACATGGCTTAGTTGACGAGCGGACGAACCGTGATGTACGAAGTCGCCTTCAGCACACCCGTGCCACCACCAGCGTCCTTTTCCGCGATCTGGAGCTTGAGTACACCGTCGTCGATGACCTTGACCAGCATGGTCGCGGCGATGACGAACGGGCTCGTGGTATCCGGCGAAGCCGTGAACAGCAGGTTGGAACCAAGCGCCGTGATCGGCCCCTGATTCGTGACCGCGCCTTCAGCGCCGGAGCCCATCGCGTAGAACTGGCCCGTGGCCACCAGACCAGACTGGGTGCCGGACAGGTTCAGCGCTACCTTCGCGCCGTTCGCCGCCGTACCGTTGGTCATCTGTGCCATCAGGTCGATGAAGTACAGGTTACCACCGCCCTGAAGATTGAACTGGCCGAACTCCACGATACCTGTCGAAGCGGTGGCCGAGTTGGTCACATCCGTCAGCGTGGTCGTGGTCTTGGCCGTCGAGTCCGAGGTCAGGACCAGCGTGGAACCACCATTGCGGCGACCCATACGGGCCAGCGCCTGCTTGAGCTTGATGTCAAGCGCGCCGTTCTGGGTGAACGTGTTGACGGAATCAATTACGATTGCCTTGGTGCCGGCGACAGCAACCACCGGCTTCTTGGAAACAGTCATAGTAGTCCTCCTAAGGGATCAGACTGCAAAAGGGCTGGCCCTGCTGGCTCATTACCCCTTACAAGAGAAAGCCCCGGCTGAAGAAGTCGGGGCGGTTAGACGGAGCCCATCTCCGTGTTTGAAGGGCCTCAGTTAGGTTGTAGCCCGCGTTGCACGGGCAGAGAGCGGGTCTCGTTTGCCTTAGACCACGGAAACTGAATTAAGTTCCCCAATTCGTCTCGCCCACCCCAAAAATTCTTCCTCAGCTCGGTCCCGCTTGGCCAGATTACAGTCCTTGCAGATCATCTGAAGGTTGGAGAAACAGTGCTCTCCGCCCCCGGCAAGGGCTATTCTGTGGTCTATATGGGTGCTGGCAGCTCCGCAGTACAGGCAGGGACAGCCTCTGCGCTGGGTAACCCAGTCAACCAGCTGTTGGTTTGTGATGCTAGACCTAGCCCACACTTCCGGGTACCGGAGTCTAACTTGGGCTTGGTGGGCGATGGCCTGTTGCTTGGGGCGGTTGGCGTTCTGCCAAGCGCGTGACTTGCTCTTGTACCGCTCCTTGTGCCTTTCGTACTGAGCCCGATTCAACGCCTTCGTTTCCTCTGGCGTACGGACCTTGGCTACACGAACTCTGGACTCACGCTTCTTGAGCTTGTGGTACTCTCGCTGGGTGTCGGTAAGACGATACTCTCTCATGGACCCTTAGACCATGAAAAGTGGATTTGGTTCCCCGTCTAAGAAAAAAAAAGTTTCATCTTTCGGGAACCAATCTGTTCAGCTGTTGTCTAAGCTGGCAGACGGTGAAGTTGTGTCAAGCTTCACTCCTCCCCTTGGGGGTCGGAGCTGTCTGAGACCTAGACAGCGGCATTGAGCTTTCTCTTGTGTTTTCTTAGCTTCTGCCGATAAGCGGCAGCTGTTCTTCACACTAGTCACTCAAGCTAGGCGTGGGGGGTAGGGGGGGCTTGTCTTCGGTTTCCTTCTCTTTGGTTTAAACTATCCTAAGTAGCTCTTATAAGGCTCTTACGCTCCGCAGCACGAAGTGCAAGGAGCGCTTAAGGCGCTTTGCTGAGCACAGTCTGCTCAGTGCCGATCTTCCCCCAGAAGATCGCACAGTTCGCTAGGCTGAACGGCTTCTGCTTGTCAAGCCTTGCCAGTCTGGTCATCCCCGCTGCTCTCATCTCGTAGGCCGTGACGCCCCCCAAGGGCGGAGCGGAGTCCCAGAGAAGGTTCCATTCAGCTTCCGTTAATTCCCACGGTACCCCGTTCCGCTTGGCATCAATCCGAGCCCGGACGTACCCCCCGTGCCTCGAAGCCCGGTGCAAGCTCTGCTTGGCCCTTCGCATCCTCCCATCCTTGGTGTACCTATACAGCTCCCGGTTCCTCTTCTTCCGGGTCATGTGGTGCATCGCCTTCGACGGCTTCTTCCTCTTTCGCCACCGGTATCGTAGGACGCGCTTTAGCCGCGTCATGGTGAACCGACTCAGGCGCAATCTCCCATCCGCAATCCCTTGCAGCACAATCTCCAGAGCTGAGTCGTAGTCCATCCACGTAGGGGCCCCTACAGGCTCCTGTACGCTACGCTGCTCTAGGGGGGTACCCCACCCTACAGGGTCAGTCTGATAATTGCTCATAGGCCCTCTCAGACAGTTTTCCGCACCATAAGTTCCCCGGTCTGTCCCGATTGTTAAGGGTCCTCTTTTCTACCCCTCTCGCGCTAGACTGCGGGGGCCCCCACATGGGACTCCCGCGGTTTAGGTACCATCGACGAGGGTTACCCCAGGGGTCTCCAGAATCCAGAACCGTTTTGCAGCGCAGCATTTGGCCGATGCGACTGATTCTCTTTTCCATCTGCCTAGCCCAGCGTGCGACTGTACTACACCACCAACACAGCTTATATGCCCGTATAAGGTAGGCACGATGTTCCACGTGGAGCAACGCGCTACGCTGCACAGCATAGGCGCTAAGGGGGCAGCATGGGATGAGGTACGCTAGCCGCTATGCGGCGTTGCACGCTATGCGTGCGGGGGCTTGACACAAGGGCGGAAGGTGTGCGGAAGGCAACGCCTAAGCCCCCCATCGGATGCGGCGCTCTAGTCCGCCTCCGGGCGGGGAGCTATCTAGGCCGGAGGCTTGACACAAATGCTCGATGCGAGGACAATGGTTGATGTTGGCACGCTACATGCTTATATGGCGTATAAGGTGACGCTCTAGGTCACCTTGTGACCGTCAGAATGTGACGCTGTACGTCACGCGCAAGCTGTGTGCCAGCTCTGGAAGCGCGCTAGGAGGGACTAAGCCTCTTGGCACGGTTCTAGCATTGAGGTCGAATAGGCGAAAGGCCTATTCGCGCGCAACGCGCGGCGCGGTCCCCGGACCGGCTCTTTCACAACCTGACCCAAGCCATGCGGCCTAGGGCTCGCGAAGGCTCCGCGCATCATCGCGTAGAGCTAGCGAGAGGCAACGGCCACAAACCTTTCTGGGTGCTTATACGGCGTATAAGACCCGGTGACTCAATCACGAGGATTTGCAGACATGGCAACGAACAATCGCAAGAACGTGTCCGCTCCGAAGGCCCGCAAGGCGAAGACGGCGCAGGCCACGCAACATCCCGCCCCCGAAGCGCAGCAGAACGCGACGACGGGCACGGCCATCGCGACGGCGACGCCGCCGGCGCAGCCGGTGGTGACGGGGACGGTGGACGGTCCCAAGCGCCTTCCGGGCCAGCTCAAGTTGGTGACGGAAATCTCGGCGAAGCTCCGCAAGGACGTGGAAGAGGCGAGCCACAACACGGCCAGCCTCATCGTCACGAGCATCGAAGGACTCGCCAAGAGCGTCTGGGATTCCATGCGCTCCGCGGCCATCGCGCTCTGCAAGGACGCGAATCCGCAGCAGAATGCCGCCATCTTCGACCTGTACTGGGCCGGCGTGGTGCGCGAGCTGAATGCGAAGGGGTTGAAGATGCCGAGCACCCAGTCGCAGTACGGCGGCACGATCAAGATGGCACTGCGCAACGGCATCGCCATCGGGACCGGCACCAGCCGCGACGCGGTCCTGAAGCTCATCGACGAGAAGGCGAAGGCCGACCCGGCGAACTTCAAGGGCGGCAACGGCCGCAAGCGCGGCTCCGGCGACAACGGCACCACGACGGCTGGAGAGACGGTGGAACGCGAGCGCATCAAGCTCATTCGCGAATCCACAAACGACGTACACAAGGGCATCCGCGAGTCCTTCGCGGCGTCCGAAGTGAAGCCGGACGAGGCGAAGAAAGCTGCGACGTACGCGGAAGAGGTCGCCCGTCGTGCGAAACTTGCGGCGGACAACGGTGTCGTCGTCGCGTTCTGGAAGGCGCTGGACAAAATGTCCGCACAGGTGCTCGCCACGCTTGGCGTGGATGAGGACGAGAAGCCGGGCGCCAGCACCCAGAGCGACGGGCAGGACGCGCCGCGCAAGGTCGCCAACGGCTGACAGTCGGGAGCAAGCCCCGCACGGGAAACCGTGCGGGGTTTTTTATTGCCTTTGCTCCGCCTAGGGGAGTGTGTTGCACCGCGCCAAATACGAGCCCGCCTAGTGCGGGTTTTTTGTTGCCTTTTGTCAGGCATTATGTTGGATTTAGATGCGTGCACGCGCGGTATTAAGTAGCGCGCCGATGTTAGTAGTTTTCCCTTATAAATCAATGAGTTGCAGCTAGTTTACAATTGGTGACAGTTGACAAAATGTCACAATCGGAGTAAAATAGTTGGTGTAATGGTAGTAGCGTGCCCAAGTGGCGAGCTTTTGCCGTTTCCGGGGTCAGTGGGCTTATACGTCCGTATAAGTTGCCTGATGCCTAGCGTGGTGGCTTCCCTACCACGAACGTGCGACACAAAGCCTACGGTGAGTAGGTAAGTGGGGGTGCCATAAGTAACGATCCCGACTGGTGGGGTGAAACCAGTCTTAATGCCGGCGTCGCGATGACCAAGCGAACGCACAAGTCCGAAGGCGGGGTTAGGGTCAGTCAGCTAGCGAAAGCTAGTCGCCCGAGAGGCGACAATTGACTGGTTCCGTAAGGATGAAGGGTAGTGGCCGCTGACGAGAGGCCCGGACCGTGCATGAGCACGGGGTCGGGTACTGGCGTTGGGTGGTGTCCATGAAGCACGCGACGGCGTGGTGGTCGGACACCAGATGGCGAAGGAATGCACGTTATATGCCCGTATAAGGTTCAGTTGCCAGCCTGCTGATAGGCAGTAGGTTGGTTAGTGAATCTCTCTAGACTCAAGGACTCTAGATCATGAGCAGCCTGTCGAGTTACCAGTCAGCGGTAGGTCGCAATGCGATGACGAGCGGCCAGTTCGCGCACTTGCTGTGCGCCTTGTGCCAAGCGACGTGGGACCTGTACACGCCAACTGAGGATACTCCGCAAGTGGTGTTCCAGCAGGCCATGGACGTTGCCTCGCACCAGATGGCGTGCCTGTTCGCGCAACGCTACGACGAAGATGTTCCAACCGAAATGCCTTTCGGTTTTCTGGAGCTGCATCAGAGCCCGCTCCCTGATGACCTGTACGACCGCTGTGTTCGGCTCGTATGGGCATTCGAGTCAGAGGGCGCTGGTATCCGCTGGCACGAGGCTTCGCAGAAACCGAATGACGATTCGACGAAAGGAGAATCGGCATGAGCATTCGAGCACGTGACCTCAACTGGCGCCCGCACACCAGCGCCCTCAAGAGCCGCAAGAACAGCAGCTGCGCCAAGCTGGGCCCGCTGTCCTACAACATCGTTCCCGCGAACTTCGGCGTCAAGGTGACGCTGGAGATTTTCGAGGAAGGCCGGCTGGCGCGCAACACGCACGGCATCAAGGACGAGTTCGAGGCCCGCCACATGGCGCAGCTGCACGCCGATGCGTACGTGGCCAAGCTGGCGCAAGGTGGCACGCCATCGGCGCTGGAACAGGCCATCGAAGAGTTCGCGACGGGCAAGGTCAATGTCCGTGAGATACAGGCTTCCACGGCCGTCGGTGTCGTAGCTCTGATTCGTGACCGCGCCAAGGCCATCGAGCGGGAGCAGCGGTCATGAGCCGCCTACAGCCCATACTCAACGAGAACGGAGACGTTCACTACGTCTCCCTCGTGGCCATCGGCGAGCACGTGGAAACCGGTGAGCGGTATCCCGTGTTCAATCGCGAATTCACCATCGGGCAAGTAGACTGCGCCTTGGTCCCGCTCAACGACACGAGGTACGCACAATGAGCACCGTCGTCCTTCGACTCACGCCGTACGAGCGGGCTCTCCTCAGGGGAGCCCGTTCGCTTTTTGGGGTGTCGCCGTGTGCGTGGTACCTGCTCGCTGATCTGGAGCGTCGCATCGTGCCGCGCATCCACCCGCAAGCCTTCAACGTCCGCGTTGTCGTTCCCTCAACCGCAACTCGTCAGTAACCTCCTTATACGGAGATATAACGGCGAGCTACCGCACGCCTGAAACAATCTAAAGGAGATTGTTTATGATCCGCAACTACTTGCTCAAGTGGTTGGACCCCGCTGGTCACCCGCACGTGACCGATGTGGATGCCGAGGAACTGGGCGAAGCGATGGCCCATGTCCAAGCGCATGCTGAAGATGGGGTGGCCAAGTTCACCAGTGTCCGGTTCAAGCTGACCGAAGGGAGAGTGAGTCATGGGTAACTCGAAGGGTGTTCTGGCGTGGTACTTCTCGGCAGCAGACTGTAGGCTTCGCTACGGCGATGGTCGCCTGATCGAGGTTGGTGCGACGCACACCGTCACGGTGACCCCGAGCCCTTGCAACGCTGGCTTGCACGGTTCCCGCAATATCATGGACGCCCTTGCTAACGCGCCCGGTACTGTGATCTGGCGCGTGAGTATTGCGGACTCCATCGCCGAACAGAGAGATAAGCTGTGTGGCAAATCGCGTACGTATCTGTGGGGCTACGATGCCTACAGTGTTCTGCGTGATTTCGCTCGCAAGTGTGCCCTCGATGTGGCGCACTTGTGGAAGATACCGGAAGTGGTTCGTCAGTATCTTGAAACTGGTGATGAGCCGCAGAGGTATGCTGCGAGGGCTGCTGCGAGGGATGCTGCGTGGGATGCTGCGGGGTATGCTGCGAGGGATGCTGCGGGGGCTGCTGCGAGGGATGCTGCGTGGGCTGCTGCGGGGGCTGCTGCGAGGGATGCTGCGAGGGCTGCTGCGTGGGCTGCTGCGAGGGATGCTGCGTGGGATGCTGCGGGGTATGCTGCGGGGGCTGCTGTGAGGGATGCTGCGTGGGCTGCTGAGAGGGCTGCTGCGGGGGATGCTGCGAGGGATGCTGCGGGGGCTGCTGCGGGGGCTGCTGCGAGGGCTGCGCAGGAAAAACGGCTTCTCCACATGATCCGTAAGGGGCGCACATCATGAGCAGTGATCGCGAAACCCGTGGTGATCGCCTCGTTGTCAAGAAGCGTCGCAAGAAGCACCGCTTCTACGGCCACGAGCCGGGTGCTGTCCAGCGCCCGAAGCTCAAGGGCAACTACCCGCTGCGCAAGGTCGCGGCGGAGTACGAGCCCGACGACCTCCAGTCGGTGTACACCGACATTCTCAAAGAGAGGACTCGCTGACATGCGAACCGCACCAAACGTGCTGCATCGCTATTCCCGCGCAATAAGCAAGGCGTTCATCGCCTTGCTTTTTCTTTTCGTGGCCAACGCGCTCGTGTGCCTCGCTTTCGCGTTCGCCTCGGAGCCCCGCAAGTTCTTCGTGTCCCTTTGCACGCTGGTGGGCCTGTGCCTGCTGATCCGTGCGCTGGAGCCACACGTGGACGACGCGGACCCCACACCCAAGCTGCGCAACACGGGAGGGCTGTAGGCCATGTGCCAGCTCAAGTTCAAGAACCTCAACCCGCCGAAACTTCGGCGCTGAGCTTATACGGAGGTATAAGGCCATGTTCGAGAAAAGCGACTGGTTGGTACTGGTAGGGTTGCTGGCCTTCATCGGGATGCTGGTGTCGTCGTGCAAGCGCCTCGACGGTAGCGACACCCACGTCGGCGGCGTGGTGAAGGACGACGGTGCGACGGCCGAGCTGTCGTACATCGACGATCCGGAAACGGGCGTGCGGTGCTTCTACTTCGACCGCATGGTGCGAGAGCAGACGCTCAGCTGCGTGCAGGTGCGCAAAGGGGCCGAGGAAATCCTCGGCGCAATCGAACTCGCTGAAAGGAAAAGGGAGAAGCAGCCGTGAGACAGTTCGGCCTCGAAAAAGAGTTCTTCGTGCGCAGCAAGGACCTTGGTGCTGCTGGCTCTGAGTTTCCGGTAGTACTGGTGCCGGAAGGCGTGGGCCGTGATGCCTGCGGCTACATCGGAGAAGCTCGCGGCAAGCCGCACAGCGATATCTACGACGCCGTACACTCGCTTCAAGCGGACTACGCTCGCAACATCCGCGTCGTGCACAAGGATCGCGCGCTGTTCGTGGACGACTCACCGCTCGCGAAGATCAGCACGAAGCTGCGCCTCGAAGCGTCCCGCAAGTACGCCAAGGGCCTGACGGCGTTCCGCAACATCTACGGCCACGAGAACCATCGTGCCCGTTACGCCAGCGGTGAGCGCACGGCTGGTGTGCACCTGTCGGTCACGGACTCGTACCAACAAGTCTCACACACCTTCTCCACCAAGGAGAAGGTGCTGCGAGAACACGTGCGGACCTACAACCAGCCGTGGGACTTCGTGCGGTTCTTCCGGTACCTCGACCAGAAGTTCGCCAAGGAAATCAAGGAAGCGCGGCGTATGCCGGGCTTCTACGAAATCAAGGTCGATGGTCGCATCGAGTACCGCTCGCTGCCGTCCAACATCAACCTGTCGGAACTCGCTGACGCGGTGGCCGACTACAACTGGGAGTAGGAACTTGAACGACGTGAACGACAACTATCGCGCCTCTCTGCGGCGCAGCTACCTCGGCGAAGCCATCATCGCGAGCATCGTGATCGTGTTGCTCACGTGGCTCGGCTACCAGATGGCCCTCATCAACCCGAAGCTCGCCGTCGCGTGCCTCGTGCTGTTCATCCTCGTGCTTTCGACAGGCCACTGGCACGTGAGCGTCAAGGTGACGACGCCGCCGGACAACGTGACCGAGTTGAGGCAGCCGGTACCTCCGGTCGAAGGCGAAGAACGGAGGGCTGCCTGATGGACCGCGAAGAACTCAAGGACTAGCAACACTCGTTTCACCCGGACCCGCTAACGCGGGCACAATGACGCTGCACATTCGTGGAGAACCACAACATGAAAGACACCATCAAGAACAAGGTCGCCGAGAACCTCGCTGCCGCCGTTCCGAACATCGCCGACCAGATCGCGGCCCAGCTGGCCGAGGAAGAGCACCGCAAGCGCGTCGAAGCCGGGCGCAAGGTGTACGACCAGATCGTGACGCTGGAGCGCCAGATCAACAAGCTCGACCGCCCGGACAACGTGACGTACAACGCCGACGGCTCGAAGGCCGGCGAGTCGTACAGCAAGGGCCGCATCGACGAGTTGCAGAAGCTCCGCAAGACGCTCGGCGAGAAGGGCGCTGCCATCCGCGCAGCGGCGCCGGGCGAGGGCGAGAACGCCCAGCCGGCCAACTTCGACAAGCTGTTCGCCGAAGCGGTCAAGCCCGTCAACGTGAAGCCCGATCCGACGCCGCAGCCGGCGGCCGAGTAACCTTCGGCTCGCCTCGTGGATGCCGTAGCGGTAATACGGCAGCGCGTGGACGCCAAGCTTGCGGGCTTGGCGTCCCGTTTCGTTGCCGACCTCTTCCAAGCGTGCCTTGCAGTCGGGCGCAAGGATGAGGACCAGCGTGCCGGTGGGTGGAACGGCGGTAAGCCGGAAACCTTATACGGCCGTAAAACGCAGGAGCTTGTCCATGCTCTCCTCTCTCGTCGGGAAGCTCGTCGATTGGCTGGCCTCGGACCCGAGTCGTCCAAGCACGCAAGAAAGCACACCGCCTACATCCAGCAGCTCGACGCCGAGCGCATCCAGCTCCTTGTTGACGAAGGCATCGACCCCGGCACCCTCGGTCGCCGCTGGCGCGGCCAGCAGCAACGCCTTGCCGCCCTTCGCGTTGCGTCTCGAAATCCCTGCTAGGAAATCGAAATGCGTGACAATTCGCCGTGGTTGCCGGACAAATACTACAGTAACCAGCAATACTACGAGGGACGTCGTGGGTAGGGCGTTCATCCCGGTGTTCTCGGACAGCATCGAGGGCAATGGTGTTTACGGGGAGCTTGCCAACTTCCTTCGGGACTTCAACATCAACACGGAAGTGTTCTGGCAAGGCGGCAAGCTGGCGAACCAGATGCGTGTGGCTACGCACCCTCAACGGTGCGTGGACTGGGTGCTGTTCTACGGCCCGGATGAGCAGGCGGCGGCGGTAGACGCTGGTAACTTCAAGGTTCCCGTGGTTCGCCTCCGCCACCTTGCAACGAGAAGAGAGCTGACCACCAACTGGTGGCGAGCAGCAGCCATCATCACCAAGGGAGACTTCGATGAGTCAGACTTTGCTTGACCTCGGCATCGACAAGATGCTGGGCGTTCTTCTGATCGCGTTCGCCGTGTTGTTCCCGGTGTACATGGTGCGCCGCCAGATGCGCAACGAGAAGCCGGCGTGAAAATCGACTGGCGACGGGTCGGCATCATCTCGTGGGTGCTGATGTGTCTCGCACTCATCACCCTCTGCGCTTTCGCTGCTCCAGCGGAAGCGGCAACTGTCACGGTCGTCGATGCGGCCACGCATCGCACTGCCACCTGTCAGGCGGATGTTCAGCCGGACGGTAAATACGCCCGTGTCACGGCGGTTTCCGTGACGGTGTTCGTCAACTGCGACCCGATCTTAAAGTCGGGCTTCGAGTAGGCGTCTTATACGGAGGTATAACCCGCTGTGAAAAAGCCCGTGTTGTTCTTCTTCCTTGCGCTGATCGTTTCGCTGCTCACGTTCATCATCGGCCCGCCGCTCATCTCGGCGCGCTCGTACATCGGCGTGTGCATCGGCTGGTCGCTCGTGTTTGCGACCGGCTGGGCGTGGTGCACGTTCATCTCCAAGCTCGGTGACAAGATCGACGAGGACGGCGACCTCGAAGCCACACTCGACGCCTTGGACGGCGACCCCGAGAACAAGTAACTCGTTTTGCCCCGATAGCTCAACTGGACAGTAGCGTCGATCTTCTAAATCGAAGGTTGCAGGTTCGAGTCCTGCTCGGGGCGCCACGTTTCAATGACTGCGCGGCGTGGATGGACACGCAGGTGTTGGGTTTGGCGTAGAGCTGCCCCTCGCGAGCGCCTGTTCTGCGAAAGTGGAACGTAGCCGGTATCAATCCCGGTCGCAGTCGCCCTTGCTGTACCGCTGTAGTTGTGCCGTTGTAGAACATCATCCCTCAACAACCTCCAAAGGAGGCATCACGTGAAGAGTCTCATTCGTTTCGCGCTGTTCGCTTGCATCGCTCTCGGCATGGTCGCCTGCACGCAGGTCCCGCCCGGCAACGTCGGCGTTCTCGTCAACCTCACCGGCGGCGACAAGGGCGTGAGCAACACGACCGAAGTCGCTCCCGGCTACGTCTGGGTCGGCCCGTTCCGCGACCTGTACCTGTTCCCGACGTTCTCGCAGACCCGCGCGTGGCAGGGCGGTGAAGCCCTGTCGTTCTCGACGGTCGAGGGCATGACGGTGACGGCCGACGTGGGCATCACGTTCTCGGTCATGCCGGACCACGTGACCGGCGTGTTCCAGAAGTACCGCCGGGGCATCGACGAAATCGAGGGCGTGTTCCTGCACAACATGGTGCGCGACGCGCTCGTGATCGAAGCCTCGACCAAGCCCATCGAGTACGTGTACGGCAAGGGCAAGGCCGAGCTGATCGAGTCGGTGCTCCAGCACGTGCGGAAGCAGACGCAGCCCATCGGCATCAACGTCGAGAACATCTACTGGGCCGGCGCGTTCCGACTGCCCGAGCAGGTGGCCGCGTCGCTGAACGCCAAGATGGCGGCAACCCAGATGGCCCAGCAGCGCGAGAACGAAATCAAGACGGCGGAAGCCGAGGCGATGAAGGCCGTCGCGCAGGCCAAGGGCGAAGCCGACTCGCGGTTGCTCGTTGCCAAGGCGGAAGCGGAAGCCATCCGTATTCGCGGCGACGCACTCCGCGAGAACCCGCGCCTCGTCGAGTTGCAGGCCGTCGAGAAGTGGAACGGCGTGTTGCCGACGTACATGATGGGCAGCGGCGCAACGCCGTTCATCACCGTCCCCACCGGTAACAAGCAGTAACCGATGGGCCTGTTCCACGGGAACACCCCCAGCATCGGGGGTGTGCTCTTTCTGGTGATGCTGCTCCACGTCGAGCTTTGCCTGTGCGCGTTGGTCGGTTGGTTGTTCGTTCCGATGGCGCTCATTACGCTGGTGATGGGCGTTGCCTACACCATCGCGTTCTGCGCCAAGTGCGGGTGGTTCGACTGATGGACGAGCAAATCGTCAACACAAGGCACGTCGAGGAACTCGCGCGCCTGATGCAGCTTGACCTCGACGGCTTCGATATCGAGGACTCGGCGGAAGCGGCAAGAGATGGCGAAGAGGACGCCTGCATCTTCCGTCTGGACACTGACGAGGACGCGGATACCTACAGTTTCGCGTTCAACTGCGGGATCACGGTCATCGGGAACTTCAGCAACTCGCCGAGCTATGTCGCAGACTACAACGACGAAGAAGAGCTGTACGTCGATGGCGATGATGCGCTGGCGGTATTCGTGCTGGAGATGGAGCGCCGGCTCCGGGAGATGAAGTCGCTGATCCTGTGCACCACGACGGACAATCAGCAGGTACCGCGCGCAGTGCTGCCGCTGCTCGGGTTCCGCGAGTCCGAGCGGTTCATCAACAGCAACACGCGGAACGGCGTGACCCTGTGGTCCGTCAAGAAAACGGAAGTCGAGCGCCTGCTGAAGGAGGCCCGTGATGGCATCGCAAAACAAAAGAAAGCCGAAGGCTAAGGAGCCGCTGCGGTGGCCGGACACAGCGCCGTCGATCATCAAGGCTGCTCTCGGGTGGCGCTACGTGCATCGCACCTACCCGCTGCCGGCCAACTACGACTTCACCGCACAGGCGTACCAGCCCGTGGAGGACATGCCGGCGTGTTGCGGGGGTAAGGTGATCGGGCATTTCTCCGCCGTCAACCAAGAAGAAGTGCTGCGCAACGTGGTGCGTGGCCTGCGGCACGGGAACGTCGTGAGTGCCGATGGCCATATGTTCCACGCCGTGCTGTCGGCAACCACAACGGCGAGTCAGAGGTCAGCCATCGACGTGCTCAAGCTGTTGGGGTTCACGGCAGCAGCAACCGGCATCAACGGCAACACGCGCAACAAGGTCACGCTCTGGACGGTCGGCAAGGCCGACCTGAGCAAAGCCCTCGGCTACAAGCCGCGACAACGCCGCCGTGCCGCAACTCCTGTCGGTAACTGATCCACACCTGCGCTTTCATCCTCGCGTCGAGAGCGTAGGCTTTACGTGTGCGCGAGTCTCCACTGACGGTGTGATCCACCGCAAGTTCTACGGCAAGTCCGAAACGGGGCTGGAAAAGCTGCTCGCAAGAGTGGACGGCCTTGCCGAAGCTGCAAAATGGCACGTGGTCTTTGCCGCCCGGCTGCACGACGGCAAGATCATCATTACGGATAGAACCTTTCTGCAAAACTCGAAGAAGGGAGGCTCACAATGTTGAGCGGAGGCGCGGGCCAGAAGAAGTACAGCATCTCGTCGGACGCGGTTATCACCGTCTGCCCGGATGGCGTCGTCGTAGCCGTGCACAACGGCACGATGGCCAAAGCGGTAACTCTGCCCATCAAGGGCGGCGTTCGTGACACCACGAACGGGGAACTCCACAAGTCCAAGCCGAGACTCGGCAAGGGCTTCTTCATCACGGCCCCTCAGAAGGCCGCCATTGCCCAGCTGCACAGTCGCGGCTGGCGCGTCATGAATGGGGACAATCCATCGCTCCCCGAAGGCAACGATCCCACCGAAGGCATCAACTCGGGGTTCGTGAAGCAGGAAGAGAACAAGCGCGGCTTCCGCGCCCGCAAGCAGCCGCCACGCGCGGCAGCTGCCGGCTGACCTTATACGGTCGTATAAGTGCAGCAGCGTCCCTTCGACTTCCGCACGATGACTGCGGAACAACTTCGCGAAGTGTTGTTCAACAACGACGAGTCCGTGTCAACTGACACGCTCGTCCACAGAGAAAAGGAACTGATGGCAGACAAGAGCGCCGGCGCACCGCCGGTTCCAGAATACCTCCCGCTGTTCGTGTACGGCACGCTGATGCCGGGCTTCGGGAACTTCGACCGCCTGCTCAAGGGCAACTTCACCACCACCGCAGCAGCCACCGTGACCGGGTTCCAGATGCTGGACCTCGGTTCGTTCCCGATGGTCGTGATGGCTCGCAGCACGAACCAGATTCGCGGCAGCGTGATCTGGGTCAAGCGAATCGAGTGGGACAAGGTCATCAAGAGCCTCGACAACCTCGAAGGGTACCCGAACTTCTACGACCGCGTAATCGTCCGCGCGCGGGCCATGAAGAAGGACCCGATGAAGGAAGGCGCGTACGTCTACGAGGACACGGAGTGCTACATGTACGCCGCTCCCCACGGTACGGAGAAGGAGTACACCAAGCTGTATCCGGTGGTTGCGGGTGGTAGCTGGATGGGCCGTCTGGCCAACAGCGTGACGCGCGGCAGCGGCGAGCAGCAGGTCATCAACGAATGAAGCGCGCCTCCTTTGCCCCCATCGTGATGGTGGGGGCCGACCCAGAGATGTGGGTCGTAAACAAGGAGAACGAGGTCGTGTCCGCCATCCCCATCTTCCCCGAGTACAAGGGGGGTGGGGAAATCATCGCGGGTGGCCTTGGTACGGTGATCCACGACAACGTGGCGGCCGAGTTCAGCATGAAGCCGGCAGAGTCCGAGGAAGAGTGGGTCGCCACGCTGGAAGAAATCAAGGCGTCCCTCCGAATCGAGCTGGAGCGACGCGCGGAAGGCAAGGAGCTTCGGTTCGTGACCAACTTCGCGGCTGCCAAGATCGCGAAGTCACAACTGCGCCACGTACACGCCCAGACTTTCGGGTGTGATCCGGACATGAACGCATGGGAGAACGGTCTGCCGAACATGCCTCCGGACGCCGAGGAAGTGGGCCAGATGCGCGTGATCGGGGGCCACATCCACATCGGGGTGCGGGGCGATGAGCGGGTGAACGTCATGCTGACCTCGCACTGGGGTCGTGTCGCTGCCGTTCGTCTGCTCGATGCTACCGTCGGTCAGTACGTGCTGAGTCTCGAAGCGGCTTCGCCGCACGCGGAATCGTTCGTCGAGCGCCGTCGGATGTACGGCAAGGCGGGCTCGTTCCGCGTCAAGGACTACGGGCTGGAGTACCGCACCCCATCGGCGGTCTGGCTCGACTCTCCGGAAACCGAAGAGAACGTGTACCGTGCCGTGAACAAGGCGATGCACCTGCTCGCCGACCTCGACACCGTACACGCCATCGCGGCCAACGGAGGCAATTCCAACGCTCTCGGTCTGCTCACGGTCCGCGCCGGCATCTCCATCGCCGACGTGGAACAGTCGATCAACACGGGCAAGCCGATTCAGAGCCTTGTCGAAGGAGCAATCAGCTGATGCTCAGATGCAGAATCTACGGCCTGATCTTCACCCGCCAGCTACAGCCGGTGGGTGAGGGGGAATCGTGGACGGTCCTCGATTCCGGGCCGGTGGGTAACGGTGCGTTCTGGGCCAAACTGGCGCTCAAGGAGTTCCGCACCAAGACGTTCACCAACGTGCGCCTGCCGCCAACCCCGGCCACGTTGGGCAGCTCTTCCGATCTGCGTATCGGGCTTCCGGTGGTCGCGGCGCAAACAGCACCAGTACCGGGACGGGACCCTCTCCGTCCGGCAGTACAACGGGTCAACCGTGCGACGAATTTCGCAGACGCGCAACCTCAAGCCTTCGACGTGGCGCGTGCTCGTGTAGACTACAACGAGGTTTACCAGCGAATCCTGCGAGAGGACCGCCCAGCCGCAGGCGTTAGGTTTGTTGTGGAAGAGCGCGTGCAGGCGGAACAAGGATGGCCGGTGGATGACCTTATGCCGATGCCGATGATGGATGAGGGCGAGGATCCAGCGGCACAACCTGCCGCCCCGGTTGGCGGCGGTCTTGGTGATACGCTGCAAGACCGTGTCGGTAGTCTTTGGAACATGGCCACGTCGTGGACTCGGCCGGGGTTCTTGGGCATGCCTGCCGATCCGTACAGCGGAGAACTGCTGCCCGACTTGATGGAGCACATCACTCCGCCGGTATACACTCCGCGCGCCAACTTCGCCCAGATGTTCTGGCTGGCGGTCGAGGCTGACGACGAGGACCCAGCCATCAGCGAGATGACGCTGTGTCACATCGGTGGCCTGTTGCGTGGTTGTATCGGTGGGTCCGGCACGGACATGAACAGCCGTTATACGGGCGTATATCGACGTAACGGTAACAGCTCCTTCGTGGTGATGCTGGGGCCAAGCACCGAGACTGATCCGCGTCGCTTCCTCACCACGGCCATCAATGCCGTCGGAGTTGGCTGGCGCTCGGACGCGACGTTGCTTGGGCGGCTGCGCGCCAACACGAGCGACTTCTTCCGCTACTTCTCTCACGCCAGTGAGGAGTTCGGGGAAGAGGCGGCCGAGGACTACGATTGGGCGGCGTACAATGTGGCGCACATGGTGTACCGCGAGACTGCGTACGCCGTCGTGCAGAGGGCATAGCGTATGGCAGAGATTGCTCCGAACTTCCCGGTGGAAGATTTCCTCCGGTACTACGGCAATACCCACATCCGGTACCGAGGAGTGCCGGTGTGGGTCCACCCGAACGTGGATCGTGAAGGGCGCGTCACGTTGCAGGCGCTGGAGGGGCGCGTTCCTCCGGTGAGCGTGCCAGTGAACGAGCTGCTGGACTGGCAGAACCTGCGCTGGCCAGAGCTTGGTTGGGTGGATTTCTCAGGTGCCCCGTGGTACGTGGTGCGCGTGCCGCGTCGCGACGTGTCCAAGGGCATATCCTCCGCCAACTGCACGGCTACGGTACCGGCGTACATGCAGCGTGTCCTGAGCGCAACGGGCACGCAGATCGTACGCCGTCCCATGGACAACCGCCCGTTCTGGGGATCGCTGTTCGGCAACCAGTCCCGCCCGCTCGGCGAGGCGGTGCAGGAGGTCCTTGAAGGACGGCGTCTGTACTCGGTGGTGAACCGCCGTGTGGCGGTGATGGTGAACGGTGACAAGGACACAGCGACGCAGTTCCCGGTCGTTGTGTTCGTAAAGAATCTTCTGGCTGCGCGGGTGGACGGCGAAGGCAAGCTCCACCAACTCGGCGAGATTGACGTATCGGAGGCAATCGAATGACGGCCAGCAAGAAACGGCCAAGCGCAACCATCGGAGAGATGTTCCGAAAGCAGGGGCCAATGCGGGTTCAGCCGGACGACAGCCTCGTGATGCCGTTCCTACCCATCGGCGTGGAGGTAGAGGTCGAGCGGTGGAACGGGCACGCGCCCGATGGCAAGTACCTGTGGCAACAGCACAACGACGACTCGCTGCGCAACGGCGGCCGTGAGTTCGTTCTGGGCCCGGTGTGCGGCCAGCAAGTGACGGACGGACTGCGCGCTCTGTTCGCGACGGCGAAGGAACAAGGCTGGGAAGCCAACGCACGTACCGGTATCCACATCCACGTCGATGCCTCAGTCAAGGGCGTTCTGTTCCCGTACTACTTCACCAGCGTGTACCTCATGGTGGAGCACGCGCTGTACGGATACGCTGGTGAGTGGCGCCGTTGGTGTAACTTCTGCCACTCGTTCGAGGATGCCGAAGAGTCGCTGCTGAGCCTGCGCAAGATGCTGTTGTGCACGGACCAGAAGTCGTACATCAAGGCAGCCAACGACATGCACCGCTACGCCGGTCTGAACTTCAACTCCCTTGCCAAGCACGGCACGATGGAGGTTCGCATCCTTTGCACGTCGTTCGACTACCAGTACGTGCTCAACTGGATCAACTTCATCATGTCGATCTACAAGCTGGCCGAGGAACTGGAGTCCAAGGAACAGAACATCGTCGATGTGTACAAGGACCTCGGCCCGGATCGCATGGTGCGGCGCATCTTCTCGCGCGACGATGTGTACGCGGCCATCGAGCCGCACGTGAAGGCGGCGGAAGTTCGTCGGGGGCTGCTTCGCGCAAAGCTGATCGACGTGGTGGACGAGGCCCGCGTGTTGCAGGATATCGACGCCGCCGGCGGTGGCGGCAAGAAGAAGCCGGACGATATCGTCCAGTCCAAGGCGTACGCTGGCGACATGCCCGTCGCCAAGTATTTCTTGCAGTTCGTCAACACCGAGAGCGGCGACGCCGCCGACCTGCCACTGGTGAAGAAGTTCCTCGACAATCGAGCAAAAGCCAAGGAGGCTACCCTTTAATGTGCGGAATGTTTGGGTTCGTGACGAGCCGCAAGAGCGGTACCCTCAAGGGGGCATTAGCCGACTTCGTGCATCAGGCCACGCTGGTGGGATCACTACGTGGCATGGACAGCGTGGGATACGCTGCGCGAGAGCAGACGACAGGCCGTGACGCCATCCTGAAGCTTCCCATCTCGGGGCCGCAGATGTACGAGCACCCGATGATGAGCGCGGTCAAGGAAGCGGCTCGGTCGGCGTCCATCTTCATCGGCCACAACCGCGCAGCCACGAAGGGCTCCGTGAACTTCGACAACTGCCACCCGTTCAAGCACACGAAGAAGGGCGGTGGAGAGATCATCGGCGTGCACAACGGCACACTGCTGGACTTCAATTGGGGCTCGCGCGGTGACAACCGTGGCGACTTCAACGTGGACTCCGACTGGTTGTACTACCAGCTTGCCCAGAATGGTGACGAGGCGTACAAGAAGTTCGACGGCTCGTACGCGCTGGCGTACATCGAGAGCGACAAGTCGCAGCTGCATCTCGTGCGGGGCAAGGACCGCACGCTCAGCTTCGCGTACGTCAAGGACCACCCGGCGCTGATCTTCGCATCGGAGCTGAAGATGATCCACTGGCTGGCTGACCGGCTGGATGTGGTCATCGAGGGCGGAGGCTTCGACTTGAACGAGGGCACTCGTATCTCGTTCGATATAGAGGACCCGCGCAAGCAGGAGATTGTCGAACTCCCAAAATACGAGCGCCCGTCGTACAGCGGCACGACGAGCGGGCATCAGGTCGGGTTCTTTCCAGCCGGGAACGGCGTCAGCTCAAGCGGCAGCGGCGGGACGAACGTCGGAACGCACGTCGCGAGGCAGACGCGGATGGCGCAGAATCTCCTGTACGAGGACGTGGACCCGAGAGACAAGGAAAGGGTAAACGACAGAGAGGCCGAAAACGCCGTCAGGCTCGCCATGATGGGTGACTTCGTGATGGCGCGCATCACCGGAGGAAACGACATGGACGCACGTGGCATCCTCACGTGCCGTGGTGTGCCGGAGAAGGAGTCCATCAGCTATCCGTGCCTGCTCCGTCGTCCGTCCGCCACGATGATTTCCAAGCTGTCGAAGTCGGCGTGGTTCATGGCGCCAATCGTGGGTGTCCAGATGAACGAGCAGTACACGCCGCGTGACCTCGACGACGATATCGTCTTGATCCTCGGCGAGCCGCACCACTACGTGCTGCGTGACGGCATGTCGAACAAGGAAAAGCACATCTTCGACGAGGAGTCCACCAAGGTCATGAACAAGAACGCGGGACTGCACTAACGTGTCCGCCTGCATCGTCACTTCGCGCCCCTCTTCCGGGGCGCTGAAGATCGCGGAGCGCGCGGACTTGTTCGTCGTCCGCAACAATCGGCTTCCTCACCTGCGCCACACACTGGCGTTCAACTGGGGGTCACATGACATTGCCCACCGTCCCGGCCAGCGGGTCCTCAATCCCGCAGCGGCGGTACATCGTTCGTCGGACAAGGCACTGGCTCTGCCAGCTTTGCACGCGGCTGGTGTACCGGTACCACCCCACGGACGCAGCGCGGAGCAGCTACTTTCGCGTCACCCCATCGTCCTAGCCCGCACGACCACGCGCGGCTCGGAAGGGGCGGGTATCGTGGTCATCCGTCGGGGCGACCCGATCACTCGGGCACCCCTTTATACGGGGTATATCGAGAAAACGCTGGAGTACCGGGTGCACGTCTGCGATGGCCGTGCCATCCACATCCAGCAGAAGCGCAAGCGCAACGGCAGGGAACGGGACCGTGACGACCTTCTCCTGCGCAACGTGAGTCACGGCTGGGTATTCACGGAGAACAATCTCTCATGCGACACCGACGGAACGAGGCAGCAGCTGGAAGATGTTTCTGTGCGAGCTGTCTCGGCGCTCGCGCTCGACTACGGCGGGGTGGACGTGATCCGCTCGCGCTCCAACGGTTCCTACGTGGTGCTGGAGGTCAACTCGATGCCCGGAATCGAGAGTACGAGGACCACGGAGGCTTGGTCGAACGCATTCACCAGTATGGCCGAGAGATTGAGAGGAGGGCAGTAGCCGTGCAGGAGCAAGCGAAGGTGGAAGAGGCGGTGGAGCAGCCGGCGTGGGAGAAGCTGTCCGACGAGATGCTGGTAGTGCTGAAGCGGCTGGAACAGAAGCGGCAGATCAACGTGTGGCACGCCGGTATGGGTCAGGTGACGCCCGAGAACCGGCCTCCCGGTTTCGATGACCTGAACCCGGTACATGCGATGTTTGTGCACGACCGACGCGCTGAAAAGCTGTCGAACGGCATGACCCTGACCCTCACGTACAAGCCCAACGAAGGGATGCCCCTCGGGTACCACGTGGCTCTGGTGGCCGCCGGGGGCGGGAGTGTGGTGTGTCAGTTCTCTGGGCGTGGTGTCGAGGCGTGCTGCGGGGCGCACTTCATCGCCAGCTTCTCCGGCGGTGACCCCCTTGACGGCACGATCAACGACCAGAACTACAACGACGCCACGGCAGCGTTGCTGCGTGCGTATCGCCTTCGCTTCATGGGCGGCACTGCCGCCGTTCCCGGCTACTGGTGCGGAATGGTGTCCGCGATCCTGAACGGAAAGCAGCGCGACTGGGGCTGGGCCAAGGCTCTCGTCAAGGCCGGGTTCCCGGCAACCTTCGGCTTCCGCAACACCAAGTACCACGGCCACGCGGCCCTCACGTACCACGCCGCCATAGCGGAGGAAATGGATGTACCAGCAGATTGCAGAATCCCTGAGGATCGGAGAGACGGCGACGCACATCCTGTGCCCGGTCTGCCACGGGGGCCGGAGGAAGGACAGGGCGTTCTCGGTAACCCGCCGTGAGAACGGGCTGCTCTACCAGTGCCACCGTGCATCGTGCGGCAATAAGGGATTTCACCCGCTGGGTTCAACCGTCCCGGTCCCCACTGGCCAGCCTCGCAAGGCTTCTCGGCCTATCACCCGCCCTTTGCTCCCGTTGCCAGACGGAGTGCGGGCTGACCTCAACCGGCGGTACTCGTTGTTCTCCAACATCGACCAGTACCGGCTACGGTGGTGCGAGAAGCACGAGGACGGACGCGACAACTTCGGTCGGGTGTGGATACCTGTCGTCGATTGCACGGGCCGTGAGGTAGGAGGCACACTCCGATCCATCTACGGCGATGTTCCGAAGGAGGTATCGTTCTTTGACAACGAAGCGCCGGGTCTTAGTTGGTACTGGAACGATCCCCTCGGGGAACTTCCTTGCGTCCTTGCTGTCGAAGATCGCTTCTCAGCCATGCGTGCAGCTCGATACGTGCACAAGTGCGTGGCCCTGCGAGGCACCCACTGCGGGGTCGCGCAGCTTCAGGAAATCTTTGCCAACAAGAGGCCGAACGATATCGTCGTCATCGCCCTCGACAAGGATGCGACGGGGAAGGCAGCGGAAATCGTGAGCACGTTCGGCTACTTCGGGCAGCTCAAGATGCTCCCGTTGCAGCGCGACCTCAAGGACCTTGCGGAGTTCGAGCTTCGACTCAAGCTCAATGAAATCAAGGAGTTGCTGGAATGACCGCCGTAAGGCTGAACGTGGTACAAGACGACGAGGACGAGCCCGAGCTGGACGAGGGTTTGTCCGATGAAGAGCTGGACTTCTGCAAGAAGGTCGAGGACTACCTGTGCCATTCGTACTGCTGGCACATCCTCGGAATCCGCTTGCAGAAGCGCGGGTTCGCTGAGGACCTTGCGCACTGGCTCGGCCAGAACTTCTACGTCGGGGTGCACCCGCTGGAGTGGATGTGTCACACGGACTTCGTGAAGATGGCCGGTCACGGACCGCACGACTACCCCTTATACATCCGTATAACGGCGGTGCGTCGGCTGCTGAAGAAGGAGAAGCAGGACGACGAGGACGCCGCGCACCTTGCGGCGGAAATCAAGGCCATCTGCCACGAGCGGAAAGAGTGCGATCAGTCAACCGATCCGGAATACCTAGGCGCCGATGAGGCGATGGACCCGACGAACTGGAGGTATCACGTCGATTAAGTGGAAACCAAGATCACAAGAGCTGCACTGAGCAGCCGTCAGGTCTACGAGCGCATCAAGGAGTACATCACCACCAAGGTGTACTCGCCCGAGTTTCAGGAAGTGTTCGGCGCAATCGACGCCTACTACTCTCGGGACAGCGCATCCGAATCGGTGGATTCGGCCCTCCTAGTCGAGGGCCTTAAGCTCAAGTTGCAGAGCGCCAAGACTTTCGACCGCGTAGCGAAGTTCGTCGAACTCTCTGTGAACGAGCAGGTATCTGTGCCGAACGTCGAGCAATTCGTCATCTCCGCCCGACGCTACGAGCTGGAAGTGTCGCTGGGCCAAGCCCTCATCAACCACTCCAGCAAGAACCTCGACAAGATGCTGGACGAGTACGTCCGGCTGCGGGACGCCGAGGTAACAGCGGAGGCGGATGATGATGTGCGGGTGTTCACCGGCATGTCGGTTGGTGAACTGGTCGAGCGCAAGATGGCGGAAGCCAACCTCATCAAGCTCGCACCTAAGGCGCTGAACGACAGGCTGGATGGTGGGTGCAACCTCGGCCACACCGTCCTGATCTTCGGCCCTCCGGAAATCGGCAAGTCGGCGGCGGCCATCACCATGACCGAGGGTCTGCTGCGTCAGGGACTCCGTGGTTTGTGGGTGGAGAACGAGGAGCCGGTCACAGATACCGCCCTACGCCTCGTGTGCGCGTCTACGGGGCGAGATAAGTGGCAGGTAAGGGGTGACCCTAGGGGTACCGAGGAAATCGCTCAGGCGAACGGCTACGGGCTTCTGACGTTTGCCGAGCTGCCGGGCGGCACCCTTCCCCAGATCGAGGCGCTGGTCAAGGAGCACCAGCCCAAGTTCATCGTCATCAATCAGCTGCTCAACATCGACCTCAAGGCGGAGGGTGAAGCGCTCAAGTTGCAGAAGGCGGCGCAGATGCTGCGCTACCTTGCGAAGAAATACCAAGTGCTGGTCATTGCGGTGACCCAAGGTTCCGAGTCCAGCATCGGCAAGGCCGTGCTCGGCCGAGGCGATGTGTACTTCTCCAAGATCGGTGTTCCGGGTGCCGTCGATCTGATGATCGGCGTCGGTGCTACCGAGGAAATGGAGGAGAACGGTGATCGCATGTACAGCTTGGTGAAGAACAAGATCGGCGGTGTTCGGGGACACTTTCCCGTCCGCTTGTTGGGCCCCTTGTCGCGTGTCGTTTCTGTCGGCACTTGACTTCTGTCCGAGGATTCCTATAATGCATAAGTATAAGAGCAAAGAACTAAGTAAGAGCGAAGAGCATAAGGCTCTAGCTCCCCCTAAGGGAGCTAGAGCAACTAAGCTACTACGCAAGAGCTATGCTACGCGCCGCTACGCGGCGTCCGCTCCGCTTAAGCTCTTCGCACTCCGTTGAGTCTCGCTGCCTCACCGCCCAGCGGCAGCGAGACACAGCTACTGCTCGATGAGTTGAGCGTAGCCAGCAGCATACCCACTGAAACCCCGTACCCATCCGACCCGCCTTCGATGTGGGACTCGCTCGTCGATGCGAACGACGAGGCGCTCCTGCTCGATCACGGGTTCGAGTACGGGTTCCACATGCAAACCATGTGGGGCGCAGATGTGCACGGACGCACATGGGTTGCCCACGTCAAGGACGATGGTGGTTCGTGGGGAGCGATGGACTTCTTCCGGGTAATCTCGGACAGTGGCACCACCGCGAAGCACGGGCCGATGTACCACCACGAGTTCAACGAGATGTTTCCCCGCAAAAAGAGAGGAGAAAAGCGATGATGTGGCTCGTTACCCTGTACGTCGTGATGTGGTTCCTCACCGCGGTCATCGGCGGATGGCTGGACGAAGGTCGCGTACCGGAGAACGGGAGAGTGACGTGCAGACTGTCTATTTGACTCGGCGTAACCTGCTTACACTACTGAGCAAGCTCGACAGAGCCAAGGCTGGTGAGCAGACACACAAGACGATTGTCAAGAACGACGTTCGGCACAAGAAGTATCCGTGCTCCGACGTAATCGAGTGCATCGCCGTCGAGGACGAGGACTACTACGCCGAGCGCAATCCCGGCTTCGTCCACGAGCGCGACGACGGCACGCTGCAAATACGGATAATCCGCCAATGAGCGGTGACTGCGGACACGGCTGGGGTCACCATTCCGGTGGTCGCGGCTCTCCGTGCGATCTGTGCGTCGCCCATCGCAAAGAGGCGAAACCGCTGCGCGACGCCATTGCTTTCATCGCAACTCTGGACGGCCTGCCACCCGCATCTGATGCGAACGCTGTCGAAGTCCGGGTTGGATTGCAGCGTTATCTGGAAGAGCACTACCCCGACGACTGAGGAGAGCCGATAAGACAGCTACCCCCGTTTCTGAGTAAGGGTTCGCAGTTCGTCTACACCAACGACAACTACGTTTGCCTAGACGTAGAGACTACGAACCTAGACTTCGGCACCGCGCTGAACCCCGGCAATCGCTTGATCCTTGCCTGCTGGCTTGTGGTGAAGGGCGATATACGGACGTATAAGCACCAGTTCGGTACCGAATTCGAGATGCAGGAACTCCTCAAGGATATCGAGGAAGCGAACTTCGTAGTTGCACACAACGCCAAGTTCGAGGTCCAGTGGCTACAGCGTTGCGGTATCGACGCTCGCAAGCTGCTAGTGTGTGACACGATGCTGATGCAGTGGGTCTACAACGGCAACCGCAAGGCGCCGTTGAACCTTAGCTGGGTTACCAAGCACTGGAAGCTGCCGACAAAGGACTCCTGCGTCGAGCAGTGGATTCACGACATGGGCGTGTGCCCATCCGAGATTCCGGCCAACTGGCTAATGGACTATTGCTTCGCTGACGTTAGGGCAACGGATGCCCTGTTCCTCCTGCTACGCGAGAAGCTCATCGAGCGCAAGCAGCTACACATCCTCCACGTCCGCAACCTCACGTGCGTCGTGCTGGCGGATATCGAGTGGAACGGCGTGAAGCTGGATGCCGAGCGAGTGAAGGAGGAGTACGAAAAGACGGCCAAGGAAATGGCCGTGGTTCAAGGCCAGCTGTTTGACTTCACGCAGGGGATCAACCTCAACTCGACCAAGCAAAAGGCCGAGTTCCTTTACGGGACGATGAAGTTCAAGGAGCTGACCAAGTGGGGCAAGGTGCTCAAGACGGACGGCGGCTCGCCGCTGACCGACACCGACACCATCCAAGCCCTCAAGTGTACGAACAAGAAACAGCGAGAGTTCGTGGCGCTGTTCAAGCGATACAGCCAGCTGCAAGCTGCGCTGAGCAAGTCCCTCAACTTCTACATGGGAGTGTGCGAAGATCACGACGGTTGCTTCCGTGCTAGCTTCAATCAAGGCACCACCGGTACCCACCGGCTATCCAGCTCGGGACGTAAGCTGTACATCAAGCGCCTCGATGCGGAACTCGGAGTTCAGCTACAGAATCAGGCACGCGGCTACAAGCGACTTTACCGCGCCTCCCGTGAGGGGTGGCTACTCGGAGAGTGCGACGGGGCACAGCTTGAGTTTAGAGTCGCTGCGGACCTTGGACGAGATGCTGTTGCCCGTGAGGAAATTTCTAACGAAGTAGATGTGCACAGCGTTACCCGCGACGTTATCACCAACGCGGGGCAGGCCATCGACCGGCAGGAAGCCAAGTCCCACACGTTCAAGCCACTGTACGGTGGCAGCTCCGGCACGGATGCCGAGCAGGCGTACTACGAGTTCTTCAAGAAGAAGTACCCCGGCATCGCACGCACCCAAAGGGATTGGGCGCTGGCCGTGGCGGAGAAAGGACGCCTTGACACACCCTACGGAATGAAGTTCTGGTGGAGCGGCGTCAAGGTACAGGCGGATGGATACGTCACCAAGCAAACGGAAATCTACAACTACCCCGTTAACATAGCGGCGTAGCTTCGAGAGGAGCTAACGAAAACGGTGTGAACTCAGGGAACGCCCCATGCGGGTAACCCTGAGCTAAGCCTCAAGGAACATATGCCAGCACCACGGCAGTTTAGTGAGAAGCAACTGAGACAGCTACTACAAGCATTCCACTCTGACAAGGGTGGAACGGAAGTCGCCAAGCAACACGGCATCAGCTTTCACCCAACGCTACGCCGCCTCTGGGTCGCGGAATTTGGTGAACCTGCCTACAGGCAGCGCGTGCGAAGGCTTTGCCGGCTACAGCAACTAGGGACGAAGAACAGCATGGCTGGAAGGTTTGGTGCCCTGCATCCGAACTACAAGCCAGTGCACATATCCAACTTCGGTTACCGCCACGTAGATGCGCCTGAGTGGTACACAGGACCGGTCGATAAGGGCAAAGTTGCTGAGCACATTCTAGTCGCGTGTCAAGCGGCCGGATTGACGGAGCTTCCAGAGTTTCACGTTGTTCATCACAAAGACGAGAACAAGCGCAACAACGCGCCGGCGAACTTGGAGATTGTGTCGCGTGCCAGCCACGCGCAGATTCACCGATGGGCTCGTCACAAGAGGAAAGTGCAACGACTATCCCTAAAGGGAGTAGGCTCTAAGTAGAGCCGAAGCGCACCGGGCCCAGATGTGGGCCGTGATATAGTCTGTTCTCCCAGCAATGGAGAGAGGACCAGCGGAAACGGCTGGCCCGCAACATCAAAGACAGGGTTTTGCGACCGGGGAAATCATTCCGATTGCGATGATTCACTTCTGGCACAGGATTGCCGACACACAGATCGTGATGGTCAATACCGTCCACGACTCGCTCGTGTCCGAGCTGCCGCCAGAGGAACAGGAACGCTTCGAGAAGATCGCCGTGCAGGCGATGACCTACGATGTGAAGCGATTCCTCGAAGAGATATACGGGTATAACTTCATCACTCCATTGGGCGTCGGCGTCAAGGTTGCCGAGCACTGGGGCGATACGAAACGGGAGCGAACCTTTAACGTGTTCCCGGATGGCCACTTCACTGTGAAGGAAAAGAACTAGAACAATGGCTCAGATTCAAGGCACTATCGAATACGTGAACAGCCGCGACACCCCGTACGGCACGATGTACGCTTACAAGGTTGCCGGCGTGAACTACAGCCTCGGCAAGAAGCAGCCCACCGCAAGCAAGGGCGACCTGATCGCTTTCTCGGCCGAGCAGAATGCCAAGGGCTACTGGGACGTGAAGGGCGAGGTCAACGTGCTCGGTCGCCCCCATCCGCAGCAGGCGGCTGGTTCTCCGGCAGCGGCGGCAACGGCCGCGTCCAACCAGCGTACCGCTGCCCGCACCTACATGGACGACGAACGCAAGCAGGGCATCATCTCGAAGCAGGCAGCGCGCAACAGCGCGATTGCTGCGACGAAGATTCTACAGGAAGCCGGCTATCTCCCCGACATTGCCAAGGGCAAGACGAAGGGTGACCAGTCCCAGAGCATCCTCAACTTCATCGACGAACTCACCGGGAGGTACCATGCTGACGCTCTTGGATTGGATAATCCGAAAGCTCCGGGGGACAATGGGGAAGCTCAGGCCGCGGCCGACGCAGCCTCCGATTCCGGATGGCTTGGCTAATGAGCCGGGTTTACTCGGAACTGGTGCATGAGGCAGTCGAGCGCGAGCGCGCCTACCAGATTCAGAAGTGGGGCGACCTCGACGAGCGCAACTCTGTCGCCGACTTCCTCCTGTACATGAAGCGTTACTACGACAAGGCAGTAGCTGCCAACAATCCCGACAGCCCTAACGAGAGCCTGACGGCGATTCGCAAGATGACCACGCTCGGCTTTGCGTGCATGGAGCGCCACGGCTGCGGCTAAGCTCTTGACTTCCGTCCGAACATCCGTATAATGAAAGGTAGAGGAACGCTCTGACCAGCTGGCCTCTGTGACGCGCAACATGGATGTATCTCCTTTCCGCCCGTAAGGGCGGGCCCAGTCTCGCCGGCGGACTCTAAACGCCGGCACTTCTTGCGGTGGTGAAAGGGTAAACGGCTACTTCGCATTGGTTGTGATTGGGGAAACCCATATCCGTTCCCGCTTGTTCCCCGCTCTTCGTCTGACCGAACCCCGTGTGGAAGTGGGGTTGTACGTCGCCTTGCCTACAGGTGGTAGGCCAACCCGTTCGCTGGCGCTTCCACGTTGGCAGAACCCCGGAAGTTGGTAACCGGGACTTTTTTCGGTGGTGTAGATCACGGTTACTTCGCCTTTTAAGCGGGTTGTCGCAGGTTCGAGTCCTGCCGGTCCTTGTGGCCGTAGCTCAGTTGGTAGAGCACCTACGTTCCGTGGTCGTCTGTTCCCCGAATCTCTTGCCGTGGTGTAAAGAGCTGTTACTTCGATCACCAGTCGTGAAAGAGCTGTTGCTCTGATCGACACTCGCTGGAGTGATTACCAGCGGACAGCACTTGGTTGTTCCCGGCGTTTAGCGTTACCCCTTCTTAGGGTGGTGTAGAGTTCGGATACTTCGCTGACTTGAAATCTGCTACCAAGTCCGGATTCACTTGTTCCCCCTTTTACCGGAGTAAAACCCATGTCCTCCCTCAACAAAATCAAGCGCACCTACGGTGCGACCGGCGTGTTCCGCACCCACGAGGGTGGGCCTGCTGTCCGCAACAACGCGGAAACGGAACTCCGCCGTGCCGTACTGGCGACCCTCCTGTGGGAGGACGGCTTCTACGAGAACGGCGTGAGCATCGCCGAGCGCATCAAGGCGCTCGTCAAGCAGGTTCCGCGCCACACCGTGCTCGCTCTGGCACGCGAGGCCCGCGACTCCTACCAGCTCCGCCATATCCCGCTGTACCTCGTGCTCTGCGCACTCCGCGCGCGGTACGTCGCCATCAGCGACCTCGGTAACACCAAGGACATTGGCGATACGCTGGCGCACGTGATTCAGCGCCCGGACGAAATCGCCGAGTTCCTTTCGATGTACTGGAAGGACGGCAAGGTGCCGCTGGCGAAGCAGGTGAAGCGTGGTCTGAGAACGGCGTTCCGGAAGTTCGATGCGTACCAGCTGGCGAAGTGGAATCGCACGGACAAGGAAGTCACTCTGCGAGATTCCCTGTTCCTCGTGCACGCCAAGCCTCCGAAGGAGTGGTTCAGTCGCATGGACTCAGTGCGCGAGGAGCGCGCCCTCTCCAAGCCGGGCTACAAGCGCGGCAAGGTGTGGCGCCACGATGGGTCGCTGTTCGATCTTCTGGTGCAGGACAAGCTGCCCGCCCCGGACACGTGGGAAGTTGCTCTATCGGCTGGTGCCGACAAGGGAACCACGTTCGCTCGCCTGATTCGTGAGAATCGCCTGCCGTACATGGCTCTGCTCAAGAATCTTCGCAACATGGAGGAGGCGCGAGTAGATCGCGGTCTGGTTGCCGACGCCATCGTGCGTGGTGCAGCCACGTCCCGCGCCCTTCCGTACCGCTACATCACTGCCGCCAAGGTGGCGCCGGCCTACGAGGCTGCGCTCGACGAGGCGATGCAGGTAGCGATGGAAAGCATGGACAAGCTGCCGGGTCGCACGTGCTTGCTGGTGGACGTGTCGGGCTCCATGGACTGGGGCATTAGCGGTGGTCACTACGGTCAGCGGTTGCAGCCGCACGAGACTACGCGAATCGACGTGGCCTCCGGCCTTGCGATCATGGTTCGCGGTGTGTGCCCGGACGTGGATGTGTACACGTTCTCCCGCAAGCTGGTGCAGGTGCCCGCCCGGCGTGGCATGGCCTTGCGCGATGCGATCAAGAACTCGCAGGAACACCGCGACACGTTCCTCGGCGACGCTCTGCGCACGGTTGCCAAGCTGAACCAGAAGTACGACCGCACCATCGTCATCACCGACGAGCAGACGCGCGACCAGATTCCCCAGCCGATTGGCAAGGGGTACATGGTCAACGTGGCGAACGCCCGCAACGGCATCGCCTACGGCCCGTGGACCTCGGTCACCGGATGGTCGGAAGGCGTCGTGAAGTTCATAATCGAAAATGAGAAGAGAGGGTTCTAACCCTCCCGTACTACCCTTGGGGCAGGTCTGAAAAGGTCTGCCCCTTTTTTGTCTCTGGAGTGTTGATTGACTGACGGTTACCCTGACAACAACCCCAAGACGCGCTTCGGCGCGGCCAAGGTTCCGCTGCACCTAGTACCGCCCTCGGCCAAGCACTACCTCGCCATGG